>Ga0256839_1000126_pt1 | contig 99806 bp, 105 predicted proteins | sample 354166metaG_FD_185968 | JGI IMG/M metagenome (GOLD analysis project Ga0256839, IMG submission 185968) | Hydrothermal vent microbial communities from Mid Atlantic Ridge, Atlantic Ocean - 354-166 | ecosystem: Environmental > Aquatic > Marine > Hydrothermal vents | place: Atlantic Ocean: Mid... | reverse complement strand
CCATGTAGCAGGTGGCAAGTTTGTATATTAGCTCTTTGTCGTTTCTCACATAGTCAAGGTCTGTGATCTCGTCGTAGTTGTAAACTACAACTCCGAAGAAGTGGTAATTGGGATCGGGACGGACGCAGTTTTTGGATACTTCGGAAACTACAGGCTCTACCGCTTGAACTTCAACAGACGGTGAACTGTAGCTGTAATCTTCTTCTCCGTATGCCACCGCATAGTCATACACCCTTCCGCCCCTTCTCTTTACGTTCAGAGCAAGCTTTGTTGAGGTTGTGAATATCCCGAGAGCTTCCTCAATTTTTAGGTCAAAGTTTATTTTATCTTTTCTCAAATTCGCAGGAACAAAAAATACAAGCTTACCGCTCGCTGACGCTCCCGGCGGAAGATTGCCTATCCTTACTTGTCCTTTTATTATGTCAACATCGGAAGATATTAGCTTCACCTTTACATCTTTTGCCTCTCCTTTGCCTGTGTTCTTTACCGTTATCAGAAGCTCTATTGTTTCTCTCGGCTCAATTATTCCGTTTGAGTTTCCTACTGATTCCCCTACTCTATCATCATCAATTTTGTAAGCTAATGCAAACTTAGGAGGTATAGGTGCTTTTGTTGTAAAGGCTACTTTCGCCGGTTCAGGAGAATACTTTCCTGCGTCAAGTTCAACGTGGGCGTATACTTTTTGAGTTTTTACTCTTATAGGGACTGTAAAGGTTATTTTTTTTGTTATTTCTTTGCCGGGCTCTAATTTGCCTATGTATACCCTCTTGTTAAAGATAGGAGAAGAGACCTTAAGGTTCATACTGTACGCAGTTCCCTTTCCGTAATTGGCTACTTTGACAATGATTTTTCCTTTTTCATCCGCTTCGAAGAGTCCGTCCATATCTTCGTCGTAGAGTTTTACAGAAGTAATTTCAAGGTAGGGAGGCTTTGACGCAAAGGTAGTTCTCTTGTGCGGATACCAAGCAAAAGCCTTTCTGCTCAAGTTATACTCAGCAAAAGAAACCGCATTCTCATAAAGACCCGTTCCCGAGGCATCTGCGTGCCACCTTGACCAGACCACCCTGCCACCTCTTACCGTGCTCTCAAAAAGGTAAAGATAGCCGTCAAACGACGCCACAGCCATCTCCAAGTATCCGTCCCTGTCCAAGTCTCCCAATGCGGGGGAGGAGGCAACCCATTTTCCCGTTTTGAACTTCCAGATCAAGGACCCGTCCTTTCCCGAAAGAGCGTAAATGTTGTAATCATTACTCCCCACAACGATATCCAAATACCCGTCCTTATCCAAATCCCCGAGTGCTGGAGAGGAAATAACCTGTCTTCCGGTTTTAAACTCCCATATCAAAGATCCATCTTTTCCTGATAGGGCGTAAATGTAGTGATCATAACTCCCCACAACGACGTCCAAATACCCATCTTTGTCCAAATCCCCGAGTGCCGGAGAAGAATCAACATATCTTCCCGTTTTGAACTTCCATATTAAAGACCCGTCTTTTCCAGAAAGAGCGTAAATGTAGTAGTCCCTACTCCCCACAACAACGTCCAGGTATCCGTCCCTGTCCAAGTCTCCCAATGCGGGGGAGGAGGCAACCCAATCTCCCGTTTTGAACTTCCAGATCAAGGACCCGTCCTTTCCCGAAAGAGCGTAAATGTAATCGTCACTACTTCCCACAACAACGTCCAGGTATCCGTCCCTGTCCAAGTCTCCCAATGCGGGGGAGGGGTAAACCGATCCTCCGGCTTTGAACTTCCAGATCAAGGACCCGTCTTTTCCAGAAAGAGCGTAAATGTAGCTGTCATCACTTCCCACAACAGCGTCCAGGTATCCGTCTTTGTTCAGATCTCCCAACGACATGGAAAAAACCCTATCTTTTGCCTTGAACTTCCAGATAAGATCTCCAATCCAAGAGAGAGCATAAACATAGCCTTTATAATCACTTACCACAATAAACTGTGGACTTGCTACTACTCCGTTCATATTAGTAGTCCCTTCAAAGTCCCAAACTAAATTTCCATTCTTGTCAAAAACGTAAAGCTTATCGTAGGAGTCTCTACCCTTCGTATCCCCACTCGTGGCATGCAAAATGTATTTTCCAAAGATAAGAGGTTGGTTTGTATCCCGGTTGTATTTGCCTACATACTTTTTCCACTTTAGTTTGAAAAGCTCGTCCGAGAATGCGAGGGATAAGGTGAAGGTCAAAAGAAGCACAAGTGCCCTCATCGCCTCTACCCTCCAGAGGGATATTATAAGAGTTACCTTCTCAACACTTCCGAAAGCATCTGAATAACGGTGTCTATCCTGTGGTTTATCTGTGTTATCTCCTGCCTGAGCTGACCAATCTCCAGCCTGAGCTGGTTTATTTCCTGCCTGAGTTGACCGGTTTCTTCTTTAAACTCCTGTCTGAGCTGGTTTATTTGACTGTCTATCTTCTCGTCAAGTCTTTTTATCTCGTCTCTGAGTTGCCCCACATGAGTGTCTATCTTCTGGTTCAGGTATCTGAAGTCTTCCTCTCTTCTTCTTTCAAGCTCATCTATCTTTTTAATTATCTCTTTAGTTCTTTCGTCAACAACTTCGTAGACGAGTTCAAGGGTTACCTTTCTTATTACCCCTTTTGCTCTTTCAAAGACCATACCTATATGTTTTATCGGGTTTTTCTGTATGTCAAGTAAGATTCAACCAACAGAAAATACAGTAAGATAATATTCTAAGGAGCCGGCGTAGCTCAGTCGGTAGAGCGAGGGCTTCGTAAGCCTTAGGTCGCGGGTTCAAGTCCCGCCGCCGGCTTTTGAAGAGATGACGAAAGTTCAAAAAAAAGTCATAGGGATCTTTACAATTCCACCCTTGGTATACACCTTGTTGTTTATTTTTACACCCCTAAGACAGTTGTTTTCTTACAACATAACTTCTCCTGAAACTCCTCAGTGGGTTTTGATACTCACAGCCTTTCACTTTTTTATGTTCATCTACACAGCTTTCCTGTTTGCTTTCTGTATGATACACTTATGGGGAGATAAAACAGTAAATAAGAATTTGAAATTGCTGTGGAGTTTACTGCTTGTTCTCTTAAGTGTTTTTGTTTTTCCCTTATACTGGTATTTCAGAATAAAAAGGAGTGGATAAGATGAACATTCTTATCGGCGGAAAAGCAGGAGCCGGTATAAAGGAAGCGGGGAAAATGCTTGCACAGGTTCTTGCTTCTATGGGTTATTCAGTTTTCGGATATGTAGATTATCCTTCTCTTATCAGAGGAGGACACAATTTTGTAATCTTACGTTTTTCCGAAAAGGACATTTACAGTGTAGATAGGAAAGTGGACATAATAGTCGCTACGGATCGTAGAAGTGTAAACCTTCATACGGTAAGCTCTAAGGAAAACACTCTTTGGATAGTTGATGAAAAGATTGACATGAGCAACGCTCTGAAAGCACCCTTTAAGGAAGTAGCTCCTGCTTTTTTTAAAAGTTCTTCTATTTTAGGAGTTATCTTAAAAGTTCTCGGAATTTCCCCAGAAAAAGGAATTCCCGTTGTAGAAAGATTACCTCAAAGGGATAGAAATTTCTTTATATATACAGAAGCTTATAAATCTGTGCCTTCTCTTTTCAAAATAGAAGACAAGAAGATTAAAAAAGGAATTATTACCACCGGTAATGAATGTATAGCCCTCGGTGCGGTAGACGGCGGACTTGATTTTTACGTAGCCTATCCCATGACACCCGCAACTTCTGTTTTACACTATCTTGCGGAACGACAAAAGGAGTTGGGAATAAAAGCTGTTCACCCAGAAAACGAAATAGCGGTAATAAGCATGGCGGTGGGAATAGCTTACGCTGGCAAAAGAGTTATGATAGGCACTTCCGGCGGAGGCTTTGCTCTTATGACGGAAACTCTTTCCCTGAGTGGTATGGCGGAAATTCCTCTTGTGATCTACGAAGCACAAAGAGCAGGTCCAAGCACAGGAGTTCCCACCTACACTTCACAGTCCGATCTGCTTTTTTCCCTGTTTGCGGGACACGGAGAATTTCCCCGTGTAGTAATCGCACCCGGATATCCTCAAGAAGCTTACTACTTAGCACGTTTGGCTATGAATATAGCGTGGAAATACCAAATCCCGGTTATTCTTATAGGAGATAAACATCTGGGAGAAAGTTATTTTACCGTGAACCTTAACAGAGAAAGAGTAGTAGAAAATCCTATAATGTGGGACAAAAAAGAAGAATACAAAAGATACTGTTTTACAGAAAATGGCATTTCTCCCTTAGCCTTTCCCGGAACTCCAGGAGCTGTGGTAAAAGTTACAAGTTACGAACACAATGAAAAAGGTTTAACCGTTGAATCAGCTGAATCTGTTCTTCTTATGCAAGACAAAAGACTCAGAAAACTAAGAACAATAAAAGAACAGCTCTTAAAAAATGAAAAAACTGTTATGATTTCAGAATACGGTAAATCGGACATAGCTCTTATAACTTGGGGTTCTACCGCGGGAGTAGTTGAAGAAGTAGCTAAGGAAATGGATCTTAAAGTAATCCGCCCTCTTTTTATAGAACCCTTTCCCGCACAGGAAGTAAAAAGAGCAATTGCTGATGTGCGTCGGATTGTGGTTGTAGAGTGTTCCGCCTCAGGACAGCTGGATAAAGTGCTTTCAATGAACGGTATAAAATTTCACAAAACTTTGAGAAAATACGACGGCAGACCCTTTTTTAGAGATGAACTGAAAAGAATCCTTGAGAAGCTTTAAGATGGAGAATTTATACACAGGTGCGGAGATTACTTGGTGCAGGCTTTGCGGAAATTTCGGCATAATGGGTGCTTTTGCGGAAGCCCTCAGGGAAATTTCGGAAACTGTGCCCCCGCAGAAGGTAGTAATGGTTTCCGGTATAGGATGTCACGGAAAAATATCAGATTACTTGAATTTAAACAGCTTTTACGCTTTACACGGTAGAGCTATTCCTACCGCTACCGGTATAAAATTGGCAAACAGAGATCTTACAGTAGTGTGCTTTGTGGGAGATGGAGATGTTTACGCGGAAGGAATATCTCATCTTATCTTTGCCGCAAAAAGAAACAGTGACATAACGGTGGTAGTTCACAATAACAGAGCTTATAGCCTTACAACAGGACAATTTACACCCACGAGTCCTACTAATTTCAGGGGAAAATCCACACCCGAAGGCACTCCTGAAGATCCGATCAATCCCTTGTGTCTTATGCTATCCGCGGGAGCTACCTTTGTAGCAAGAGGATACGCAGGCTTTCAGGAACACCTAAAGGAGCTTATGAAAGAAGCTTTGCTTCATAAGGGATTTTCCTTTATAGATGTTTTGCAACCTTGTGTTGTTTTTTACAACACCTATGATACTTATAACCGATTGGTTTATAAATTACCTTCAGATTACGATGATAGTAACTACAAAAAAGCTTACGATACCGCTGCTCAATGGGATTACAATTCGGACAATACAAAAATACCCTTAGGGATCTTTTACCGTAAAAGAAAAATTACCTATGAGGAAAGAGTATGAAAGCTGTAGTTTTAACTAACTTCGGCGGGACAGAAAATCTAAAACTTGAAGGAAATTTCCCCGAACCGCAGATAAAAGAGAACAGTGTTCTGGTAAAGGTAAAAGCTACAGCTCTTAATCGTTTAGATATATGGATAAGGAAAGGATCTCTTCCTTTTAAACCTTCACTTCCTCACATTCTTGGTTCAGATATAAGTGGTATCGTAGAAAAAGTCGGAAATCTTGTCAAAGGTATAAACATAGGAGAAGAAGTAGTGATTTCTCCCGGTATCTCCTGCGGTGTATGTTACAGATGCTTAAAAGGAGAAGACAATTTATGCAAAGAATACGGAATAATAGGGCTAAAATCACACGGCGGTTACGCTGAATACATAGCTGTCCCACAGGAGAATATAATTAGAAAGCCTAAAAATCTTTCCTTTGAAGAAGCAGCCTCTTATCCGCTTACATTTCTAACCGCTTGGAATGCTCTTGTGAACAAGGGAAAAATTAAAGCAGGAATGAATGTTCTCATTTGGGGAGGCTCATCGGGTATAGGAACAGCAGCTATTCAAATTGCAAAGCTTTTTTCTACCTTTGTTATAACAACAGTGGGTTCACAAGACAAAAGGGAAAAGTGCGAAGAAATCGGAGCTGACATAGTGCTTGATCATTACAAGGACGATGTGCCTTCCACAGTATTGAAAACCATCGGAGGAGTAGATCTGGTTTTAGACCACATAGGGAAAGCCACTTTTGATAAAAGTATTCAATGTCTCAAAAAGGGGGGGAAACTCATATTCATGGGAACAACAACAGGAGGAGATGTAGATATAAACTTGAGATCTTTATTCACAGCTGAAATTTCACTTCTCGGAGTTTATATGGGCAGAAAATCAGATCTACTATTAATATCGGATCTCCTTGAAAGAGGTAAGCTTAAACCTGTATTGGACAAGGTTTTCACGCTTGAAGAAGCTTCCAAAGCACACGATTACTTAGAAAGAGGAAACCACTTCGGTAAGGTTGTGCTTAAAGTTTGTTAAGATTATGTTATTTGAGGATTTCAAGAACAAACTAAAGGACCTTAAACTTTTCTCAAAAGGTTGGAGGAGCTACATATACACCGGACACTGGGAAAATCGCAAAGTAGCCGTTAAAGTCGCTAAGGGAAAAGAGTTAACTAAGGCTATTCAAAAGGAAGGAGAAATTCTTGAACAGCTCAAGGGAATAAAAGGATTTCCTCAAATTCTCCTTAAAGGAGAAGATTTTTTAGTTTACAACTTCATAGAAGGTGTTCCCTTAGGAAAACTAAAACTGACAGTTGAAGAGGAAATAAATATTTTAAAAGATATACTTAAGAAAGCCTATATTCTTGATAGCATGGGTATAAGACGCGATGAATTTCAAAGACTTGATAAAAACGTTATTGTTGATAAAAAAGGAAATGTTTACATTCTGGATTTTGAAAGAGGCGGATTTTCCTCAAAGCCTTCTAATCTTACTCAGTTTCTTCAATTACTGGTAAGAAAAGGGTATATTGAGCGTGAAGAAGCTATTTATCTTGGTAAAGAATACAAAGCTGGAAGAAGAAAAGAGGTGTTTTTTAAATTACTTCAAAAGTTAAAATGATAAAATGCTCATAAGAAGAAATGAAGATCTTTCAGCTTTCACTTCAATAAAAATAGGAGGTAGAGCGGACTATTTTATACAAGCAAAAAATGTAAAAGATCTGAAAGATTCCCTACTTCTATCCAGAGATAAAGATCTTCCTCTTTTCATATTGGGGGGAGGATCAAACGTAATATGTGCAGATATAAAAGGAGTAGTTGTAAATACAAGAGACTTAAAAGGTTTGAAAATAAAACCGACGAAAGAAGGAATACTTATAGAAGCGATGGCGGGAACATATTTAAGGGATTTAGTGCTACTTTCCCTTAAAGAGAACCTCTGGGGGATACATAGATTATACGGTTTTCCTGCCACAGTAGGAGGAGCAGTTGCAATGAATGCGGGAGCTTTCGGTGTGGAGATAAAAGATTTTCTGCAGGAGATAACTTTCTTAGACTGGGAAGGCAATATATTAACCCTAAAAGCAAATGAAGTTGACTTTTCTTACAGAGAATCTCCTTTTCCGAAAATGGGTATAGTAGTCTCTTGTCTGTTTCTGCTTAAGAAAAGTCCTTACAATGTGAAAGATGAGTTCAACAGAATAAGGCGTAAGAGAAAGAAAACCCAACCTATCAATAAACTCACTTGCGGTTCAACCTTTAAAAATCCTCCCGGTGATTTTGCAGGTAGATTAATGGAAAGAGTTAAGTTGAAAGGATACAAAATAGGAAGAATAGGCTTTTCAGAAATACACGCTAATTTCCTTATTAACTACGGTGGAGCTACTTTTCAGGAAGCCTTAATACTTATAAAAGAAGCCAAAAAACGCGTTCTGGAGGAGTTCGGAATAGAGCTTCAAGAGGAGGTAAAGCTAATTGAGAATAGCAGTTTTAATGGGTGGAAAATCCTCTGAGAGAGAAATATCTCTAAGAACTGGCAAAGCTGTTGCTAAAACTTTAAGAGAGTTAGGACACGAAGTAATTGAGTTAGATTTATCTGCTGAACTGCCCTGTAAATTACTAGAAATTAAACCTGATAAAGTTTTCATCGCACTGCACGGAACTTACGGAGAAGACGGAAGAGTGCAAGGAATGTTAGATCTACTGGGAATTCCTTACACCGGAACAGGTGTTCTGGGAAGCGCCATTGCTATGGATAAGGATATAACAAAAAGATTGCTGAAGTCGGAAAATATTCCGACACCAAACTGGATATGTGTGAGAAAACAGGAAGCTATACCAGCATGGAACAGTTTTCCCGCTGTTATCAAACCCTCTGATCAAGGTTCAAGTGTAGGACTGAAAATTGTAAAAAATAAAAGTGAACTTTTATCCGCCGTTAAAGAACTTTTCCGAATAACCGACAAAATTATCATAGAGCAATTCATTGAGGGCAGGGATATGACTGTGGGTATTTTAAAAGAGAGGGTTCTACCTGTAATAGAGATAATTCCGAAAAAAGGAGTGTATGACTATGAAAGTAAATACACACCAGGAAAAACCGAATACCTTTTTCCTCCTGAAAATTCCCTTACCCGTAAATTGCAAGAAATAGCACTGAAGATAAGTAAACTCTTAGATCTGAAAGATTTTTCAAGAATAGATTTTAGAGTTGACAGAAAAAGAAATCCCTTTGTCCTAGAGGTGAACACAATTCCTGGAATGACAGAGCTAAGTCTTCTTCCTATGGCTTGTAGAAAAGTCGGAATAGATTTCAAGGAGATGTTAACTCTCATAATCTCCTAAGGTGGAGCGGAGCGTGAGAAAAAGATACAAATTTCAGAAGATTCGTAAGCTTTTTTCCCTTTTTTTACTTGTATTCTGGATAGGATTAATAGCCTTTGCCAGTTTTTCTGCACCGGCATTCCTTGGACGCCTTCCTTTTTTTAAAGTAAAGGAAATAATAGTAGAAGGCAATGAATACGTAAGTTTATCAGCTGTAAGGAAAACGGTAGCGGATTTAGAAGAAAACCTGCTAACGCTTAAGGAGGAAAACTTTTTATCAGCCCTTAACATACGCACAGAAGGGCGAGTAAAGACAGTTTTTATAAATCGTAGTTTCGGATTAGACGGTATATCCTTAAATATAAAAATCGTTGAGAGGAAACCCATTGCAAAGATTAAAATAGGAAAAGGATATCTTCTTATAGATGCCGAAGGAGTTCTTTTTAAACCTATGGGAGAAGATTTAAAAAAACTACCACTGCTAAAGGTTTACAATTTTGATATATTGAAAAAGCATATCTCTCATTTAGCGAATATACTAAAAACATCAAATTTGACTGTAAATTACATTGATATTAAAAAAGATAAAATTTTACTTAGAACTTCTAAAAGAACTGTAATTTTACCTCCTTTAGAACTTCTTTCCGAAAACGTATCCTACAGACTTAAAATGATTTATAATCTTCAAGAAAAAGAAGTTGATTTAAGATATGACAGATTTATTTTAGTAAGAAATTAGACAGAGATGAGAACAGTAGCTTCTATAGACATCGGAACAGAGAAAATAGTTGCTCTGGTAGGAGAAATAGACACTTACGGAGATATACATATAGTAGGAATAGGAGAGGCAAAATCAAGGGGAGTAGATAGGGGATCCATAACCCGTCTTGAAAGAGCTGCAAGAGCCATTGCAAGTGCTGTTAGAGAAGCGGAAGAAATGTCTGGTCAAAAGGTAAATCACGTAATAATAAACATTTCAAGTCCAAAGCTTAAAAGCCAAAACGAAAAAGACACTATAAACATCTCCTCAAGTCCGACAGAAATAGAGGAAGATCACATAAATAGGCTTATAGAAAGAAGCACCGCGAAGGGTAAAGAAGACGGTTTTGAAATAATACATACAATTCCAAGAAAATACGTATTGGACGATCAAGAAGGAATAGAAGATCCCGTTGGCTTACTCGGTTCAAAACTAACGGCACAGGTTCACTTGATAAAGGTTAAAACAGCAGTAGTGAGAAATCTGGAAAAGGCAGTATCTTACGCAGGTTATCAGCCTATCCTTCAAGTGGTTAATGCTCTTGCATCGGCAAAGGCTGTCTTAAGAGATGAGGAAAAGGACGATGGTGTTCTTCTCATAGATATCGGAGCAGGGCTTACAGATTTTGTTCTTTTTTCTGAAGGATATCCCGTTATGACGGGTTGTATAGCAATGGGCGGAAACAGTATAACCAAAGACATAAGTATATTTATGAAAGTGGACAACGAAGAAGCAGAAAGAATTAAAAAAGAAAACGGAGTTGCGTTGGTGGATCTCGTAAAGGGAGGAGATATACTCAGGATAAAACCCCGAGGTGAAGGTAGGGAAGTTACCATAGAAAAAAGGCAGTTAGCGGAAGTAATACAGATAAGGCTTGAAGAGATAATGGAAAAAATAGTTAAGGAAATAGAAGACGCAGGCTTCAAATTGGATACAGCCAATGCGGGAATTGTCATCACAGGCGGAACAGCAAACTTAAAAGGTATAAGGGAGTTTATGGAAAGGTTTACCGATCTCCCAGCCCGCATAGGAAAACCCACAGAACTGGGAGGACTTAAAGAAAGATTGGAAGATCCTAAATACGCTACAGGAGTAGGGCTTTTAAGATTCGGCACAAGACCAGAGGGATTACTTTCTGAGCAAAGGACAAGTGTAACGAACAACACAGGAGGTGTTAAAGGTTTTATGAAAAAAATAATAGACTTTATAAAAGAGCTTCTATAATAAAGACGGAGATGTCCAAGAGCCGCCAGCCGGGTTGGTGGACATCTCCAAAAGGCGGGGTATAAATAGCCCGGCACCGGAATGAAACCGGTATGTAGGGTTCGGCTATGAATGGGCAGGGTGGTATTAATCCTACCAGAATAAAGGTTGTAGGTATAGGGGGTGGTGGTTGTAATGCTGTTAACAGAATGTATTTAGACGGTATAAATGACGTAGAGGTTTACGCTGTTAATACCGATCTGCAACATCTTGAGTCGCTTACTGTCCCTAACAAAATACAAATAGGTGAAAAAGTTACACGAGGACTTGGAGCGGGTGCTAAACCTGAAATAGGAGAACAAGCTGCTTTTGAAGACGTTGACAGAGTTAGGGAAATTCTAAAAGAAGCGGACATGCTCTTTATTGCCGTTGGACTCGGTGGAGGAACTGGAACCGGAGCAGCTCCGGTAATAGCTCAAACAGCCAAGGAACTCGGTGTTCTTACAGTAGCAGTTGCAACCCTTCCCTTTTCCTTTGAAGGTCCGCAAAGAATGAAAGTAGCTTTAGAGGGTCTTGAAAAACTGAAGAAAAATGTGGATACTTATATAGTAATTCACAACCAAAAACTGCAAGATTTAAGCACCAGAAGTCTTACCTTTAAAGAAGCTTTTAAAGAAGTTGATGGTGTTCTCTCAAGGGCAGTAAGAGGAATAACAAGTATAATATCAACTTCCGCTATGATAAATGTAGATTTTGCAGACGTCAGAACTGTAATGGAAAAGGGTGGACTTGCTCTCATAGGTATGGGAGAAGGAAAGGGAGAAGGAAAACTGGAGTCCGCTGTAGAAAGAGCTATCAGTAGTCCTCTTCTTGAGGGCGGTTCTATAGAAGGAGCACGCAGAATACTCGTAACCTTGTGGGTGGGAGAAAACATATCCTTTGATGAAGCGAGTCAAGTTATTACCAGCATAAGGGAAAAGGCACACTCAGAACCTATGGTTATATTCGGTGCTGTTCTTGAAGAAGGAGTTGAAGATCTTCTCAGAGTTGCAGTCGTAGCCACCGATTTTGACAGATCCGAAAGTGAAAAACAAAAAGAGGAAGAAGTTTTCAAAGTTATAAGGAGAGAAATACCCAGCTTGAGAAAAGCTGTTCCTGAAGAAGGCATAAATCCTGTTGAACCTGAAGAAGAGCTTCCAGCTTTTCTAAGGAGAAAAAGAAAGCTATAATAGATTCTGTGAAGCCTCTTAATCTAAAAGGAAGAAAGGTTTTCTCATTCTTATTGGGATTGATCTACGGTTACAGAAGAGCTGATATAGAACTTAAAATTCTTCCTATGGATAAGTTTAGCCCTCCGGAAAAGGGGAGAGTTTACTACCTTAACAGAAAAAATGATGATATTAGTTTTAAAACTCCTTTAAGAGAATTCACCCACATAGTCGTTCTGAAGGAAAACAAAGAGAATCGTAAATTGGAAATAAGTATTTATAAGTCATGATAATAAAAGAGCTTTCGGAGAAAACCAGAAAAGAACTAAGGGATTACTTCAAAGACAGAGATTACATGGTAGTTACAGTTCCCGCCGATGAACCTGTAAGGGTTTACGTGGTCAAAGCTACAAGAACAGTAGAGATAGCCCGCAGAATACACACCCTTTCTCCAGCTTCCGCTGTTGCCCTTGGTAGAACCATAGTGGGGAGTTTACTGCTAACATCTCTTGTTAAACACGCTACGGATCAAAAAATTCTTTTAAAAATAGAAGGTAACGGTCCTGCAGGAGCTATAGTGTCAGAAGCTGACGGAAAGGGAAGAACAAGGGGATTCATAGCTAACAGAGCTGCTGAAACTTTCGTGAAAGAAGAAAAAGAAAAGAAGAAAATGGATATTTCCAGAGTAGTAGGTAAAGAAGGAACTTTGACAGTTGTAAAGGAGCTTAGAATGGGAACTCCTTATACCAGTGTTGTTCCTCTCGTATCGGGAGAAATAGCGGAAGATATAGCCTTTTATCTGATGCAATCCGAACAAATTCCTTCAGCAGTAGGTATAGGGGTTCTCATAGAAGAGACGGGTAAGATAAAACACGCAGGTGGGTTTCTAATTCAAACCTTAGGAGGAACCAGTAAAAAAGCCGTAGATCTAATAGAAGATAAAGTTATGAAAATACCGCCGATTACGGAACTTATGAGTGAAGGAAACAGACCAGAAGACATTGCCCTTCTACTTCTTGAGAATTTAAAACCTAAATTGGTTAGCTTAAAAGAAGTTGAGTATTACTGTCCTTGTGATGAAGAAATAGCAAAATCAAGCCTTCTGACTCTTTCAAAGGAAGAAATAGAAGAGATAGTGTCCGAAGGTCCCGCAGAGGTAATATGTAACTTCTGCGGAAGAATATACCGCTTTGCAAAGGAAGAACTTAACTTTCATAAATAGGAGATTTTATTCACGTGGCACAGATAGCTAAGAAAACAATCCGATATCTTCAGGGGAAGAAAGAAAAAGGGGAAAAAATTACCATGGTTTCCACTTATGACTATATTTCCGCAAAACTGTGCGAAGAAGTAGGTATAGACTGCATACTGGTAGGTGATTCCCTTGGAATGGTTTTTCAGGGACTTGATTCAACTCTTCCCGTAACCTTAGAAGAAATGATATACCATACAAAAGCTGTCAGAAGAGGTGCTCCCCGCACTTTCATCATTGTGGACATGCCCTTTATGAGTTATCAAGAATCACCTGAAGTCGCATTGAGAAATTGCGGGAGAGTTCTCAAAGAGACAGGCGCGCAAGCTGTGAAGTTGGAAGGTGGAGAAGAAATAGCACAAACGGTAGAAAAGTTAACCTCACTTGGCATACCCGTTGTAGGGCATATAGGCTTTACACCTCAGTTCATACATAGCTTGAGCGGTCCGCGCGTAGTGGGAAAACTACAGTCAGAAGCTCAGAAGTTAAGAAAGGATTTTAAAGCTCTTGAAAGTGCCGGTGCTTTTATGATTGTCTTAGAAAGTATTCCCCGAGAGCTTGCTAAGGAACTTACTGAAAGTTCCAGTGCTATAACCATAGGTATAGGAGCAGGTAAGTTTTGTGATGGTCAGGTTTTGGTCTTTCACGATCTTGTAGGGCTTTATGAAGAAATCAAACCCCGATTTGTCAGAAGGTATTTAGAAGGAGCAAAACTCTTTAGAGAAGCTTTGCATAAATTTAAAATAGAAGTAGAGGAGGGATTATTTCCTTCCGAAGAGGAAAGTTATGGAGCATGAGAAGATCCTCAATCTTCTCACAAAGGCGGGTTTTCTTAAAGAAAGTGATGCAAAAAAAGTCCTTCAAGAGAAAAAAGACGATGAAGATATTTTCCAAACACTTTTAAGACTGAATATCTTGACGGAAAAAGATATAATGAGCTTTTTTCAAAACATAATGCCCCAGAAAATATGGAAAGGAGAAGTGGTAAACTTAGACATTCCTTCTCACATACTAAATGCCATACCTCAGGAGTTTATGAGAAAGTTTAAAGTTGTTCCTGTCAGATACGATAAGGGAAAACTACACGTTCTTATGCTTAATCCCTTAAATCAATCCCTTATAAATGAATTGAGATTTTACACGAAAGCAAGCAGTATAATTCCTTACGTAGCTCCTCTCTCTACCATAGAGAGAATATTAGACAGACAGTTTCCAAAACTCGGAGATGTTCTAAGCCAAATAGAAGATACAGAGGTAGAAATAGAAAAAGAAGAAGAAGACATTCCCATAGAGGAACTAATGCACGCTACGGAAGAAGCACCAATCGTTAAACTTGCCAACGGTTTAATATACGAAGCTGTCAGTATGGGAGCAAGTGATATACATATAGAACCTTTTGAGAAAAAAGTATTGGTAAGATACAGAGTGGACGGTGTTTTAAGAGTGTATCATCAACTACCGTTGAATATAAAGGACAGCTTAGTAGCAAGATACAAGATAATGTCAAACCTTGATATAGCAGAAAAGAGAAAACCTCAAGACGGCAGGATAAGGATAAAGATAGAAAACAAGAAAATAGATCTAAGGGTTTCAACTGTTCCCACCGTTTACGGAGAAAAAGTTGTTATGAGAATCCAAGAAGCGGAGAAATACCTGAACGTTAAACTAGAAGACTTAGGATTTGAAACAGATGATCTTGAAAAATTCCGCACAGCAATCTGGAAACCTTGGGGAATGATATTAGTTACCGGACCAACTGGATCTGGAAAAACCACTACTTTGTATTCCGCTCTGATGGAAAGGAATCAACCAGATGTGAACATAATGACGGCGGAAGATCCCGTGGAAGTTGCAATTCCCGGTATAAACCAAGTTCAGGTAAACGAAAGAATAGGACTTACCTTTTCTAATGTTCTGAGAGCTTTCCTCAGACAGGACCCTGATATAATTCTGGTAGGTGAGATAAGGGATTTAGAAACCGCAGATATAGCTATAAGAGCCTCTTTAACAGGACACCTTGTTTTCTCCACGTTGCACACCAACGATGCACCGACTACTGTTACAAGGTTAGTGGATATGGGAATAGAACCCTTTCTTGTGGGCTCTTCTCTCATTCTTATAGTAGCTCAAAGACTTATAAGAAAACTCTGCCCAAACTGTAAACAACCATACGAAGTTCCCAAGGAAGCTCTTATCCGTTTAGGACTTATACGCTCTCCCGAAGAAGAAATAGTTATTTACAGAGCCAGCGAAAAAGGGTGTTCCACCTGTAACCTTACAGGATATAAAGGAAGAACAGCTGTTCACGAAATACTTGAGGTGGACGATGATATAAGAAAGTTGATAATCAAAGGTGGAACTGCGGACGATATAAGAGACTTAGCCATAAAAAAAGGAATGAGAACTCTATACCAGTCCGGTCTTATAAAAGTCAAAAAAGGAATAACTTCTGTGGAAGAAGTTAACAGAGTTCTAATGCAATGACAAAGCTGTTTCTACTCATAGCCCTGCCTCTGCTGAGCTGGGCTTCTTATCTTGAAACTTGCTACAAGATTTTTTTTCTGTTCCTTCCCGTTGCGGAAAGCTGTGTAGAATACAACTCAGAAGGAGAAAAGCTTATAGTAAAAGCGTGGGTAAAAACCGTAGTAATAGGAAGTATTGTAAAGAGAGTAAATAACAAAGGTGAAGCGCATTTAAGAAAACTGAAACCAGAAGAGTTCCTTTTGTTCCAAAGAGAGGGAAGGTATATAAGAGATCACAGATATCTTTTCGGAAACAGCGGTGTAAAATACCGTATAGTAAGATACAAAGGAAAAACAAGAAATATTAAAGAAGGCTTTTTTAAGAGCAGGGAAACTCTTTACGATCCCTTTTCCGCTTCCGTCTTTATATACATACACACTCCCAACAAAAAAGGAGGAACTCTTACACTTTTCTACGATGAGAAAACTCGCAAAGTAGATTACAGAACCGTTGGAGAGGAAGAAGTAGAAGTTTTTGGAAAGCTATACAAAACATGGAAAGTCCTTTTCAATCCAGAAATGGAAACCAAAGGCTTCCTTAAGCCCAAAGGAACGTGGTATGCATGGATAGACAAGAATACAAACATTCCTGTCAGACTCAAAGTTAGTTTTACAATAGGTAGTGCCTACGTTTATCTTATAAGTGTAAAAGGAGATAAATTTCTCCTTAGGAAAATACGAAATGAAAGTATTTAAAAACAGAGATCACGCTGGAGAGTTATTAGCACAGAAGTTAAAAAACAAAGTAAAACTCGGAAAAAGAGGACTTATATTAGCAATACCAAGAGGTGGAATACCCGTTGCTTACAAACTTGCTGAAGAACTGAGTATTCCTTTAAGTATTGTAGTTGTTAGAAAACTCGGTCTGCCGTGGAACGAAGAGGCGGGTTTCGGAGCGGTAGATCCAGACGGTGAGACTTACTTAGATGAGAAAACTCTAAAATACGTATCCTTAGACAGAAAAACGGTAGAAGAAGTGTTGAAAAAAGAACTGGAAGAATTAAGAAAAAGGGAAAAAAAATATATAAAAGAAGGATATCCTAATATGAAGAATAGAGAAATTATAGTAGTAGATGATGGAATAGCAACGGGATATACTGCCATAGCTGCGGCGGGTTTTGCAAAGAAAAGAGGAGCAAAAAAAGTTACAGTGGCTGTGCCTGTGTGTCCTTCCGATGTCTTTGAGAAATTCGTTAAATACACCGATGAAGTTGTGTGTTACTATACCTGCTCAGAACCGAGCTTTGCTGTAGGTATGTTTTACGAAGACTTCCATCAGCTTTCAGATGAGGAAACTTTCCGTTATATAAAAGAAGCTAAAAGGAAGCAGCTCTTTGAAACCGGCGAATCCAACCGAGAACTTCCCTGAAGGGGGAAGGATCTTCTATTTCAAATTCAAGCCAATTTCCCGTAGAAGGATGGCGAAAACCAAGTTTATAAGCAACAAGCATATTACAATCTCCCATTAGTAAATTGAGTTCTTGCGGGACTGATTTCCTTTTAAATCCGTAAGTAGTATCCCCCAATACAGGAAAGCCCAAGGAAGACATGTGAACCCTTATCTGATGTGTTCTTCCTGTGTGTATCTTTACTTTTAGCAGGGTTATCCCAAGAAGGTTGAATCTCTCCAAAACCCAAAATTCACTCAAAGCCGGCTTTGAGACAGGGGAGAAAACTGAAAATTTCTTTCTGTGAACAGGATTCCTTCCTATGGGAAAATCAACAGTTCCGTAATCCTGAGGAACAATTCCCTTAACCAAAACCTTATACAGTTTCTTCACATTGCCATCAGTAAACTGATTTACCAAATTCAAGTGAGCTTTATCGTTCTTTGCAACTACCATAAGTCCTGCTGTCTGCCTGTCAAGTCTGTGAACTATTCCGGGTCTTTCTTTTCCTCCTATGGAGGATAAATCTTTTAAATGGAAGAGAAGAGCGTTTACCAGAGTTCCAGAAGTGTAGCCCGGGGAAGGATGAACCACGAGTCCACAAGGCTTTGTAATTACAGCTATGTCCTTATCTTCGTAGATCACAGTAATGGGAATATTTTGGGGTTTTACCTCTAGTTGTTCAGGTTCAGGTAGAAATAGGGTAATAATATCTCCTTTTTTGGGTTTGAAGGAAGGTTTGCGACACTTGCCGTTAACAAGAACATAACCTTCTTCTATAAGTTTCTTAGCATACGTTCGGGATATATCAGGATAGCTATTAGAGAGGAGAACATCTAAACGCTTTTGGATATCTTCCCTAACTGTAAATTCAACAATCTCTACAATTTTCTTCATCTACAAAAATCTTTATCTCCACTTCGGTAGGATTCTCTTCAAGATTTAGGCTTTTTATAAAACCCAAAAGTGTATTTTTTAGAGCTTTCTTTGGAAACTCTTTTAGCCTTACCTTCTTTCCGTTTACTTTAAGGACAATTTCTTCTCTTGTTTTTTTCATTTTAAGACTCCTTCGCAAGTATCTTTTCAAGAAATTGGATATCCTCTTTATAGGTGAGTTTTATATTCCAATAAGAACCTTGAACCACACCTACTTTATATCCGTATCTTTCCAAAAGGCTGGCATCATCTGTGCCAAAGAATCCCTCATTTCTTGCTCTAAAATGGCACTCTAATAGGATCTTTCTTATGAAAGCCTGTGGTGTTTGTGAAAGCCATATCTGAGATCTGTCAACAGTTCTGAAAACAGTATCCGCGGACACCTCTTTGAGAGTATCCCTTGAGGGAACAGCTACTATTTTTCCTTCATAATCTCCAAGATCCGCTACTTCTCTGAACATTTCCTCCGTTGCCAAGGGTCTTACCGCATCGTGGATAACTACTATTTCCGCTTCCGTTTCTAAGAGAGCGTTTAAAACCGAATCTTGTCTTTCCTTTCCTCCTTTAACTTTTTTAACTCCTTCAGGAACTGGGACTTTTGACACAGCATCGGCGGGCAGAACAACTATAACCTCTTCAAAGAGTTTAAGAGCTTTTTCAAGGGAATACATAAACAAAGGCTTGCCGCGTATTTCAACAAATTGTTTTCTAAAGCCGATTCTCCTACCTTCTCCACCAGCGAGAATTATACAGGACTTCATATCAAGAGCCCTTACTAAGCTCTCCTTTTATGTAATCTATAACCTTAACAGGAAGCGGATCAAATCCGTATTTCAAAGCAAGATAATAACTCGCCCAATCTCCAATGTATATAAGATCTAAAAGTCTGAGTAAGTATGAATCACCACTTCCCTTCACAACTATAGGCACAATTCCCAGCCTTTTTAAGACTTCAGCGGTTATCTCCACCCTTTTTAAAACTCTTTCGTGATCTTGAGGATCCGACATGAGAATAAAAGCGCACTTGTTCCTTATTTGAGCGTTATCAAGACCGACAACTTCGTTGTGATGGAGTTCCGGTAGGGAAGCAAAGTAAGCCTGCGTTTTGGAATTTTCATTAAACTGCGTTTTCCATCTGAAAGCACCTACTTCCGTAAGAGGTGTTGCATACATTACAGGTAAATATCCGAAAAGTCTCTGAGCTATGTCTTCTCCTTTTTTGGCTATCTCCTTCAACCTGGATCTTAAATGATTCTTAAGGGATTCTATTTCCTCTCTTTCAATCCCTAACAGACAGAGTATTTTGGAAAGCATAAAACCGAGCGCGTATCGCGGTGCATAACCTGCAGGTATTTTAAGATGAGTAATACCCTTTTCCGCAGACAGTTCTTCCAACTTTCCGCCGGAACTTATGGTTACTACATCAACGCCTTTCTCCACAGCTTTAAGGAAGTTACTAAGGGTTTCTTCAGTATTCCCGCTATAACTGGTGCATATTACAATATCACCTCTTTCTACCCAAGAAGGGAGACCGTAACCTCTGTAAGAGATAGAAAAAACAGGCGCTTCTCTGTTTTCAAGCCAACACACAGCTATATCCCCTACTATACCAGAACCTCCCATACCGCAGAAAATTATTCTCTTGTAAGAAAGAATATCCATCTTATAACTTTCCCACTTAAATTGTTCAGGAAAAGTTTTAAGCATTTCCTCAGGACTCATAATCCACCTCCTAATGGTGTGGTAATCCTATCATAGCCTTTAACCTCCCTCAAGATACTTTTTAACTTCTTGCTTGAGGGATATCGGCAATCCTAATCTTTTCAGTTCAGATTCATCTGCTTCTATAAGATCGTATAAACTCTCAAAGTTCCTGTATATTATTTTCTTACGAGTTTCCCCTACACCCTTTATATTTGTAAGTATATCCTTGAAGAAATGCTTGGATCTTAGTTTTCTACTGTAAGTGAGAGCAAAACGATGAGCTTCATCTCTTATAAGTCCGAAAATGCGATACAGAATCGGATTTTCTGTAAGATTTAACTTTTTCCCTTCTTCTGTTAACAACACTTCTTCTCCTTTTGCTAAAGCCATGACTTTTGTTTCAAGACAAAATAGATTCCTTACCTCAACACCTACTGCAAGCTGTCCCTTTCCCCCGTCCAAAAGCCATATATCAGGTGCGGGTTCTTTATTCCTTTTTATAGCCTTTGCTCGTCTGAGAAGCACTTCCCGTAAGGCTTCGTAATCATCTCCTTTTGTTACTTTCCTTATCCTGTATCTTCTGTATTTTTTCTTGTTCATTTTTCCTTTCTCCCAAACAACACAACTGCCTGTTGTGTAATCTCCGTAAAAGTGGGATATATCAAACCCCTCTATTATTTGCGGAGCATTTAATCCAAGCTTTTTGAAAACCTCTTCAATATTTTGCGGTGTAAGTTCCTCTGATAAGTTTTCCTCTATAAGGGAAATTAGTTCAGTAGGTATTTCTTCAGAAAAATCAATATCCTTTCTGTGTCTTTCCTTGATCCATTTCTTTATATCCTCCTTTATGGGAAAGTTACTGAGCAAAATATCAGGAGGAGGATTAAAATAATAATAGCCTAGTATCAATTCCTCTAATTCCTCTGAATTATTCAGATCAAATACTTTTTTGTCCAAAAGTTTGCCCCCTCTTATAAGGAACAGTCCCAACTTGTCACTTAGCATGTAGAATAGATCAGCGGACTTAAAGGGAAGTAAAGCTACACTTTGTCCTTTTGCTATGCTTTCCAGAGCTTTTATTTGATCTCTTATTCTTGCACAATTCTCAAAGAGAAGACGAGAAGAGTATTCTTCTATTTTTTCGTAGAGCTTAGGTAGTATATCCGACACATTCCCTTTGAGCAGAGCCTTTACCGATTCCACGGCTAACTCGTATTCCTGTTTACTTATAAGTCCAACACAAGGAGCTGAACACAGTCCCAAATGATAGTCCATACAAGGTTCTGTTCTAGAGAGTATAGGATCACAAGTTCTGAGCTTGAATAACTTATGAATAAATCTTTTAACACTGTAGGCTTTTTTTACTTGAAGAAAGGGACCGAAAAGCACTCCGTCATGTTGAGTTCCGCGGACTACTTTTACAGTGGGATACTGATCCTTAGTAAGTAAAAGAACAGGATATCCTCCTCCGTATTTATGGAGGACATTATAAGGAGGTTTGTGAAGTTGGATAAGGTTCACTTCAAGAACAAGAGCTTCAAATTCGTTCCTTGTTAGTATCCATTCTACATTATCAGAATTCTTTATAAGAGCAAGTTCCTTAGGGTTAACAGTTGCTTGTTTTAAATGTTGCTGAAGTCTTTTTTTGATATTCTTAGCTTTTCCTATGTATAAAACCTTTCTATCTCTTTTGAAGATATAAACACCGCTCTTTTGCGGAGCTTGCAAGATAATGTTTTCCAAGCTCATTTCCGAAATACTTTTATACCCGATTCCTCAGATATATACCCTATTATGTAGCAGTTTATACTAAATTTCTTAGTTAAAGTTTCTTGTAAGCGTGTTTTATCAACGGTAAAGAGTAATCCTCCCGAAGTAACAGGATCTGTCAATAAGAGCAGTTGCCAATCTTCAAGATCCGTTTCTATGAACTCTTTCAGAAAGTTCAAATTGGAGAGAGCAGCTCTTGGGTATATCCCTTTTCTTACAAGATCCGCAGAGAATTCGTAAAAGGGTATGTTTTCAAAGATTAAACTTGCACCTACCTTAGAACTTCTACAGATATTCATCAAATGTCCCAACAGGCCGAAACCGCTTACATCAGTGCAAGCGGAAGCCTTGGAAGCTTTCATAATCTCCGAAGCTTCTTTGTTTAGTTTTAACATGTTTTCTACTGCTTCGGTTATATCGGATTCCTTTAATAATCCTTCCTTCAAAGCTTTTATTGCAACACCAGTTCCTATTGGTTTTGTCAAAACTATACAATGCCCCGGCTTTGCTCCTTCTTGAGTTATATAAATACCGTCCGGACATACACCTGTTACAGCAAAGCCAAGCTTGGGTTCTTTATCTTCTAATGTATGTCCACCTAAGAGAACAGTCTTAGCTTCCCTGAGTTTATCCAAAGCTCCTTTCATAGCTTGGCGGAGAACTTCTATTTCCATACTGCAACTGTTGAAACCTACAACTGCTAAAGCGTTAAGAGGTATACCTCCCATTGCGTAAACATCACTTAAAGAATTGACAGCACTTATCGCACCCCACAGATATGGATCGTTTAAAACAGGGGTTATGAAGTCAACGGTGTAAACGTAAATAACACCGCCGTATTCGTAAACTCCCGCATCATCACCTAACGGAACCAACGTTCTACTATCCGTGTAAACGTCCATATCCCTTAAAAGAGCCTGTAGGTCCGCCGGACCCAGCTTTGAAGCTCAGCCAGAAGAGCGAATCAGTTTGAGCAGTTCCGCCATTTTCACTCCTCCAGATTTATTTTTTCTTCTATTACGTAGGGTTTCTCCCCTCTGGACTCGTAGTAAGTTCTGATTATAAGCTCCGCTATTATACCTGTGGAAAGAAGTTGAACTCCTGTAAGAATAAGGAGAACACCAAGTATTAAAAGAGGTCTTCCGCCAATATCCGCTCCTGTAAAAAGTTTAAGAAGAGTAAGATACAGTTCTATCAACACTCCTGCCGTAAGAAGCAAAAAACCTATTCCTCCAAAAACGTAAAGAGGTTTTGTTATGTATTCGTTTAGAAATTTTACGAGAAAGATATCAAGGATAACTCTTACTGTCCTTCCTATACCGTATTTTGATTTACCGTAAAGACGAGGATGATGTCTTACAGGTATCTCCGTTACTTTAGCACCGAATCTTTTAGCCAAAGCGGGCAGAAATCGGTGCATATCTCCGTAAAGTCTGTATCTTTTCGCAATATCAGCTCTATAGGCTTTAAGAGTGCACCCGTAGTCATGGAGTTTAACTCCCGTTACCTTGGATATGATCCAGTTAGCTACTCTTGAAGGCAATCTCCTAGAAAGGAAAGGATCTTTTCTTTCTTTACGCCAACCGCTTACTATATCGTAGCCTTCCTCTATTTTAGTGAGGAGAACAGGAATATCCTCAGGATCGTTTTGTAAATCCGCATCAATGGTAACTATCACTTCTCCTCTTGCGTGTTCAAATCCTGCATACATCGCCGCTGTTTGCCCGTAATTTCTACGGAATCTTATAACTTTTATCTTTCCGTCCTTTTGTGCAATATTCCTAAGTATTTGAAAAGTTTTATCTTCGCTTCCATCGTCTATGAAAATTACCTCGTATCCCTTTCCAAGTTCATCAAGAACTCTTTTAAGCTTTTCATATAAAAGCGGAATGTTTTCCTCCTCATTATAAGCGGGTATTACCACAGACAGGTATGGTTTTTCATTCATATATACTCCCCACTGCCTTCAAGTATTACCTTTACTATTCCTTTTTCTTCAAGGATCTCCTTTACTCTGTAATCCAGAAAGTTTATTCTATGTAAAGAATCAATATCCAGATCTTTCTCCAGAATATACCTCAGAGTATAAGCTCTGTGAGGAAGATCGTTTTTAACCCTGCTTCCTTTCCGCAAATAAAAGAAAACTACTCTACGTAAGGAGTAAGGTAAAAAAAAGCGTTCCCGTGAGGACAGGAAATCAAAAACAGGAATATCTTCCATAAATTCACTAATAGTCTTTTTTAAGGGTTCTTTCCAAAAATCACTTAGTTTTACACCTGCGCAGGTATCTTTCCAATCAGCTTTATACAAAGGAATAGGACTGCCTACCGAGACGATACCCATAAGAGGAGAAAGAACAAAGGCTTTACTCTCCACTTTTCTGAGAATTTTAGAAGGCAAAGCCCATAGACTTAACTCTTCCCAAAATTTTCCTTTATATCTCCTCCATACGGGAGCGATATTTCTAAGATCTATTTCTAAGCAGGAGAATAACTTTTCCCTTAAAGGATTGAGTTCTCCAAAGGGAAGTTCCTCAAAGAATTTAAAATTTGTAAAAAGATTAACAGCAGACTGTTTTTTACTGTGGGGGAGAAGAAAAAAAGCCATAAAATTATTATACTTCAAAGTTTTCAGTTACCGCTGATAATAGCAATGGGTAAAAGGCAATTTAAGTTCTTACTGGAAAGTAATTTATTCAAGTTAGCAAAATGGTTACGCTTTCTCGGACACGATGTAAAAATGTTAAAAGGGAAGATTAATACAAAAGTGTTAATAGCAAACCAAGATAGGATCTTTATAACAACCTCTAGGAAGTGGGAGGATTGGTTAAAGAAAGCTCGTATTGATTATCTCGTTATTCCAAGGCACGATTGGAAACTGCAGGTCTGTATGGTTCTAAAACACTTTGGTTTGGAATTTCATCTTCTACTGAACAAATGCGCACATTGTGGGAGCAAGCTTACTGTTGCGGATAAGGAAAGGTTTAGAAACATTATTCCTACAAGAGCTTATGAAACAGCTTATGATTTTACTTATTGTTCCAACTGTGGAGCTTTGTTTTGGAAGGGAACTCATTACGAAGGTATGAAACGTGTTCTTGAGGAGATAAAGTTCAAATGCTAAACTAACTCTGTGACAAAGGTTAAAATATGCGGAATTACTCGCCGTGAGGATTTAGAAACTGCCCTCAGAGCAGGGGCGGATTACGTAGGCTTTGTTTTATATCCTGAAAGTCCGAGATACATTTCTCCCTCATGTAGAAAAAAACTTCTGTCCCTTGTAAAGAATGCAAAGAGTGTAGCGGTGGTGGTAAATCCCTCACGTAGGGAGATAGAAGAAATACTTAAAGAGGGTTTTGATCTTGTCCAGCTTCACGGAGAAGAAGATTTTACACTTATAGAGGGTATGAATCCCCGTAGGTTTATAAAGGCTTTTAGGATTAAAGGAGAAGAACCGCCTATAGATGATGTGTGGAAAAAAGCCTACGCTATTTTATTAGACACTTACGTTGCCGGAGCTTACGGGGGCTCTGGGCAAACCTTTAACTGGGAAGTAGCTAAGAAGGTAGCAAATCAGGGTTTCAGGGTATTTCTTGCAGGGGGACTTACACCTGAAAATGTAAAGAAAGCACTTCGGTATGTCAACCCTTATGCTGTAGATGTATCTTCCGGTGTTGAAATGAGTAAAGGCATTAAAGATCCGCAGAAGATAATCAAGTTCATAAGATCGGTAAGATTATAATAAAAACGGGGGTGTCCAAAAACCGCCTGCCGGGGCGGACACCCTTCAAAAGGCGGGATACAAATACCCCGGTCCCGAACCCCTGAGGTTCGGGTGTTTGAAAGGTAGTAATGATAGAAGCTTTCTTAATAATATTTATCGCAAGCATGGGATTCATAATCCTGCTCTCTCGCATCGCAAAAGAAGAGGAAGAAGAAGAAAAAGAAGATTAAGGAGTGAACTTTGAATGAAGTCAGGTTATGTAGCGATAGTAGGTAAACCTAATGTAGGGAAATCTACCCTTTTGAATAATCTTATCGGAAGAAAAATCTCCATAGTAACTCCTAAACCCGGCACAACGAGAATAAGAGTTATAGGTGTAAAAACAATTCCAGAAACAGCTCAAATAGTGTTCTTAGACACACCCGGCATATACAAACCAAAAGAAGCAGATGCCCTTGGTAAGGCTATGATTGAAATGGCAAAACAGAGTCTTACAGACGCCGATTTAGTGCTTTTTATGATAGACGCAGAAGAAGGCTGGCGAAAAAGAGATGAAGAAGTTTTTCAAAATTATCTGAAATCTTTATCCAAAGAAAAAGCTCTACTGCTTGTTATAAACAAAATAGATAAAATAGGTTCTCCAAAGAATGTTCTTCCCCTTATAGAAGAGCTTCACAAAAGACATCCGGAATTTAAGGAAATTATACCCATAAGCGCTTTAAAGGGAGTTAATCTTGAAGATCTTGAAAAGACTATTATCAAATATCTACCTGAAGGGAAACCTTTATTTCCTGAAGATATGGTAACAGATCTTCCACTGAGGTTATTAGCTGCTGAAATAGTAAGGGAGAAGATAATGCTCCTTACGAGAGAAGAAGTGCCCACTGCAGTGGCGGTTGTAATAACTGAAATAAAACCCGGAGACGCGGATCCGAAAGTTCTTGTAATACAGGGAGAGATAATAGTTGATAGGGAAAATTTACGACCCATAATCATCGGGAAGAAGGGACAGAGATTGAAACAGATAGGCAGGTTAGCACGTCAGGAACTTGAACTGATAACAGGTAGAAAGGTGTATTTGGAACTGTGGGTAAAAGTAAAACCTGATTGGAGGAAAAGAGCCGAACTTGTCAAGTCCTTTGGGTATACAATGTGAAGTGTAAACTGTATGCTGTTGAAAGATCAAGAGAAAGCTAAAAGATTCCTAGAGAGAATTTACAGAAAGAAAAGGATACCTTCAGCTTTACTGTTCAAAGGACCAGAAGGAGTTGGCAAAACAGCAGCGGCTCTTGATTTCTCACGAGGATTGCTGTGTTTAAAGGAAGAGCCGTGGGGTTGTGGTAGTTGCTCTTCCTGCGTGCCCTTTAATCGTATAGCAGAAGATATTTTTGAAGGAAAATGGGAGAAGTTTAACTACTCTGATGAAGTAAACGGAAGAAAAGTATTCTTGTATTTGAGAGGAGAACATCCAGACTTTATATTTGTTCCGCCTGCAGGTCAAAGCTTGAGAATAGATCAAGTAAGAGCGGTTAAAGACTTTGTGTTGGTAAAACCTCTTATGTCACACCGCAAGGTTGTTCTAATAGACAGAGCGGAGTATATAACAAGAGAATCCGCCAACGCTTTACTTAAAATTTTAGAAGAGCCTCCCTTTTACGCTTTTATTGTTCTTGTAGCCTCTGAAACCGCAAACCTTTTACCCACTGTGCTTTCAAGGGTTTATCCTGTAAAGTTTGATCCTTTAGATCCTAAAACTTTAAAGGAACTCCTACCTACTTCCAAGGAAAATCTATACCCGCTTACAGAAGGAAGTTATACTAAGGCGAAAGCTCTCATTGAAAAACCAGAACTCCTTAAGTCCGCCGAGGACTTTTTTAAAAAGGATCCTGCTAAAATATACGAAATAATTCAAAAAGTTGAAAAACTGAACTTAGAAGATAAACTCCTACTGCTTGATCTTCTGGAAGAGAAGATAAGGGATCTTCTTATCAAGGGTGTAATAGATTATGATAAATTTGAGATGTTATTAGGCAGAATTTCCTTTATAAGGGAGAACATCACAAAAGGTATAAAATTAGGACTTGCTTTTGTAATCTTATGGGAATTAATGGAGGATTAATTATGAATTTTATAAAAGTGCGCACTCTTGATACTAATAAGATAGGTGCTCTTGAAAACTGTAATCAACCGTTAAACAGAGGAGATCTAGTAGTGGTAGATTCTGAAGAAAAAGGAGAAGACGTGGTTAAGGTTTTAGGTTTTTCAAAAAAAGGAGCTTCATTAAAATACAAGTTTTTAAGAAAAGTTAATCATAAGGATATAAAAACTATGGAAAAAAACAAAAAAGAGAGTATAAAAGCTTTTTTGACCTGCAAAAAAAAGATAAAAGAACATGGACTTGAAATGCACTTATTAAAAGCTTATATTCCTTTAAACTCAAAAAAAATATTTTTCTATTATACAGCAGAAGAAAGAGTTGATTTTAGAAAACTGGTAAAAGAGCTGGCTCGTATCTTTAAAAAGCGAATAGAAATGAGACAGGTAGGAGTCAGAGATGCTGTTCAAATCTTAGGGTGGGTTGGGCTTTGTGGAGATGTTCCTTGCTGTATAAAGTTTATAGAAAACTTTGATTCTATTTCTTTGAAAGATATAGAAGAACAAAATCTACCTTTGTCTCCTTCAAAGTTCACTGGACCTTGTGGTAGGTTAACATGCTGTATTTCTTTTGAAAAAGAAAACTACATGGTGAAGATACTTCTTCCTCCCTGTGAAACAAGCATATGCTTTGAAGGAAGAGAAGTCAGATTAAAAGAAATTGATCCTCTAAGAAATTCAGCCACCTTAGAAAGCGAAGAACGATCAAAAGAAATACCCTTAGATTTGCTGTTACCTATCGGGTATCGTAATGTTTTAGAGTTTTACCGTAACTGCCCCGGCTGTTATAGAAAATCCCTTTTGGAAGACAACACCTATCATGAAATTGCTACACAGAGTTAGAGGTAAATTCAACGAGCTTTTTGTCTTTGAACTGCAAGATGGCTACAGGATAGAAGGAGTTCTGTATAGAGGAGATACTCTGTGTGTGTCCACTCAGGTGGGATGTCCTGTCAGGTGTGTTTTCTGCGCGTCGGGAAGGCAAGGTCTTATAAGAAACCTTAACGCAGAGGAGATATACGGCCAGTATTCCCTTTTGAAGGGAATATTCCCTATCAAACGCATTGCAATGGCAGGAATAGGAGAACCCTTACTCAATTGGAAGAGTGTAAAAGAAGCCTTTCTGGCACTCCATAAGGAAGGTTTGAAAATTTCCTTTTACACCTCCGGTTTTCCTCTGAATCTTTTAAATGAACTTATAGATTTACCCCATAACGGTTTGACCATTTCACTTCATTCACTGGATCCCATAATAAGAAAAAGGATAATGCCACGTGCGGGTGATCTTTATCTGCTAATAAGCTTTTTAAGGGAAAAAATTCCGCAACTTAACAAAAAGCGTAGAAAAAAAATAAGCTTAGCTTATATACTTCTAAAGGGAATAAACAGTAGCGAAAAAGATCTTAGAGCTTTGGCAGAACTCGCACGTAGTTTAAAGGTAAGTGTCACTCTCTTGAGCTACAATTCAACGGGTGGATTTGATCCTGTAAGTGGAGACGATTACGAAAGAGCCTTTCTCTTTTTAAGGAAAAAGGGAGTGAAAGTTACCCTTTCCTCACGTTTTAGGCGAGATAGTATAGGAGGATGCGGCACTCTTACAGTAGGAAAAAAATAAAGGAGGTAGAACTATGAAGGTTGTTGCGGTCGGTGGGGGAACCGGACTATCTACCCTTTTAAAGGGGCTAAAGCAAGAGGTAGGTGAAGGAATTTCCCACCTTTCAGCAATAGTCACAGTTGCGGACAGTGGTGGAAGCACAGGAAAACTCAGAAGAATATACAACATACCAGCTCCCGGTGATATAAGAAACTGCATAGTGGCTCTTTCTGACATTGAGGACGTTATGAGAGAACTTTTCCAATACAGATTCAAAGGAGATGGAATAGAAGGTCATGCTTTCGGTAATCTGTTCTTAACAGCTCTTACAGATATAACTGGCAATTTTCTAGAAGCGGTTAAACTAACGTCTCAAATTCTTAGAACAAAAGGAGAGATAATACCCTCTACTGTAGAAGATATACACTTAATAGCTCAATTTGAAGACGGGGAAACTGTTGTAGGAGAAGAAAATATAACAGAATACGGGAAGAAAACAAAAAGCAGAATCAGAGAGATAAGAATAGAACCACAAAAAGCAAAAGCTCCAATAGAAGCAATAGCAGCAGTAGAAGCTGCAGATGTTATTGTTTTCGGTCCGGGCAGTTTGTTTACAAGCATCATACCTAATCTTCTTATAAGAGATTTAAAAGAAGCAGTTAATAGAAGCAAAGCTTTAAAAATATTCATCGTTAATGCAATGAGTCAACTCGGGGAAACAGAAGGTTTTACAGCATACGATCATATTAGAGTTTTCTTGCACTTTACAGGGTTAAACCGAATTGACGCTGCTGTAGTTAATACAAAAATGCCTTCCGGTGATCTGCTCAGTAGATACTTAAATGAAGGTCAAGAACCTGTGATTCCAGATATAGGTAGAATTGCGCGTGAAAATATATCAGTTTATGCGGAGGATTTAATAGGAGAAAAGGACAACTTTGTAAGACACGATCCTATTAGACTCTCCAATCTTATAATGAAAATAGCCCGTGATGAGGTTTTTTCTTGAATTCAACTTCTCCCTTCTTCCAGAAAACACGGCTCAGGCAGTAGTTTGTGGTAGCGGTATAGCAGGGCTAACGTGTGCTATAGTTTTAAAGGAACTCGGAGCATCTCCTATTATACTAACAAGAGGAATAGGAAACACCTACTACTCCCAAGGAGGAATAGCGGGTGCGGTGGATCCCAAAGACAGTCCTCAGTCTCATTTGTTAGATACCTTAAAAGCGGGAAGATTCTTAAACAACAGACAAGCAGTAGAAATTTTAGTTAACGAAGGAATTATGAGATTAGCAGATCTTGAAAGATGGGGAGTGAAATTTGATAGGAAAGAAAACGGATACGATACCACAACAGAAGGTGGCCACTCCTTTCCTAGGGTTCTTAAAGTAAAAGACTTTACCGGAAGAGAGATCTATACAAAGTTGCTCCTTAAAACACAGAGTCTTGGTATTCCTATTGTAGAGGGTGAATTACAGGAAATTCTCGGAGAGGATAAGGTAGAGGGAATTATTTACAGATCGGGAAGATCTCTACAGCTTATCAGAACCAAAGCTCTCATATTGGCTACAGGGGGAGCAGCTTCTATGTTTAAGAACACATCAAACCCTTCCAAGATAAAAGGTGATGCTATAGGCATAGCCTTCAGAGCAGGTGTCCCTATTAAAAATCCAGAATTTGTTCAGTTTCACCCCACTGTTCTTGAAGGAACAAATTTACTCATTTCAGAGGCAGTAAGAGGCGAAGGAGCTGTCCTTGTAGACGAAAGAGGAGAAAGGTTCGTGGAAGAACTCAAACCCAGAGATATAGTTTCAAGATCCATATACTCTTTATTGAAAAAAGGAAAAAGGGTATACCTTGATATGAGACCTTTAATAAAAAAGGGAATTACTATAGAAGATAGATTTCCTACCATATCCAATTTTCTCAAAGATAGAGGGTTAAATCCCGCAAAACAACTGATTCCTGTAGTTCCCGCGGCTCACTACTATATAGGTGGTATAGAAATAGACGTTTTCGGAAGAACAGCTCTTGAAGGATTGTATGCTGTAGGAGAATGCACCTGCACCGGAGTTCATGGAGCTAACAGATTGGCTTCAAATTCTCTACTGGAAGGGGTGGTTTTCGGTTACAGGACCGCTTACAGGGTGTATTTGGATCTCAACTTTTTAAAGCAAGGAAAAGGAAAATTCTCTTCCAAGCGCAGAGGAAATAAATCTCCCTCTGTCAGTTTTGAGAGTCTCAAGAAGTTGATGTGGGAGAAGGTAGGGTTGGAGAGGATAAAAGATGAACTTCTAACAGCAAAAAAAACTCTAATTCGCTGGATTTCAGAAGCAGAAAGCTGGGAAGCCACTGCAGAAAACAGACAGCTTTACGATATTCTCCTTGTAGCTCTTGCCACAACGGAAGGAGCTATTCAGCGACAGGAAAGTAGAGGAGTTCACTACAGGAAAGATTTTCCTATGGAAAGGGAGGTTTTCAAGAGAGATACGGTGATAAGTAATATCTTATGAGATCCATCATGTTGACAAATTAATTTAATTTAGTAATAATTATCAACAACAAATTTCTAAAAGGAGGAGGTAAAATGGTAGAAGTAGTCAGAGTCGGTCAGAAAGTTCCAAACTTTGAAATGGAAATCTATGATCCTAAAACAGGAAGTTTCGGAAAGGTTTCCTTGGAAGACTACATAAAAGAAAGGAAATGGCTTATTCTCTTTTTCTATCCTGCGGACTTTACCTTTGTATGTCCTACAGAACTGGCAGATCTTGCTGACTATTACGACGAGTTAACAGAATTAGGTGCTGAAGTTATTTCCGTTTCTACAGACACTAAGTTTGTCCATCTTGCATGGCATCAGACGGAAAAACTGTTGGAGAAAGTAAAATATCCTATGGGAGCGGATCCAACAGGTGCGGTGTCTAAGATTTTTGGAGTATATGACGAAAATACAGGTCTTGCTCTGAGAGGAACTTTCATAATAAACCCAGAAGGGGTTCTTGTAGGTTCGGAAGTGAACTTTTACAACGTAGGAAGAAATGCGGAAGAACTTGTAAGAAAGATGAAAGCAAACGTATACCTTATGAGTCACCCAGATGAAGCCTGTCCCGCTAAATGGGAACCTGGTAAGAAAACTCTCAAACCCTCGGAGAAAATAGTAGGTAAAGTTCACGAAGCGTTAAAATAATAATAGTCAAGGGAGCTTTTTGATGGAGAGTAATTTTGGACTTAACTATCAGCCTGAAAAAGTATACGATGTTATCATCATAGGAGGAGGTCCAGCAGGCACTACAGCTGCCATTTACACCTCAAGGGCTGGACTTACTACTCTTGTTTTGTTCAGGGCAGAGGCTGACGGTGCTCTCGGTATTACTCAACAAATAGAAAACTATCCGGGAGTGCCGGGTCCTGTCTCCGGTTATGAGCTTTTGAAGATAATGCGTAAACAGGCAAAGCACTTCGGTGCTGAATTTGTAAGGGGAAAAGTCATAGCAACTGATTTCTCCTCTGAGATAAAGAAAGTCTTTACAATAGACGGGCGTGAGTTCAAAGGCAGAGCGGTTATAGTAGCTTCTGGAGCTATGGAAAGAGCCAATAAGTTCAAGGGTGAAGAAGAGTTCCTTGGTAGAGGGGTTTCCTACTGCGGAGTTTGTGATGCCGCTTTTTTTAAGGATCAAGCGGTAGCTGTTATAGGAGAAGATGATTACGGAATAGAAGAAGCAGAGTTTATAGCACGTTTTGCCAGCAAGATATACTTTGTTGTGCCAGGAAGTAGGATAAAAGCACCTCAGGAAGTTCTTAGGAAATTTGAAAAACTTAAGAATGTAGAAATCTTGCTCAGACACAGAGTTCTTGAAATAGTGGGAGATAAATTGGTAAAGGGTCTAAAACTTAAAGATCTGAGTAAACACAAAGAAAAGTTCTTAGAAGTAAACGGCGTGTTTATATTTCTCGGAGGCACTAAGCCTTCAGTTGATTTTCTAATGGGTCAAGTGGAAATGACTGACGGGGATTGTATAGTAGTAAATGAAGAGATGATGACTTCCGTCCCTGGTGTATTTGCAGCGGGAGATGTTCTATGTTCCAACATAAAACAAGCAGTTATAGCAGCTGCGGACGGCTGTAAAGCCGCCCTTGCAGTAGATAAGTTTCTCAATAAAAAGTCAAAAGTAACTTCCCAGTGGTAATTACTACTATACCTTAGCGGTTTCCTTAGGGGCTGGAAGCCACGGTTTAATTCCTTGATCCTTAGCCCATTCTTGAGCTACTTCATAGGAAGCCTTTGCGGTGTTTATGTTTTTTTCAATTAACTCTAATTTTTTCTTGAACTTCCTTTCTATTGCAGAGTCAAGAGAAGCTGTTCCACCTGAGGCTACGAATCTCTTCAAGAATCTGGCTTTTATACCTTCTTCTACTGATTCTGTCCCTACTATCTGAGTAGCTCCGAAGAAAGCACCAAGCATAGCCATATTAGTGGCGAGTTCAGTCCCAGCTATCTCCAAGGCAAATTTAGTGGCGGGAAAGTTAAAAATTTTAACTTCCAAGGGATCAAGGTATTTGTGATCTTCTTCTGAGAGGAGATCCTCTTCAGAATTAACTATAATAAGTCCTCCCTTTTTAATTCCCGAGTAAAAAGGCATTGTATAAGATTTTCCCATAGTTATAACCTGAGGGTGAAAAACCATAATAACATCTGGATAAACTACTTCACCTCTATCGTATATAGGTTCAATACCTATACGAACATAGCTTTCGGCAGGTGCCATTCTCTTTTCTGCTCCGAAGAAGGGATTGGAAACAGCGTAATAGCCAGCATGATCGGCAGCAGTTGCCATTATGTGAGCTGCTGTAACCGCACCCTGTCCGCCTATGGCGGGCATTCTTATGTTTATTCTTCTTCTTTTTCTATGTTGACTCATATCAAGCCCTCCTGTTTTTTTCTCTCTATAACTTCCTTAGCCTTTTCGGAGATGTATTCAAAGAACTTAAATCTCTCCTTATCTCTTCCTCTCATTTCTTCCAGCGCATCGTCGGAGTTCAACCCTATCTCAAGAATACAAGGTGTATAAAGATGGACATAAGTAGGTCCTACTTCTCTGGCTACGTATATTGCTTGTTTTATAACTTTCTCAACTCTTTTCGGAGAAGAAACAGTCAGGCGAGCAACGTAGTGGCAACCTGAATCTATTGCCAATTGCCACATAGGCACTTTGTCCCACTGTTTGCCCTTAGGAGCCATTTTAAAGATCTGTCCCTTTACCGTAAGACCACTTTCCTGTCCACCTGTATTTGCGTAGACTTCGTTGTCAAAACATATAGTTGTTATCCTTTCTTGTCTGAAAAAGGAATGGAGAGTGCACTCTAATCCTATATCCACAGTAGCTCCATCTCCAGCAAGAACCACAACGTCCTTTACCTTGTCCGGAAACCTCCACTCAAGGGTTCTTTTTATCCCTGAGGCTATTGCATTCTGATTACCAAAAAGAGAATGAACTGTATGAAGAGCTATATGAGGAAAAACTAAGGAAGTGCAACCAGTGGAGTTTATTATTATTGTGTCCTCAGGGTTAGGAAGAGACGCCAGTATATATCTGAAGGCTAACGATTCCGGACAACCTGCACACAGGGAATGTTCCTCTACCAGTTCTTTGGCATAGGGTAAATCCCATATTCCTCTTTTTGGATTCCCCCACGTGGCTTTTTCTTCAAGATCAACTATCTCCGAGGGGACAAATTCCTTAAGAGCTTCGTTTATTTTGAAAATTTTAAGGGACATGTTTCACCTCCTTTCCTAAAATCCTTAAGACTTCTTCAACTATAATTTCAGGTGGCATTGTCATGCCTCCGGCGACTTTGGGAGAACCTATAATGGGAACATTCGTTTTTCCGTAAAGGACGTTACGAACCTCTCTTTCCAACCAACCAACTACGTTGAATTCGGGAATGAATACGTATTTTACACCTTTAACTGCTTCTTCAATTTCCTTAGCAGGAAAAGGTCTTACAGTTTTAAGCCTGAGAACACGAGCTTTTATCCCTTCATCGTGAATTAACATTTGGGTAGCTTCCTTAGCCTGAGCTGCTGCTGTTCCGGAAGCTATAAAGAGTATTTCCCCTTCCGGATCTCCGAATTCTTCAACTAATCCCTTTAAATACTTTCTTATGTAAGGTCTTGATCTCTCTATAGCTGCCCGAACCTCAAACTGCCAACTTGCATGGGTTGCATAGGAAGTATAGTTGGATTTCATAACAAAGGGATCTCTCAAAAATCTGCCCGGGGGCATTTCCATATCTATAGGAGGTATCGGAGATATATAAGGATTGTAGGGAGGAAGCGCTATATCATCAGGAGGAAGCATAACCGCTTCCCTTGTATGAGATATGAAAAAACCGTCTATAACTGTTATTAAAGGAACATGGACATCAGGTTGCTCTGCTACAACAAACCCTGCAAGAATCATATCAAAGAGTTCCTGAGCTGTCTCTGCATGCCATATCATACAACCTGTATCAAGTAGAAAGGAAACTTCCAAATTATCCGGTTGTATAGTAAGGGGAGAATTTACACCTCTTGCCATCAAAACCAATTGCAAGGGGAGTCTTGAACCAGCCCACATGGGAAAATTCTCCATAGCCCTTAGAGTTCCCGGTCCAGAGGTAGTTGTTATAGCTCTCCCCCCTGCCATTGAGCAACCTGCCAATTGCGACATAACACTGAACTCAGATTCTCCACGAAAATAGACTCCTACATAACCTTCTGCCCACAGTTCACCTATAAGATGTGCTGCTTCAGACTGGGGAGTTATAGGATACGAAACAGAGGCATCAACTGAAGCTCTTTTAACAGCTTCCTTTACAACCTCCGATCCTGTCATAAACTGTTTTTGACGTGGTGCTTCAAAAAGTAGGTATTCGGGAGAAACAACTTTTTGACCGGCTCTGTTGTATTTAATTTGTTGGGTTTTTTGCATATTAAAACCTCCTTATTTTTTAAGTTCTCTTTTAACTTCTTCAGCTATTCTTATGAACTTTTCTAACTCCTCTGAATGTTGATCTCTGAGGGTTACCGTGGCATCTTCATGACCTGCATTTCCGCACAATGCTATCGTATAGCAATCCGTTTCTGCTCTGATTATTTTGAGAGCAACATTAGCATAGTGGCAGTGAACGCCTATGAATATACAGACTTTTATATTGTTATGCCATATCGTAAGATTGGGATGATTCGGATTTATCTCCTTTTGCGGATCTATTTTGGGATACTTAGGCCTGTAATCATACATGGGGATTATCCTGGCTCCGAACACTTCCGCCATTTTCCTTACAAGCTGTGCTTTCTTCTTCGCTTCCTCGTTCCAAGCGTAGAGAACCTGAGGCCCTGGAAACACAGTGGGATTTTCTCTGGTAAACATCGCCTTTGCCGCTTCTCTCATGGCAATTTCCTCGTCCACCAATTCTGTGAAGAGAAGGGCTTTCCCCGGTGGAGGGGTTAATATACCTTCGTAAAGAGCAACAGGATAGGGTGAATACCCCGCAGGTCCCAATTTTGCCATAACATACCTCCGGTAGTGAATTAAAGATATTACCTTACTCCTGCGACATCTCTGTTTTCCGCATATACCATTTCAATAGAATCCCTTTTCAGAAGAGTGGAACACACATAGACACATAGAGCACAACCTTTGCACCTTTCTGTTATTACGTAAGCATGATGTCCTTCATCTGTATACATGAGAGTGTTGGGTTCGGTGCAGAAAAGAGTGCATTGTTTACAGTTATACTTGGTGCATTCGTCACGTATGACTTGAGCGACATAGTACATTCCTCTGCCTCCTCACCACAATTGTGATAAAAATATAAGGGAAACACAATACGAAAACAAGAGTTAACCCTATGATATAAGTTAGTGTTATGGATAAGCTTACCCGCTGGTTAATTCTGAAAACTACACAGGGTTTAGGTGAAAGAAAAATAAAAAAGCTTCTTGAAATTTTCGGATCTTCCGAAGGTATATTCTCCGCTGATGCGGATTCCTTAGTAACAGTAATAGGAAAAAAGGCAGTAGATTCTTTCCTTCAGATACGCAGTAATCGTAAGCGTATACAAAAAATCGCTTTTAAGATTTATAAAGAAAAAATAAAGTTTACAACTCTTGAAGATGAAAATTATCCTTCTTTACTGAAGAATCTACCAGATCCTCCTCCCATTCTCTTTTATAAAGGGAACTTTAAGGATACTCCTTTAATCGGTGTAGTAGGTCCCAGAAATCCCAATCCCTATACTCTTTCCTTTGTTGAAGATACAGTAACTAAGCTTATCCTAAAGGGTTACGGTATTGTTTCAGGAGGAGCAAAAGGAGTAGATTCTAAAGCTCATCTGAGTGCCGTTGAGAGGAATGGCTACACGGTTTGTGTTTTGGGTTTCGGTATTCTAAACACAAAAGGTGGCATTTTTGAAAGAATTGAAAAATCTGGAGGATTGTTACTTTCCGAGTTTCTTCCTGAAGAAAGGGCAAGTAAATACACCTTTCCTAAGAGGAACAGGCTTATAGCAGCTCTTTCTCACTTTCTTATAGTGCCGGAAGCGAGAATAAACAGCGGTTCTTTAATAACAGCGCGATACGCTCACGATTACGGAAAAAAGGTCTTTGTTCATATAGGAATAGGTAGATCTTCCGCGTGGGACGGCTGTTATGCTCTAATCAAGGAAGGCATTGCAGAGCTTATGAAAAATATAGAAGACGTTATCGGTGCGGAGTCTGAAAGAGATCCACTGTTGGATTTCTTAAAAATTCCACGCAGTGTGGAGGAAATAATGGAGTTCACTTCAGAAAATTACGAAGAGGTATGTTCACTACTAACACAACTTGAGATGGAGGGAAAAGTAAAAAGAATAGGATCTTTCTTCTGTTCGTGATTTAATTTCTATAACTGATGAGTCAGTCACTCAATCGGTTAGAGCTAACAATTCATACTCTTATAGTAATGGCAGGAGCCTTTATGGCTATTCTTGACACCACAATAGTTGATATAGCTTTGCCTAAGATGATAGCTCCCCTTAAAACTGATTTATACGGAATACAGTGGGTTGTAACCGCCTATATGATAGCAGCTGCTGTAGTTCTTCCCCTCTTAGAGTGGTTGGAGAAAATAATCGGTCTTAAGGTTATGTATTGCACAGGAATAGCCCTGTTTACTCTTTCCAGCTATTTGTGCGGAAACTCAACAGAATTATACCAAATGATAATATACAGATCTCTCCAAGGACTTGCGGAAGCACTTATTATAGTAAGCGCACAGGCTATTCTCTTCACTGCATATCCTCCTCAGCAAAAAGGTTTTGCTATGGGAATCTTCGGCTTGGGTGCTTCTTTCGCACCTGCCATAGGACCCACACTGGGAGGTTGGCTAACGGAGCATATAAATTGGAATTGGATATTTTTTATAAACGTTCCCGTAGGGATTATGCTCACAGTAGCTTCCTTATTTTTCCTCAAAGAGATATCTCCTAAGAGAGAATTTCTTCCTTTTAACTTCTTTTCTTTTGTTTTCATATCCATAGCGACTGTCAGCACTCTTATTGTTCTTTCAAAAGGACAGCAAATGGGTTGGTTTACTTCAAACTTCATTGCTTTTCTTACACTCACTGCGGTAATTTTTTACATTTTCTATACAATCTCAGAAGGATTTTCTAAGGTGAAGCTGATGGATTTGAGTGTATTCAAAAGAGTTAATTTTTCAGTGGCTTTTTTTGTATTTTTATTTGTTCTCGGATTTTCTATGTATGCTCTTTTTTATAGCATTCCTTTATACTTTGAATTTTTAAAAGGTTTAAGCACATTTACAACAGGAGTTCTTCTTCTACCCTTTGCCTTTGCTATAGCAATCTGTTCCATTATAGCAGGGGTAATGAGTGATAGATGGAGTGCAGGTGGAACACTGTTTATTGCGATTATTGTATACTTAGGATCTGTATTTTTCCTTATAAGGCACTACGATCTTTATACTCCTAAGGGAACAGCATCTGTTGAACTTGCTGTTACAGGAATAGGTATGGGTTTGTTTTTCGCTCCTGTTACGATAATAGCTCTTAAAGGTTTAGAGAAAAAAACCATACTTGTTATAAGTTTGTTAGACTACATAAGATTCATAGGAGGTTCTTTTGGAACAGCTATAGCTACCAATATAATTAAAGGAAATACAGCCTTTCACTATGAAGAAATATCCGCACTTCAATCGCTAAATCTAACCGCGGTAATGGCAAAGATTGAAGAGCTTACCACTTACTTTACAGGAAATTCCTATACCTTGCAAGAGTCTCTTTTAAAAGCCTATTACAGTGTTGGGTCTCTTCAGTTTAAAATGGCTCTCTCTTATGCTTTTCAGGATTTATTTGTGTGGAGTGGAATATTTGCGGTTATAGGATTACTTCCCTTACTCTTGCTGTTTGGTTATAATAAACACACTTAGATGATCTTCCTTCCCTTGTTCTTATTAGTATCTTTTACCTACGCGGAAGTAATAGCTCGTGTAGATGGTAAAGTATTGACTTACGAAGAGTTTAAAAAAGCCTTTGAGGTTTACTGGAAAGAGATTCTTCACTTAGATACTGTAAAACCCACCAGAGAAAACAAAAGGAAATTCTTCTTAGAATACGTGAAGGGAATGCTTATAGAAAGAGTAGCGGTTGATATGGGGATAAGAGTTTCGGAAGAAGAGATAGACAACAGGCTAAAAAGATGGGGAAGAGAAAACGCTTCTCCTACACTAAGGAGGTTGATAAAAAGAGAAATACTTGTAGAAAAACTAACAGATTGTCTAACAAAGGATATCAGTGTCTCTGAAAAGGAAATAACAGCCTACTATCTTCTTAATAAAAGGGATTTCTATCTCCCTACTCAAGTGAAACTTCTACCCTTTTTAGCAGAAAGCAAAAGAGAAGCTGAGCTTTTATACCGCTCCTTGCTCAGAAAAGAAAAAATACCTTCTAACGTAAAAGCGGGTAAAGAACGTTGGTATTCTCTTCAATCTCTACCGCACAGTTTGAGAAGAAGTTTGTATCCTTATAAAAAGGAAAGTGTTTCAAAGCCCATTAAAATAAACGGTGGATACCTTGTTCTGAAAATCACTGACAAGAGAAAACCGGGATTACTACCCTTGGAGGAAATAAAAGAAAGAGTTAGGCGTAAACTTCTCAATGTAAAAAAAGAGGAGGTTCTTAAAAAATGGTTTCGGGAAATTCTAAAGCGCTATCCTGTGGAAGTGTATCCTTCAAAATTGGATTAGCTTTACTTTTGTTTTTAGAAATTTCCTTTTCCTCCCTTATAGATAGGGTTGTAGCTAATGTAAACGGAGAGCCTCTTCTTGAAAGTGAAGTCAATATGGCAAGACTATTTTATGGAAATACTGATAGACAAACTTTGATAAAAATGCTTATAGATAAGCGTCTGATAGCACAATTTTTGAGGGAAAAAGGATTCAACACTCCAGAGAAATACCTTAATAAAGTAATAGAAGACATAGCCAGATCTAACGGAAAGACCGTAGAGCAACTAATCACAGACTTGAGCAGAGCAGGGTTTACCTTAGAAGACTTGAAAAACTTTCTCAGAGTGGAAATTCTATCCACTGCTGGTTTACAAGAGTATTTGAAACACCGTATTGAAATAACGGAAATAGAAATAGAACTGGAAAGATTAAAGAAGGGAGAAATAGAATACGTAAGGGAGATAGAACTTCTGGTAATAAGTAAGGATAAAAAAGAAGAGATTCTTGAGTTTACGGAAAAGAATAAATTAGATATAACTCAATTAGCCAATCACTTAGGAATTAAAATAGAAAGACTTAAAGTTAAAAAGGGGGATCTTATAGAACCCTTAGACAAAGAAGTTTGGGAAGTTGAAAAAGGACATACTGTTATAGCAGAGGACGACGAAAACATATACTTTGCCAAGATCTTAAGGGAGATTAAAGTTTTTTCAGGGAGAAGCGAGGAGGAGATTAGGGAGCAACTCCTCCTCAGAAAAATGGAAGAGGAAAGGGAAAAACTTGTAAAACAGCTCAGGAAGGAGCGTTTTGTAGAAGTCTATTAAAACATCCAAGTTATAGCCATACTGTATATATCTTCATTAGGAGCGTTTCCACTTACCTCCTTTCTTGCATAATCTGCCTTAAGAGCTACAAGAGGATGAGGTCTGTAGGAGAGTCCGAGATTGTATATTCTGAACTTCTCCCCTTCCGGTTTTTGGTATCCTGCGGGAACTTCCTTGTAAACATCTATGTCTTCATACTTTCCAAAAAGGTAAAGCTCCTGATCAAGTTCTGTAAATCTGAGAATATTGTAAGCTATCTGCAAGTAAAAACCCTGCATCTTCTCAGGAAATACGTTGCAGTCCGCAGGATTCACCGAGCAGGTAGCGGGTGAAAGTTCCGCGGTAATCTTATCCGCACCACTTACAGTTGTATACGCTCCCACAAATCTTACATCAAATCCTCCGTATTGCCACCACAGGTGAGGAGAGAAAACGGATATTGTTCCCAACTTTTCCCCTTGTGGATTTTGAACTCCAGATATAAAAGTAGCACCTCCTACTTTAAGATTACGTGGAAGTTTAAAATCAACTCTACCGGTAAAAGCAAGCGCATCGGAAATAGCTTCCGCACCGTCTTGTTTGAGTTTCTTGAAAGGAGTAGATTGTTTATACTTTCCCTCCTCAGCCTTCATACCGTTTATCAGATAGAATCTGTATTCAAAAAGATCTGTTTCTCCGTAAGCTCCTATACCGTTTTCTCTCCACGTAAAGGGAAAAAGGGTTTTTTCCAAATAGGGCTGTCTGACACTGAAATAGGTAGGAGGTTCATGGTATTCGTTGGTTATGCCTAAGGGAACTAAGACCATACCTCCCCTTATTCCAAATGTATCGGTAAACCTGTAATCTACAAAAGCGAACTCTATAGCCAGATATCCAGGCTTTTCATCACCTGCAACTGCGTGTTCTATCTCTATCTCGGAGTTAAATTTAAGTCTTTCAGTAAAGGCGTATCCCAGATACATGATGAATCTGTATAAATCCATTTCAGTAGAAGGTTTTTTACCGGGTATATTGGTAAACCACAATTCTCCGTAACCCCCAACGGAAACCCCTCTTGGATTTATAAGAGCCTTTGAAGCTGCCGGTCCTAAACCTGTATAACTTTTATACTCCGTAATCTGAGGCATGGCAATTTCCAGCCTTACCTTTCTGAGTTCTTCCTTGATAACTTCAAGCTCCTCCCTTATCAACTTAAGCTCCTCAGAAGGTTGAGCAAAAACAAGAGAAGACAGTGCTGTGACACTTAAGATCACCTTTCTCATGCTTAATCCTCCTTTGCAGTTTTAGAGAATGAAACCAAATCTCAATATCTTTGGGTATGATATTGATCATAAAAGTTTAAGTTTTGATATTATTTTTTTAAAGTTTCTCTATCAAGAAATTGTGATTTGTATAAATACATATTTCACTGGCTATTTGTAAAGACTTCTCAACTATTTCTACTGCATTCATTGAAGTATTTCTGTAAAGAGCTAAAGCAGCAGCTCTGGCTATATCACCACCAGAACCTATAGCCAAAACAGGTTCATCAGGTTCTATAATATCCCCGTTACCTGAAATGAGAAGTATATGGTTTTTATCAGCAACCAACAGAAGAGCTTCAAGTCTTCTAAGGTATTTATCCATACGCCAATCCTTTGCCAATTCCACCGAAGCTCGCAGTAAATTGCCTCTGAATTCCTCCAACTTTTTCTCAAATCTTTCCATCAAAGCCATGCTATCCGCCGCACTACCCGCGAAGCCTACAATAACCTGATCTTTGTAAAGCTTACGTATCTTTTTAGCAGTATGTTTTATAACAGAAGTTCCCACTGTTACTTGGCCATCTCCTCCTATTGCCACTTCTTCTCCTTTTCTAACTGCAAGAACCGTGGTTGATATCACTTTCATCGTTATCAGAATTATACTTAAACTTATGAGATTAACACTGAAAGTTCAAGGTATGAGCTGTGTAAACTGCGCACGTTCCATAGAGATAACACTGAAGAAAAGGAAAGGTATAAAAAAGGTTGAAGTTTCCTTTGAACTCGGAAGAGTCAAGGTGGACTTTGAAGAGAGTGAAATTTCAGAAGAAGAAATAGTAAGAACTATAGAAAATTTAGGTTATAGAGTAGTAAAGGAAGACAGTGAAAAAAGGGAATTTGTAATTTTGATATTTTGCGCTTTGGCTTCTCTAACAATTCTCCTATTAATTTTTTACAAACTCCCTTATGGACTCCTATTCCAGTTCATCTTATCTACAATAGTTCAAACAATAGGAGGTTGGAAGTTTTACACTGGTTCTTATAACTCCTTAAGAAATAAAATAGCGGGTATGGACGTCCTTGTAGCTCTTGGAACGAGCGGTGCTTATCTCTACAGCTCTTTGGTGATGATAGGTTTTCTTAAAGGCGAACCTTTTTTTGAAACCAACGCCTTGCTTATAACCTTTGTAAGGGGTGGTAGATTTATAGAAGAAAGAGCCAAAAGGAAAGCTTTGAAATTGCTTAGGAAATTAATCTCCACCCAACACTCCGAAGTAGTCCTTTTGGTAGAAGGAAAAGAGATAAAAAAAAACGTAAGGGAAGTCTCTAAGGGTGAAATTGCTATCTACAGAAGCGGAGATATGATTTTGCTTGATGGAGAAGTGGTGAAAGGTGAAGCCTATGTATCAGAAGCAGTTATAACAGGAGAACCCGATCCCATACCTAAAAAAATAGGAGACAGAGTTATAAGCGGTTCTGTGGTTGAAGAAGGTTACATACACGTAAAATCTACCGCTCTTTATGAAAACTCCTATCTATCCCAGATAGAAAAAATGATAGACAAAGCACTTGCTGAAAAACCTAAGATTCAACGAATAGCGGACAAAGTATCTCACTACTTTGTGCAGGGAGTGGTTTTTATTGCCTTCTTAACTCTCCTTGTATGGATTAAGGCTACGGGGGACTTCCAAAAAGCTGTCCAGTTTTCCTTAGCGGTTTTAGTAATCTCCTGTCCTTGTGCCTTAGGAATAGCTACACCTCTTGCAGTTGTCGTGGGAATTTCAGAAGCACTGAGAAAAGGCATACTTATTAAAAAGCCTTCAAGTATTGAAATATTCCCACGCATAAATCTGATCATTTTTGATAAAACAGGAACTTTAACAGAGGGAAAATTTCAAGTAACAGATTGGCAGATAAGAGAACCCAAAGCACTGGATATTGCTTACTCCTTAGAATCCCGATCTAATCACCCGATAGCAAAGGCAATAAGAGAATTCGCACAAAAAAAAGGGGCGGTGGAATTACCCCTTGAAAACTGCCGAGAAATAGTAGGTAAAGGTATACGGTGTGGTGATTACTTTATAGGAGATGCGGAGCAATCAGATACGGGCAACGGTCCTTACAAAACAATAGCTCTCTGGAAAGGCAGGGAAATTCTTGCTCTTTTTCATCTAAAGGACGCTTTAAGGGAAGAAGCGAAAGAAGTAGTCGCTTATGTTAAATCCATCGGAATAAAACCTATCCTACTGTCTGGAGATAAAAAGGAAACAACTAAAACCGTTGCAAAAGAGCTTGGATTTGAAGAGTTTAAGGCACAGGTAACCCCTGAAGATAAAAAGAATATAGTGGAAAGTTACAGAAAAGTCGGTTTTACAGTAGCCATGATAGGAGACGGCATAAACGACGCTCCAGCTCTTGCGCAGGCTGATATTTCCTTTGCAGTTTCTCACGGTGTTGATATAACAAAACAGGTGGGAGATGTGATCCTTCTTTCAGGTATAAAAAGCCTTCCCACAGCTTTAGAATTAGGAAGAAAAATCAGCACCAAGATAAAACAAAATCTTCTATGGGCTTTTATCTACAATACTACTGGTATACCTGTAGCAGCAGGGCTTTTTTACAAATTCGGTATATACCTTAAACCCGAAATGGCAGGGCTTATGATGGCTCTTTCTTCTCTTAGTGTAGTTATCAATACTTTGCTTTTATACAGGAAATCTTAGGATATAATCTTACCTTCACGGAGGAAGAAAAGTTGTATAGAGTTCTTGTGACAGATCCTATAGCTCCGAAAGGTTTAGAATTACTCGGTAGGGAAGAGGACATAGAACTTCACAATAAGCCAGAGATACCTTACAGAGAACTTCTTGAAATAGTTAAAGACTTTGACTGTATTATCACCCGCAGTAGAACCCCAGTAACAAAGGAGCTTATTGAAAGGGGAGAAAAACTCAAAGTAATAGGTAGAGCGGGTGTCGGTGTTGACAATGTCAATATAGAAGAAGCAACCCGTAGGGGAATATTAGTAGTCAATACGCCGGGTGCTAATACTATAGGTGCCACAGAGCTTACAATGATGCACATGCTTACCATACTGCGTAACGGACACGAAGCTCATAAATCTGTGTTAGAACATCGCTGGGACAGGAAAGCTTTTATGGGAATAGAACTCTACGGAAAAACCCTCGGTATTATAGGATTAGGAAATATAGGTTCGCAGGTAGCGATAAGAGCCAAAGCTTTCGGTATGAGGGTAATGGCTTACGATCCCTATATACCGCGTGAGAAGGCGGATAGATTAGGAGTAAAGTTAGTGGATAGGCTTCACGATATGCTAAAGGAAATAGATATTTTAACTTTACACGCACCTCTTACACACGAAACAAGGAATATGATAAACAGAGAGGAACTTGAAATTATGAAGGACGGTGTGTATATAGTAAACTGTGCTCGCGGAGGAATTATTAACGAAGAGGCACTTCTTGAGTATTTGGAAAAAGGAAAAATAAAAGGTGTCGCCTTAGATGTTTTTTCAAAAGAACCTCCGCCTGCGGAATTTATAAACAGGCTGAAGCGTTTTAAAAATATCTCTCTAAGTCCTCATATAGGAGCAAATACCTATGAGTCTCAGGAAAACGTGGCGGTCATAGTTGCTCAGCAGGTAATAAAAGCTCTCAGAGGACAAACGGTAGAATATGCAGTAAATGCTCCCTTTCCTGATCTTTCAGTTCTTACCCTTATAAAACCTCATCTTGATTTAGCGGAGAAGATCGGTAGGTTTATGGTGCAGTGGGCTGAAGAAGGTATAAGGGAAATACATATAGAAGTAAGAGGAGATATTTCAGAACACTTTCATCCCATATCTGCCGCTGTTTTAAAAGGTATTCTGGAAGAAGTAGTAGATTTTCCCGTCAACATAATAAACGCCACCTACGTAGCTCGCGACAGAGGCATAAAAGTTGAAGAGCTTTCCTCGGAGGAAACTACTGATTTTAAACACTACGTAAAAGTTGTAATAAGGTCCAACGGCTCCGAAAAAATTGTAGCGGGAACTGTTCTTGAAGGACAGATGTTACGTATAGTGCAGATTGACAGATACAGGGTTGATATAGAGCCTGAAGGCATTCTGTTGGTTTTTGAAAATAAAGATGTTCCCGGAGTAATAGGTAAAATAGGCTCCCTTTTAGGAAAAGCAGGGGTTAATATAGCAGGATTTAGACTCGGTAGAGAGAAGAAAGGAGGGATAGCTCTGGGTATACTGAATCTTGATGACGAAGTTCCATCTGCAGTATTGGAAAAACTCAGAGGAATTCCCGAAATCCTCTTCGTTAAACAGGTAGTTCTATAAATTCATGGAATACGTTGCTGTAGGGAAAATCTCAAAACCTTTTGGAACAGAAGGAAAGCTCAAGGTAATTCCCTTAGCTCCTGAAGAAGTGCTTTTAAAAGCAAGAAGATTTTTCCTTAAAAGAAAAGGAGGATCTTTTATTCCCTTTGAAGTTGAAAAGGTAGAAAAAAAAGGAAGACTTTTTTTGATCAAGTTCAGAAATTTAAAAGATCCTGAATCGGCAAAGCGCTTCAGCGGCGCGACTCTTTTCCTTCCACGGGAAGAACTACCTCCCTTAGGGAAGGAAGAGTTTTACGTTTATCAAATTGTAGGTATGAAGGTTTTAACCGATAAAGGGAAATACTTAGGAAAGGTTAAAAGAATAGAAAGTATTGGTGTTTACGATATGTTAATTCTTGAAAAGGAAAACATAATGATACCCTTTGTTAAGGAAATAGTTTTTGAAGTGGATACTGAAACCCGCACTCTAAAGGTAAAAGAAGATTTGATTCTTCATTAATTCAATCCTCATCATAACAGACTTTCCCGTTCAGCTCAAAAAAGGGCATTTCGTAAGAAGAATAATAATAAGGAGTATAGGCAACAAACTCTCCCGCGCAGGTATCCACTCCCTTAAAGACAGGTTTTATACCGAAGTCTTTTCTTTTATTCCTTATTTCCTTCTCCGTAAATCCGGTAATCTGAGCTATTTCCCTATCCGCATATCCTAACATCTTAGCTTTTATCAATAGATCTTTACTCAGTTTCCCTTGACGTAGTTCTTCCTCAAAGGAGACTATTTCCCTTATATTGAAGAGAAACCACGGATCTATTGCAGTATATTCGCTGATCTCTTCTAAGGTAAATCCCCTTCTGAAAGCCTCAGCTATATACCACAGTCTGTTTTCGTTAGGAATTCTTAAACCTTTAATAAGATCCTGATTGTCAACCTCTATTCGTGGAAAAGCAAGTCCGTATCTGTCAAGTTCCAAACTTCTTACAGCTTTGAGAAGTGCTTCTTTAAAGGTTCTACCTATTGCCATAACCTCCCCTACGGATTTCATCATTGTTGTTAGCGTTTTGTCAACTCTTGGAAATTTTTTGAAATCAAATCGTGGAATTTTAACAACTACGTAATCTATTGAAGGTTCAAAGGAAGCGGGTGTAAAACGCGTTATGTCGTTCTTAAGTTCGTCAAGAGTATAACCCACCGCAAGTTTCGCCGCTACTTTTGCTATGGGAAATCCCGTAGCCTTGGAAGCAAGAGCGGAAGAGCGTGAAACCCGTGGATTCATCTCTATAACGTAAAAGTCACCGTTTTCAGGATTTACCGCGAACTGAATATTAGAGCCTCCAGTATCCACACCTACTTCCCTTATAACTGCTATAGACGCGGATCTTAATATTTGATATTCCTTGTCAGTTAAAGTTTGAGCGGGAGCAACAGTTATAGAGTCTCCTGTATGCACTCCCATTGGATCAAAGTTTTCTATAGAACAGATGATTATTACATTATCCGCTTTATCTCTGATAACCTCAAACTCAAATTCTTTCCAACCTATAAGGGACTTATCTAAGAGAACTTGACGTATGGGAGAAGTTTCAAGAGCTATTTTGAGCTTTTCTCTAAACTCTTCTATATTGTAAGCTATAGAGCCTCCTGTGCCTCCTAATGTAAAGGCAGGTCTTAGTATTACAGGAAAGCCTATATCTCCAATAACTGAAAGTCCTTCTTCTTCAGAAGATACAACGGCACTTTCAGGAACTTTCAATCCTATATTTTCCATAGCTTTCCTGAAAAGTTGTCTGTCTTCTCCCTTTCTGATGGCTTCGTAGTTTGCCCCTATCATCTCAACACCGTAATGTTTAAGGATTCCTTCTTCGTAAAGTTTAACGGATAGATTTAAAGCGGTTTGCCCGCCCAAAGTGGGTAACAGAGCGTCGGGTCTTTCAGTCTTTATGATTTCTTCCAATACTTCAAGAGATAAAGGTTCTATATAAGTCCTGTCAGCTATCTCTGGATCTGTCATTATGGTAGCAGGATTTGAATTAACAAGGACAACCTCATAACCTTCCTGCTTTAGAGCTTTACAAGCTTGTGTGCCAGAGTAATCAAATTCAGCTGCCTGTCCTATTACTATAGGTCCTGAACCGATAATCAGTATCTTTTTTAAATCTTTTCTTTTCGGCATTAAAAATGATATTATAGTAAACGATACAATTAAGCTGAGGAGGGAACAGATATGAAGAAGATTCTTTCCCTTATTCCCATAACAGGTATAGTAGCTTTTGGTTTGTTATCTCAATCCTGCGCTCAAAAATCGGAAGTGGAAGCTCTAAAAAAAGAAATAGAAGCTCTAAAAAAGGAAACAGAAGAGGTGAAAAAAGAAACAGAAGAAGTGAAAAAGGAGGCTCAGGAGATAAAAGCTCTGGCTGAGGAGATTAACAGAAAGATAGATGAGCATATAAGTGATACAAGCCTTCACCCCGGCGCTCAGTGATCAGGAGGGAAAGATATGAGAAGAGAACTGATAGCTCTCCTTCCTGTTATTGGAATATCCGCAGCTTTTATAGTTAATCAATCTTGCGCTACTAAATCGGCTCTTGAAGAAGTTGAGAAGGAAGCTGAATCTCCTAAGGAAAATATAGCTCAAGCTAAGGAAAATCTTAAAGAAGCTAAGAATATCTTAGGTGAAGCTAAGAATATACTTGAATCAGCAGCGGAAAAATTAAGTAAGCATATTGAAGACAAAGTTGCTCATACACCGCCGCCTCCACCACCTCAAGAGGAAGAGGAAGAAGAAGTTGTTGAGGAAGTTCCAGAATACGGCACTGTCAAGGTGGGTTGGTGTGATACTCTTTGGGACATATCCTCACGTGTTTACAACAATTCCCTTTACTGGCCCGCCATATACAATTTAAACGTAGATACAATAGGAGAAGATCCTTGGATTCTCGTTCAAGGAACAGTTCTAAGATATAAGTTAGAACTCACAGAAGAGGAAAAGGACGAAGCAATTAAGGAAGCTATAGAGTGGGATTTGAAGTTTAAAGACAGACCCAGATCCCCCAAGTGTCCGCCACGTTGACTATTCCCATTCAATAGTAGAAGGAGGTTTTGAAGATATATCGTAGACAACTCTACCTACTCCTCTTACTTCATTTACTATCCTTCTGGCAACCCTGTCAAGGAAATGGGAAGGGAATCTAAACCAGTCCGCCGTCATTCCATCTGTGCTTTCAACAGCTCTTAAAGCTATTACCTTATCGTATGTTCTAACATCTCCCTTTATTCCTACAGATCTTATGGGTAATAGCACAGCAAAAGCCTGCCATATATTATTGTAGAATCCTTCTCTTTTCAGCTCTTCTATGAAAATTCTATCCGCCCTGCGAAGTATGTTGAGATCTTCTTCCGTTACTTCTCCTATTATTCTTATGGCAAGTCCGGGACCGGGAAATGGGTGTCTGTTTAAGATTTCCTCTGGAACTCCTAAAATTCTTCCGATCTCCCTTACCTCGTCCTTAAAGAGTTCTCTAAAAGGCTCCAATAATTTGAGATTCATCTTTTCTGGAAGCCCTCCCACGTTGTGGTGGGTTTTTATCTTGGCAGATCCTTTAATTCCCGCACTCTCTACCACGTCTGGATAAAGGGTTCCTTGGAGAAGATAACGAGCATCTTTTACCTTCAAAGCTTCCTTTTCAAGAACTTCTATGAAGGTATTCCCGATTATACGTCTTTTTTCTTCGGGATCTTCTATTCCTTTAAGTCTTTCAAGAAATAGAGAAGAAGCGTCTATGATCTTTAAAGGAAGTCCAAGAGCTTTTAGGTTAGTCTCAACCTCTTCTCTCTCTCCGTATCTGAGCAGTCCATGATCCACAAAAAAGCAGTGTAATTTGTTACCAATAGCACGATAAGTAAGAAGAGAAGCAACAGTTGAATCTACTCCTCCCGAAAGAGCTGCTATTACCTTTGAATTACCTACCCTTTTTCTGATTTCTTCAGTTTTCTCTTTCACTATATCCGTCATCTTCCAATTTTTTTTCGCTTTACATATTTTGTAGAGAAAATTGGAAAGGATTTGTTTGCCGTAAAAGGTATGAACAACCTCTGGGTGAAACTGTAAACCGTAAATTGTTCTTTTGGAGTTAGCCACCACAGCATAGGGAGAGTTATCGGATAAAGCAAGAGGTTCAAAGTCTTTTGGAAGTTCTACCACCTTATCAGCGTGACTCATCCAAACCTCAAATTCTTCGGGAATTCCTTCAAATAAAAGGTCTTTCTTGAGAATTCTAAGAGTTGCTCTTCCGTATTCTTGTTGACTTGATTTTCCAACCCTACCTCCTAACTGATACGCAATAAGCTGAAGTCCATAACATATACCTAATACAGGCACACCGAGTTTGTATATACTTTCATCAGGAAGCGGTGCTAAGGGATCGTAAACCGATGCAGGCCCGCCTGATAGAATTATTCCAACCGGATTTCTTTTTTCAAGTTCCCGTGCGGGTATGTTCCAATCAACTATTTCACTGTAAACGCCTAGCTCACGGATACGTCTGGCTATTAGCTGAACGTATTGCGACCCAAAATTCAATATAAAAACTGCCTTTCTTTCCATAAAATAATATAATAAGGAAGATGAAGTTAAGTTCGGAGGAAATAAAAGCAAAGGTTATTTTGGATTCCAATACAGGGAAACCTGTAAAAGAAATAACTGTTGATAAGGAATTGATTAAAATAACCAAGGAAAGCGGAGAGCAGATAGAAATACCTACGGATTCACTCAGAGGAAAAGCTATACTAACAAGGCTTCAAACAGATCTAGGAGAAATAACAGCTCCAATATACCTATGAGAATAGAAATCCTAAAAGGAAGCTTGTTAGAGGTAAATGCGGAAGTTATCGTAAATCCCGCCAACAGTAGAGGCTACATGGGAGGAGGAGTTGCTGCAGTAATTAAAAACTATGGAGGGAAAGAAATAGAAAGGGAAGCAATAGCAAAAGCTCCCATTCCAATAGGAAATGCTGTGCTTACCACAGCGGGAAAACTCAAGTTTAAAGGAGTTATTCACTCTCCCACAATGGAAGAACCGGCAATGCGAACAACAGAAGATAAAATTAGAAAAGCGGTTAGAGCAGCTCTAAAACTTGCGGACGAAAAGGGTTTTCAAGTTATAGCTTTTCCCGGTATGGGAACAGGAGTGGGAGGACTTCCTAAGGAAACAGCTGCTTTTGCTATGATAGAAGAAATCAATAATTTCAAAAGCACCAGCTTAAGAAAGGTAATCCTTGTTGATATTGATGAGGATATGATCAAGGAGTGGAAAAAGGTGCTTAAAGATTAAAAAAACATCAAAACACCTACGTTCATCACATACCTTTGGAAAGCAAGGAGCGCACTGCAAGGGAGGGGTAATTTGATAGACTTTCCTCCCTATAGGTTTCCAAATCAGTGGATCAGAAGGTCCGTATATTACCACAGTAGGTATTCCTACGTAGGCGGCTAAATGAGATATACCGCTGTCTAATCCGATAAAAAGCAAAGAACCCTTCAAAGCCTTAGCTATACTACAGGGATCAAAGCATTCGTAAAATTCGCTCACTTTACTTTTAAGCCAAGAATCTGCTTCACCTATAAAGTAAATTACATCGTATCCTTTAATTTTTAGATAAGACTCTATTTCAAGAAAAACTTCTAACGGTGGATTCTTCTTAGTTGAACCACTTGAAGGGTGTAAAACTATCTTGTTCACCAAAGGAGAGTCTTTGTAAGTTAGTGGGAGTTCCCTTGAAAAGGGAAAACCTTCAAATCCTGTTTTCCTCAAATAGTAATCAACTATCCAAATCCTCTCCGAGGGAAACGGTTTTATATTACTCTCTGAAGATATTACGATTTTTAGATCAAAAGGTTCTTCAGGTATGTTTGTAAAAACTTTATCAGCCCAACCAGCTTGCTGTGCTATTTTGAAGTAATCTGTATTGCCTACCGCTACTGTGGTATATCCTTGTCTTTTCATAATCTCAAGTAGAGGAAACGTTAAAAGAGTATCTCCCAATGCTCCCCTTCTGTAAAGAAGAGCCTTCACCCTTACAGTCCCATTCTTATCCTGACTCCCATGTAGACCATAAGAAGTCCCAAAAGTAGATTTAAAATCCCCAGCCACTTAGCTATCTTTCTGTGCTTTTCCGAGTAAAAAGCCTTTTTCCCAGCCCATAGATCGTGGGTTAGGGAAATTACAAGAATTATAAAAAACAAGAATAACTTTTCTTTAAGGGTTCTGGTTGTTAAACCACCGTGAATCAGATGAGCGATTACCATTCCTGTTAGGAAAAGAAGTGCCAAAGTAATTATTGTGCCGTATAGGCTGAACCTTTTTCCTACTTCTTCGTAAGCTTCCCTTCTGAAGGGTTTGTTCCTTATATAAGGAACAACCACCAAGGATAAGAAAATCATACCTCCTACCCAAAAGGAAGCCAAAACGACATGAAGCCAAAGGAAGATTTCTATAGTAAACATTTGCTAACATTCTACTAAAAAGGGATTTTTTGTGCAACGCAATATCTTTAACTTAAACCCAATTTTTTGCGCAAATCATTCAAAACTCCGCCGAAACGCTTCCTGTATTCTCCTTTGAGAGTTTCTACTGTTTTTCCTGTAAAACCCGCAACTGAAGAAAGGCGTCTTTTATCCTGTATCAGGTTTTCATACATGAACTCCTTTAGAACTTCGTTTAACACTTCAAAGGTTTTAATAGCTTTTGTTAGATGAATTTCAGAATCGTAGTTTATGTTGTTTATTTCCTCTTCAAGCTTTTCTTCAAGAGCTTCAAGGATATAGTTAAGATTTCTGTTGACTGCATACGCCTCTGAGGAAAAGTGAACTGTGGTTTCCAGTAACTTTGCCCTGAGTCTAAGTTTAAACTCCATGAGTTCCCTTTCAAAGGGTTCTCTTTTCTCAAGATGCTTGAAGAACTCTTCAACTAAAAGAACAATCCTGTCCTTCATATCGGGAAAACGTTCCATAAAATAGAAATTATAACGACTGCAAATGCGTGATTATTTAGAATTTTTTGGTTTCAAGGACGATCCTTTTAAAATAACACCCGATTCAAGTTACTTTTTTCTTTCTGAAGCTCATCAGGAAGCGCTTTCCGCTCTTAGATATCTTTTAGAAACAGAGGAGGGTTTTGCTGTAGTGATAGGAGAGCCCGGGACTGGAAAAACGTTGACTGTCAGAAAGTTTGTGGAAGAATTACCCGAGAACATCAGATACGCTTACATTCTCTTCCCCAATCTGTCTCCTGAAGAACTCTTTGAGGCTATTCTTGAAGATCTGAACATAAAAGCAGAAGGAGGAACTAAAAATAAGCTGTTCTCCCTTTTAAGGGATTACCTTATTGAAAGTCGCTCAAAGGGAGAAAAAGTGCTCGTAATAATAGATGAGGCTCAAAATCTGCCTATAGAAACCCTTGAAGAACTTAGGATTCTTTCAAATCTTGAAACGAGGGACACTAAGCTTTTACAAATAATACTGTTAGGACAACCGGAACTTGAAGAGAAACTCAACTCCTCAGCTCTAAGACAGCTCAAACAGAGAATAACGGTTTTTACAAAGCTAAGGAATTTTTCCGAAGAAGAAACTAGAGCTTATACAGAATACAGAATATCAAAAGCGGGTTACGGAAATCTAAGGATTAATCCTAAGGTTTATAAGAAGCTTTACCGATACTCCTTAGGTATCCCTAGAGTTATAAACATTCTGATGGAACGCTCACTTATGGCGGCGTTTGTGGAAGGAAGTAGGGAAATAAAACCCCATCATATAGACAGATCAGCAGAGAGTATAGGTTTAAGGGTAGAAAGGAGAAGCTTTTCCGCTTCTTATATAATGTTAACAGTATTTCTTATCACCCTTGCGGGAATCGGTGTTTTCTTTTATAAGCAAAGTATATTTGACAGTCCCAAAAAGGTAATCCAGAAAGCTGAAAGGAGTAAAAAGGTTTTTGTGAGAGTCCAAATGCTAAATATGAGAGAAGCACCGACTCCTAATTCTCCTGTTGTTTACGTTCTCAAAGAGGGAGATCCTCTTGAAATTCTTAAGAAAGGTCCCGAAACATGGGTATTGGCAAGATTCAAAGGAGAAGGTTTTACCGTTGAAGGCTGGGTAAACAGCAAATATCTTAGCAGTCAATAAAATTATTACCGTCGTAACAAATTTGACCGTTGTTATTTCCCGAAGTGTCCAAGGAGCATGCTGTTGAAAAAGTTATAGAATCCCTTACTCTTCCGAGAAAACATCTGATCCAAGAAGTGTAAACCCTCAGAATATCTCCTGAATTAAGCGTTATATCAGATCCGCTAGGCCAGTTTACACAGGTAGCAGAAGATGTAGAGTAAAAATAGTCCCTTGTATCTGTATTAACGATTTCTATGGTTGTATAAGGGCATCCACCTCCGCCTCCTCCCGGTGCGGTGCAACCTGCTTTAACCTTTAACTCGTAGAGGGAAACCCACTTTACTATGTCGTCGTAAGGTTCTGTTCTCAAAACGTCCGCCATGTAGTCGTCCACTTCCAAGCCATAGGTGTATATGTTGAGAGTTAAAGGAATATCCGCTCTTCCGATAATTACCGTTGAAGAAGTAACACTTGTTAAAGAACTGTTCCAAGTTTGTAAATTGTAATTACCATTACCGCTTACTACCAGATAAGCTATATTGTCTATCTGTTGTTCAAAGGAAGTGCAAGCTGTATCTCTGCAACCTGATTTTATAGTTATATTAGTAGACGTTTCATTACATATTGCAGAAGAAGATCCAGCCAAGTTACTGCTGTATATATACATGATGAATTTTCCATAAGAATCACGAGCGCTTCTTATAGAGCCGAGTAGTTCTGTTTCCGTTGCAGGAAGTCGTCCGCTAACAGTGACAAATCCCGATATACCTTCCAAATTTGCGGAAACGATCTCCTTTGATTCCATATACTTGTTCTTTTTTGTAAGTATTCCTACTATACCTGCTCCTAAGCCAAGAAGAACACCTATGACTATGAGAACTATGGCGAGTTCTATAAGAGTTACCCCTCTGTTCCTTTTCATCTTAAAAGGCTTATCCTCTCCTCTACAAATTTTCTGAGAGAAGGTTCAAGATCTGTCTTTCTGAGTCCTATATACAGCTTGCGAGCTTCCTCTACCTTTCCTTCCAGTTCTAAAAGACGTGCGTAATTAAGAACAAAGTAGGGATTGGAAGGATTTTTTTCATAGGCTTTGCGGTAGTTCTCAAGAGCTGATTTTCTCTTTCCCATAAGATCTAATAGGTAACCCTTGGTAAAAACAATTAACCCGGTTTTATCTATGTCTAAGAAGTTTTCAACTGTTTTCAGAGCTTGAATGTAACTCCCTTTCTTTGCCATTTCTACGGTATATGTATAAACTAATCTTTCCGTAGTAAACTTTTTCAAAAGCTTACTGGCTTTTTCGTAAAGTCCAAGGCGAATGTAAATTACCATAAGATTGTTCACTGTATATTCAGAAGGGTTAATTGCCAAAGCCTTTTCATAATACTTCATACTTTCGGATAATTTCCCTTCTTTAAAATAAGTGTCCGCTGTAAGCAAAAGAGAAAAAGTATTATCTTTTTCACTTTTCGTAGGAAGAGTTTTCTCTTTGTTTTTTATTTTATTTTCTGTTTTTTTATTAGCTTGTGATTTTTTATCCACCTTGCTCTTAGAGTTCTTTTCTTTCTTTTCTTCAACAGAATCTTCAGGTGTATTCTTTTTATCCAAAGGAGGAAAATCCCTTTTAATTTCAACAGGAGGCGGTGTGGTATTTCTTTCTTCAGGTGTTTTTTCTATCAAAAAAAGTTCAGATATAATGTAAGTGCCCGTCATTGCTATAAGGAAAAGAACACTTAAAACTATAAGCTCCTTTCTGCTTACAGATTTTTTGCCCTGCTGATTTCCCAAAAGTGGATATACAGTAGAGCTTTTTGTTCGTTCACTTCCCAACTTTTTAAGTAAATCCATCAGCAGACTCATGTTAAAGTCCTCTACTTTCTACTATTCTCGGTCGGAGAAATATTATCAGTTCTCTCTTCTCTCTGTAAACCCTCTTGTTTTTGAATACGTTTCCCAGAATAGGTATGTCTCCAAGTCCAGGCACTTTCCTCTCCTCCACACCTTTTACTTCTCCTATTAAACCTCCTATGACTACCAGCTCGTTACTTCTGACCCTTACAATTGTTCCGGTTTCCTTTACGTTGAGTATAGGTGCTTCCGCCAATACATTCCCATTACTTTCCAAAGTTTTAGTTCCCTCTAATCTTGTTGAAACGGGAACTATATTAAGCACTATACTGCCTTCATCGTCTACATAGGGAGTGACCCCAAGTAAAACTCCTTCTAGCACGTTTGTTCTTACTACATTCTCCTGAATTTGGGTAGTAGTAGTTCCCGTTAAAGTTACCGCTTGCTTTTCAAAAAAGGGAGTTACTATGCCAGTTGCTATAAGCGCTGTTTGCCCATTGGAAACCATTATTCTCGGATTAGAAAGAGTATGAACTTTTCCGTAAGTGGCAAGAGCATTCAGTAAAAAGGTAAAATCGGAAGAGACAACACCTAAACTCGCATAACCACCCGCAGGTATAGATAGATTTTGAGAAATAACACCCCTTCCTCCAGTTCCAAATACATTTCTGAAAAAAGCAGACCAGTCTATTCCGTATTGAAATCTATCAGATAGAGCTATTTCCACTATTTTCGCTTCTATCAAAATCTGCTTACTTATTTCCTCTCTTAATCTGCGCAGGAAGTTTTCAATACGCTCAATATTACTTTTCCTGTCTGTTACCACCAGTGTTCCAGTAAACTTGTTGAGAACATAACTGCCTTTTTCTGAGAGAAGGGCTTTTAAATTCTCCTCTATTTGAGCGTAAAAGTCATTTATCCCCTGAGGGTTTCTGTAATCAAGGGTAAAGTTTCCTCTCAAAGAAGAAGAACCAACACCGTAAGCTCCTGTTCCAGTTGTTGTAGTTGTTGTTCCTCCCGTTGTTCCCGCACCCGCTCCGAAACCGGCTGTTAAAGCACCTCCAAGCACGTCACCGCCTAAGGAACTGGAATACTCAGTAATTGTATGAACGTAAGGTAATTTGAAGGTTCTGCTCATAAGTTCTTTTATATAAAGGACATTTCCTTTAACTTCGTAATACAGATCCGTTAAATCCATGATAGTTTCAAGGGCAATTTTCAGGGGAACTTCGCTGAAAGTAGCTGTTATTTTCTTCTGAGGGTCAACTTCGGGAGAAAGGATAAGATTAAGTCCTGCACTGTCAGCTATAGCGTAAAGAACCTTTCCCAAAGGAGCGGAAAGAGCAGACATGGTAAATTTCTTGCCTTCAAAGGGATCTATTTCCTTGTAGGTAGGGGGAAGAACAGGAGGAGGAATACTCCTTGATATGGGAATTGGATTTTCCAAAACTTTTTTCTCCTCTTGAGGTTTAACACCTTCGGTTTTTTTCTGCACTTTTTCCACTTTTTGGGCGCAAGAAAGGCTAAGAATAACCATCAAAAAGGGAATCAGTCGCCTATAAAGAGCCATCTTTTCCCCCATTTTCCTGAAAGGAGAACCTTTTTTTCCCTTATCTGCTCTACTCTTTCGTAAGGGGATATCCTATCTCCCTCTGTAAAAAGTCTGCCGTCTATAATGGCATATTTTTTTCTTGCTCCTATAAGGGTGAAAATCAGTTTGTAATAGGGTGGTTTTTCCGGTATCTTTTCAACAAATTCTTTCTTCTCTCTTTCGGGCTTTGTCCTAAATCCGATTTCCGCAAGCACTTCTAAAGGCACCTCCCTTTCCGCAATCATTAGTTGGAAATCGGGAACTTCAGCCAAATCTTTACCTGTAAAAAACTTCTCTATAAAAGGATAGGTGTATTTGTGAAATGCGTATCCTAATACTGTGGAAATCACCATCATAAAGATAAGAGTCCTTTCTCCGATCATTCCTCTCTTCCTACAAAGGGCTGTATTAAGGAAGCTTTAATACTCACTTCACCACTTTCCCTATCCACTACAATGGCTTTAATATCTACAAGAGGTGAAGTTTCTTCTACAAGGGGTTTCATCTTCCTAATCGCTTCTTTACTGTTAGAAATCTTAAAACTCAGGAAGAGATCAACCTTCCACATATTCCCTTCTTTCCTGAGATCCTCCGCTATGTCCACATTGTAAGTTTTCTTTAGCTTCTCTACCTTTGAAAGTAGTTTTTCAAGAGCCTTCCTTTCTTCTAAAACTTGTATGTTTTCATGGGAAACCACTTCTTTGAGCTTTTCTATTTTCTCCACTTTGTAAGAAAGCTCTCTGTTCATTTTAAGATAAAAATTCTTTCTTTCGTTCAGATAATCGTGTGCTTCTCCCAAAGCTAAAAAGGTAAAAAAACCATAAGAGAAGAGAAAAATACCGCTTAAAAAGAAGGTAATTTTTAACTTCACGGCAAGTTACCCTCTACAGATATTTCCATCTTGAGGGTGTTTTCCTCTAAATTTTTAATTTCACGATCTATTTTGTAAGCTATTCCCCTTTTGCTGAGCTTTTTTAACTCTACGTAAATCCGTTCTCTAAAAAGAGCCATTTCCGTAAGTCCAGAGAACCTCTTTTCTATCTGCAAAATCAGATTAAAGTTATTCCCCTTTCTTAAAAGAGCGTATCTTTTTGCCTGTGAGTGCTTGAGTAAATCTTTTACCTCTGTTAAAAAGTTCAGAGGATTTTTTGTTCTTATCTCGGACAGAAGATTTACATAGTTAAGATAATAGCTAAAGAGAGGTTCTTCCAAAAAGGGATCCTCCACTACCTTTTCAGTTCTGCTAATAACAACAGAGTAGAGTTCTTCCATTTCTTTCATTTTCTCCTTTATTGTGTAAACTCTGTAAACCACAGCAATCAGGACAGTTATTAATAAAAGAGTTACAAAAATAATACCTTTCTTTAAAAATCTATTGATTTTTCTTTTTTCTTTTTCTTGAGAAGGAGAAAAGTCGTAGTCTTCCTTTACGAGAACAGAACCGAAGGAAGTTAAAAAGAGATGAAATGTAGTTGCGGAAACTCCTTCAAATATATCGGGAACAAGAGGAACAGCTATAGCGGAATGGGTTGACTCCTTTAGTTCCTGTGCTAAATCTTCTTCCGCCGCTTTACCGCTTAAAAGTAAAAGATCGGGTTTTATACCCTGTCTTTGAATAACAAATGCACAAGTCATACCTACGTTCTCTTTAAGAAAATCCTTTAAAACTTCCTGATTCTCTATAAAGGAAGGAAGTGGAAGACTTCTAATGTAGAGAATATTTTCTCCTTTACTTACAACCATCAAAAGACTATACTCATCAGCGTATATGTGAAAAACTGTTTTGTCAGGGAACAGCTGGTAGGATATAGCTGCAAGAGCAAATTGAGGAAGAGTGAAAATTGAAAGATTTTTCTTAATATGAGATGGAATATTAGGGTTCTTTTCGTATATCTCCGAAGGAATTGCGTAAATTTTATAAGTTACTCTGTTTTCTACTATGCCTATCTCCTTGTAAGTTATTAAAAGAGGTGATGCTGTTATACCTTCCCTTTCCGAAAGTTGTCTTTTGAGTAAAATTTCCCTTGTATTCTTATCCTTTGTCAGAGGAATTTCAACTGTTTCCACTATTAAGTCTATGTAAAGGTAAGAGATATAAATCTCACCAGAGATTTCAGTCGGAGGTATCCCCTCTACGGTTCTTTTTAGAAAATACTTACCTCTTCTCCTCTCTAAAAAAACGCCCTTTATTCTGTTCTCAGAAATAGAAAATCCCGCTATCTTTCCCATAATTCCTTACAGGAATATAAACGTTTCTTTTTTTCAAAAATTTACCCTATATACCGATTACAGTGAGCAGAAGAACCTAAGGAGGTGAGTCATGAAAAGGGAAAGGGGATTTACATTGATTGAACTCGCCATAGTGCTTGTGATAATAGGAATTATTATTGGTATGGTTCTCAAGGGACAAGATCTTATACAGAATGCTCGTGCTAAAAGTTTTGTAAACAAAAACAGACATTGGGAAACCACCCTTTGGATCTACCTTGACAGAAAGGGAAGTCTTCCAGGAGATACGGATAAAGATGGAAGGATAGGAGACGGTAATGTATGCCAGGATATAGTAAACGCAGGTTTTACTAATCCTCCTTATGTGGGAACTCCCGGAACAGATTTTGACTGTGCTGCGGGCGGAGCACCCGCAGGAGGAAATACCATTTCAGCAGGCTCTTATACTTTTTACGTTTTCTTTGGAACTGATAACGGTGCGGATAGCGGTAAAAATATAATGGTTCTTTGTAAAGATAACGCTTGTAACACTTTTACTCAGGAAGAGCTTCTTTTTATAGAAGCTTTTGATACATCTATAGACGGTGCGGCTGACGGTGCGAACGGTCAAGTGATATGTGTGAGTAGCGCACCCAACACTATCAATACAGATCAATGGGAAGCGGTTTACAATGCATCTCCCACCGCAGCTGCTTGCACAGCCGGCACAACAAGGGCGCTTGTGTATTACTTTGATTCCAAGAGATGAAAAAAAGGGGAGGATTTACTCTTGTAGAACTTGCTATAGTTCTGGTCATAGTAGGTATCATTATAGGTTTTATACTAAAGGGGCAAGAGCTGATAAGGAATTCTCAAATAAAGAGAACTCACAGAATGTATCTTGAACTGGTAGCGACTTTTTACTCTTATCAGGACAGATACGGTAAGCTACCCGGTGACGATAACAGAGTATCGTTAAGATGGAATTTAGATCCAGCAAATAACGGAGATGGAGATGGTAGAATAGAAAGCGCTAACCCTTACGATTTGGACTTTAACTGCACTGATACAACAAACACAGAAGAGTGTAAGGTATGGCAGCATCTCAGATTATCAGAGCTTATAGGAGGAACAGGAAGAAGTAATCCCACAAATGTGTTCGGCGGATCGGTAGCGGTGGGGTATATAACTCTTCAAGGACTACCTTTTCACTGGATAGGTTTTGAAGGTGTGCCTTCCGATATAGCAAGAGACATAGATCTTAAATACGATGACGGGATATACAACACCGGTTGGATAAGAGCCAGAAATGACTATATTTTGACAACGGGAACAAATACCCTTTACTTCAAGTTCAAGTAACTATGGCTCGTAAAAGACTGGGAGAACTTCTCAAGGAACTGGGATACCTTTCTGAAGATCAGCTTCAAGTAGCTCTTGAAATTCAAAAGCTACGTGGAGAAAGCTTAGGCGACATCTTGGTGGAACTCTCTTTTGTCTCTCCACAAGAGTTGGCACAGGCTATTGCTTATCAAGTAGGAAAAGAATTTGTAGATCTCAGCTTATACACCCCTTCATCGGAAGCTCTTAAATTAATAGATAAAAATACCGCAAGGCAGTTTGAAATACTGCCGTTAGCAGTAGAAGGGGACTTCCTCAAATTAGCCGTTTCGGACCCTTTCAACGTAAACATCTTAGATCTCATAAGTAGGAAAACTGGTATGAAAGTAGAAGTTTTTGTTTCAGACAGAGAAGGAATACTGCGCAGTATAGAAATCCACTACGAACAACTCACAAAACCAGTAGAAGAGCAGATAAAAGAAGCTATAAAGCAAGCTCAGAAAGGAGAATCCAATGCACCGCTGTTAGTTGAGCTTTTCTTAAATCAAGGAATAATGGACAGAGCCACGGACATTCACATATCTCCGGAAATGAACGCTTCACATGTTTTTTACAGAATAGACGGTGTTCTTCATCATTACTACACTTTTCCTAAGCAGATTCACCCTTCTGTAGTGTCAAGAGTGAAAATTCTCAGTGGAATGGATATTTCCGAACAGAGACTTCCTCAAGATGGAGGATTTTCTTACTCTTTCATACGTGAAACTTACGATATAAGAACCTCAACCGCTCCAACAGCTTACGGTGAAAATGTGGTTATGAGATTATTACCCAAGAATCTCTCCCTTTTTAACCTCAGAAACTTAGGATTTGAAGAAGACACTCTTAAAGATTTTGAGGAAATTGTTTCAAAACCCTACGGAATGATTTTGGTAACAGGACCCACTGGCTCTGGAAAAACAACAACTTTATACGCCGCTCTACGCAAGATAAACGCCCTTAGGAAAAACATTTTAACGGTAGAAGATCCTATAGAATACAAGTTCCCTTTTATAAAACAAACTCAAGTTAACGAAAAAGCCGGCTACAGTTTTGCGACAGCTATAAGACACTTTTTAAGACAAGATCCTGATGTAATACTGGTAGGAGAAATAAGAGATGAAGAAACCGCCGAAATGGCAGTAAGAGCCGCTATAACGGGACACCTTGTTCTCTCCACTGTTCATACAAACGATGCTGTTAGCACCATACCGAGATTAATAGACTTAAAAGTCAAAGAGTATATGATAGCCTCCGGCGTTCTGGCAATTTCAGCTCAGCGTCTTGTAAGGAAGATATGTCCTTTCTGTAAGGAACACTATAAGACAACCAAGCAAGAACTTGAAACTTTCGGATTTTCAAAAGAAATATTAGACAAATACACCGATAAAGAGGAAATCATATTAGCAAGGGGAAAAGGCTGTGAACACTGTAAAGGATCGGGTTATTTGGGAAGAGTCGCTGTTCTTGAACTTTTGAAAATAGAAGAGGAAATAGGAGATATGATAGTAAGAGGACTTCCCCCTCTTGCAATACTTCAAAAAGCTCAAGAGAAAGGAATGAGAACCCTTAAAGAAGACGGCTTGTTGAAAATCCTTAACGGTGTAAGCACTCCCGAGGAGATAAAAAGGGTTATAGGCTGATGCCTTATTACCGGATAAAAGCAGTTGATAGTAGTGGTAAAGAAGTAGTTAGATCTCTTGAGGCGGATAACGATTTTCAGCTTATATCTTTCTTGAATTTCCTTAACTTAACTCCGGTTTCAGTATCCCGTATGCCTTATATTCTGGGAAAAATACAGCGTTTTTTCCTCTTCAGAAGTGTGAAGAGAAAGGATCTTATAGATCTTTTTGAAAATCTACAGCTTATTGTGCGCTCCGGTGTTCCGTTAAGCACAGGTATGTGGGATCTCGCGGAAGAATCTGATAATCCAGCTATAAGAGACATGCTACAAGATATAGCTTACAGAATTCAAACCGGTATGTCTCTTTCTTCCGCGATGGCAAGATACGAAAAAGTTCTCGGTCCGATTGCTGTGAATCTTATAAAAATCGGAGAAGAAACGGGAACATTGGAGAAGGTATTCGGTGATATATCAGCTCATTACCGTAGGATGGAAGAGTTTACAGGTAAAGTGCGCCAAGCTTTAATCTATCCCGCTTTTGCATTAGTTACAGTAGCTATTGCTCTTCTTTTTTGGCTTCTTTACGTTATGCCAAGACTCTCAGAACTTTTTTCAAATCTAAGAGTAGATCTTCCCGCTATTACTGTTGCAGTTCTCAATGTCTCACACTTTATAGGAAATTACTTTCCCTTTATAACTCTTCTCTTAACTTTACTGTTTATTTCTTTCCTAATCCTGAGAAGAAAAAATGAGAAATTTCGCTATGTAACGGATAAAATCTTGCTTAAAATACCGATTGTTGGAACGGTTTTGTTGAGTTTTAACTATGCTTTTTTCTCTGAGTATATGAAGTTGATGATTTCTGCAGGAATTTCACTTTACGATACTCTTCAAATACTGGAAAAATCTTTTAATAACAGGGTCTTTAAAAAGGCTATAGCACTTCTAAGGGATCATGTTTCAACTGGAGGATCTGTCAGCTCTGGTATGAAAAAAAGTCAAGTTTTCCCTTCTCTAATGATAAGAATGGTAGGAGTAGGAGAAGAAACAGGGGCACTAGACGAACAGCTTGGTTACCTTTCAGAACATTATTACACTAAGCTGGATCACATCACTCAGAACATTGCGAAGATCATAGAGCCGGTGATGATAATAACGGTGGGTGTTTTTATGGGAATTATAATGATAAGCCTTATACTGCCGATATACGATCTCATAGGTAAAATAGGACGCGAGTTTTAGTGACACTTATCAGGAAATTTTTTCAATTAAAAAGCTATCATAAGAACTATGCTTAGCAGGGCTGAAATAGAAAGGATCTTAAGAGAAGGAGCTGATTTCTCCGATATGGACTTGTCTTATACGGATCTCAGTGGATTAGATCTGAGGGGAGCTGTGTTCACAGGAACAACCCTTACCTGTGTTAGTTTTAAAGGATCTATCCTTAAAGGAGTTAACTTTGAAGAAGCTTTCTTAGGAGAAGCGGATTTTGAAGGTTGTGAGATTTTTCAGGTAAACTTTGAAAGAGCAAGCCTTCAAAGAGCAAATCTTAGGCGCACACGGATAAGGGGTTGCAATTTCAAATACGCTTTTTTAGGCGTATGTGATCTGTCCGAATCTGTTTTAATAGATTCCAATTTCAGCCGTTCCCAAGGGGAAGAAGCTTCCTTTTTCAAAGGAATTCTTGAGAATATAGACTTTTCAGAGGCATACCTAAAAGGGGCAAACTTCTCAAAAGCCATTCTGAAAAACATAAACTTCAAAGGTGCGGATTTGAGAAAGGCTTTGATGAAAGATGCCAGTTTTCTGAACATATCCGATGAAGGGATTTCTTTCTACGGTAGAAAACCGTGGAGTGGAAAATCGGACAGTAAGGGTTGGAGTGAATACGAAAGCGATGTAATAGACTAAGATTCTCTCCTGCGCTTTCTTTTGCGTTCTTTGTAAACTTCCTGCCTACACTCTTTTATTATCTTTTTGTATTTGTAATAAACGGAAGGGACATTTACAGGTAGCTTGTAGTATTTCTCTAACATAAGCATAATGTCTTCCGTTGTTAGATACTTGTGGTTTCTCACAAGACTTTTAATGTATTTTGTAATTCTCGTTTCTTTCATAGCCAGACGGGAGCTTTAAAGCTCCCGTTTATTTTAATCTATAAAATTCTTCATAGCTTCGCAGGCTTTGAGAGCCTTTTCAAAACGAGAATTTACAACTTCCCAGTTAATATTGTTTAAAACCGCTTCTATGTAAGGAGGTCTTTTATTCTTGTAATCCACGTAGTAAGCGTGTTCATAGGTATCTATAACTATAAGGGGTATAAAACCGTGAAGGTTATAGGTATTATGAGAATCAAGACCGTTTACCATAAGCTTTCCAGAAAAGAGATCAAGACCTAAAACAGCCCAACCTCTGAAAGCAATTGCTGTTGCTTTTAAATCTTCCATACATCTTTCCCAACTACCGAAATCCTCTTCAACTTTTTTTCTAAAAACTTCGGAAGGTTCTCCTCTTTTGCCTAAGTGTCCAAAGTAAAGTTCGTGCAGAACAATTCCCATATAGTTAAAGGTTTCTTCCACTTTCAACTCCCTGAATTCGGAGTAATTCTGATTAGCTTTTGATCTGTTTGAAAAATCGCTATCGGAGAGTTTTTCTTGAATTTCATTGTATTTGACTACATATCCCTTGTAGTGAGCTTCAAAATGAGGTTCTATTTGCTGATCAGATATCCCTTCCAAGGAAGAGGGTTTAAGGTGATCCTTAGGTTCTAACTTTATACCCATGGCATTACCTCCTAAGGCTTTTCACTTGATTATAACACCTATCTGAAAAAATTTCTTAATTTACTTTTCGTGATAGTTTATTATCCTATGAAGATCTCTGATCTGGGAGAATTCGGCATAATAGACAGAATTAAGGAAATTCTTAAAGAAGAAGAAATAGGAGATGACTGCGCTCATTTAAAGTTCTGCAGCAGAGAACTTCTTTTAACAACAGACTCTTTGATTGAAGATGTGCATTTTTTAAGAGGTTATCCTCCCAGAGCATTAGGGTGGAAATCTGTAGCGATAAACGTAAGCGATGTGGTGGGAAATGGTGGTAAACCTCTATGGCTACTCGTTTCCCTTGTTCTTCCAGATTTAGAGATTTCCTTTGTAGAAGATCTTTACAAGGGAATAAAAGAAGCCTGCGACTTTTACAACTGCAGAGTTGTAGGGGGAAACATCTCACGTGGAGAAAAAATAGCCATTAACACGTTTCTCGTAGGACAAAGTCCGAAAGCGGTAGGTAGATACGGTGCGGTTGCTGGAGAAAGTCTTTTTGTCTCGGGAACACTTGGAGATTCAAAAGCGGGATTTGAACTTATAACCATGAAAAAGGAAAACTATGAAGACTTTGAAAGGATACTTATAGAAAGGCATTTAAGACCGGAGATACCCTTAAGTCTTGCTGATTTTTTAAGCTCAAATGCGGGAGCTTCTACGGATATAAGTGATGGGCTGGTAGCAGACGCTTTTCATATTGCAAAGAGCAGTAATGTTAGGATAGACATAGACATTAAAATGCTTCCTATTTCCGAGGAGCTTAAGAAGTTTTGTGCCAAATACGGAAAAGATCCCGTTGAATACGCTCTTTTCGGCGGTGAAGATTACAGACTTCTGTTTACCTGTAGTCGGACACCACCTACAGGTGTAAAGATAGGAGTCGTGAAAAAAGGTTATGGAGTTTACGTAAACGGACACAAGACAGAACCGAAAGGATACACCCATTTCTGATAGAATTCTACCGATGGAAAAAGGACTTGCGGGTCTTATATGTAAACTTTACGAACTTTCCTATATAGAGAGATGGAACGATCACCCTAAACCCTTTCACATTACAGAACTGGACAAGCAAGCTCATAAATCTGCAATAGCCTATGTAGTGGGAAAGTTTGAGGAGAATTTAAAAGGAGAAACCGTTGATTGGGATTATCTGATAAAAGGGCTTATATTTGAAGCTCTTCAAAGAGCTGTTTTAACGGATATAAAACCTCAAGTTTTCCATAGGTTGATAAAAGAAAAGTCAAAAGAGATAAACGGATTCGTTTTCAGGGAAGTGGGTGAAACCTTAAGGGATTTCAGTCTTCAGCTCTTTGAAGATTTTAAAGACTACTTTACACAAAAAGAAACTGATAAAGGTAAATTAATGGCAAAAAGAATAGTTAAAGCTTCCCATTTTCTCGCTACCTACTGGGAGTTTCAAATGATATACTCTTCTGGACTAAGATTCTACGGTATAGAAAGAGTTAAAGAGGAAATAGAAGATGCTATAGAAGACTTTTTTGATTTGGCAGGTGTTGAACGCATATACCTTAGGAAAAAAACTTTCAATTTTATAGATTTGGTAGGACAGCTCAGATTTCAAAAAAGATGGATTCAGTCTCCCAGAATCCCGTTAACAACAGTTTTAGGACACATGTTTATAGTGGCGAGTCTTTCTTACCTGCTTTCTTTTTCAATCGGAGCGTGTGAAAGAAGGAAACTTCTTAACTTCTTCACTGGTTTATTTCACGACCTGCCTGAAGTTACTACAAGAGATATAGTTGCTCCCATAAAAAGGGAAACAAACATAAGAGAGATTCTCAAAGCCTATGAAAGAGAGCAAGTGGAAAAAACAATTCTTCCACTGCTACCCGACTTTTTAAAGGAAGAGTTTTCTTACATGTTAGGATTTACAGAAAACAAAGAAGTTGATGAGTTCTCCAATAGAATAAGGAAAGGGAATAAAGTTAAAAAACTTGAATTTATAAGTGAAAAAGAAAACAAAAACGAATACGATCCTGTTGACGGAACTCTTGTAAAAGCCTGTGATAATTTAGGAGCTTATATGGAAGCCAAACTTTCTCTGCATCACGGTTTGACATCACGGCATTTAAAAGAGGGAATCAGGAACTTAAGACAAGTTTTAAGTAAAACAACATGGGAGAACGTAAATTTTGGATCTATAGTTAAATATATAGACAGAGAGCTGGACGGTGGAGACGTTTCTGGAGAAAGTAGCGGAACTTAAAAAAAAGGAACTTAAGAAGGATAGAGAATATATTAAATTCCTTGAAAATAAAGTATCTGAAAGGAAAATTTTTTCTTCCTTCAAAGAAAGCTTGGAAAAACCCGGAATAAGGATAATAGCGGAGATTAAAAAAGCATCACCTTCAAAGGGAGTTATAAAGGAAGTAAACGTATCAAAACAAGCGAAAATCTATGAAAAAGGGGGAGCCGCCGCGATTTCTGTCCTCACGGAAAATTTCTACTTTAAAGGTTCTCTAAAAGACCTTGAAAGTGTAAGATCTTCCGTTAACATTCCCTTACTCAGAAAAGACTTTATTTTTGACGAAGTTCAAATACTGGAAGCAAAAGCCTTTGGTGCAGACGCGGTTCTTCTCATAGTCAGAATGCTTTCTCCTTATAGACTCCGCAGGTTAATAAATTTCAGTAAAGAAATAGGGATTTCACCACTTGTAGAAATCTTCTCCCCTCAAGAAGCTAAAACAGCTCTTGAAGCCGGAGCTGAAATAGTAGGTGTAAACAGCCGTGATTTGAACAGCTTTCAAATAAACACTTCTCTCCTTTTTGAAATTCCACCCTTACTCAAAGAAATGGGTGCGGAGTTGGTTGTAGCAGAGAGCGGAATAAAAACAAAAGATCAAATAGAAGAGCTTTTAAAAGTAGGTGTAGATGCATTCCTTATAGGAACAGCTCTTATGGAAAGTAGAGATCCCTTTTCTAAACTAAGGGAACTTATAGGTATATAATTAAATCATGGAGGAAATTAAGATGAAAAATACCAATACCTTGGATCTTCACCTCTTTGAGGAAATGACACAACTGGAATATTTCCTTGTGAAAAAACCTATGAACGCTCCAGAATTCTGGGCTGAGTGGCAGGAAAGATACGGCAAAGCAACACTTGCTAAAATAGCTCTTAAGAAAATAGCAAAAACCAGAAAACTGTCCCATGAAGAGTATGCAAAATTGAGAACTATGATGAATGTATACGAAGACATTCTTAAATACCTTGAACAGCTGAAAAACACCGCCTTAAGTGTAAGGGGAATAGTAAATAACTTCAACGTAGAATTGGACGACGAGGATCTGGATCTTGACTTCTGAAGACTTTTTTAAAAAGCTTACACCTGTGACAGATAAAGATTTCTACAGTAGAGTTTTGAATTCATCAAAACCCGCTGTTGTTCTATTTACAGAAAAGGATAATTCACTTAACGATAAAATAAGACAAATCTTAGAAACGTTTTTGGAAAAATACAAAGATAAGGTAAACTTTTTTTTCGTTGACGTGAAGGAGAACTCCTGTGCGGCAGACTTCGGTATTTCAAATTTCCCAGCTTTAATATACTTCAGAGAATCTATGGAGCTTGACAGACACGACTTTATTCCCAGTCCGCAAATGTTAGAAAAAGCTCTTAAGAGAATTCTAAGGGAGTTGTAGTTAATAAAGTTGAAGGAAAAAAGAAAGTTTACAATCTGGGGTAAAAATCCTATACTTGAAGCACTCAGAGCAGGAGTAGAGTTAGAAAAGATTTATATAGCTCATGACTCTAAGATCAACCGAAAGCTTATAGACCTTGCCAACAAAAGAGGGATAAAAGTTCAGAGAGTATCAAGAAAAAAAGTAGAAGAGCTTGCTGGAACAAAGAAAACTCAAGGAGTGGTAGCTCTTATAAGTCCGATCTCTTACTGCAGTCCGGAAGAAATTTTTACAGAAACGTTGAACAAAAACAGTTTTTTCATAGTATTAGATCACATTACTGATCCCCAAAACGTTGGAAATCTTTTAAGAACCTGTGAAGTCTTAGGAGGTGTTGGAGCTCTTATACCGAAAGAAAGAACCGCACCGATCAATCAAACCGTAATAAAAGCTTCTTCAGGAGCTGTTTTTCACCTTAGGATAGCAAAGGTTTCTGGACTTTACCAGTGGCTTAGGGAATTCAGCCGTATGGGTGGCTGGATTTTTGCAGTAGAAAAAGGAGGAACAGATATAAGAGATAAAGAAATAGCTACACCCTGCTGTTTGATTTTGGGATCCGAAGACAAAGGAGTTTCGGAGAGTCTTATTAAACTTTCCGATGAAATTCTTACAATCCCCATGAAGGGAAAAACGGGATCTTTAAATGTAGGATCCGCAGGAGCTATAGCGATGTGGGAAATAGCAAAAAATAGGGGTGAACCTCTCCGCCCTCACGGACGGAGCTTCCAGTAGGGAATATAAACCGTTCCATTTTTCCTGTGAGCGTTAACCTCTTCCCGGAAAAACCTCTTTACTGTATCCTGTTTGAGGATTAAGGTCTTAGTGCTTTTCGGGTATTTGATGGTGTAGGTGAAGATGTAATCATCGGGCTTTAGCTGAGAGAACCATCTTTCCCACAGAGTTTTCCACTCAAATCCGAAAAAGTATATGAGAGCTTCCCTCTCTTTCCCGAACTTTCCTTCCCTCACGTGAACAAACCACACCTCCTTCTCTTCTCCCCCAGAGGTGAGAACTTTCTTTACACGCATGTCCTTTCTCTTCAAGAGCATCAGGTCTTTCTCACTCAGGCGTATGCTTATGGGCTTCTTCTTCATGACAGCTTTAGCCCCAGTCTCAAGCTCTTTTTTCAATACCTCATAATCCTTCACCCTCACCCATTCTTCCCTTTGAAGTGTTGATAGACATCAATTTTACTATTTATCCTTTTCCCTTTTACAGGAACCTCAAAGGGATAGCCTTTAGCTTTTGAGGTTATCGGAACAAATATACCGAGAGAGGTTTTCTCATTGTATTTTTGGTGCGTAATTACCAGACTTCATTTCCCTCCCTTCCGCCCCAGTCAACCTCGTTATGAACATTCTCAGGAGTTATTCTATCCAACAGCTTATCCAGATCTCTACTCCTTTCAGGCTTAATCACTATTCCTTCTTTGCTCATCTCAATAATAAGCTCTGAACCCCGATGTAGATTCAGCAGTCTAACTATATCTGCAAGAATCCTAATCGCCAGACTGTTTCCCCATCTTTGAAGCAAGACATACTTTTCCTCTCAGCAGCTTGAGTGCAAACTACTCACATCGTGAAAAACTTTAGAATAGAAATAGTATTAAGCTCCCATATCTAACGGATAGTTGTTAGGAAGCTTTTTGAAGTTGAGTTTTTCTCTCTTCCACAGACCTATCCAGCAGTTCTTCCAGTCCAGCGGTTTCTTTAAGTTTCACATTCTTTCAAACACTCCCTGAGCCATGGCAGGAAAAAACCCACCCTTTCCCTAGTAACTTTTCGAGAATGTCTAGTGGCGTAGCTCAGCAAGTTCTATAACGAAAAGCGCACCTTTTTGTGAAGGAAGAGCTTTAATTCTCCAGCCGTGATCTTCTACTATCTTTTTAACTACAGCCATACCTATACCCATTCCGCGAGGGTTGCTGGTATAGTAAGGCATGAATACATTTTGAAGATCTTCTTCTTTTATTCCTTTTCCGTCATCTTGGTATTCAATTCTATTTCCCTTTACATGAACTGTTATACTTTTAGCACCCCATTCAATACTGTTGTTTACAAGGTTGTAAAACATTTCCTTAAGCAGAGAAACATCTCCTCTTATAGTTTTATCTCCCTTAAGAACTATATTTACTCCTGCTGAAGAATACAGTTTTTTAATATCCTCCAATAAGTCAGAAAGTTTAAAAGTCTCAAAACGCAGTGAGTGAGAAGGTGTAAGGTGTTTAAACTGATTTATAAGCCCGCTTATACGATCAATTTCTTTAAGTATAAGCTTTACAAGTTCCTGTAGTTTACGGGATTCCAAATCACCTCTTTCTGAATACCTTTCAAGTCTTTCAAGATTAAGTCTTATGGGAGTAAGGGGATTCTTTATTTCGTGAGCTATTCTCTTAACAGCATCTTGCCAAGTTTTAAAACGCTCCGCAAGAACTATAGAACTGATATCTTCAATAAGATATAAATCTCCTTCTGATCCTTTTAGATGTTCCACACGCAGGTTTCTGCTGTTTTTTGCTTGTTGAAGGACAGACTTTACATCTGTTTCATTGCCGAAAAGTTCTCTGAAAGTTCTGTTAGTTCTACAACTGTTTTTTTCGTCTATGTAAAGAATACCGACAGGTAGAGCATCAAGAAGTCTTTCCAAAAGATCTCTTTCCCTTTTTAATTTATTGTACATTTCCTTTAAGTTTTCCTTCATCTTTCTGAAGGCTTTTGATAATTCTTCTATTTCATCACCGGTTACTTCTTCTTCCACTTCTATATCAAGGTTGCCTTCAGCTATACGCATAGCTCTATCGGACAATCGCTCTATGGGTTCACTTACATGTCTTGCTACCAGCATACTCAACCACAGAGTAGCTAATACCGTAAGCAATGCTATAAAGACTATAAAAAAGATGAAAATCCCTGTTATTATATCCCTTGTCTTTACAAAAGCTCTTACATCAAGGGCAAGCTCACCAAAGGAAGAAACATCTCTTATAAGGCTGAGATCCTTTTTAAGAATTACCCTATAACTCCCGTTTGCGGTGTTTATACACAGTGTGTATACCATTTCTCCTTCCGCAACTTCAAACTCACACTCTACAACTCTTGTTATACTTTCTACTTCCTTGAGTTTATTGACTTCTTCAAAAAGACCGCTCTCTAAGAGGGCGGTGATTACATCTCTGTATATACGAATTCTTGAAATTTCATAGTTGTATAAGTTTCTGTAAACACTCTCAGCTGAACTGGAAAGTGCACGTGTTTTAGAACTCAAGTAGGTTTTAGTAGATTGTATTACCACTACAATAGAAAACACGTTCAGTATCAAAAGGGGAAGAAAAAGGGAAAAGAAAAGAATGTTGGCAAGCTTTCTTCTGAGAATATTCCTGCGGGTTCCGAGATATATCTTTATCAGCTTTCTCAGAATTACAGCTATAATTACAATTAGGGCAAGTAAGTCTATGTTTATAGCAAGAAGTAATATGTAATAGTTAACGTAAGGAAGATTCCTCAAATTCAGTATAAAGGCTACGTTTACTACAACAAGGAGAATAAAAACTACAAAGCCTAAGAAAATCTTTCCCTTCACCTTATGCCAGGCACAGTTATTACAGAGTATATACCGCCGAAATCTATTAGATTTACAGAACCGCTAAGTATATTAACAGCGTATATCCTTCTTTCGCTTGTAAGGGTGTTTGTGTGCACCAACAGGATATCACCGAATCCTGTTACCTCTTCTACGTATTCATCTTCTGATAAATCCATAATCAATCTCTTCCCTGTCATATCAGGAGCATAGGAGTAAAGAGAACCACCTACACAGGGAATATCAAAATTCGCTTTTGAACATTCCTCTTGAATAAAGATCTTTATGATATTTTCGTAGTAAGGAACTGCTTTAAAGGGAACCGTTAAAAATCCGTGTTCGGATATGAGTAAACCTGCAAATTTAGAATTTTCTATACAAACCAAATTCGGAACAGTGTGTTCCGTTACGTAGCAAAAATCTCCTGACTCAAAATCCATTCCGTATATGCCGTAAGGGCTTGATATATCCATATAAGGGCTTTTACCAACTGGAAGTTGAAGTTCAAAAGTAGAAGCTGTTTTTTTGTTAATAACTTCGTAGAGTAATTTATTGTTATAAGTATCGTATGCAAATAAAAGAACGTAGTTTTTTGTCATGTGTATTTCAGGACTTATAGAAGGATCAAAATAAATCTTAAGAGTTCCTACAGTTTTCTTAGATTTTGTTTCATGATCAAATTTAAACACTTCTGTTTTCTGTGTGTTAGTATCCGAGCGGAAACAGTAAAGATAATCTTCTCCTATAACACACAAATCTACAGGGATATAACTGTTTATAAGATCAGTTCCGTTAAAATACCATAAACCGCCGTCAATATTAATAAAGCTCAATTCTGCTTTAGTAAAATATCCCAAGAGCATAACCGTGCTGTAGTTTTGAACTGTGCAAGGTGCCAAGAAATCTGAAGGACATACATAAACATTCCCCGAGAAATCATACCCTATGAAGTGAGATACAGAAAACCCCGAGAGATGGAGCATAATTTCCCCTTCAGTAATAGAAAGCGCAGGGAATATATTTGTTATATCTACAGGCTGATCCGAAGGGGTCATATCCGATCTTATGTAGTAAAAAAGACTTGAAGTGATATCATTAGCAGAACAGTTCCCTGCACTATCTTCTCTTATAAATACATGAGCTAAGCCTTTCATAGGATCTGGGATTACTTTAAGATTACAGAAGACACTGGTAGGTGTATAAGTTGATAGCTGGTAGACTCCAGCTGAAGGATTATCAGCGGGAACGCTGAAAAAGTTAAAACCATCAAAGTAAATCAAGTCCTTGGGAAACAAGCCTGCGTATGTTTTCATGTAAAAGTTTAAACCTACAGCATGAGGAATTAAAAACGCTCTGCCAGTAGGATCAAATGTTCTGCTAATTAAATTCGCACCTTTGGAAAGATCGTAAGATACCGGAAATATACCGTTTATATCAAACAAATTTGTATGAGTGCTGTAGAACAGATTGGATTCTACTAAATTACTTTGTAATGGGGTTTGATAAGCGGTAAAGCTGTGAATTCCGACGTCAAAGACCAGCCTTCTTTCATCTAAAACCCAGTAAACTGTTCCCTCCGCATTTTTAAACTTATACTTCTTTAATACGTTAAGAGTGACGTTTCTAAAAAGCGCTTGGGAAGTTTCCACGGAGGGAACGTTAGCACTCACGGATAAAATTTCAAATTTCTGTGGATCCGAAATAAGTTCTGTAGGACAGGGAACGGTATCAGTCATGTCAGGATCCGAGTAACACATTACGTTCCTTGTAGTGTTTTCTGAGTCAACGTGTATTTCCCACAGATATCCTCTCAGAGATCCGTCTTTTTCCACTGTTGTTTTCATAAAGTTCTTTAAAGAAGGTTCCGATATATTGTAAGAACAGCTCAAAAGAGTCTCAGGTTTTTTGTAACCGCACGGAGGTGCTGAAATTATACCGAAATACCTCGGTCCTTTTGTTCCGGGTGAAAGAGGCACCCACCCTAAGAATTCCTGATTCATGCCTGTTAGTTCTGTTCCCACTTTCGTTGTAACTTTGTCAGGACCTTCAAAGAAAATACTCACTTCTACTCTTGAAATGCAAAAACTACCTTTAACACACACGTCTTGAGGTAAATTGTTTCCTAAAAACACCGCTTGAAAGTAATCATAACCTTCAGCTTTAGATCTGTGCGGATCGGGAACTAAAAAAAATCCGTCTACTCTTTCATTGGAAAGAGTTAAGGTTGTATTCAAATTTACAGGAGAGTTAAAAGTCCACTTACCACGCGGCATCACCAGTGAAAGTGTGTTTTGTCCGTCGGTTATATTGGCTTTTACCTTTGCGTAGTCAACAGGCACTCCTGTGCATCTGTTTCCCCTTTTCTCACCATTTGTAAGTAAAACTTCAAGGTGATAACTGCCAGATTTCAATCCGCTTATTACACCTTTGGGAGAAGAAGGACTTAGAGCTAATTCTCTTGTAATTGATTTGTCCGCAGATACCAATTTCAAACTGACACACTGTGTTCTTGGATCAACAGCTAAGGTTGTCATCTGATTGTTAAAGGGAACAGATATTACAATATAGGAATTCTCCGAACCTGTATATCTTTCACAACCTATTATGTAAACGACAAACGTTAAAAGCAAAAGAGTTTTCAGTTTCATTGTAGTCTTACCTCAAGAAATGCTTCAAAGGGTGGCTTTTCGGAAAAGGGTTCTTCTCTTATGAAAACTTCAGGTTGAATGCCTACCTGTTCCCAAGACTTCTCCCTTATACTGAATTTGTAAACTTTTTCCACATCTCCTTCTTGCACTACAATACGGGTAAAGCCCGGAAATACGTAAACCCAAAAGACAGTTCCCTTAACTCCTATAAGAACGTGGGGAGTTCTCACTTTAAAGCCTTTTATATCTTTTAAACTTTCTACTTCAAACTTTACAATACCTCTTTGAAGATTTACTTCTCTGTAGCCGAGAATTTTCAATCTTGTAAATTCAAAGAGTTCCACTTTTGATCTGTCTATAAAGGATACAAGAGCGTATCCGTTTCTCTTTGTGCGCAGAATATCCCCTACTTCTAAAGAAATACCTGACTTGCTTAACAACACACCTTTAAGATGATCTTTCTTTAAAAGATCTACTCTTCCTCTGTAATCTTCTACTTTCCCTACTTCAACACTTAGAATTGAGCTTACAGAAATCAAAAGAATTAATAAGATCCTCATTAAAAGACACCTCCCACACCTGCATAAACCTCACTTCTTTCATATCTGTAAATCTCAACGGTGGAGTAATTTCTACTGTATTTGAAGGAGAACTCCCCCTTTATAAGCCTGTAAATTTTCACCTTTAAAGAAGGTGACAGAATCAGAAAGTTATCCCTTCTTCCGCCGGTGTTTTCAAAAGTGTAAAAGGCTAAACCCCCTTTGAAATCAGCTATAAATCTTCCCTTTTCGTAGGCGGTTTTAAAGTAAGGATAGAGAAAATAATTCTTCCAGTCAGCACTTTTAACGTTTTCGTATCCTAAGCTGACTGATAAATTTACAAACCATGTAGGTGTTGTAAAGAGATATGAAGCTGTTGCGGAGAACCTTGGTCCATCTCTTTGCACACCGTAGTAATTTTGATAGCCCGCTTTAAAACTTAGAGCTGTTTCTCCTACAAATAAACCAAATCCTGCATCTCCTTGCCATTTGTAAAAGTCTCCGCCGAGGGATACATAATCAACAAGAGCAGGAATAAAGAGTTTTCCAAACAAATACCTTATTCCCAAGGTGCTTCTCAAGGTATTAAAATCTTCAACGGTTCTGTATCCTGTATAAGAAATCCGCCCTCTTATTAACGCTTTTTCTCCGTTAAAAGTTAAGTTTCCTTCTGTTTTATAGGCAACACTTCCTTTACCTGCTATAAACTCGGGAGTAACTGTTGGATTGGAATCGTAACCTGCGCTAAGGGTGAGATAACCTGTAAACTCGGGATACACTTTCAGCAGGGATCTTGAAAACCTCTTCTCCTGTGCAGTTTCAGGAATCATCGCAAACATTGACTTTGCAAGACTTGTATTTCCTACGTTTAAATATAAAACTCCCAGCAGGTAATTTTTTCTTGGAGAAGGAGGAAGCTTTTTAAGAATTTTCTTAGCCTTTTTGTAATACCCTTCTTCAATCAGTATTTCCGCTTTCAGTAAAAGAGCTTCCTGATCCGAAGGATTACTTTCTAAAAGTTCTTCTACTATTTCTTTTGCTTCTTCTACAAGCCCCAAACCCAAATTGGCTCTTGCCAGAATTATTAACTCTTCTCTTGAAATACTACCTATAGCTCTCTTTTCCTTTAAAAGGAGTAGTATTTCCTCAAATTCTCCTTCTTGTAGGTGTCTTTTAAGAGTATCCGTAGCTTCTACCGAAAAGGCAAAGGTAATTGCGGTAAGCAGTGAAATAACCCTCCCCTTCACTTGAAATAAAATAACATGTTTAACTTAAAATTGTGATTAATGGCAAGGAAGAAAACCTCTCCCGCTTGGAAAACGATATCCTTATTGCTGGTGTTCTTAGTTCTTTACACTTTCTACGAGTTAATCGGAGAACACTTCAGAACTTTGAGCGGAATGCCTGCGAAGGAAGCTTCTCAGGATAAAATTCCCTGCCGAGTTATAAAAGTTTACGATGGAGACACCTTTCAGTGTAAGCTGGAAAATGGAGAAAGAATAAAGGTAAGGCTCATAGGAATAGACACACCCGAAAGCAGAAGGAACAGAAAAGCTTTAAGAGATGCTCAGAGAAGCGGTGTCACTGTTGAAGAGATAATAAGGCTCGGTAAGAAAGCTTCAGCTTTTACAAAGAGGTTAATCCCACCGGGAACGGTTGTTTATCTGGAAACAGATGTTCAACTCCACGACAGATACGGCAGACTCTTAGCTTACGTTTACCTCCCAGACGGTAGAATGCTAAACGAAGTTTTAATTCAAGAAGGTTATGCTACAGTTTATACTGTCCCCCCTAATGTAAAATACGCTGAGCGTTTTGTAGAACTTCAGAAAAAAGCCATAGAAGGTAAAAAAGGCTTATGGAAGGAGGGTTTTTAAATGCCCATGTTTCCAATTTTTATGGATCTTTCTTCTAAGAATGTTTTGGTAGTAGGAGGAGGGAAAGTAGCCACCAGAAAAGTAAAAAGTCTTACTGAATTCACAAGAAACATAACTGTAGTGTCCCCTAAAATTACAAAAGAACTCAAAAGGCTGATAAAGGAAAAGGGATTAAGATTTAAAAGGAGAAAATTCCTACGCTCAGATCTAAAAGGAAAAGATATAGTTATAGTGGCTGTAGAGGATTTAAACCTTCAAAGGGATATATTCAACATTTGTAGTAAAAAGGGAATCCTGTGTAATACAGTAGATACACCGCAATACTGCAGTTTTATTTTTCCCTCACTTATAGTAAAAGGAGATCTTGTTATAGGAATCAGCACTTCGGGTAAGGTTCCAGCTCTTTCACGCCGTTTAAGGGAAAAAATAGAGAAAACCCTTCCTTCTGATTTGGAAGAAACACTGAAAACTCTTTACGAGATAAGGAGCAGTATGGAAAAGGGAATAAGAAGACGTAGTCTGTTACTCAAGTTATCTGAAACTTATTTAAAATAATGATAAAGGTTGTGGAAACCCCTCCAGTAATCTTTGAAAAAGACATTTACAGACCCGAACCTACTCGTTTTTGGATATTAGACAAAAAAGTAAGAAGTCTTATTTCAAAGTTAGAAGCTGAAGGCTGGATAAAAAGATTTTCGGAAATAATAACAACGCATGAAAATCTTTTTGATTTTTTTATTAACCTCCATCGCTTGGAAATTGAAGAAAGAATAAGAATCCTTAAAGAAAAGTATCCCCAGATATACACAGGAGAAGGTAAGTGGGATACGGTATGTAAGAGAGTATTACTCAACCCGACGATAGGAATAGGCGGTATAAGAAATTTCCACAGTAAACCTTTCAAAGTGAGATGCCTTCACCTATGGACAGCTTACCATTTAGGTGATAAAAAATTCAGCAATCCTATCGGAGAATTTGTGCTTAGTTTTCTTAAAAAATTCTAACTTTTCTCAGAGGGATAAAGACCGTAGAAGAGATTCTGAACATGGTTTCCCTCCACAAAAAAGCACCATCTTTCCAAAATACTTCCTGAAAGTATGGAAAAGAAGACAACACCTGATACGAGAATTTGATTTTCCTTCATTAAAAGGAAATAAAGGCTAAAGGCTGTTGGAATAAAAAAAGTCAGCAGATAAGCTAAGGGTAAGAAAACGGAAAGCCTTTCTTTACCTTTTCTGTAAAAGAATTCCTTTGTGCAGTAATTTTCGGTAGTTGTTCCCTTATCCACAAGTCTTACAGGTTTATTAAAGGGTAAATTCAGAGCTTCTGCAAGAGAAGGTCTTTTAATATAGGGTTGTCTGATGTTAAAGTATAGTCTCAAAAGGAAAGCAAGAACTAATACTACTAGTAAAATTTTAAAGATCCCGCCGTAGGCGGGATTGTATACGGATAATAGAAAATTCAAAGCACCTGCTCCTAACATCAGATACATAATAAGGAAATAAAGAACAGTAACAGGAGTATGCCATTCTAAAACAAAGCGGTTGGAAGCGTAAATCATAGCGGTGGAAAAGGCACTCAGCAATCCAAAAAGGCAAACTAACGCACCTATGTAAAGAGAATTCTTACTGTTGTGTAAAAGTAGTGTATACAAAAGAAGTAAAGCTCCGTAAATTCCGCTGAAAATTGCTTCCCTTGAAAGCCACGAGGTTCTGAATCTACGAACAGCTTTCCAAGCCCTGAGCTTATGTCCTAAGTGAAAAGATGCTCCAACAGCTCCGACAGCTATAAGGCACAGGGATACAAAAGATCCCATAAAGAGAATTTCCTTAGATATATCAGAGCTTAGAATATCAAGCATATAAATAAGGGTAAAAAGTCCCACAGATGTTCCGCCCGTCACGAAAAAAAATATTAGAGATAAAGGGGGGTGCATTAATAGTCCTCCTTTGAAGTTTTAATACGTTTCCAAACTTCTAAAAACAGCTGACTATCAGGTTTCAAAATTCTCTCCTCAAGATCCGAAAGATCTAATTCTTTTTCAGTCCGGGGTAAGTAGTGATTAGAGGGAACAGCACCTGTTGAGGGAAAAAGAACATAACCGCCTCTTTCCTTTATTGCCTTATAAGCTTCACTCTGAGGATCTTCTATGTCTCCAAAGAATCTGGCTTTTGCAGGACAGGTAAGAACACAAGCGGGTTTTCTCTGACTAGGAGGAAGACTCTCATCGTAAATTCTGTCTATGCACAAGGTGCATTTCTTCATAACTTTCTCTATTTCATCAAACTCTCTACAACCGTAAGGACAGTTCCAAGAGCAAAGCTTACAACCTATACAGTCGTTGTAATTAACTAAAACTATACCGTCCTCTTCTCTTTTATAACTTGCACCCGTTGGACACACAGGAACACAAGGAGCTTCCTGACAGTGAAGACAGGACTTAGGAATGTGGAATATTTCAACATTGGGGAACTCTCCCACTTCAAAAGTGAAAACCCTGTTATACCACACACCGGAAGGGGTTTCGCCGTAAGGATCGTAGTCGGAAAGAGGACCGAACTGTCCTTGGGTATTCCATTCCTTACAGTTAACTGCACAGGCATGGCAACCTACACAAACGTTTAGATCTATTACAAGAGCATACTGAGCCATTCTTAACCTCCTTAAGGTTTATACCTGAGAATTTTTCCTCTACGTTTTTCTATGTGGGGCAAGGGTTTCACACTGTAACGCGGTTCTGCTGATGCTTTTTGATCTTCCGCTTTGTAAATTTTAACTTTTAGATCAAACCATGCAAAATGTCCCGTTACGGGATCACAGTAGAAAAACTCCCTACTGCCTGTTCTGAAGTTATACGGAATAATATGGTTTAGTAAAAATCCAAGTTGGCTTTCCTGAGCTGTCTCTTCCAGTCCCCATGTTCCCGACATCTTTCCTATGGCATTCCAAGTCCAGACGCAAGAAGGTTCTGTTGCCTGTGTTAGGAAAACTTGACATTTAATCCTTCCTATTCTTGATTCAACCCATACCCAATCAAGATGTTTTATTCCGAGTTTTTCAGCAGTATTAGGATTCATATAGAGATAATTCCTTGTAGATATTTGCCTCAGCCATGCGTTTTGTGAATCCCATGAGTGATACATCCATTGAGGACGAACTGTAAAAGCGTAGAATGGATATTGATCTCCGCTAATGTCTTCTTCAAAGGGTGGATACCAGAAAGGTAAAGGATCCATATACTTCACAAGTCTGTCCCTTATCAGGGGATCTTCAGGGGGTTGATTCTCACCCTTCCACAGTCCCAATCCTGCTAAGCGGAAAGTCTGAAGGGATTCAAGATAGAAATTCATAATAATCGGATCTGTTCTCTTTACAAAGCCAACCGCTTTAGCCCATTCTAAGTAATCCCGATTTATGTGACGGTTATACCTCATGTGTTCTGGGAGTCTGTAGTAAAAGAATCCTCTGTTTTTTACATACATATTCAGCTGATCTGGATTAGGTTCTCCAATAAAATGTTTGTCTCCCTTTTCACCTCTCCAACCTGCTAATACACCCACACCGGGCTTAGGTTGCCAATTTACAAGGAAATCTTTAAAGTCTCTGTATTTTCTTGAACCGTCTTCTTTAATAAAACCGGGTAGATTGAGACGAGTTCCTAATTCAATCATTACATCTCCCCACGGTTTTACGTCAAAACCTTCAGGAGGTTCTACTACTGGTTGACGTAGAGCATCTACCGGACCGTCCGCTACAGAAGGAGGTCTATCTAAGAGAGACAAAGCAAACCACTGTTCTAAATAAGTAGCGTCAGGTAAAACAAGGTCTGAATAAGCTACCTGTTCACTGTAAAAGGCGTCTACAGTTATTATCTTTGGTATTAGATAATTTCCCGCTGAATCCTTGGCTGTGAGAGCTTTTATTATGTAAGGAATATCCTGAGAGGAATTCCAAGCCATATTAGCCATGTATATGATCAAAACTTCTATCGGATAAGGATCCTTCTTATAGGCGCATGGAATTACATTGTGTATACACCCGTGAACCGCTATGGGAAACTCCCAACTGTAAGCTTTATCTATTCTTAAAGGATTACCCTCTTTATCTACTAAAAGATCGTCTGGATTTTGAGGAATTCCAAGTAAAGATCCATGCAGGGGTTTATCATACTTAAGATCTTTAAGGGATCTTATCTTAATCGGCTTAGGAAAATCTTCTATATGCTTAGGATACGGGGGTTTTGCCAAATGTCCGCCGGGTGTGTCTATGCAACCCAAAAGCATCTCAAGAAGGAATACAGCTCTTGCTGTTTGAAAACCGTTAGTATGAGAGGCAACTCCTCTCATTATATGGAATGAGACAGGCCTTCCTCTTATTGTCTTATGTTTTCTACCCCATACATCTGTCCACTCTAAGGGAAGCTCTACGGGATTGAAAAAGGCTATTGTCCCTATCTCCTTAGCTATTCTCTCTATATCCTTAGCCGGAATCCCGGTTATCTTTTCAACTTTTGTAGGTTCATAATCCTGGATAAGTCTTTCTGCAAAAATATCAAAAGCTGGTCTTACTTTAAAACCTTCAGGAGTTTCAAATTCACCTGTAAAAGCAGGATTTAATCCTTCCGGAACAATTAACTTCGCAGGTTTGAAGGAACGTGATACCTTATCGTAAACGAGCGGATTTCCTTCTGCGTCTCTGTAGAAAAGTCCGTCTTCCGACGTCCCTCTTTTGTTGATTACAAGCCACGTTGCATTGGTTCTTTCCTTTAAAAACTCCCAGTCTATCAGATTGTATTTGAAAAGAACGTAAGCAAGGCTCAAGACAAATGCACCGTCCGTTCCCGGCTTTATGGGTATCCACTCATCAGCAATAGCACCGTAGGACCATCTGACAGGGTTTACAAAAACCAATTTACCTCCTTTTCTTTTAAGCTCCTGAATTCCCAATTTAAAGGGATTTGAAGCATGATCTTCAGCTACACCTATCATCATCAAATACCTTGTGTTTTCAAAATCCGGATCTCCGAATTCCCAAAAAGAGTAACCGGTGGACATTAATCCCGCAGCTGCTACATTAACAGAACAAAATCCGCCGTGAGCTGCCCAGTTTATAGTGCCGATCTGCTGAGCGAACCAACCGTTAATAGCTTGCATTTGATCTCTACCGGTAAAAAAAGCTACCTTTGCAGGGTTTTTCCTGCGCGCAGAATCTATCCACTCTACAGCAATATTTAAAGCTTCTTCCCACTCTATTTCCTTAAACTGTCCTGAGCCTCTTGGTCCTACTCTTAACAGAGGTTTTCTCAAACGTGCCGGGGAATACTCCTTCATAATACCAGCAGATCCCTTCGCACACAGAACTCCTCTGTTAAGGGGATGTTCTTCGTTTCCCTTTATGTAGACTACTTTCCCGTTTCTTTTATAAACTTCTATTCCGCATCTACAGGCACACATGTAGCAAGTGCTGTAATTCTTTTCTTCATAAAAACTTCCACCTATACTCATTTTTATCCTCCACTGATAGTAAAAGAATATCCTTATAAAATCGGACAGAAAAACAGATTTGCTTAATATCTCATAAGCACTTCTTAAATAACTTCAACCCAGATTCCTTTTAAATACAGAGTATTAGGCATTTGGAGTATCCAAGGGTGATCTTTATCCTGAAAAGTTTTTGCTATTACCCTTACCTGACGCTTTACATCGTAAGATGCTTGTGTCATCACTTCAAACAGATGCTGTTCAGTTACGTGAAAAGAACAGGAAAAGACAGCAAGGTATCCCCCGGACTTTGTGATTTTCAACCCTCTTACGCACAGTTCTTTATAACCCCTCAGAGCATTGGGAAGAGCATGTCTGTTCTTGGCAAAAGAAGGAGGATCTATAACTACCACATCAAACTTTTCTCCCTTACGATCCATTTCTTTAAGGAAGTCAAAAGCGTTTGCGTTTACCCATTTTATACCCGATAAGTTGTTAAGTTGCTCATTTCTTCTTCCCATATCCAGTGCTAAATCCGAAAGATCCACCGCAATTACTTCATTAGCTCCCATTTTCTTCATGTTAAGAGCAAAACCCCCTGTATGACAAAAAACGTCCAAACACCTGCTACCGGGTTCTACTAAGTTTCTTACAAATCTCCTTGAATTTCTCTGATCTAGAAAAAATCCCGTTTTCTGGCCGTGAGGAATGTTTATATAGTAATACATATCGTGTTCCCAGATAACTATCTCTTCAGGCACTTTCCCGTAAACAACACCTTCGGAAACCTCCACTCCTTCTATCTTACAGGCTGTCAGATTTGCTTTCTCGTATATTCCCTTAGGTTTTAAAATATCCACAAGAGAAGATATAACAGTTTCTCGGAATAAATTCATACCGTAAGTGGTAAACTCAACAACGGCGTATTCATCGTAAACGTCCACTATAAGTCCGGGGAGCAAGTCTCCTTCGGAATGGACAAGTCTAAAAGCGTTACTGTTTATATAAAGTTGCTTTCTGTAATTGTAAGCTTCCTGAATCCTATTCTTTATAAGATCAGGTGTTATAGGCTGATTTTTGTCAAAAGAAAGAATCCTTATAGCTATGCTAACTTCAGGGTTTATGTAGCCGTATCCTAAGAATCTACCTCCGAAATCTCTTATTACCACAAGTTCCCCTTTCTTAGGCTTGCGGGATAGAGAGGCTATTTCTGGTCTGTAAATCCAAGGGAAAAACCCTCTTATGCGATCCTCAATACCCGGTTTTACCCTTACCTGAAGCATAAGATATTTTTAGTTTATACTTCTTTTCACTGGAGTAATATGGGTATATTTGACAAACTTTTTAAGAAAAAAAAGGAGGAGGAAAACCTATGGACGAAGTGTTCTGAGTGCAAAACTCTTCTATACGTTCCTGATCTAAAAAGAAATTACAGGGTTTGTCCTAAGTGTGACTACCACTTTCCCCTTTCCGCTGCTGAAAGAGTTGATTTCCTTTTGGACGATACGGGAGCGGAAAAGCTTTACGAAAATATACTGCCGACTGATCCTTTAAAGTTCAAAGATACGAAATCCTATAGGGATAGATTGAAAAAAGCTAAAGAAACAACGGGATTAAGTGAAGCTCTGATAGTTGTAAAGGGATTTGTAGAAGGGAAACAGGTGATACTGGTCTCAATGGACTTTGGATTCATAGGAGGAAGTATGGGTTCCGTTGTCGGCGAAAGATTTTTCAGAGCTTGTGAAAAAGCTGTTCTTGAAAAATGTCCTCTGATAGCGGTTACCTGTTCTGGGGGTGCAAGAATGCAAGAAGGAATACTTTCCCTTATGCAAATGGCTAAAACAACTTTCGGTGTAAACATGCTTAAACAACAAGGAATACCTTATATAACAGTGCTTTCAAATCCTACAACGGGGGGAGTAGCAGCAAGCTTTGCTTTCTTAGGAGATATAATTCTTGCAGAACCAAAGGCTCTTATAGGTTTTGCCGGTCCAAGAGTCATAGAACAGACTATAAAACAGAAACTACCCGAAGGCTTTCAAAGAGCGGAATTCCTCCTTGAAAAAGGTATGATAGACAATGTGGTTCACAGAAAGGATCTTAAAAGAACCCTTTCCCTTCTCCTTGAACTCACCCACTACGCTGAAAGGTGCTTTAAGAGGTAAAACCTTTATACAGTATCCCTTCTATTACAAAATTCCATAGCTACTTCCGGAGAAAGTTCCACACTCCTTAGAATACATTTCACAGCTTTGTCAATGATAATACCCAGTTTGCTCTTTTCCTCGGGAGAAAAGGGAGAAAGCACGTAACGTGCTACGTCCTCTCCTTTTGCAGGTCTTCCTATTCCTATCCTAAGGCGTGGAAAGTTCTGAGATTTTATACTGTTTATAATAGATTCTACTCCTCTGTGACCAGCGGAACTTCCTTCCAAGCGAAGTCTCATATAGCCAAAGGGTAAATCCAAATCGTCATGCACTACAAGTATTTCATTCGGTTCTAAGCTGTATTCTTCAAGAATATTTATCACCGCATAACCAGAGTTGTTCATATAAGTTTGAGGTTTCGCAAGGAGTAACTTTTTTCCTCCTATGTTGGCTCTGTATATAAGAGAAAGGCATTCCCGCCGTTTTTCCTTCAATTTCAACCGTCTAACAAGTTCATCTAAAATAGTAAAACCTATATTATGGCGAGTTTCCTTGTATTCCTCTCCGGGGTTTCCAAGGCCTAAAACCAGTTTTATCATTCGGTAGAAGTTTCCTCTTCTCCCACCTCTTCTTCGGATTCAGGTTCAACTACAACTGCAACAGTTTCTTCCGGATTGTCTAAAATAACACAGCCCGGTGGAGGTTTTATATCCCTTACATGCAGAGCGGAGCCGAGTCCCATACCGCTGACGTCTACCACTATCCTGTCGGGAAGATCGGCAGGTTTCGCCTTAACGGTAAAGGAATGAATAAGCACTTCAAAAGTCCCTCCCATTTCTACACCTACGGGTGTTCCTCTAAACTCTATTGGAACTTCCACTTCTACCTCGGTAACATTGGAAAGATCGTAAAGATCTACGTGAAGGGGATTGTCTCCCAACCAGCCGAACTGCACATCTTTCAAAATACAAACTCGCTTTTCACCGTTTACTTCCGCTTCTATAAGAAAGGTTTCCCCATGAGGTAAAGAAAGAAAGTCTTTTAATCTAACCCAGCAGTGCAGGTTTTCAACACCCTTTCCGTATATCTCCACGGGAATGAATCCTTCTCTTCTTTTTCTTTTCGTTTCCCCCTTAGTCCCGGGTATTCTTTTTTCCAACTTCAACTTAATTCTTTTCATCAGTTTTCTCCTCCGTAGAGCTTTTCAAAACAGCAGATTATACCAAAATTATAATAGGGAGGTATATGATAAGGGTATATCTTGCACGCCAACCTATACTGGATAAAGAAGGTAGGATATTCGCTTACGAGCTTCTCTTTCGCTCAGGGTTCAAGAGTAGAGCCGATGTTAAAGATGGAAGGCTGGCTACCGCTAAGGTTATAGAATCTCTTGTAAATTCTTTCGGACTGAAAAATATAATAAGGGATAAGAAAGGTTTTATAAACATAGATGAAGAAACCAATATTCTCAAGATTGTGGAAATTCTTCCTGCAGAACGTATAGGTTTTGAGATTCTTGAAACGTCTGTATTTAACCGTAGCTTTTTCAAAACCTTAGAAAAGTTAAAGTCCTTAGGATACAGTCTGTCTATGGACGACTTTGTTTTTACAGAAAAGATAATTCCTTTTATGGATTTAGTTGACTTTGTGAAAATAGATATTTTGATGTATCCCCACAGAGAGGATCTTGAAAAAACCCTTGAGTTTGTTCGGAAATTTCCTGTTAAGTTGATTGCGGAGAAAGTGGAAAGCTATGAGGTGTTTAAGGCATGCCTTGCTATGGATTTTAACTACTTTCAGGGATTTTTCTTTCAGAAACCAGAGCTTGTTACTTCTAAAACAATAGAACCGGATTATGCAGCTTTGATAAAACTTTACAATCTCATTTCAAGAGAAGCGGATATAGCCGAAGTTGAAAGAGTTTTTAAAAAATTTTCCGATTTAGCTCTAAAACTACTTCAGTTAATAAATTCAGCCTACTATTCACTGCGACAACCTGTTAGATCTATAAGGCACGCGGTTTTAATGCTAGGTTACAGAAACTTACTGCGATGGATTCTTATTCTAATGTATTCCTTAGGGGAAGAAAATATATCTGACAACGCTCTTTTTGAAGAAGCTTCTATAAGAGGTTTCTTTATGGAAAGACTGTCCCTTATACATACGCCAGATAAGGAAACTGCGGAAAAGGCATTTATCACAGGTATGGTTTCCTTAGTTGATATACTCCTTGGTGTTCCTATTGAGTGTGTTTTAGAAGAACTCTCTCTTGAAGAAGATATAAAAAGAGCTGTGCTTAAAAAAGAAGGATTCTTAGGAGATCTTCTTTCTATTGTTGAAGGAATTCAAAGGGAAAGGTTTGAAGCTGTTGATCCACTTATGGATAAATACGGTTTTTCCTTAGAAGAAGTTCTTAAAGCTCAAACGGAAGCTCTAAAAGCTTACTCCGAACTTGAAATTTAACTGTAAAACTTCTTACTTATCTGAGCTTTTCCTTCACTACAATCCACTCCTTCTCTTTCTATATATTCCTTCAGCTTTTTAACAGCTTCTTCTCCCGTAATTAGATCCGCAAGATCCCTTCTCAAGTCTGTAGGTTTTATTTTTACAATCCACCCCTTACCGTAAGGATCTTCGTTTATGAGGGCGGGATTTTCAAACAGCTCCTCGTTTCTGTCAACAATTTCCCCTTCCACATCCGCAGGAACGGGACCCGTCCACTTACCGCTTTCCAGAGAAGCTAAGGGTTTTCCCTTTTCAACTCGCTTTCCGATCTTCTTTATCCTTATGTTTATAATTTTTCCTGCTCTTGCCTGTCCTATATCTGTTGCTCCTACTGTAACTGTGCCGTCTTCGTTTACCTTAAACCATATCTGGTTTTCAATGTTATAATACAGATCCCTTGGTATTACACAACCCCTGTAAATTTCCGCTTTTTCTTCCATTTCTCACTCCTCCGATTGATTTCCAAAATAAACTGGCAGGAATGTTCTAAAACAGAAATATGACTGTAGGCTTGGTAGAGACTGTCATCAGCAGAGAAGACTCCGTGACGCCGAAGGATTACCACTTTTCCTTCAGAGAGAATATCTGCTATCTTCTCTTTTAGAGAAATACTTTTCTCCTGATCAATAACAGGTATTTTTCCCAGTAGGAGGCTACCTTCATAGTCGGGAAGCTCTAAGGTGTTACTTTCAAGAGAAACCATCACGGTAGCAGGTGGGTGAGCGTGAACCACCGCTTTTTTCCCTGTTCTGAGAATAATTTCTCTGTGAATTTCCAGTTCAACAGAGGCTCTGTCGTCAAGTATAGTTCTACTCTTTAAAGGTAATCTTATAATATCTTCAGCACTAAGAGATCCTAAATTACTACCTGTTCGCGTTATGTAAAGTTGTTCACAAAAAGAAATACTCAAATTACCCGCACGCGCACTGACAAGATGTTCTTCAAAGAGAAGTCTTCCCACCTTTGTAATTTCCTTTTCTATCCACTTCATCAGAAGTTTAGCTCCTTGGCAACGGACTCCAGTTCCGGAGGAACTGTTATAGGTTCTTCGCAAACTTTTATAGCGGTATCCGGATCTTTTAGTCCGTTACCCGTTAGGGTGCATACTACAGTTTCTCCTCCTTTGAAAAATCCTTCTCTTGTAAGCTTTATCAATCCTGCCACCCCGGCAGCGGAAGCGGGTTCACAGAATATTCCCTCTGTCTCAGCTACGGTTTTATAAGCGTTTAATATTTCTCCATCACTGACAGCGTCTATTTTTCCCCCAGATTCCTGAACAGCTTTGAGAGCGTTTTTCCAACTGTAAGGATTGCCTATTCTGATAGCTGTTGCTATTGTTTTTGGGTTTTTTATAGGATATCCTTTCACTATAGGTGCTGCTCCTTCAGCTTGCCAACCCATCATCTTAGGTAGTTTTCCTATTTTCTTTTTATCTTTGTATTCCTTGTATCCTTTCCAGTAAGCTGTTATATTTCCCGCATTACCTACCGGTATAAAGTGATAATCAGGAGCTTCTCCGAGAACATCACAGATTTCAAAAGCAGCTGTTTTCTGCCCCTCTATCCTGTAAGGATTTACAGAGTTGACGATCTCAACCGGGAATAGCTCTCCTATCTTGCGCACTATATAAAGTGCATCGTCAAAGGTTCCCTTAATCGCTAAGATTTTAGCTCCGTATATCATAGCTTGGGAGAGCTTTCCTATCGCAACAGCCCCTTTAGGTAGAAGAACGTAAGCCTTTAAGCCTGCTCTAGAAGCGTAAGCAGCTGCGGAAGCAGAAGTGTTTCCAGTAGAAGCACAGATAACCGCTTTCTTACCCTTCTCTACAGCTTTTGATATGGCTAAGGTCATTCCTCTATCTTTGAAAGAACCGGTAGGGTTTAAACCTTCGTATTTAAGGTATATTTTCCCTCTAAATCCTATTGCCTTTGCGAGATTTTCCGCTTCCAAAAGGGGAGTGTTACCTTCTAAAAGCGTTATTACAGGGGTTTTCTCCGTAACCGGTAGGAATGTCCTATACTGTTCTATTACTCCTTTCCAACAATTCATAACACGCTTTAAATTATCTTACAGTAAATCTTTAAAGATGCTTATTTTCTAACTCCGATTTAATATTAAACCCTAATGGCAGATTACAATTTTATTCTCTCCTACGTTCTTATACTTCTCTCCATGATATTAGCCTACAAAGAGGGTTTGAACAATAGTTATGAAATCTTTATATCTTCCCTTAGAACAGCTTTACAACTTGTTCTGCTTGGCTATTTGCTGAAGTTTTTGTTAAAACTTGAAAGCTTGCCCCAAATGTTCTTGGTTCTGCTTTTCATGTCTTTTATCTCCGCTCTTATTGCATACGAAAGAATAAGATTCAAAAATATTCTGCTTACAAGCTTTTTATCCATAACTGTTGCTACTTTTACGTCTATAATTCCCCTTCTCTTAAGTCACGTGCTTCAGCCTACAGCTCATCAGCTTATACCTTTTGGTGGACTTGTGATAGGGAATACACTGAACTCCATAACACTGGCTTTTGATCGTTTCTTAGGAGAGGTTAAAAGCAGAAAGGAAGAAATTGAAGCCAAGGTAGCTCTTGGAGCTACTTTAAAAACCGCTGTAAAAGAATCCTTTAGGGAGAGTTTAAAGACTTCTTTAATTCCCAAAATAAACTTCATGAAAGCAGCGGGACTTGTCCACATACCCGGTGTTGCAGTGGGAATGTTGATGGCGGGATCGGATCCTATAAAGGCTATTTTGTTTCAAATAGTTATCCTATATACACTGGTTTTTACAGGTTTGTTCGGCAGCGTTCTTATGCTGTATATGAGCTATAAACAAGCTTTCTCTATAGTTTCCACTCCTAAACCTTAGAGTTTTTTCTCTGATCCGCCTGCCTATAAGGAACAGGTATATACTGAACAGAAGGAGGTTGAGTTCCCATAGGCTGTTCGTAAAGTTCCATAAGAGAATAAACTTCTTGAGGAACTTCCGTCTTTATGTTCAACCCTAAGTTTTTAAGGTATTCCACTGTAAGAGGATAATCATGAGTGAATTTCCCTACAGCGAGTTCCTGCGCTATACTCATAGCCTTTTGTTCTTCCATTCCCTTGGAAATTAGAAGATTTTTTATATAACTTTTCATCTGCTCTATAGCTTTTTTAGAAACATCGGCAAGTATTAGAGTTTGATCATCTATGTCCTTAAGATCCTTTTGCTCAAGAACCTTCAGTATAGAAGCTGCAGGCATTTGTCCTATTTGGGGATCAACAGGACCTAAAACAGCGTTTTCGTCCATTATTATCTCATCGGCAGCCAAGGCGATCAGTGTTCCTCCAGACATAGCGTAGTGAGGAACTATAACCCTTACCGGCGCACGATGTTTAGCAAGAGCGTTCGCTATTTGAGTAGCTGCGAGGGCAAGTCCACCCGGTGTATGGATTATGAAATCAATAGGCATGTCCGGTGGAGTCATTCTTATAGCTCTTAAAACCCTTTCAGAATCTTCTATATTTATAAATCTGAAAATAGGTATCCCTAAAAAACCCATAGCTTCTTGTCTGTGAATCATGGTTATAACACGGCTTTTTCTCCTTTCTTCAATAACCCTTATGGCGGATTCCCTAGCTCTTTGAAGAGAAATCTTACGAAACCATGGGTTAAGAATTAGAAAGAATATGAAAAGAAACCACAGAAGATTAAACATATAAGAGAGAGGATCATATGACGGCATCTCTTAAACTATTTTAATCAAAAAGTGCTTCAACGTATTCCTCCTTTTTAAAGGACTGAAGATCTTCTACACCTTCTCCTACACCTATAAGCTTTACCGGTATTTTCAACTCCCTACATATAGCAACTACGGATCCTCCTTTAGCGGATCCGTCCAACTTTGTTATAACTATTCCGGTTACCTCAAGAGCTTCTCTGAAAACCTTTGCTTGTTGTATAGAATTCTGTCCCACGGTGGCATCTAAGACTAAAAGAACCTCGGAAGGTTCTTCCGGAATCAACTTTTGAATTACTTTTTTTACCTTCCTCAATTCCTTTATTAGAGGTTCTTTTGTATGAAGTCTTCCCGCTGTATCAACCAAAACTATACTGTAGTTTTCTTTTAAGGCTTTCTCTATCCCTTCATAAACTACGGCAGCAGGATCTGACCCTTCAGATTTTTTAACAATATCAGCTCCGCTCCTGCGTGCCCAAACTTCAAGTTGTTCTATAGCAGCCGCTCTGAAAGTATCAGCAGCTATAAGAAGTGTTTTCTTTTCTTCTTTAACAAATCGGTAAGCGAGCTTTCCTATGGTGGTTGTTTTTCCGGAGCCATTAACTCCCAAAAATACAATTACAGAAGGGCTACGCTCTCCTACTTTCAACTGAGCTTCACAATCACTGAGAAGCTCCTTTACTTTTATTTTTGTAAATTTCTTAAGCTCTTCCGAAGTCTTCAAGTTTTTCCTAATTGCAAGCTTCCTTAAATCTTCCACCAAATTTACTGCTGTTTTAACTCCCATATCAGCTTTAACAAAAAGCTCTTCCATCTCCTCAAAGAGCTCTTCATCAATCTTCCTGCCTCTGAATACTACTCCGAATTCTACTTTCTCTTTTGTTTTCTTGAGTCCTTTTCTGAACTTCTCCAGTAAACTTTCTTTACTTTCTTTTATTAATCCCAAATCAAGTTTTATACGGTGAATGACTTCCTCAACATTTTCCTTCTCTGTAGGAGATGCTAAGTTCAAAGCTCTTTTTAAGATCTCAAGAGCTTTTTCCTTCTCTCCTAAGGAATCAAGTAACAATCCCGCCTTATAAAGGCTGTCAAAATCACCTATTTTGAGTAATTCCTGAACCGCTTCTTTGTAATTACCTGTTTTTTCATACACAACAGCCCGCTGCCGTGTAGTTCCCAAATCACTGCCGTATTCAGATAACAACTCTAAAGCCTGCATGTAGTATTCATCTTCTACACACAGATCAAAGAGAACCTTTCTCAGATCCGGATTGTCCAAGTGTTTTTCAAGAAGTTTTTTTGCTTTTTTTCTTTCACCTTTTTTTAATATCTCAAGAATAGCACTTTTATCTCCTTTCTCCGCCCGTCTGTATATATCTGATTTCTTAAAGAATATCATTATGTTATATTTTAACTTTGATATCACATGACTGAAGTTAAAGTCGTTAAGTTTTATCCCTTTGAAATCCCCCACAAAAAAGGAGGACTTGTAGGATACGCAGATGTAAAACTGGGAGAGGAAATTCTCATAAAAGCTGTTAGGCTTATGAGAAATAAATACGGTGGCTATTATGTTCTTATGCCGACAGTTTATGTAGGGGAAAAAAATCACGAAGTAGTGGAAGTCCTTTCTAAGGAACTTCTTGAAGCCATAAGGAAAAAAGTTACAGAAGCTTACAGGGAAAGCCTTAAAACTTGACAATAGTTTACTCAAGAAATATTATATGATCTATTGAGGAGGTAAGTAATGATAAGCGAAAACTTGTTTTCTTCTAAGTCCCTTGAATACTTGGAAAAGGCTAAAGCCATAGCCCTTCAACAAAAGGATACAAAAGTGGATACGGATCATTTGCTTATAGCCCTTTTGAGTGATGAAAAATCTCCTCTTTCAAGATTTCTTGAAAAAAGAGGAGTAGAACCTTCCGAATTTTTAAAGAGAATTAGAGAATATACAGAAAGCCTTAAAGGTCAAATAGAAAAAGGAATTCAACAAGAAGCTCAGCAACTTATAAATTTACGTTCTCAAATTATGCAGATAAAATCAAGCTTAGGAGATTTGCAAACTGAACTCAACCGTTTAAGGGAAGCCAAGAGTAGAATAAAAAAGGAAATAGAAACTGCTAAAAGATACGCAGATTATTGGGAATACGAAAGTCTTTCCTTAGAGCTTAGACGCCTTGAAGCTCTTGAAGATAAATATCTACAGCAACTCAGGAGTATAGAAAAGAGCTTAAGTTCAGTCTTTAAAGAAGATGATATAAAAGCCTTTGTTGAAAACAGGCTTTCAATAGACGGTCTTATAAGAAAAGCCTTGGAGAACTCACCTCTTGTGCAGCAGGTAAAGGAAATAGGAATATCTCCCGACAGAATTATTGACAAAATAGGAGAGAAAGTTTTTGGTAGAAAAACGGTTGTGGATTACAGTAAATATCTCACAAAGGTTCTTGAATCCGCTCAGAATAGAGCTATAAGTGAAGGAGAAACTCAAGTTCAACCGTCTCATATATCCGCTGAACTTATTACTGCCAAGAATACTTTAGCAGGTAGATTAATAGATCAAATCTTAGGAGGTGAAAAAAATATGAGAGATGTAGGACAAGAAATGAGGGAGGAAGAAAAATCTCCCCTTGAACGATTCGGTGTTAATCTTGTAAATCTTGCAAAAGAAGGAAAATTGGACCCTGTTATTGGAAGGGAAAGGGAAATAAATCAGCTCATAGAAGTTCTTCTCAGAAGGACGAAGAATAATCCGGTTTTAGTAGGTGACCCGGGTGTTGGAAAAACCGCTATAGTGGAAGGATTAGCTCAAAGAATTGTAAACAGAGAAATCCCTCCAGAACTTCAGGAAAAGGAAATTTGGGCGGTGGATATGGCTTCTCTTTTAGCCGGTTCTAAATACAGAGGAGAATTTGAAGAAAGAATGAAAAGTCTTCTTGAAGAGGTAAAGGAAAAAGGAAATGTAATTCTGTTCATAGATGAAATCCATACAATAGTAGGAGCTGGTAAGGCGGAAGGAGCTGTTGATGCAGGTAATATAATGAAACCCGCTCTTGCGCGTGGGGAGATAAGGGTTATAGGAGCTACAACTGTTGACGAATACAGAAAATACATAGAAAAAGATCCAGCCCTTGAGAGAAGGTTCCAACCTATATACGTGGAAGAACCTTCCGAAGAAGAAACTCTTGAAATTCTTAAAGGACTAAAATCCAAACTTGAACAACATCACAAGGTAAAAATTTCCGACGAAGCCATAGAAGCTTCTGTAAAGCTGACAAAGAGATACGTAACTTTCAGAAAACTTCCCGACAAAGCAATAGACGCTTTAGATCAGGCTTCTGCCCGAAAAAAACTCTCCACTGTTGCAGTTCCTCCCGAAATCCAAGAAATAGACAGAAAAATACGTTCTCTTGAAGAAGAGATAGTAAAAGCAAACTTAGAAAGGAATTACGAAAAGGAAGCTCAGCTTAAAGTTCAAAAAGCGAAGCTTGAAAAGGAAAAGAAAGAACTCGCGGAGAAAATAGGAAGCACGGATTTCAGAATACAGGAGATAAAAAAGAAGATAGAAGAACTTGATAGAGAAATTGTAAAAACTGCCGAAGTTGGGGATTACGAAAAAGAAGCTCAGCTTAAGATAGAAAAAGTGAATTTGGAAAAGGAACTGAAGAACCTTGAAGCTAAAAGATCCGCAGAACTTGTAGTCACATGGGACGATGTAGCTCAGGTAGTATCGGAATGGACGGGAATACCGGTTACACGTCTGAAAGAAGAAGAAATGGAAAAACTTCTCAGGCTTGAAGAAGAACTTCATAAAAGAGTGGTGAATCAAGAACACGCGGTAAGAGCGGTTGCAGAAGCTGTAAGAAGGGCAAGAGCGGGACTTAAAGATCCTAAACGTCCTATAGCAAGCTTTCTTTTTTTGGGACCAACAGGCGTAGGAAAAACAGAACTTTCTAAAGCTCTTGCAGAGCTTCTTTTTGGAGAAGAGGACGCTCTTGTAAGACTTGATATGTCCGAATTCAAAGAAGAACACTCAGTAGCTAAACTCATAGGCGCTCCACCGGGATACGTGGGATATGAAGAAGGAGGTAAACTGACAGAAGCTGTAAGAAGAAAACCATATTCAGTCATACTCCTTGACGAAATAGAAAAAGCTCATCCTCGGGTGTTTGACTTATTCCTACAGGTTCTTGATGACGGAAGACTCACAGATTCCCACGGTAGGACCGTGGATTTCAGAAATACCGTTATAATAATGACTTCTAATATAGGAAGTCAGTATCTTCTTAATATCCCCGTAGATGCAACTGAAGAAGTAGTAGAAAGAGAGTTTGAAAAAGCTAAACAAAAAGTTCTTGAAGAACTTAAAGTATTCTTCAGACCGGAATTCCTCAACAGAGTTGACGAAGTCATAGTGTTTAAACCTTTGACAATTAAAGAGCTTTCTCAAATAGTAAACCTCCTTATAGAAGCTGTAAATAAAAGACTTGAGGAGAGAAATATACGTATAGAACTTACAGAAAAAGCAAAAAAAGAACTGGTGGTTCGTGGATACGATCCTGCCTTCGGAGCTAGACCTTTAAAGAGAACAATTCAGAGATACATAGAAACTCCCCTTGCTGATAAGATCATAAAAGGTGAAGTAAAGGAAGATTCAATTGTAAAGGTAGATTTCAAAGAAAATGACTTTCTCTTCCTACTTGAAGAGTAATTTTGATTTTTCAACTTGATGGTTTATAATCTTTTGATCACTGTCCGATTTCCTATGGAAGAGGTGTTATGGGTGTTGAAGATCTGGAGAAATTCCTTCCTATAGCTTTGATTAACAGAAATTATATAGTAACTTCCCTTAACGACACTGGCAAAATGATGCTGGGAGACGTTGTAGGAAAAAAATGCTATAAGGTTCTTTACAACTTAGAGAAACCATGTCCCGAATACAATATAAACTGTCCTATAGCAGAAGGTAAAGAAGATGTAGATACTGTTACCCTTGACTTTGAAGTTTATCTCAGAACTTACGGTAAACTCCCCGTAGGGGGAATTTACTGGGAGTCTATGATAAACATAACCAATTTATCGGTTATAAGATCCGGTGTTTTTGATCCCTTAACGGGACTTTACAGCAGGAGTTTCCTTACAGGATTGTTGGAAAAATTCTTCTACCTTTGGAAAAGATACGGAGAAGTCTTTTCCGTTCTGTTCTTAGATATAGATGATCTTAAACGTATAAACGATGAATTCGGACATCTCTCTGGAGATGAAGCTCTTAAGAAAATAGGACAGTGTATAAAACTGTATTTAAGAAAAGCAGATTTAGGAGTCAGATATGGAGGAGATGAATTCTTAGTCCTTTTACCCAAAACCCGAAAGGAGGAAGCAGTCCACGTTGCTAAGAGAATTCACGACTGTGTAGAGAGTGTTCCCTTTGTAGTAAAACTCTCAACTACAATAGGACTGACAGAGGTAAAAGAAGAAGACAGAGAAGTGGACGATGTCATCAGAAGGGTGGACAAAGCTCTCTACAATGCAAAAAACAAGAGTAAAGGATCCATAGGAATAGCGGAAAGTGAAGAGCAGTTCTATACAGTAAAGTGAAACCATGCTTGATATAGAACTTATAAGAAAGAAACCTGAATTCTTAAAAAGAAGACTTGCTGAACGTGATAAAGAGTTAGCTAAGCTTATTGATAAAATCCTATACATTGATAAGGAAAGGAGAAAGACAATAACACAGATAGAAAACTTAAGAGCGCTAAGAAATAGAAAGAGTAAAGAAATAGGGGTTTTAAGGAGGGAAGGAAAAAACACTTCTCTTTTGGAAGAAGAAGTAAGGAAATTGAAAGAAGAAATAGAAAAAGAAGAGAAAAAACTTTTTACCTTGCAGAAAGAATTTAGAAGTTTAATGTTAAATATTCCCAACATACCACACGAAAGTGTGCCTTCCGGAGAAGGGGAAGAAGATAACGTTGAAGTAAGAAGATGGGGAGATCCAAAAAAAGTAAACTTTAAGGTTAAACCTCACTGGGAAATAGGTGAAAGGCTTGGGATTCTTGATTTTAAAAAAGGAGCGACTTTAGCTGGAAGTAGATTCACTGTTTTAAAAAGTGCGGGAGCTACTCTTGAAAGATCCCTTATAAACTTTATGCTGGACTTTCATATAAATAGGGGATATAAGGAAATAATACCTCCTCATATGGTTCGCCCAGAAATTCTTGAAGGCACGGGGCAACTTCCTAAGTTTGAAGAAGATCTCTACAAATGTGAAAAGGATAATTTATTTTTGATTCCTACTGCAGAAGTTCCCCTGACTAATCTTTTCAGGGGAGAAATTCTAAGAGAAGAAGATTTACCAATTTACCTTACAGCATACACCCCCTGCTACAGACGCGAGGCAGGATCCCACGGAAAAGATATAAGAGGCATAATAAGACAACATCAATTCAACAAAGTAGAACTGGTAAAAATAGTATCTCCAGAAAACTCTTATGAAGAGTTGGAAAAACTTGTAAGAGACGCGGAAGAGATTCTTAGACTTCTAAAACTCCCTTATAGAGTGGTTGAACTGTGTGCGGGAGATCTCGGCTTTTCCGCTTCAAAAACTTACGATATAGAAGTTTGGTTCCCTTCTCAGGGAAAATACAGAGAAGTTTCCTCCTGCTCTAATTGTGAAGATTTTCAAGCAAGAAGGATGAACACAAGATACAGGGATAGTAGTGGAAAGATAAGATTTGTTCATACCCTTAATGGATCGGGTTTGGCAGTCGGTAGAACACTGGCAGCTATTTTAGAAAACTATCAACGTCCCGACGGAAGTATAGAAATTCCTGAAGTTTTGAGGGATTACGTTAAGGCGGATACTATTTATCCCTCCTAAGATGTTCAATTCGCCACAGTTTATCTTTAAGGTATATGTGAAGTTCTTCTATAGTTTTCACATCTTCTTTGATATCAATTCTATCTTTAACTATAACCTGAGGGCACAGTCCCTCTTTTCTTTCCAAAATTATCTTTAAAATTTTGCTTTCCAACTTATAAGCTTTAATTTCATGACAAGGATCAGGTTTTGGAAACACAATAACAGTAAAAAAACTAAAAAAAGTTAGGAGAATCATTGTATTTTAAACCCCCGGCACCGACCTACTTTCCCGTGCCGCGGTCCGGCACAGTATCATCGGCGCTGGAGGGCTTAACTGCCGGGTTCGGAATGGAACCGGGTGTTTCCCCTCCGCTATGGGCACCGG
>Ga0256839_1000125_pt1 | contig 101026 bp, 102 predicted proteins | sample 354166metaG_FD_185968 | JGI IMG/M metagenome (GOLD analysis project Ga0256839, IMG submission 185968) | Hydrothermal vent microbial communities from Mid Atlantic Ridge, Atlantic Ocean - 354-166 | ecosystem: Environmental > Aquatic > Marine > Hydrothermal vents | place: Atlantic Ocean: Mid... | reverse complement strand
CAAGCCGCTGCTCGAAATCCCAGAACCCGCGCTGCCCCGCCATGCCCACACCTCCGGCGATTCATCTGTCCCTACCGACAGAGTGAATCGCATTCCGCCTGAAATGGCCAGTTTCCGGGGGTGTCCAAGCGACGGCGCTCGCCGAAGTCGTCTTCTGGCGCCTCCTGTTCTTCGCCGAGGCGCCCGAAGTCCCCTGGCCCGACCGGGCGCTGGAGTTCACCGCCTTCGCCTGCGATCTCGCGACGGCGCGCGCGCTCGATCTGACGAGCGCCCCTTTCGACCGCGACCGGGAACTGTGGACGCATCCCACCGACTACGCCGGCTGTCAGGCGCTGGCGGAGGCCGCCCGCGAGCTCGAGGCCGGGCTGCTGCGCTACGAGTCGGCACGCGATCCCGGAGGTGGCATCGATCTCGCCGTGCTGCGCTGCGAGAGTTTCGCCTCGCGCAAACCCCGTGCGCGGAGTTTCCGGAGCTGGAAGCTGTTCTTCGCGGCCTCCGGTGTGCGGGCGATGCGCGAGCATCCCGCGGAGGCGGTGGCCTTCGGGCCGGAGGCCTTCGCCGGCGATCCGCGGATCGCGGCGCTGCGGTGGCGGCGGGAATGAGACCCGTGCGGCTCCTGGTCTGGCGAGATCCCGATCGGACGGAACGCGCCCGCCGTTACCTCCCTGGTCCGCGCTCCCCGTGACAGGGGGCGGCCGGCGGGGCTAGATGAGGGCCGCCGCGGCGGGGATCCGTCCCGCCGTCCGGGAGGGGGAGGGCGATGCGCCGGGATCCACGCTTCGATGTGCTGTTCGAGCCGGTCCGGATCGGCCCGGTGGTGGCCAGGAACCGCTTCTTCCAGGTGCCCCATTGCAACGGCATGGGCCATCGCGATCCCACGGCGCTCGCCGCCATGCGGGCGGTCAAGGCGGAAGGGGGCTGGGCGGTGGTCTGCACCGAGGAGGTGGAGATCCATCCCAGCGCCGAGATCACGCCCTTCATCGAGCTCCGCCTCTGGGACGATCGCGACATCCCGGCCCTGGCCCGCATGGCCGAAGCGGTGCATGCGCATGGTGCGCTCGCCGGCGTCGAGCTCTGCGACAACGGCCTCAACGCACCCAACCATTACAGCCGCATGGTGCCCCGCGGCCCCTCCTCCTTGCCGATCATCACCTTCACCGCCGATCCGGTGCAGGCGCGGGCGATGGACAAGAAGGACATCGCCGATCTGCGCCGCCGGCACCGCCAGGCGGTGCGCCGCTCGATCGAGGCCGGCTTCGATCTGGTCTACGTCTACGCCGCCCACAATCTGGGCATCCTCGAGCATTTCCTCTCCCGCCGCTACAACCACCGGAGCGACGAGTACGGCGGCTCGCTCGAGAACCGGGTGCGGCTGCTGCGGGAAGTGATCGAGGATGCCAAGGAGGAGGCGGGCGACGCCGCGGCGATCGCCGTCCGGCTCAGTGTCGGCCAGTTCCTGGGCGAAGGCGAACTCACCCGGGGGGAGGTCGAGACCATCGTCGAGATGCTGGCCGAGCTGCCCGATCTCTGGGATTTCTGCCTCGCCGGCTGGGAGATGGATTCCCGCACCTCGCGCTTCGCCGAAGAGGGCGCCCAGGAGGAATATCTGCGGGGGCTGCGCCGGCTCACCACGAAACCGGTGGTGGGGGTGGGCCGCTACACCTCGCCCGATGCCATGGTGCGCCTCGTGCGCGAAGGTCTCGTCGATTTCATCGGCGCCGCCCGGCCCTCCATCGCCGATCCCTTCCTGCCGAGGAAGATCGAGGAGGGGCGGATCGAGGAGATCCGCGAATGCATCGGCTGCAACATCTGCGTCTCGGGCGATTTCACCATGGCCCCCATCCGCTGCACCCAGAACGCGGCGATGGGCGAGGAATGGCGCCGGGGCTGGCACCCCGAGCGTATCCGGCCGAAGGAGACCGAGGCGCCGGTCCTGGTGGTGGGAGCCGGGCCGGCGGGGCTCGAATGCGCCCTCTGGCTGGGGCGGCGCGGTCATCCCGTGACCCTGGCCGAGGCCGGGCGGGATCTCGGCGGGCGGGTGCTGCGGGAATCGCGGCTGCCGGGGCTTTCCGCCTGGATCCGGGTGCGCGACTGGCGGGAGGGACGGCTCGCGGAGATGCCGGAGGTCGAAATCTTCCGCGAAAGCCGCCTCGAGGCCGGAGATGTGCTGGAGTTCGCCGCCGCCCATGTGGTGCTGGCCACCGGATCGCGCTGGCGGCGGGACGGGGTGGCGCGCTTTCACACCCTGCCGATTCCCATCGACGAGGCGGCCGAGGTGTATACCCCCGACGATCTGATGGAAGGGAAACGGCCCGGCGACGGCCCGGTGCTGCTCTACGACGACGATCACTTCTACATGGGCGGGGTGCTGGCCGAACTGCTGGTCCGGGAAGGTTTCGAGGTGGCGCTGGTCACCCCCGCCGCCGAGGTTTCGAGCTGGACCCGCAACACCCTCGAGCAGCATGCGATCCAGAAGCGGCTGATGGAACTCGGGGTCGAACTCGTCACCGGCCGGGCGGTGGCCGCCATCGCGGCCGGCAAGACCGAGCTGGTCTGCGTCCATACCGGACGCAGGCGGTGGCGGGAGGCGGCGGCGGTGGTCCTGGTGACCGCCCGCCTGCCCGAGGAGGGGCTGCTGCGGGATCTCGAAGCGCGGCGGGCGGAATGGGCGGATCGCGGCATCACGACCGTCACCGCCATCGGCGATGCCGAGGCGCCGGCGACCATCGCCCATGCGGTCTACGCCGGGCGGCGTTTCGCCGAGGAGCTCGGCGCCCGGATCGATCCCGATGCGGTCCCCTTCCGCCGCGAGCTCCCCGAGCTCCTGCCCTGGCGGGCGGAGGGACGGAGGGGGACCGGCGGTTAACCCTTTGTTCATCCCGACGGGGGTAGGCTTTCCGCCATCCTCCGGCGTCGGCGGCCGCGGCCGCGGGCGACGGCTTCGGCAACCGTGGAAGGTTCGCGATGAGCCCCTCCCGGCAGGAACTGCTGCTCCTCGCCCAGCTCGGCGCCCAGCGGGCGATTCTCCTCCGCCTCCTGGTGCTGACCCTCCTCCAGGAGCCCGATCCCCTGCGGAGCCTGCTTCTGGTCCGCGAGATCTTCCGGGACAATCCCGTCCAGCCGCCGGCCGAAAGCGGTCTCGATCCGGCGGTCTCCGATCTCCTCGCCGGCATGGCCGACGAGGAGGTGGAGCGGATCCTGGGCGAGGTGGAGGCCCATCTGCGCCGCCGCCTCGCGGCCTGACGCCCGTGGCCTCAGGGCGCGGGGTCGGGGAACAGCTCCGGCGGCGGGGCGAGGAACACCCCGGCGACGAGATCGGCGAGGGCCTCGGGAACCTCGAGCCGGACCGCCTCGCCGGTGGCGGGAGGCCTCGGCACGGTCCCGAACAGCCGGGCGAAGAGCGCCGCCTCGCCGCTCACCGAGAGCAGCGATCCGGCCGCCGCCTCGACCCGGAAGCCGAGCGCCTCGAGCCGCTTCTTCGCCTCCGCCAGGCGCTCGGGCGGAATCGCGAAGGCGGCGATGGTCTCCGCCGTCAGCGGTCCACCGGCGTCGAGGATCGAACGGCCGGCGGCGTCCTTGAGCACGAACTGCGCATGGATGGGAGAGGAGGCTTCGTCGGTCATGACCGTCCGTCCGCACGCATCGGGGGCGATCAGGAGGATCGCCCACAGGAGCAGGAAGGGAAGGCGGGCCGGCGGACCGCCGCCCGCCGGCCGCACCGGTTTCCGGTCTAGCGCGAACGCAGGGTCTCGATCACGTCCTCGATGAACTCGGCCGGCATTTCCGGCATCTGGCCGCTGGAGATCATCTCGAGCTGCCGCTCGCGCGGGGCGGCGAGGAAGGTCGCGGTGATGTCGCCCATGGCGATCAGATAGGACCATTTGGCATCCACCAGGCCGGCGCCGGTGGCGGCGTCCGGACCCGGCCCCGCGGCGTCGCCCATCCGACTCTGGCCGGCCCGCACGTCGCGCGCCGCCTTCATCAGCTTCTCCTTGACCTCGGCCGGGGTGAGGCCAGCGTCCTTCTCCAGCAGCAGGGCGCAGACCCCGGCCACCTGCGGGCAGGCGGCGGAGGTGCCGCTGAACAGGCCCCAGCCGTCGTCGGCGGCCCCCGTCGAGGGGGCGATCCCGTCCAGCGCCGCCCCCTCCTGGACCGGCAGCATCAGACTCGGCGCCTTGGTCCCGCCGATGTTCACCGCCCGCCCGGTGAGACCGCACAGATCGGGCACCCGCCGCCCCGGGTAGAAGGAGCTGACGAAACTGCTGGCGTAGGAGGAGGCCTCGAGATCGAGATCCGGGTAGACCACGTGCACGCCGCCGACGGCGATCACGTCGGGATGCGAGGCGGGGAAGGCGAAATGGCCGTTGCCGGCGGCGAAGCAGACGACCACGCCGGAAGCGACGGCATTGGCGACGGCCGCCTCCAGGGGCTTCAGCCAGACCGGCAGGCTGGCACCGGCGGTATCGACGTTGTAGCCCCAGCTGTTGGTCAGGATCCGCGGCTTGGGCGTCGAGTTGAGGGCGGTGTTGATCGCCCCCACCGTGTCGTTGGCCATCTTCACCGGCCGCAGCCGGACGTCGGGGGCGGCGGCGAAGACGTTGGCGGATTCGCCGGTGCCGTGGCCGTTGGTGTCCTGGCTGGGATCGCTGGCGCCGGGTCCGAGCAGCACCGGCAGCAGCCGATAACCGCGCCAGGTGAACCAGGGATGACGGAAATGGCCGGTGTCGATCATCCCCACGACGATGTTCCTGCCGGTCACCCCGAGCCGGTGGACACGGGCCGCCCGGAGCACCACCGCCACCTCGTCGGGGAGCATCAGATAGCGATAGGCGGCGGGATCGGGCTGGGCCAGGGGCGGCAGGGGCGAGGCCGCGAACAGTTCGGGCGGGCGGGCGATCACCGCCCCCTCGATCAGCGGCCGCAGCGTCTCGGGCGGGGCCAGCAGGGCCTCGGCGGGCTCCTCGCCGGTGGCCAGGAACTCCACCTGCTGGCCCTCCATCATTGTCGCCTTCTGCTTCTTCAGCCTGGCGCCGAAGAATTCGGCGAACAGCCTGGCCGGGCCGCCGATGGACAGGGTGATGTCGCTGCTGCCCTCCTCGAACACCGTGAACCCGGCCTCGCGCAGGGCGCGCTTGGCGGCCGCCACATCCTCCGGCTTCGACCGGTAGAGATGGCAGGTTTCGCAGGTGATGGGCGCCTCGGCGGCGAACAGCGGCGTCGGGCCGAGGGAGCGTGGCGAGACCGTGGCGGTGACCTCGATCGCTTTCGCAGGCATGGACAGGACCTCCCGGAGGGGGGTTGCGTGGGATTGCCGAGGATGCGCCGGCACCCTGTCAGTTTGCAACCGAAAATATTATGAATTTCGGGTATCGTACAACGTCCGCGTCAAGGGCGGTGTGACCCTTCGCACTTCCGGCCGCAAAAAGAAACGGGTGACGTCCGAAGGACCTCGCCGATCCTCGAACATCACCCGTTCACCCGTGCGACCCGGAGGAAAATCCGCGCCGCACCTCCCCCGACGCAACTTCCGGTTCCCAAGCGAGGTAACCGTTCGGTTACACCCACCTTGGTAACCGAAATGCGCGCCCTCCGCAAGCGCCCATCGCGAGCGGTCGGGGGCGGCGCGCCGACGCAGCCGGGGGCCGGATGTCAGCCGCCGAACAGGGCCTCGGGCCGGCCCGGCACCGCTACCTCGAGGGCGAACAGGCCGCCCGCCAGAGGAGCCCGTTCGAGGGTCGCCGGATCGAGGCCGATGCGGGCCGAGGTGACGAACAGGGTGGTCAGGCGGGGGCCGCCCAGGCAGCAGGAGCTGGGCCGGGGCACCGGCATCGCGACGGTCTCCACGAGGCGTCCGTCGGGGGCGTAGCGGGCGATCCGCCAGCCGCCCCAGACGGCGGTCCAGACATGGCCCTCGGCATCGACGCAGAGCCCGTCCGGAAAGCCGTCCTCCTCGCCGAGGCGGAGGAACACCCGGCGGTCGGAGGGGAGGCCGGAATCCGGGTCGTAGTCGTAGGCCCAGATCACCCGCCGCATGCTGTCGGTGAAGTACATCACCCGGTCGTCGGGACTCCAGCCGATGCCGTTGGCAATGCCCAGCCCCTCGGCGATGCGGGTCACCCGGTAATCCGGGTCGAGCCGGTAGAGACTGCCGGTGAAGGCCTCCTCGGCATCGTCCATGGTACCGGCGAAAAAGCGCCCGCGGCAGTCGACCCGCCCGTCGTTGAAGCGGTTGCCGGGAAGATCCGCCTCCGGGTCGCAGACCGCCCGCAGCTCGCCGGTGACCGGCTCGAAGATGTGGAAGCCCGATTTCAGGGCCAACAGCATGCTGCCGTCGCGGCGGAAGGCGTAGCAGCCGATCCGCTCCGGCATCGGCCAGGCGCGGGCCTCGCCGGTCCGGGGATCGAACCGGTAGAGATGCGGATTTTTGATGTCGATCCAGTAGAGAACCTGTTCGACGGGATGCCAGAGCGGCCCTTCGCCGACCACCGCCCGGGCATCGATCAGACATGTCGGATCGTTCATCGCGGACCTCCCTGCGATTCCGGTCCGGCCGCGGGGCTTCCCCCGGCCGTCCTTTTGTGCGAGCCATCCGCCGCCGGACCGGCAACGAGGCCCGCCATGCATCCCTATCGGGACCTTCTGTTACCCCGTCTGATCCACGGCGTCATGCGCGACGCGCGCTTCCTGCCGTTGCGCCGGACGCTGGTCGCCCCCGCCCGGGGGCGGGTGCTCGAGATCGGCGTCGGCTCGGGGCTCGACCTGCCCCTCTACGATCCGCGGCGGGTGAGCATGGTGCTGGGCATCGATCCGAGCGCGGTGCTGCTGCGGCTCGCGCGGCGACAGGCGGCGGCGACGGCCTTTCCCGTCCGGCTCCTGCGGGCGGAGGCCGAACGGCTGCCCCTCGCCGATGCGACCATCGACACGGTGGTCAGCGGCTGGACCCTCTGCTCGATCCCCGGCATCGCCGCCGCCCTCGCCGAGATCCGTCGGGTGCTGCGGCCCGGCGGCCGGTTCCTGTTCGTCGAGCACGGCCGCGCCGAGGATCCGGCGATCGCCCGCTGGCAGCGCCGCCTGACCCCGCTCTGGCGGCCGCTCGCCGGGGGCTGCCATCTCGACCGGCCGATCGCCCGGCTGCTGGCGGAGGCCGGTTTCGCCATCGCCGAGCTGGAGACCGGTTACATGCTGGCCGGTCCCCGGCTTTTCACCTATCACTACCGTGGTGTGGCCGTACCGCCGGCGGCGGCCGGCGAGGGCGCGAGCGGCGGTGCCGAGGCCGAGGCGGCGCCCGACCGGGAAGGGGATGCGGCATGCGAAAGGTGACGGTGGCGGCGGTCCAGATGGCCTGCGACTGGGATCGCGAACGCAACATCCGTACCGCCGAGCGGCTGGTGCGGGAGGCGGCGGGGGAGGGTGCCGACATCGTCCTCCTGCAGGAGCTGTTCGAGACCCCGTATTTCTGCAAGGACCAGAAGGCCGAACATTTCGCCCTCGCCCGGGAGGCCGGCGATCATCCCCTCCTCGCCCGGATGGCCGATCTGGCCGCCGAGCTCGGTATCGTCCTGCCGGTGAGCTTCTTCGAGCGCGCCAACAACGCCTATTTCAACGCCGTGGCGGTGATCGACAGCGACGGCCGCCAGCTCGGCATCTACCGCAAGAGCCACATCCCCGACGGACCGGGCTATCAGGAGAAGTACTACTTCAATCCCGGCGATACCGGGTTCCGCGTCTGGCGCACCCGCTTCGCCCGGATCGGGATCGGGATCTGCTGGGATCAGTGGTTTCCCGAGGCGGCGCGGGCGATGGCCCTGATGGGCGCCGAGCTCCTCCTCTATCCGACGGCGATCGGCTCCGAGCCCCGGGACCCGGGCTTCGACAGCCGGGACCACTGGCGGCGGGTGATGCAGGGCCATGCCGCCGCCAACATGCTGCCGGTGGTGGCCGCCAACCGGATCGGCACCGAGCGGGGGGAGAGCTGCAGCCTCACCTTCTACGGCAGTTCCTTCGTCACCGACGGCCGCGGTGCGATCCTCGCCGAGGCGGGACGGGAGGAGGAGGCGGTGGTCACGGCCCGCTTCGATCTCGACGCGCTGGCCCGGGAGCGGGCGGGCTGGGGCCTGTTCCGCGACCGCCGGCCGGATCTCTATCTGACCCTCCTGAGCCTCGACGGCCGCGGCCAGTCGATCTGAGCCGCGGCCCTCAGGTCACGGCGTCGATCTGGGCGTCGCTCATGTGCCCGGGCACCAGGGTCACCGGGATCTTGAGGCTGCGCAGATTCTTCATCAGATGGCTGACGATCGGTCCCGGGGTGTTGCCCTCGGGGGCGGTGGCCAGGACCAGCAGCGAAATGCTGGGATCCTCGTTGATCAGCCGCAGCACCTCCTCGGGTCGGTGCCCCTCGCGGATGTAGAGGATCGGCAGGCTGCCGGTCTGGGCGAAGACATCGGCGGCGAGCGACTGCAGGCGGCGTTCCGCTTCCAGCCGGGCGTCCTCCTCCATCACCCGGCCGACCCCCAGCCAGTGCTGGAACTCCACCGGTTCGATCACATAGAGGAGCGCGATGCGGCCACCGGTGTGCCGGGCCCGCCGGCAGGCGAAGCGCAGGGCGTGCCGCATCTCCTCGCTTTCGTCGACGACCACCAGGAACACCCGCTCCTGATGATCCTGCTCGGATGCCGGCCGGGCCGGCGTGTCGGTCGCGGGCTCGCTCATGGCTCACCGTCTAGCGAAGACCAGGCTGGCGGTCCATCCCGCAGCCACGGCGATCAGGATCGAGCTCAGCCCGTAGAGGGCCGGCCGGCGGCGGGCGAGATCGAAGATGTCCGCCTCCACGCCCACCTTGGAGACCACCAGCACGTTGCTCTGGGCCTGCACCACCTGGCCGTCGCGCAGATAGAGGGTCTGCACCTGGTAGTTGCCGGGCCGGACGTTGGCGGGGAAGGGGACCACCGTGCGGAACAGCCGGTTGCCGAGGAAATGGACCCGGATCGGCGATTGCACGTAGAGCTTCTGACGCTGCTTGGCGCGAACCAGGGCGTCGCGGAAGGCCAGGAGATCGGCGTCGTCGTGATGGCGGTCGGGCCGCGCCTCGAGATCGAGCCGTTCGACGCCGATCCGGTAGCGCCGCAGCACGTCCTCCTCGGCGAGCAGCTCGAGCGGCTTGCTGGAGGCCACCGCGTAGAAGCTCGGAACCCGGCGAAAGCGCATCTCGTCGGTGTTGAACCAGAACGGTCCGACCCGGGACTTGCGGCGCACCCGGAGCTCCTCGGGCGGGCCGAACACCAGGACGACGACATCGCCGCCGGGCTTCTCCACGGTCCCGAACAGCAGCACCTCGGCGCCGGTGAAGGCGGTGGTGATGGCGATCAGATGCTTCGACAGATCGGCGATCAGGGCCTGGCCGCGCACCCCCGTCGGGACCAGCGCCAGCAGGAGGATCCAGAGCAGCCATCGCCGCCGCAGCATGGTTCGTCCTTCGCAGCGGAACCGGACCCGGGCCAGCTTACAGACCGCCCCCGCACTTGCAAGCAGGGGAGGGAGTGCCGACCGCGCGAGCTCAGACCGGCTCGTGGGTCGTCTCCGGCTCCTGCTCGGGCACCGCGCAATAGAGGTTGTAGAGGGTGGCGATCACCGCTTCGGCTTCCGGGGAGGCGAGGGAATAGTAGATGGTCTGGGCGTCGCGCCGGGTGCGCACCAGCGAATCGTGCCGCAGCTTGGCGAGATGCTGCGACAATGCCGACTGGCTGAGGCCGATCAGGCGCACCAGCTCGCCCACCGAGCGCTCGCCGCCGACGAGCTGGCACATGATCAGCAGCCGGTTCTCGTTGCTCAGGGCCTTGAGCAGCCGGCTGGCCTCGCGGGCGCTCGCCTGCAGCTTGAGATAGTCGACGGCGGAGAGCCCCCCGCCGTTCCGCGGCGAGAGAGGTTTGGATCCAGGCCCGCTCATGACACAGGTCCCGTTGGCTGGAAGGAACGCATGGCGACCGGCCGGTCCCCGCCCCGGTCCTCGCGCCCCGGCCCCGCCGCCAGCAGCCGTCCGGTTTCGAGATAGCGCAGACCGCGCAGGCCCCCGAAGAGAATCGCCGCCACCGCGAGGGCGGATTCGAAACTCATGGTGGACAGCCCCGACAGGCCCTGGCCGACGGTGCAGCCGCCCGCCAGCGCCCCGCCGCTGCCCATCAGCACCGCGCCGAGACCGTGCCGGCGCAGGTCCGCCCGGTCGGCGAAGCCCTCGATCCGGAACTGGCCGCCGCGATAGGCGGCGAGAAAGGCGCCGATCAGGGTGCCGATCACCAGCATGACGCCGAAGCCGGGCAGGCCGCCGCCGCCGACCAGCAGATAGAGGAGGCTCTGCGCCGTCGGCAGCACGTAGGTGAGGGAGGTCGTCCCCCAGGCCGCGGCCGCCCCCGGCAGCAGCGAGGTCGCCCACCAGCCGGCGACCACCAGGGCCCCGAGCAGCACCCCCGCCGAGAGTTCCGGGGAATGGCGCCGGAACCCGGGATCGGCGAACACCCAGGCGAACAGCGCCACGGCCAGCAGCAGCCCGAGCAGCCCCCCGGGGAAAGATCCGGCCGGGAGGCCGAGGAGCCCGTCGACGAGCTGGCCGAGACCGGCATAGCCGGGATCGAAACTGCCGAGCCGCCGCAGCAGCCGGTAGAGCGGCGCCGCCAGACCGGCGACGGTGGCATAGGCGCTGATCGCCACCAGCAGGAGGACGAGCCAGGCCTTGAGGCTGCCGGCCCCGGCCCGCACCAGATTGCGGCTGACGCAGCCACCGGCGAGGACCATCCCGAAACCGAACATCGAACCGCCGAGAACCGCGCCGAGCCAGAAGAGATCGCCCCGCAGATAGAAGCTGCGGCCCGGATCGAAGGGCGAGAGCAGGGCCAGGAGCTGGGTCCCGGCGAGCGCCACCGCCACCGCCAGCAGCCAGGACCGCAGCCGCCGGCGGCTGCCGAAGAGGGAGAGGTCCGCGAGCGCCCCCATCAGGCAGTAGTGGGTGCGCTGCACCGTGGCCCCGAACAGGGTCCCGATCAGCAGGCCGGCGAGGGCCAGGGCGACATGCGGCTCCATGCGCATCCCTCTCGGATCCGTTCCGCTCCGGGCGGCGGCCGGCCGCCGGTCCGGAGGCTTATGAGATATCACGAATATTCGGCCGGGGTAACCCCCGCGACCATGATGCGAAACCCGCGGAACTACGACATCCGGATGTCGATATTCCCACCCGATCGCCGGCGCGAGAGGGGGAAGGGGCCGGTCAGCCCTTGAAGATGGTGGTCAGATTGCGGCCGGCGTCGATGAACCCGGCCGGATCCAGCGGCTCGCCATCGATCCGGATCTCGTAATGGAGATGGGGACCGGTGCTCCGCCCGGTGCTGCCGACGATCCCGATCGGCTGGCGGAAATCCACCCGCTGCCCCGACTTCACCAGGAGCTTCTTCATGTGCGCGTAGCGGGTGACGATGCCCATGCCGTGGTCGATCTCCACCATGAGCCCGTAAGCGGGGTCGCGGCCGGCCCGGATCACTCGACCCGGGGCGGCGCTCAGCACCCGGGCGTTCCAGGGCCCGGCCATGTCGATCCCGCGATGCAGCGCCCGCCGCTCGGTCATCGGATCCTTGCGTGGGCCGAAGGCGCTGGTGACGCGGTAGGAATCGAGGGGCGAACTCAGCGGCATGGCGGCGATCAGCCGTTGCGCCGCCTGGAGGCGGACGAGGGTCCGATCGAGATCGCTGCCTTCGGGAGCCGCGAGCGGTACCAGGGGCTCGTCCTCCGGCAGCTCCAGCGGGCCGCCGATGCCCACCGGCAGATCGTCGCCGGCACGTTCGAGGAGCCGCCGGGCATCGACCCCGGCCTCGGCCAGGAGCTGTTCGATGGCCGCCAGGTGGTCGCCGATCCACTCCCGGATCCAGATCATCGCCGTGGTCCGGCTGCTCTCGATCTCCGCCACCCGGGCCTGGAGCATGTCGATCCGCCAGCGCAGCCCCTTTTCCACCCGCCGCGCCATGTCCCGTTCCTCGAGGGCGGCGGCGAGGCGGTCGCGCAGGGCCGTCAGCTCCTGCTCGAGCCCCGCCTTCTCCCGGGCGAGGCGCTCCAGGGATCGCCGGCGCTCGCGATCGCCGGCCGTGGCGTCGGCGGCGATCGCGCGGGCGGTCTCGAGTTCCTCTTCCAGGCGCGCGATCCGTCGCTCGGCGAGGCTCAGGCGATCGACCAGCCGCCGGCGCTCGCGCTCGGCGAGGCGGAGCCGTGCCCGACCCTGCTCCCCGGCCTGTTCGAGTTCGCGGAGCCGGAGCCCCAGTTCCCGTTCGCGTTCGAGACGGGCCCGGAACACCGCCCGGGCCTCCTTTCGGGCGACCTCGAGCTCGCTGCGCAGGCGCGCCCGTTCCTCCAGGAGCCCGAACAGGGAGAAGGCGCCGAAGGACAGGCCACCGCTCGCCAGCAGCACGAGGCCTCCGGCCAGCAGTCGTCGCAAGGACGGAGCGGACGGCGGGCGAAGAATCCTCATCTTCCGGGAGTTCCCCGACCGACGGGCGTTCGAGGGCGTCGCGCCAGCATCGCCTTCCTTCGTGCAGCCACCGCCATCGCCGGCCGCCGCGCCCTGCCGGGCACGGGCCCACGATGGATCGCGGCTCATTATCGTTGGCAAGGATTATGCTGAGGTTAACGGAGGGTCGCAACCGTCCCTGCGGGCGAAAAAGCGCCGCAGCCTCACGCCTTTTCGTCGATCCGGCGGCCGCTCCGCGGGTCGAAGAGATGGAGCCGCTCGGGCGGGACCGCGAGGGGCAGCCGATCGCCGGCGGCGATGCTGGTGGCGCCCGGCAGCCGCACGCAGATCCGCACCTCCTCGCCGATCCGGCCGTGGGCGATGGTGTCGGCCCCCAGGATCTCGACCCAGTCGACGGCCAGGACCAGCGGTCCCCCGTCCGCCGGCTCGAGATGCTCGGGGCGCACCCCGACCACCAGCTCGGCGCCGGCCTCCGCCGCCACCGGCCCGGCGAGGGGCAGGCTGCGGCCGTCGAGGAGGATGCGCGCCCGATCCTCCCCCAGCCGGGCCGGAAAGCAGTTCATCGGCGGCGAGCCGATGAAGCCGGCGACGAACAGGCTCGCCGGGCGCTCGTAGACCTCGAGCGGGCCGCCCACCTGCTCGATCCGCCCCTCGTTCATCACCACCAGGCGATCGCCCAGGGTCATCGCTTCCACCTGGTCGTGGGTGACATAGATCCCGGTGGTGCCGAGCCGGGCCTGGAGCTGGCGGATCTCGTGCCGCATCTGGACGCGGAGCTTGGCGTCGAGATTGGAGAGCGGCTCGTCGAACAGGAACACTTCCGGTTCGCGGACGATCGCCCGGCCCATCGCCACCCGCTGCCGCTGACCGCCGGACAGTTCCCGCGGCCGCCGTCGCAGGAGCTCGCCGAGGCCGAGGATGCGTGCCGCCTCCTGCACCCGCCGTTCGATCTCGGGCCGCGGGACGCGCCGGTTCCGCAGCCCGTAGGCCATGTTGTCGTAGACCGTCATGTGCGGGTAGAGGGCGTAATTCTGGAACACCATGGCGATGTCCCGATCCTTGGGCTCGAGATCGTTGACCCGCCGGGCGCCGATCCGGATCTCGCCGCTGGTCACCGTCTCCAGCCCCGCCACCAGCCGCAGGAGGGTGGATTTGCCGCAGCCCGAGGGCCCCAGCACCACCATCATCTCGCCGTCGGCGATGGCGAGATCGATGCCCTTGAGCACCTCCACCGCCCCGAAGGATTTGTGCAGGCTTTCGACGACCACTTCGGCCATGGCTATTTCTCGGTCTCCACGAGGCCCTTGACGAACCAGCGCTGCATCAGCAGCACCACCAGCACCGGCGGCAGCATCGCCAGCATGGCGACGGCGGCGATGAAATGCCATTCCGGCTCGGCATCGGCCGCCGTCACCATCCGCTGGATGGCCATGACGATCGTGTAGTAGCGCTCGTCGGTGGTCACCAGCAGCGGCCAGAGATACTGGTTCCAGCCGTAGATGAAGAGGATCACGAACAGGGCCGCGATGTTGGTGCGCGACAGCGGCAGCAGGATGTCGAGGAAGAAGCGCATCGGCCCGGCCCCGTCGACCCGCGCCGCCTCCGCCAGCTCGTCGGGCACGGTCATGAAGAACTGGCGGAAGAGGAAGGTGGCGGTGGCCGAGGCGATCAGGGGAATCGTCAGACCGGCGTAGGAATTGAGCAGGCCGAGGTTGGCCACCACCTCGAAAGTCGGCAGGATCCGCACCTCCACCGGCAGCATCAGGGTCACGAAGATGGTCCAGAAGGCCAGCATCCGGCCGGGGAAGCGGAAATAGACGATGGCGAAGGCGGAGAGGATGGAGATCGCGATCTTCCCGACCGCGATGCTCACCGCCATGATCAGCGAATTGAGCATCATCGGCGCCACCGGGCCGGAGCTCGAGCGGGTCAGCCCCCGCCCCAGGACCGCCAAATAGTTGTCCACCAGCCGCTCGCCGAACCACATCGGGATGGGGGCGGTGAGCACGTCCTCCGGCGCCTGACTGGAAGTCACCAGGACGATCCAGATCGGCAGGGCGACGACCAGGATGCCGAGGATCAGCAGGGCGTGGGCGACGAAGGTCAGGAAGGGGCGGTTCTCGACCATGGCCTCAGGCGTACTGCACGCGGCGTTCGATGAAGCGGAACTGGACGAAGGTGAGGGCCATGACGATGGCCATCAGGATCACGCTCTGGGCCGCCGAGCCGCCGAGATCGAGGCCGATGAAGCCGTCCCGGTAGACCTTGTAGACGAGGGTGGTGGTGGCCTGGGCGGGCCCGCCCTCGGTGACCGCGTGGATGATCCCGAAGGTGTCGAAGAAGGCGTAGACGAGGTTGACCACCAGGAGGAAGAAGGTGGTCGGGGAGATCAGGGGAAAGATCAGGGTGACGAAGCGCTTGACCGGACCGGCGCCGTCGATCGCCGCGGCCTCGATCAGGGAACGGGGGATCGACTGCATGCCGGCGAGGAAGAACAGGAAGTTGTACGAGATCTGCTTCCAGGTGGCGGCGATGATCACCAGCAGCAGCGCCTGGCCGCCGTCGAGCTGGTGGTTCCAGTCGATGCCGACGCCGCCCAGCAGCCAGGCGATGATCCCGATCGCCGGGTTGAACATGAACAGCCACAGCACGCCGGCGATCGCCGGGGCCACCGCGTAGGGCCAGATCAGCATGGTCTTGTAGAAGGTCGCGGCCCGGATCACGAAATCGGCCATCGCCGCCAGCAGGAGGGCGATGGCGAGACCGGAGAAGGCGACCGCGAAACTGAACACCGCGGTGACCCGGAGGCTGTTGGTGTATTCGGGATTGCCGAACAGCGCCCGGAAATTGTCGAACCAGACGAACTGGGTGGCGAGGCCGAAGGGATCCTGCACCAGCATCGACTGCCACAGCGCCTGGCTCGCCGGCCAGATGAAGAACACCAGGGTCACCGCGAGCTGCGGCGCCAGCAGCAGATAGGGCAGGCCACGCTGCCTGAAGACGACCCGCTTTTCCAAGGTGGTTCCCCGCTCCGGCGACGGAGGGCCGGCCCGATCGGCCGTTCCCTCCGTCCCGGCTCAGCCCGCGTCTACTTGTACTGGGCCTCGAACTGGCGCAGCAGCTTGTTGCCGCGCGCCACCGCCTCGTCCATCGCCTCCTGGGCGGTCTTGTCGCCGGCCCAGACGGCTTCCAGCTCCTCGTTGATGATGTCGCGGATCTGGACGAAGCTGCCGAACCGGAGCCCCTTCGAGTTCTCGGTCGGCTCCTTGTAGGTAAGCTGCTTGATGGCGATGTCGGTGCCCGGGTTCTTCTCGTAGAAGCCCTGGCTGCGGGTCAGCTCGTAGGCGGCGGTGGTGATGGGCAGATAGCCCGTCTCCTGATGCCACCAAGCCTGGACCTCGGGGCTCGAGAGATAGGAGAAGAAGCGGGCCACGCCCTTGTACTCCTCCTCGCTGTGCCCCTGCAGCACCCAGAGGGTGGCACCGCCGATGATGCTGTTCTGCGGCGCCCCTTCGACGTCCGGATAGTAGGGCAGCATGCCGATCCCGAACTCGAAGTCCTTGGCGTTGTTCTTGACCCCGGCATAGGCGGCCGAGCTGTTCATGTACATCACGCACTCCTGGTTGTAGAACTTGGGAGCGCTGTCCGAACGCCGGCCGCCGTAGTCGAAGATCTTGCTCTTCTGCCATTCGCCCATGTTGGCGATGTGCCGGACCACCGCCGTCTTGTTGAAGACGAGCTCGGTGTCGAGACCGGCGAAACCGTTCTGCTTGGTGCCCAGCGGCAGATTGTGCCAGGCCGAGAAGTTCTCGATCTGAACCCAGCTCTGCCAGCCGGTGGTGAAGCCGCAGGGATAGCCCGCCGCCTGGGTCTTCTCGGCCACCTCGACCAGCTCCGGCCAGGTCTTCGGCGGCTGTTCGGGATCGAGCCCGGCCTTCCTGAAGGCGTCCTTGTTGTAATAGAGGACCGGGGTCGAGCTGTTGAAGGGCATCGACAGCATCTCGCCCTCGGGGGTGGTGTAGTAGCCCACCACCGCCGAAATGAAGGCGTTGGGATCGAACGGCTCCCCGGTGTCGGCCATCAGCTCGTAGACCGGATAGATGGCCCCGCGGGCGGCCATCATGGTCGCCGTGCCGACCTCGAACACCTGCACGATATGGGGCTGCTGCTTGGCCCGGAAGGCGGCGATGGCGGCGGTCATGGTCTCGGTGTAGTTGCCCTTGTAGACCGCCTTGAGCTCGTACTCCTCCTGGCTGGCGTTGAAATCGGCGGCGATCTTGGCGACCTTCTCGCCGAGCTCGCCGCCCATCGCGTGCCACCACTCGATCTGCACCCGCTGCTGGGCGCCGACCGGGCCGGCGGCGAGGGCGAGCGCAAGTCCGGCCGCACCGGCGAGAATGCTCCTCCTGCAACGCATTTTCCGTTGCCTCCGCATGTCGTTGTTCGTGGACGACCGCACGACCCTCCCCGGGATGGACCAGCCGCGCGCACGCCCGGAACATGCCAAGCCCGGCCGGTGCTGCCAACCCCAAAGCGGTTCGATGCCGGAGAGCCGGCGCAACGGGACGGGGTGGTGCCGGCGGAGGGACTCGAACCCCCAACCCCCCGCTTACAAGGCGGATGCTCTACCGGTTGAGCTACGCCGGCCGACGGTCCCGCGGAGGGTAGTCCCCGCCCGCGGCACCGGCAAGAGGACCGGGCCTCGGTCGCCGCTCGGCGGGGGACGGCGATCGCGGCATCCGGCAGAGGAGATCGGCCGGTGACGGTACCGGGGGGCAGGGGGCTCCGGCCGGGCTCGTCGCGCGGGGGGGCGTCCCCCGCGCCGATCCGTTCAGGAACCGCGGACGAGGATGCGCCCCTCCATGCCGAGCCCGCGATGACCGCCCACCGGGCAGTAGGCGACATATTCGCCGGGCGGCAGGTCCACTTCGAGGGTGGCGCTCTGGCCGGACCGCAGGATCGGCGAGTTGATCCGGATGGTCTCGCCGCCGGCGGTACCTTCGATGGTCAGGGCGTGCGGCGCGCCGCCGCGGTTGGCGATGGCGAAGCTCACCTTGCCCCCGTCGAGTTCGAGGGTCTCGAAACCGAGGGTCCATTCGTCGAGGTCCACCCGGACCGGGCCAGCCTTCGCCGGGGCGTCCCGGGCGGCGGACGCCGTCCCCGCCACCAGGGCGACGGCGGTGGCTGCGACCAGCGGCAGGATCTTCCGTTGCATCGTCGCTCTCCCGTGATCGTTCGTCTCCGGAACCGCCGGAGCACGCCGACGGGGCCGGGCGCCGGGCGGGAGAGGATGGCCCGGATCGTGGTCGTTGTCGGAAACTCCCCCGCCACCCGGCGGCCGACGGGGTCGGGCGTCGGCTCGGCGTGGATCGGAGATAGGAACGCGGCGCCGGCGAAGTCAAAACACCAGCCCGTGAGCCGGCGCCGGCCGCTCAGCCCGGGGCCCCGTCCCGCCGCGGGCAGAGCAGATAGAGGGCGATGCCGGCGGCCACCGCCACGTTGAGGCTGTCGATCCGGGGATCGACCACCAGCCGGGCCCGCTCGTCGCAGCCCGCGGCCACCAGCCGCCGCATGCCTTCCCCTTCGCTGCCGAGGACCAGGACCCGCCGGGGCACCGGCGCCAGCGCCTCGACCGCGGTCGGCGCCGCGGCGTCCAGCCCGGTGATCCGGAACCCCGCTTCCCGGAGCCGTTCCAGCGCGCGGGCGAGATTGACCACCTCGACCAGGGGGATCATGTCGAGGGCGCCCGAGGCGGCCTTGGCCGCCGCCCCCGACCATTCGGCGCTGCGCCGCTGCTGGACGATCACCGCGGCGACGCCGAACGCCACCGCCGAACGCAGGATGGCCCCGAAATTGCGGGGATCGGTGATCCGGTCGAGGAGCAGGAACAGGCTGTCCGCGGGCTGGACCGCGATCACCCGCTCGAGGGCCAGGGGCGGCAGCGGTGCGACCCCGAGCGCCACCCCCTGATGCGCCGCCCCCGGCGGCAGGGTGCGGGCGATCTCGCGCGGGTCGGCGAGGCGGATCTCGACCCCGGACCGCTGCGCCGCCGGACCGAGTTTCGCGAGCCCCTGTTCGGTGGCCAGCAGCAGCCGACAGGCGCGGCGCGGATTGCGGAGCGCCGCCAGCACCGCGTGATGGCCGTAGAGCCAGAGCTCCTGGCCGCCGCCGCGGCCGGCCGCCGGTGCCGTCCGCGGGGCCTTGTCCGGAGTCTTCGCGCGGCCCCGTCGGGAGGGGCTCCTGGCCTTTGTGCGCCGTGGTTTTTCGCGGGTTTTCGGATCGGTCATGAGAGTTGACATTCGTTCGAGATAAGCCATATTCCGCGCGCGTTTCCGCCCACTCGCGGGTCGCGGGGAGGGGTGGCCGAGTGGCTAAAGGCAGCAGACTGTAAATCTGCCGGCGCAAGCCTACGTAGGTTCGAATCCTACCCCCTCCACCACCCCGCGGGCGTGACGCGGCCGGTATCCGGGCGGGTGTAGCTCAATGGTAGAGCTCCAGCCTTCCAAGCTGGCGGTGGGGGTTCGATTCCCCTCACCCGCTCCAGACCGCGCCCTGCAAAACACCCACTGGTCCAGCAACGCAAGCGCAAACACGGGATCCCCGCGATGGCCAAGGCGAAATTCGAGCGGACGAAGCCGCATTGCAACATCGGGACGATCGGTCATGTGGATCATGGCAAGACGACGTTGACGGCGGCGATCACGAAGGTTTTGGCGGAGGCGGGGAAGGCTTCGTACACGAGTTACGATCAGATCGACAAGGCGCCCGAGGAGAAGGCGCGTGGGATCACGATCAACACGGCGCATGTGGAGTACGAGACGGAGCGGCGTCATTATGCGCATGTGGATTGTCCGGGTCATGCGGATTACGTGAAGAACATGATCACGGGTGCGGCGCAGATGGACGGTGCGATATTGGTGGTGAGTGCGGCGGACGGACCGATGCCGCAGACCCGGGAGCACATTCTGTTGGCGCGTCAGGTGGGTGTGCCGGCGCTGGTGGTGTATTTGAACAAGGTGGATCAGGTGGACGATCCGGAGCTTTTGGAGCTGGTGGAGCTGGAGGTTCGGGAGCTGTTGTCGGCCTATGGTTTTCCGGGCGACGAGATTCCGGTGATTTCGGGTTCGGCGCTGGCGGCGTTGGAGGATCGGGATCCGTCGATCGGCCGGGAGTCGATCGTCAAGCTGATGGATGCGGTGGACGCGTACATTCCGCAGCCGGAGCGTCCGAAGGACCAGCCGTTTTTGATGCCGATCGAGGATGTGTTTTCGATTTCGGGTCGGGGGACGGTGGTCACCGGTCGGATCGAGCGGGGGGTCATCAAGGTCGGCGAGGAGGTGGAGATCGTGGGTTTGCGTCCGACCCAGAAGACGGTCTGCACCGGTGTGGAGATGTTCCGCAAGCTTTTGGATCAGGGTGAGCCCGGGGACAATGTGGGGATTTTGCTCCGGGGCACCAAGCGGGACGAGGTGGAGCGGGGTCAGGTGCTGTGCAAGCCGGGATCGATCACCCCGCACACCAAGTTCGAGGCGGAGGTCTACATTCTGACCAAGGAGGAGGGGGGTCGGCACACCCCGTTCTTTTCCAACTACCGGCCGCAGTTTTATTTCCGGACCACCGACGTGACCGGCTCGATCGAGCTTCCGGAGGGGGTGGAGATGGTGATGCCGGGGGACAATGTGAAGCTCAAGGTGGATCTGATCCAGCCCATCGCCATGGAACAGGGGCTCCGCTTCGCGATCCGCGAAGGCGGCCGGACCGTCGGCGCCGGCGTCGTCGCCAAGGTCATCGAGTAAAACCGAGGGGAGGGGCCCGGCCGGGGCTTGCGCGGCGCCGGCAAAGGGCGTAGGAGAGCTGCCGACCCGGTGCGCGGCGCGTTCCGGGGGTGGTGGGTTTCGGACCGGAGACGGGCTTCCGCGGCCGGGAGCCGGAGGGATCGAGGACGCCGCCGGAGGGTGCGCCGGACCGGCGCGAGCGGGCACAGGAGTGTAGCTCAATTGGCAGAGCACCGGTCTCCAAAACCGGGGGTTGGGGGTTCGAGTCCCTCCACTCCTGCCACGCACTCCCGGACGAGCGGCAAGGATTGCGAGCGGGTCTGAACGATGGCCAAGACGTCGCCGGCACAGTTCGTACGCGAGGTGCGGCAGGAACTCGCCAAGGTCACCTGGCCGGGGCGCCGGGAGCTCGTCTATACCACCCTGAGCGTGCTGGCGATGTCGAGCCTCGCGGCGCTGTTCTTTTTCCTCACCGACCAGATCATCGCCTGGGTCGTGAAATGGATCCTGGGGTTCGGCGGCTGATGGCTGAGGCGCGCTGGTACATCATCCACGTCTATTCGGGCTTCGAGAAGAAGGTCGCCGAGGCGATCCGCGAGCAGGCGGCGCAGAAGGGCCTCGAGGGCTGCTTCGAGGAGGTCCTGGTGCCCACCGAGGAGGTGGTGGAGATCCGCCGGGGCAAGAAGGTCGCCACCGAGCGCAAGTTCTTCCCCGGCTACGTGCTGATCAAGATGGTCCTCAACGACGACACCTGGTCGCTGGTCCGCAACGTGCCCAAGGTCACCGGCTTCCTGGGGCCGGGCGGCAAGCCGGCGCCGATCCCCGAGGCGGAGGCGGAACGGATCCGCCAGCAGGTGCAGGAGGGAGTCGAACATCCGCGGCCCCTGGTCAGCTTCATGATCGGCGACCGGGTCCGGGTCACCGACGGCCCGTTCAGCACCTTCGAGGGGGTGGTGGAGGAGGTGGACGAGGCCCGCGGCCGGCTCAAGGTGGCGGTCTCCATCTTCGGCCGCGCCACCCCGGTCGAGCTGGAATATTCCCAGGTCGAGAAGCTCTAGCGAGAACCAAGCTTTGCGGGAGCGCGCCGGCGGGCGCGCGCATGCACCGCAGGAGGAGCGAGCATGGCGAAGAAGGTCATCGGCTACATCCGCTTGCAGGTCCCGGCCGGCAAGGCGACACCCTCACCGCCGATCGGGCCCGCGCTCGGCCAGCGCGGCCTCAACATCATGGATTTCTGCAAGCAGTTCAACGCGGCGACCCAGGGCATGGAGCCCGGGATGCCGATCCCGGTGGTGATCACCGCCTATGCGGACCGCACCTTCAGCTTCGTCACCAAGACCCCGCCGGTCTCCTTCCTGCTCCGCCGGGCGGCGGGCATCGAGAAGGGCTCGCAGACCCCGGGGCGGCAATCGGCGGGCAGGGTGACCGTCGCCCAGTGCCGCGAGATCGCCGAGCAGAAGATGAAGGATCTCAACGCCTACGACCTCGATGCGGCGACCCGCATCATCATGGGTTCGGCCCGCTCGATGGGCCTCGAGGTGGTGGAGTAGAAGGATGGCCAAGAAAGGAAAGCGGCTGCGGGCCCTGCGCGAGCAGATCGACGTCGACCGGAGCTATCCCCTCGAGGAGGCGGTCGAGCTGGTCAAGAAGACGGCCACCGCCAAGTTCGACGAGACGGTGGAGCTGGCGGTCAATCTCGGCGTCGATCCCCGCCACGCCGATCAGATGGTGCGCGGCGTGGTGGTGCTCCCCCACGGCACCGGCAAGACCGTCCGGGTGGCGGTGTTCGCCCGCGGCGAGAAGGCGGAGGAAGCCAAGGCCGCCGGCGCCGATCTGGTCGGCGCCGAGGATCTGGCGGAGAAGGTGCAGAAGGGCGAGATCGCGTTCGACCGCTGCATCGCCACCCCCGACATGATGCCGGTGGTCGGGCGGCTGGGGCGGATCCTCGGCCCCCGGGGGCTGATGCCCAACCCGAAGCTCGGCACGGTGACGACCAACGTCGCCGAGGCGGTCGAGGCGGCCAAGGGCGGGCAGGTCCAGTTCCGGGTCGAGAAGGCGGGCATCGTCCACGCCGGGATCGGCAAGGCGAGCTTTCCCAAGGACGCGCTGGTGGAGAACGCCAAGGCGCTGGTGGACGCTCTCAACAAGGCCAAGCCGAGCGGGGCCAAGGGCACCTATCTCAAGCGGGCGCATCTGAGCGCCACCATGGGGCCGGGCATCGAGGTGCAGGTGCCGACGCTGGTGCAGTGAACCGAGGAGGACCGGAAAAAGCCCTTGCGCTTCGCCGCTCGGGGATTATGTTCATGACCTCCGCGATGGACAGATGTTCACCGCGCCGGGTGCGTTCGCCGGGCGCGGATCTTCTCTGCCGCGGCCGGACCGGGGATGCCGGGGCGGGCGGGGCGTGGCGGATGTGAGCGGCGGCGGGCAGGCGGGCTTCGTTCCGGCGAGAATTGGAGGCAATCCGTGCTACGGGCACAGAAGGCGAAGGTCGTCGAGGACCTCCACGCCGTGTTCTCGGACACGGCGGTGGTGGTGGTGACCCATTATCAGGGGCTGACGGTGGCCGAGGCCACCGAGCTCCGGCGCAGCGTCCGCGAGGGCGGCGGCCGCTTCAGGGTGGTCAAGAACCGCCTCACCAAGCGGGCGTTGGCGGGGACCCCCTACGAGGGGATCGCCGAACTGTTCAGCGGCCCGACGGCGATCGCCTGGGCCGACGATCCGGTGGCGGCGCCGAAGGCGGTCTGCGAGTTCGCCAAGAAGAACGAGAAGCTGAAGATCGTCGGCGGCGCCCTCGGCGGGACGGTGCTGGACGCGGAGGCGGTCAAGGCGCTGGCCGCGCTGCCCTCGCTGGACGAGCTGCGGGCGCAGCTCGTCGCCCTGATCCAGACGCCGGCGAGCCGGCTGGTGGGCGTGCTGCAGGCGCCGGGCGGCCAGCTCGCCCGGGTGCTGGCGGCGCGCGGCGAGCAGGGGTGAGCCGCGGACCGGACGGGTGGAGTGCCGGAAGGCAGGTTGAAGGTCGTTTCGCGTAGGAGAGGATGAGATGGCGAATCTGGAGCAGCTTGTCGAGGATCTGTCGGGCCTGACGGTGCTCGAGGCGGCGCAGCTTTCGAAGATGCTGGAGGAGAAGTGGGGCGTCTCGGCGGCGGCGCCGGTGGCGGTGGCCGCGGTGGCCGGAGCGGCGCCGGCGGAGGTGGCCGAGGAGAAGACCGAGTTCGACGTCATCCTGGCCGGGATCGGCGACAAGAAGATCAACGTCATCAAGGAGGTGCGGGCGCTCACCGGGCTCGGCCTCAAGGAGGCCAAGGAGCTCGTCGAGAGCGCGCCGAAGCCGATCAAGGAAGCGGTCTCCAAGGAGGAGGCCGAGAAGATCAAGGCCCAGCTCGAGGGTGTCGGCGCGACGGTGGAGATCAAGTAAGATCCGGCGCTGGCCTCGAAGGCCCCCGCGGCGGCCGTCGGCGGCCGTCGGGCGGAGCCTTGCCGTACCGCTGCGGCCGGGCAGCGGGGCGGTGATCGACCGATGACGGAACGAGGCGACCGGACGCTCGTGGAGCGCGCCGGCTCGTCTCGTCGCCATTGCGTTTTCGTCGGGCATATCGTCGGCGCGCGGCAGGTGACCCGGTCCTGCGCCCGGCGCGGAGAGCGAACCAGTCATGGCAGAGTTTACGGCGCGTAAGCGGATCCGCAAGAACTTCGGCCGCATCCCCGAGGTGACGACGATGCCGAACCTGATCGAGGTTCAGCGTCGCTCCTACGACGCGTTTCTGCAGCGGTTCACGCCCCCTTCCGAGCGCCGGCGGGTCGGGCTCGAGGAGGTCTTCCGCTCGGTCTTTCCGATCAAGGATTTCGGCGACCGGGCGGCTCTCGACTTCGTCAAATACGAGCTCGAGGATCCCAAGTACGACGTCGAGGAATGCCACCAGCGCGGCCTCACCTACGCCGCCCCGCTCCGCGTCACCCTGCGTCTGATCGTCTGGGACGTCGACGAGGACACCGGCGCCCGCAGCGTCCGCGACATCAAGGAGCAGGACGTCTACATGGGCGACATGCCGCTGATGACCGACAACGGCACCTTCGTCGTCAACGGCACCGAGCGGGTGATCGTCTCCCAGATGCACCGCAGCCCCGGCGTCTTCTTCGACCACGACAAGGGCAAGACCCACAGCTCCGGCAAGTTCCTGTTCTCCGCCCGGGTCATCCCCTACCGCGGTTCCTGGCTCGATTTCGAGTTCGACGCCAAGGATCTGGTGCACGCCCGGATCGACCGCCGCCGCAAGATCCCGGTGACCACCCTGCTGATGGCCCTGGGGCTCGATCCCGAGGAGATCCTCGCCACCTTCTACGAGGCGATCACCTACCGACGCTGCGGCAAGGGCTGGAAGATCCCCTTCCGTCCCGACCGTCTGCGGGGGGTCAAGCTGACCGCCGACCTCGTCGATGCGGCGAGCGGCGAGACCCTGGCCGAGGCCGGCACCAAGATGACCCCGCGCCTGCTCCGCAAGCTCGAGGAGGCGGGGGTGAAGGAGCTCTATCTGAGCTCCGAGGAGCTGATCGGCCGCTATCTGGCGTCCGACGTGATCGACGAGGAGAGCGGCCTCGTCCACGCCGAGGCGGGTGACGAGCTCGGCCCTTCGGTGCTGGAGAAGATGGTCGAGGAGGGAATCGCCGAGATCCCCATCCTCGACATCGATCACGTCACCGTCCATCCTTACATCCGCAACACCCTGGCGGTGGACAAGTGCCGCAACCGGGAGGAGGCGCTGCTCGAGATCTACCGGGTGCTGCGGCCGGGCGAGCCGCCGACCCTGGAGACCGCCGAGGCGCTGTTCCACAGCCTGTTCTTCGATCCCGAGCGCTACGATCTGTCGCCGGTGGGGCGGGTCAAGATGAACATGCGGCTCGGCCTCGAGACCGACGACAGCGTCCGGGTGCTGCGCCGCGAGGACATTCTCGCCGTCGTCAAGATGCTCTGTGACGTCAAGGACGGCCGCGGCGAGATCGACGACATCGACCATCTCGGCAACCGTCGGGTGCGCTCGGTCGGCGAGCTGATGGAGAACCAGTTCCGGGTCGGGCTGCTGCGGATGGAGCGGGCGGTGCGCGAGCGGATGAGCTCGGTGGAGATCGACGCCGCGATGCCCCACGATCTGATCAACGCCAAGCCGGTCGCGGCGGCGGTGCGGGAGTTCTTCGGCAGCTCCCAGCTCAGCCAGTTCATGGACCAGACCAACCCGCTCGCCGAGATCACCCACAAGCGCCGTCTCTCGGCCCTCGGACCGGGCGGTCTCACCCGCGAGCGGGCCGGCTTCGAGGTGCGCGACGTCCATCCCACCCACTACGGCCGGATCTGCCCGATCGAGACCCCGGAAGGGCCCAACATCGGTCTCATCAACAGCCTCGCCACCTACGCCCGGATCAACAAGTACGGCTTCATCGAGAGCCCCTACCGGCGGGTGGTGGACGGTCGGGTGACCGACGAGGTGGTCTATCTCTCGGCCATGGAGGAGGGGCGCTACACCATCGCCCAGGCCAACTCCGAGCTCGACGAGGACCGCCGCTTCGCCGAGGATTTCGTGAGCTGCCGGCAGAACGGCGAGTTCGTGCTGGTCAAGCCGGAGCAGATCGACTTCATCGACGTCTCGCCGCGCCAGCTCGTCTCGGTGGCCGCCGCCCTCATCCCGTTCCTCGAGAACGACGACGCCAACCGGGCGCTGATGGGCTCCAACATGCAGCGCCAGGCGGTGCCCCTGCTGCAGGCCGAGGCGCCCTACGTGGGCACCGGCATGGAGAGCGTGGTGGCCCGGGATTCGGGGGCCGCGGTGGTCGCCCGCCACAGCGGGGTGGTCGATCAGGTGGACGGCTCGCGCATCGTCATCCGGGTCAGCGACGAGACGGCGAGCGCCGATTCGGTGGTCGACATCTACAATCTCCGGAAGTTCCAGCGCTCCAACCAGAACACCTGCATCAACCAACGGCCGCTGGTGAAGGTGGGGGAGGTGGTGCAGGCGGGCGAGATCATCGCCGACGGCCCCTCCACCGAGCTCGGCGAGCTGGCGCTGGGGCGCAACGTGCTCTGCGCCTTCATGCCCTGGAACGGCTACAACTTCGAGGATTCGATCCTGATCTCCGAGCGGGTGGTCCGCGACGACGTCTTCACCTCGATCCACATCGACGAGTTCGAGGTGATGGCCCGCGACACCAAGCTCGGCCCGGAGAGCATCACCCGCGACATCCCCAACGTTTCGGAGGATGCGCTCAGGAATCTCGACGAGGCGGGGATCGTCTACATCGGCGCCGAGGTCAAGGCCGGCGACATCCTGGTCGGCAAGGTGACCCCCAAGGGGGAGACGCCGATGACCCCGGAGGAGAAGCTGTTGCGGGCGATCTTCGGCGAAAAGGCGGCCGATGTCCGCGACACCTCCCTCAAGGTGCCGCCCGGGGTCCAGGGGACGGTGGTCGAGGTCCGGGTCTTCAACCGCCGGGGGGTCGAGAAGGACGAGCGGGCGATCGCCATCGAGCGCGCCGAAATCGCCCGGCTGGCCAAGGACCGCGACGACGAGAAGGCGATTCTCGAGCGCAACATCTACGACCGGCTGCGGCAGCTCCTCGACGGCCAGAAGGTCAAGAGCGGGGTCCGGGCCCTCAAGGCCGGGACGGTGGTCAGCGGCGAGATCCTCGACGGGCTGCAGCGCCGCCAGTGGTGGGAGCTGGGCATCGAGGACGTCGAGCGGATGCACCAGATCCAGCAGCTCAAGCGGCAGCTCGACGAGGGCTACAAGCGGCTCGAGCAGCGCTTCCAGAGCAAGGTGGAGAAGCTCCAGCGCGGCGACGAGCTGCCGCCCGGGGTGCTCAAGATCATCAAGGTCTTCGTGGCCGTCAAACGCAAGCTCCAGCCGGGCGACAAGATGGCCGGCCGGCACGGCAACAAGGGGGTCATCAGCCGTATCGCCCCGGTCGAGGACATGCCGTTCCTGGAGGACGGCACCCCGGTCGATGTGGTCCTCAATCCCCTGGGCGTGCCCTCGCGGATGAACGTCGGCCAGATCCTGGAGACCCATCTGGGCTGGGCCTGCGCCAATCTCGGCCGGCAGATCGGGGCCCTCGCCGACCGCTACCGGGAGGAGGGCCGAAAGGCCCTCGAGGAGACCATCCTCGAGGTGTTCGGTCCCGACCACGAGGCCGAGATCCGCGGCTACAGCGACGAGGATCTGGTGGCCCTCGGCCGGCTGCTCGCACGTGGCGTGCCGGTCGCCTCGCCGGTCTTCGACGGGGCCCAGGAGCGGGACATCGTCGGCATGCTGGAGAAGGCCGGCTGCGACACCTCGGGGCAGGTGACCCTCATCGACGGCCGCACCGGCGAGCCCTTCGACCGCAAGGTGACGGTGGGCTACATCTACATGCTCAAGCTGGGCCATCTGGTGGACGACAAGATCCACGCCCGGTCGGTCGGCCCCTACAGCCTGGTCACCCAGCAGCCGCTCGGCGGCAAGGCGCAGTTCGGCGGCCAGCGCTTCGGGGAGATGGAATGCTGGGCGCTGCAGGCCTACGGCGCCGCCTACACCCTGCAGGAGATGCTCACCGTCAAATCCGACGACGTCTCCGGCCGGACCAAGATCTACGAGGCGATCGTCAAGGGCGAGGACACCTTCGAGGCGGGCATTCCCGAGAGCTTCAACGTGCTCGTCAAGGAGCTCCAGGCCCTGGCCCTGAACGTGGAGCTGCAGCAGGAAGTGTCGGGCGAGTGACAGCGGTCGCCGGGCCGGCGCCGGTCACCCCGGCGGGCGCCGGCGGCGCAGCGGGAGAGAGCGAGACATCATGCAGGATCTCATGACCCTTTTCGGGCAGCCTCCGGCCAGCCAGAAGTTCGACCAGATCCGGATCGCGATCGCCAGCCCCGATCAGATCCGGGCCTGGTCCTTCGGCGAGGTCAAGAAGCCCGAGACCATCAACTACCGCACCTTCAAGCCGGAGCGGGACGGCCTGTTCTGCGCCAAGATCTTCGGTCCGATCAAGGACTACGAGTGCCTGTGCGGCAAGTACAAGCGCATGAAGTACAAGGGCATCGTCTGCGAGAAGTGCGGTGTCGAGGTGATCCAGAGCAAGGTCCGCCGCGAGCGCATGGGCCATATCGAGCTCGCCGCCCCGGTGGCCCACATCTGGTTCCTCAAATCGGTCCCCTCGCGGATCGGGGTGCTCCTCGACATGACGCTGCGGGATCTCGAGCGGGTGCTCTACTTCGAGAACTGGGTGGTGATCGAGCCCGGGCTGACGCCCCTCAAGCTGCACGAGCTCCTGACCGAGGAGCAGGTCCACCGCTACCGGGAGGAGTTCGGCGAGGAGTTCACCGTCGGCATCGGCGCCGAGGCGGTGCGCGACATGCTGAAGGCCCTCGATCTGCCGGCCGAGCGCGAGCGGATGCGGGCCGAACTCGTCGAGGCCACCTCCGAGGCCAAGCGCAAGAAGCTGGTCAAGCGCCTCAAGATGGTCGAGACCTTCCTCGAATCCGGCAACCGGCCGGAATGGATGGTGCTCGAGGTGGTGCCGGTGATCCCGCCCGATCTGCGACCGCTCGTCCCCCTCGACGGCGGCCGCTTCGCCACCTCCGATCTCAACGACCTCTATCGCCGGGTGATCAACCGCAACAACCGTCTCAAGCGGCTGATCGAGCTGCGGGCACCGGACATCATCGTCCGCAACGAGAAGCGGATGCTCCAGGAGGCGGTGGACGCGCTGTTCGACAACGGCCGCCGCGGCCGGGTCATCACCGGCACCAACAAGCGCCCGCTCAAGAGCCTGTCCGACATGCTCAAGGGCAAGCAGGGCCGGTTCCGGCAGAATCTCCTCGGCAAGCGGGTCGATTATTCGGGCCGCTCGGTGATCGTCGTCGGGCCGGAGCTGAAACTGCACCAGTGCGGCCTGCCCAAGAAGATGGCTCTCGAGCTGTTCAAGCCCTTCGTGTACGCCAAGCTCGAGCTCTACGGCAAGGCGCAGACCATCAAGGCCGCCAAGCGGATGGTGGAGAAGGAGCGGCCCGAGGTCTGGGACATCCTCGAGCAGGTGATCCGCGAGCATCCGGTGCTGCTCAATCGCGCCCCGACCCTCCACCGGCTCGGCATCCAGGCCTTCGAGCCGGTGCTCATCGAGGGCAAGGCGATCCAGCTCCACCCGCTCGTCTGCGCCGCCTTCAACGCCGATTTCGACGGCGACCAGATGGCGGTCCACGTGCCGCTGTCCCTCGAGGCCCAGCTCGAGGCCCGGGTCCTGATGATGTCCACCAACAACATCCTCAGCCCGGCCAACGGCAAGCCGATCATCGTTCCGACCCAGGACATCGTGCTGGGGCTCTACTATCTGACCCTGGAGATGGACAGCGAGCCCGGCGAGGGCTCGGTGTTCGCCGATCTCGGCGAGGTCCAGCACGCCCTCCAGGAGGGGCTCGTCACCCTCCACAGCCGCATCCGGTGCCGGATCGAGACGGTCGACGAGGCGGGGGCGGTGGAGCGGCGGCTGGTCGATACCACGCCGGGCCGGATGCTGGTCTACGAGATCCTGCCGCGGCACCCCGAGGTGAACTTCGACCGGTTGGTCAACAAGCTCCTGACCAAGAAGGAGATCACCCAGCTCGTCGACGAGGTCTACCGCCACTGCGGCCAGAAGGAGACGGTGATCTTCGCCGACCGGCTGATGAACCTCGGCTTCGCCTACGCCTGCAAGGCCGGAATCTCCTTCGGCAAGGACGACATGGTGGTGCCGGCGCGCAAATGGGAGATCGTCGAAGCCACCCAGAAGCTGGTCAAGCAGTACGAGCAGCAGTACGCCGACGGGCTGATCACCCGGCGCGAGAAGTACAACAAGGTGGTCGATGCCTGGCACCAGTGCTCGGACCGGGTCGCCGAGGAGATGATGACCGCGATCCAGGCGATCCATCAGACGCGGCGGCCGGACGGGCGTTTCAACCAGCCCAACTCGATCTGGATGATGGCCCATTCGGGGGCCCGCGGCTCCGCCGCCCAGATCAAGCAGCTCGCCGGGATGCGGGGGCTGATGGCCAAGCCCTCGGGGGAGATCATCGAGACCCCGATCATCTCCAACTTCAAGGAGGGGCTGTCGGTGCTGGAGTACTTCAACTCCACCCACGGCGCCCGCAAGGGGCTCGCCGACACCGCCCTCAAGACCGCCAACTCGGGCTATCTCACCCGGCGGCTGGTGGATGTCGCCCAGGACTGCATCATCGTCGAGGAGGACTGCGGCACCGACCGGGGGCTCACCTTCACCACCAACGTCACCGGCACCGCCACCGAGGAGTTCGCCGATCGGCTGCTCGGTCGGACCACCGCCCGCGACGTGGTCGGTCCCAAGGACGGCGTGGTGCTGGTACCGGCGGGGACGATGCTCGACGAGACCCACGTCCGGCGGCTCGAGGAGGCGGGGGTGGATGCGGTCACGGTGCGCTCGGTGCTGACCTGCGAGAGCCGCGGCGGCGTCTGCGCCCGCTGCTACAGCCGCGATCTCGCCCGCGGCACCCCGGTCAACATCGGCGAGGCGGTGGGGGTGATCGCCGCCCAGTCGATCGGCGAGCCGGGCACCCAGCTCACCATGCGCACCTTCCACATCGGCGGCGCCGCCCAGGCGGCCACCGAACAGTCCTCCATCGAGGCCCCCTCCGACGGGGTGGTGGAGATCGACAATCCGCGGCTGGTCACCGACAGCCAGGGGCGGACGGTGGTGCTGGGGCGCAACAGCGAGCTGGTCCTCAAGGACGGGATGGGCCGCGAGAAGCTGCGCCAGAAGCTGCCCAACGGCGCCCGGCTGCTGGTCCGGCCGGGCCAGGAGGTGGGCCGCGGCGAGGTGCTGGCGGAGTGGGATCCCCACACCCTGCCGGTGATCACCGAGACCGACGGCATCGCCGTCTTCGTCGACATGATCGAGGGGATCTCCTACCGGGAGGTGGTGGACGAGACCACCGGCAAGGCCCGCAACGAGATCATCGACTGGCGGCAGAGCGCCCGGACCGCCAATCTCCGGCCTTCGATCCTGATCCAGGACGAGAAGGGCGATCCGATCGTCCTGCCCTCGGGCAACGAGGCCCGCTACTATCTGCCGGTGGGGGCGATCCTCAACGTCGAGAACGGCACCAAGGTGCACACCGGCGACGTCCTCGCACGGCTCTCCAAGGAGGCCAGCAAGACCCGCGACATCACCGGCGGTCTGCCGCGGGTGGCGGAGCTGTTCGAGGCGCGGCGGCCCAAGGATCCGGCGGTGATGGCCGAGATCGAGGGGCGGATCGAGTTCGGCAAGGACTACAAGAACAAGCGTCGCCTGAAGATCGTTCCCGCCGACGATCTCGCCGAGCCGATCGAGTACACGATCCCCAAGAACCGGCACGTGCTGGTGCAGGAGGGGGACCATGTCAAGCCGGGCGATCTGATCGTCGACGGCGCGCCGGTGCCCCACGACATCCTGCGGATCCTGGGTATCGAGGCGCTGGCCCACTATCTCGTCAACGAGATCCAGGAGGTCTACCGGCTGCAGGGCGTGAAGATCAACGACAAGCACGTCGAGGTGATCGTCCGCCAGATGCTGCAGAAGGTCGAGGTCGCGGATCCCGGCGACACCACCTTCCTCCTCGGCGAGCAGGTGGACAAGGTGGAGTTCGAGCGGGTCAACGCCCGGATGCTCAAGGAGGGCCGGCGGCCGGCCCAGGCCTTCCCGGTCCTCCAGGGGATCACCAAGGCCAGCCTCCAGACCCAGAGCTTCATCTCCGCCGCCTCCTTCCAGGAGACCACCCGGGTGCTGACCGACGCCGCCTTCGCCGGCAAGGTGGACCGGCTCCAGGGTCTCAAGGAGAACGTCATCGTCGGCCGCCTCATTCCGGCCGGCACCGGGCGGGTGGTGCAGGAGCTCAAGAAGCTGACCGCGGGCGATCCGCGCTTCGCCCCGCCGCGCGATCTGGAGGCCACCGAACTGCCCCTCAAGCTGACCGCCTGAGGGGTGTCGGCGACCCGGGACGGGCCCTTCCGGTCCGCCCCTTTTTTCGCCGCCCGCGGGACTTGACGATGCCCATGGGCGGCAGTAGAAGCACGGCGCTTGTCTGTGGTGCTGGCGGTGACCCTCGCGGATCAGACGCAGCGCCGGGTTAGTGAGCAACGGGTCGAAGGGTTCTGACCGCGACCGGATCGAATCGGTGGCCGGTCGGGCCGTGTTCGTCTCCGACACCGGGTTTCCACGCAAGCGCGCAGATTTCGGGAAACGTGCGACATGCCGACGATCAACCAGCTCGTCCGACGCGGGCGCGAAAAGCCGATCACCCGCAACAAGGTGCCGGCGCTCCAGGCCTGTCCCCAGAAGCGGGGGGTCTGCACGCGGGTCTACACGACCACGCCCAAGAAGCCCAACTCGGCGCTCCGCAAGGTGGCCCGGGTGCGGCTCACCAACGGCTACGAGGTGACGAGCTACATCCCCGGCGAGGGGCACAATCTGCAGGAACACTCGGTGGTGCTGATCCGCGGCGGCCGGGTCAAGGACCTGCCGGGCGTCCGCTACCACATCATCCGCGGCACCCTCGACACCCAGGGGGTGAGCGGGCGCAAGCAGAGCCGCTCCAAGTACGGCGTGAAACGGCCGAAGTGAGGGAGGGGCGCTAGACCATGCGACGTCGTGCAGCCGAGAAGCGTGAGGTCACTCCGGATCCCAAGTACCGGGACGTGGTGCTGGCCAAGTTCATCAACTGCATCATGATGGACGGCAAGAAGTCGGTCGCCGAGAAGATCGTCTACGGGGCGCTCGAGGAGATCGGCCGGCGGGCCGGCAAGGATCCGCTGCCGCTGTTCCTGGAGGCGGTGGAGAACGTCAAGCCGACCCTCGAGGTGCGGTCGCGGCGGGTCGGCGGCGCCACCTACCAGGTGCCGGTGGAAGTGCGGCCGGAGCGCCGGCAGGCGCTGGCCATCCGCTGGCTGATCACCGCCGCCCGGGCGCGCTCGGAGAAGACCATGAAGGAGCGGCTCGCCCGCGAACTCCTCGATGCCGCCAACGGGCGGGGGGCGGCCGTCAAGAAGCGCGAGGACACGCTGCGGATGGCCGAAGCCAACCGCGCCTTCGCCCATTATCGCTGGTGACCCGGCCAGAGATCGCGTCAGGATAGAGCCCCATGCCCCGTCAGGTCCCCATCGAGCGCTACCGCAACATCGGCATCATGGCCCACATCGATGCCGGCAAGACCACCACCACCGAGCGCATCCTCTACTACACCGGCAAGACGTACAAGATCGGCGAGGTGCACGAAGGCACCGCGACGATGGACTGGATGGAGCAGGAGCAGGAGCGCGGCATCACCATCACCTCGGCCGCCACCACCACCTTCTGGCGCGACCACCGGATCAACATCATCGACACCCCGGGCCATGTCGATTTCACCATCGAGGTGGAGCGCAGCCTGCGGGTGCTCGACGGGGCGGTGGCGGTGTTCGACGCGGTGGCCGGGGTCGAGCCGCAGTCGGAAACGGTCTGGCGGCAGGCCGACAAATACGGGGTGCCGCGGATCTGCTTCGTCAACAAGATGGACCGGATCGGGGCCGATTTCGACCGCTGTGTCGGGATGATCCGCGACCGGCTCGGGGCCAATGCGGTGCCGATCAACATCCCTGTCGGGGGCGAGGCCGATTTCAAGGGGGTGGTCGATCTCGTCCGGAACAAGGCCATCATCTGGCACGAGGAGACCCTCGGCGCCAAGTTCTCCTGGACCGAGATCCCGGCCGAGCTGGCCGAGGCCGCGGACCGGGCCCGCACCGCCCTGATCGAGGCGGCGGTGGAGTTCGACGATGCGGCGATGGAGGCCTATCTCGAGGGGCAGGAGCCGGACGAGGAGACGCTGCGGCGCTGCATCCGCAAGGGCACCGTGGACGGGGCGCTGGTGCCGGTGCTCTGCGGCTCGGCGTTCAAGAACAAGGGGGTTCAGCCGCTGCTCGACGCGGTGGTCGATTATCTGCCCTCGCCCCTCGACATCCCTCCCGTCAAGGGTGTCGATCCGCGGACCGAGAAGGAGGTGCTGCGGCGGCCCTCGGACGCGGAGCCGGCGGCGGCCCTGGCCTTCAAGATCATGACCGATCCCTTCGTCGGCACCCTGACCTTCGTCCGGGTCTATTCCGGCACCATCCAGAGCGGGAGCTATCTCGCCAACACCGCCAAGGGCAAGCGCGAACGGATCGGCCGCATCCTCCTGATGCACGCCAACCAGCGCGAGGACGTGAAAGAGGTCTACGCCGGCGACATCGTGGCGCTGGTCGGGCTCAAGAGCACGACCACCGGCGACACCCTGGCCGATCCCGACAAGCCGGTGATCCTGGAGCGGATGGAATTCCCGGAGCCGGTCATCGAGGTGGCGGTGGAGCCCAGGACCAAGGCCGACCAGGAGAAGCTGTCGGCGGCCCTGGCCAAGCTCGCCCAGGAGGATCCCTCCTTCCGCGTCGGCACCGATCCGGAATCGGGGCAGACGGTGATCAAGGGGATGGGCGAGCTCCACCTCGAGATCATCGTCGACCGCCTCAAGCGGGAGTTCAAGGTCGATTGCAACGTCGGCCAGCCGATGGTCGCCTACCGGGAGACGGTGACCCGCGACGCCACCGTGGACTACACCCACAAGAAACAGACCGGCGGTGCCGGCCAGTTCGCGCGGGTGAAGATCGTGGTCCATCCCGCCGAACAGGGGGAGGGGTTCGTCTTCGAGAACAGGATCGTCGGCGGGGCGGTGCCCAAGGAGTACGTCCCGGGGGTCCAGAAGGGCATCGAATCGGCGATGCAGACCGGGGTCCTGGCCGGTTTTCCGATGGTCGATCTCCGGGTGGAGCTGGTGGACGGCGCCCATCACGAGGTGGACAGTTCGGTGATGGCCTTCGAGATCGCGGCGCGGGCCGCCTTCCGGGAGGCGGCGGCCAAGGCCGGGCCGATCCTCCTGGAGCCGGTGATGCGTGTTGAAGTGGTGACGCCCGAGGAATATATGGGCGACATCATCGGCGATCTGAACAGTCGGCGCGGCCAGATCCAGGGGATGGAACCACGCGGCAACGCCCAGGTGATCCGGGCGCTGGTGCCGCTCGCGACCATGTTCGGATACGTCAGCACCCTGCGCTCGCTCTCCCAGGGGCGGGCCCAGTACACCATGCAGTTCGATCACTATGCGCCGGTGCCGCAGATGGTGGCGGAGGAGATCCGCACCAAATACGCGTAGCGCCGGCTCGCGGGACAGGCTGGAGAACGAGGATGGCCAAGGCGAAATTCGAGCGGACGAAGCCGCATTGCAACATCGGGACGATCGGTCATGTGGATCATGGCAAGACGACGTTGACGGCGGCGATCACGAAGGTTTTGGCGGAGGCGGGGAAGGCTTCGTACACGAGTTACGATCAGATCGACAAGGCGCCCGAGGAGAAGGCGCGTGGGATCACGATCAACACGGCGCATGTGGAGTACGAGACGGAGCGGCGTCATTATGCGCATGTGGATTGTCCGGGTCATGCGGATTACGTGAAGAACATGATCACGGGTGCGGCGCAGATGGACGGTGCGATATTGGTGGTGAGTGCGGCGGACGGACCGATGCCGCAGACCCGGGAGCACATTCTGTTGGCGCGTCAGGTGGGTGTGCCGGCGCTGGTGGTGTATTTGAACAAGGTGGATCAGGTGGACGATCCGGAGCTTTTGGAGCTGGTGGAGCTGGAGGTTCGGGAGCTGTTGTCGGCCTATGGTTTTCCGGGCGACGAGATTCCGGTGATTTCGGGTTCGGCGCTGGCGGCGTTGGAGGATCGGGATCCGTCGATCGGCCGGGAGTCGATCGTCAAGCTGATGGATGCGGTGGACGCGTACATTCCGCAGCCGGAGCGTCCGAAGGACCAGCCGTTTTTGATGCCGATCGAGGATGTGTTTTCGATTTCGGGTCGGGGGACGGTGGTCACCGGTCGGATCGAGCGGGGGGTCATCAAGGTCGGCGAGGAGGTGGAGATCGTGGGTTTGCGTCCGACCCAGAAGACGGTCTGCACCGGTGTGGAGATGTTCCGCAAGCTTTTGGATCAGGGTGAGCCCGGGGACAATGTGGGGATTTTGCTCCGGGGCACCAAGCGGGACGAGGTGGAGCGGGGTCAGGTGCTGTGCAAGCCGGGATCGATCACCCCGCACACCAAGTTCGAGGCGGAGGTCTACATTCTGACCAAGGAGGAGGGGGGTCGGCACACCCCGTTCTTTTCCAACTACCGGCCGCAGTTTTATTTCCGGACCACCGACGTGACCGGCTCGATCGAGCTTCCGGAGGGGGTGGAGATGGTGATGCCGGGGGACAATGTGAAGCTCAAGGTGGATCTGATCCAGCCCATCGCCATGGAACAGGGGCTCCGCTTCGCGATCCGCGAAGGCGGCCGGACCGTCGGCGCCGGCGTCGTCGCCAAGGTCATCGAGTAAAACCGAGGGGAGGGCGAGGGGGCCGCCATGCAGACCCAGAACATTCGCATCCGCCTGCGGGCGTTCGATCATCGCGTGCTCGACCAGTCGGTGCGCGAGATCGTCGGCACCGCCAAGCGAACCGGCGCCCGGGTGCGCGGCCCGATCCCGCTGCCGACGCAGATCGAGCGGTTCACCGTCAACCGTTCGCCGCACGTGGACAAGAAGAGCCGCGAGCAGTTCGAGATCCGGACCCACAAGCGGCTCCTGGACATCGTCGACCCGACACCGCAGACCGTGGACGCGCTGATGAAGCTCGACCTGGCCGCCGGTGTCGATGTCGAGATCAAGCTCTGAGGCGGGAACGATGCGCACCGGACTGATCGCCCGCAAGATGGGCATGACGCGTCTGTTCGGCGTCGACGGCAGCCACATCCCGGTGACCGTGCTCAAGGTCGAGGATTGCGAGGTGGTGGCCGTCCGGACCCGGGAGCGGGACGGCTACACGGCGGTCCAGCTCGGGGTCGGCAAGGCCAAGGTCAAGAACGTGACCAAGCCGATGCGGGGGCATTTCGCCAAGGCCAAGGTCGAGCCCAAGGCGAAGCTGGCCGAGTTCCGGGTGTCCGAGGACGCTCTCCTGCAGGTGGGAGACCGGCTGCACGTCGGCCATTTCGTCGCCGGCCAGTTCGTCGATGTGAGCGCCACCAGCATCGGCAAGGGCTTCGCCGGGGCGATGAAACGGCACGGCTTCGCCGGTCTGCGGGCGAGCCACGGCGTCTCCATTTCCCACCGTTCCCACGGTTCCACCGGCAACAGCCAGGATCCGGGCCGGGTCTTCAAGAACAAGAAGATGGCCGGCCACATGGGCAACCGGCGGGTGACGGTGCAGAACCTCGAGGTTTTCGGCGTCGATCCGGAGCGCGGCCTGATCCTGGTCAAGGGCGCCGTCCCCGGCCCCAAGGGGGGCTGGGTGCAGGTGCGCGACGCGGTCAAGCGGGCGCTGCCCAAGGAGGCGCCCTTCCCGGCGGCGGTGGTGCAGGCCGGCGAGGCCATGACCGCCCATGTGGTGGACGAGGAAGGCGAGGGCTGAGCGATGCAGGTTCCTGTCCGTAACCTCGCCGGCGAGGAGGTCGGCAGCGTCGAGCTCGACGAGGCGGTCTTCGGCGTGCCGGTCCGCACCGACATCCTGCAGCGGGTGGTCGAGTGGCAGCGCGCCAAGCGCCGGGCCGGCACCCACAAGGTCAAGGGGCGCAGCGAGGTCGCCCGCAGCAAGCAGAAGATCTACCGCCAGAAGGGCACCGGCCGGGCCCGCCACGGCGCCCGCAGCGCCAACATCTTCGTCGGCGGCGGCCGCGCCTTCGGGCCGGTGCCCCGCTCGCACGCCTACCGTCTGCCGAAGAAGGTGCGCCGTCTCGGTCTCAGATGCGCGCTTTCGGGCAAGCTGCGGGAAGGGCGGCTGCTGGTGCTCGACAAGGCGGCGCTGGAGGAGCCCCGGACCCGGCTCCTGGCCCGGCGGCTGGCCGCGCTCGGCCTGGAATCCGCGATCTTCGTCACCGGGGGGGAGCCCGAGCGCAATTTCGCCCTGGCCTCGCGCAACCTGCCCGGGATCCAGGTGCTGCCGCAGATCGGCGCCAACGTTTACGACATCCTCCGGTACGAGACGCTGGTCCTGACCGAGGATGCCGTCCAGCTCCTGCAGGAGAGGCTGCGATGAGCGAAGCCCGCCATTACGACGTCATCCTGCGGCCGATCATCACCGAGAAGTCGACCCAGCTCTCGGAGCACAACCAGCTCGTCTTCGCGGTCCGCAAGGACGCCAGCAAGCCGGAGATCAAGGCGGCGGTGGAGGCGATCTTCAAGGTCAAGGTGGAGGCGGTGAACACCCTCGTCCTCAAGGGCAAGACCAAGCGCTTCCGCGGGCGTCCGGGGCGCCGCTCGGATGTCAAGAAGGCCATCGTGACCCTCGCCGAGGGGCACAGCATCGACGTGACGACGGGGATCTGAGATGGCGCTCAAGACCTACAAGCCGACCAGTCCGGGGCGGCGCCAGCTGGTGACGGTGGACCGGCGCGATCTGTGGAAGGGCAAGCCGGTCAAGAAGCTGACGGTGGGGCTCACCAAGACCGGCGGCCGCAACAATCAGGGGCGGATCACCGTCTGGTGGCGTGGCGGCGGCCACAAGCGCAAGTACCGGATGGTCGATTTCAAACGCCGCAAGTTCGGTGTCCCGGCGGTGGTCGAGCGGCTCGAATACGATCCCAACCGGACCGCCTTCCTGGCGCTCGTCCGCTACGAGGACGGCGAGCTCGCCTACATCCTCGCCCCGCAGCGGCTCCAGGCCGGCGACCGGGTGATCGCCGACGAGCGGGTGGACGTGAAGCCGGGCAACGCCGCCCCGATCGGCAACATCCCGGTGGGGACCATCGTCCACAACGTCGAGCTCAAGCCGGGCAAGGGCGGCCAGCTCGCCCGCGCCGCCGGGACCTATGTGCAGATCGTCGGCCGCGACGGCGACTACACCCAGCTCCGCCTCGGCTCGGGGGAGATCCGGGTGGTGCGCTCGGAATGCATGGCGACCGTCGGTGCGGTCTCCAATCCCGATCATCAGAACATCAATCTCGGCAAGGCCGGCCGCAGCCGCTGGCTGGGTCGGCGGCCGCATGTGCGGGGGGTGGTGATGAACCCGGTCGATCATCCCCACGGCGGTGGCGAGGGCCGGACCTCCGGCGGCCGCCACCCGGTGACGCCCTGGGGCAAGCCGACCAAGGGCCGGCGCACCCGTCGCAACAAGAAGACCGACGTCTACATCATCCGCAGCCGCCATCTGGCGAAGAAGAAGCGAGGGGGTTGAGCCCGATGCCGCGCTCCGTCTGGAAAGGCCCGTTCGTCGACGGGTTCCTGCTCGAGAAGGCCGAAAAGGCCCGGGCCTCGGGCCGCAGCGAGATCATCAAGACCTGGTCGCGCCGCTCGACCATCGTGCCGGAGTTCGTCGGCCTCACCTTCGCCGTCTACAACGGCAAGAAGTTCGTGCCGGTCTACGTGACCGAGAACATGGTCGGGCACAAGCTCGGCGAATTCGCGCCCACCCGCACCTTCTACGGCCACGGCGCCGACAAGAAAGCGAAGAGGAAGTAGGACGATGGGCAAGCCGAAGCGGCCGCGCCGGCTGGCCGAGGACGAGGCGATGGCGGTGACCACCCTGCTGCGCACCAGCCCGCGCAAGCTCAATCTGGTGGCGGCGATGATCCGCGGCATGAAGGTGGAGAAGGCGGTGATCGCCCTCGAGTTCTCGCGCCGGCGGATCGCCGGGGCGGTCAAGAAGACCCTGGAATCGGCGATCGCCAACGCCGAGAACAACCACAATCTCGACGTCGATCGGCTCTACGTGGCCGAGGCCAGCGTCGGCAAGCATCTGGTCATGAAACGGTTCCGGCCGCGGGCCCGGGGCCGGGTGGGACGCATCCACAAGCCGCTGTCGCGGCTGCGGATCGTGGTCCGCGAGCGGGAGGAGGCGGCCTGATGGGCCAGAAAGTCAATCCGATCGGTCTCCGGCTGGGCATCAACCGGACCTGGGATTCGCGCTGGTACGTGCATCGCGGCTACGCCGATCTGCTGGCCGAGGATCTCGAGATCCGGAAGTTCCTCGAACGGCGCCTGGCTCAGGCCGGGATCTCCCGGATCGTCATCGAGCGGCCGGCCCGCAAGGCGCGGATCACCATCTACACCGCCCGGCCGGGGGTGGTGATCGGCAAGAAGGGCCAGGAGATCGAGCAGATCCGCAAGGAGCTCGCCAAACTCTGCTCGGGGGACGTCCATCTGAACATCGTCGACGTCCGCAAACCCGAGCTCGACGCCAAGCTGGTGGCCGAGAACATCGCCCAGCAGCTCCAGCGCCGGGTGACCTTCCGCCGGGCGATGAAGCGGGCGGTCCAGGCGGCCATGCGGATGGGGGCCCAGGGCATCAAGGTGGAGACCGGTGGCCGGCTCGGCGGGGCCGAGATCGCCCGTACCGAATGGTATCGCGAGGGCCGGGTCCCGCTCCACACCCTGCGCGCCAACATCGATTACGGCCGGGCGACGGCCGTCACGCCCTACGGCACCTGCGGGGTCAAGGTGTGGATCTTCAAGGGCGAGATCATGGAGCACGACCCCATGGCCTACGACCGCCGGCTGTCCGAACAGGGCGCGACGCGGGGAGCGGGGTGAGGTAGAGCACCATGCTGCAGCCGAAACGCACCAAGTTCCGCAAGGTCCACAAGGGCCGGATCCACGGGGTGGCCAAGGGTGGCTACACGCTCAACTTCGGCTCCTACGGGATGAAGGCCCTGGAGCCGGAGCGGATCACCGCACGCCAGATCGAGGCCGCGCGGCGGGCGATCACCCGCCATCTCAAGCGCGCCGGCCGGGTCTGGATCCGGGTCTTTCCCGACAAGCCGGTGACCAAGAAGCCGGCCGAGGTCCGGATGGGCAAGGGCAAGGGTTCGGTGGAATACTGGGTGGCGGTGGTGAAACCCGGCCGGATCCTGTTCGAGATCGACGGGGTCCCGGCGCATCTGGCCGAGGAGGCGATCCGCCTGGGTTCGGCCAAGCTGCCCATTCACACCAAGTTCGTCACCCGGACGAGCAGCCAGGAGGTGGCGGAGTGACGGCGGCCAGCGAGTTGCGGGCCAAGAGCCCGCAGGAGCTCGAGAGTCAGCTCCTCGACCTCAAGCGGGAGCAGTTCAATCTTCGTTTTCAGCTCGCCACGGGGCAGCTCGAGAACACCGCGCGGATGCGCGAGGTGCGGCGGGAGATCGCCCGCATCAAGACGGTGTTGCACGAGAAGGCGCGGCAGCGGAAGGCGAGCTGAGGAGGTAGGTGGGATGCCGAGGCGAGTGCTGCGCGGCACGGTGGTCAGCGACAAGGGCGACAAGACGGTGATCGTGCGGGTCGAGCGGATGATCAAGCATCCGCTCTACAAGAAGTACATCAAGCGGTCGAAGCGCTATGCGGCGCACGATCCGGACAACCGGTTCAAGGTCGGCGACGTGGTGCAGATCCGGGAATGCCGCCCCCTGTCCAAGACCAAGCGCTGGGAAGTCCTGGTCGAGACCTCGTCCCCGGCGGGCGAGTGAGGTGGAGGGCGGTCGATGATCCAGCCGGAAACACAGCTCGAGGTGGCCGACAATTCCGGTGCCCGGCGGGTGCAGTGCATCCGGGTGCTGGGCGGTTCGCGCCGGCGCTGGGGCTCGGTGGGCGACATCATCGTGGTGTCGGTCAAGGAGGCGATCCCCCGGGGCAAGGTGAAGAAGGGCGATGTGCTGCACGCGGTGATCGTGCGCACCGCCAAGGAGCTGCATCGTCCGGACGGGACGGCGATCCGCTTCGACAAGAACGCCGCGGTCCTGATCAACAAGCAGGGCGAGCCCATCGGCACCCGCATCTTCGGTCCGGTGCCGCGGGAGCTCAGGGCGCGTCGCTTCATGAAGATCATCTCGCTGGCGCCGGAGGTGCTGTGATGGCGGCGCGGATCAAGAAGGGCGACAAGGTGATCGTCATCGCCGGCCGCGACAAGGGCAAGCAGGGCGAGGTGCTCAAGGTGCTGCCCAAGGAGAACCGGGCGATCGTCCAGGGGGTGATGATGGTCAAGCGGCACGAGCGGCCGGGACCGCGCAGCTCCGGAGGCATCGTCACCAAGGAGGCGCCCGTCCACATCTCCAACCTCGCCCATGTCGATCCCGCCGACGGCAAGCCGACGCGGATCGGGTTCAAGTTTCTCGAGGACGGCCGCAAGGTGCGCTACGCCAAGCGTTCCGGCGAGCTGATCGATCGTTGAGGACAGCGTGATGGCCCGGCTCAAGGCGTATTACGAGGACCAGCTCAAGACGCGGCTCACCGAGCAGTTCGGTTACGAAAACCCGATGCAGGTGCCGAAGCTCGAGAAGATCGTCATCAACATGGCGGTCGGCAAGGCGGTCCAGGACAGCAAGAAGCTCAACGCCGCGGTCGCCGATCTGACCCGGATCGCCGGCCAGAAGCCGGCCATCTGCCGGGCCCGGCGTTCGGTGGCCAACTTCAAGCTCCGCAAGGGGATGCCGATCGGCTGCAAGGTCACGCTCCGGCGGGAGCGGATGTACGAGTTCCTCGACCGGCTGGTGAACGTCGCCCTGCCGCGGGTGCGGGACTTCCGCGGGCTGTCGCCCGACAGTTTCGACGGCAGGGGCAACTACGCCTTCGGGATCCGGGAGCAGATCGTGTTCCCGGAGATCAATTACGACGAGATCGACGAGATCCGCGGCATGGACATCATCATTTGCACGACGGCGAAGACCGACGAGGAAGCGAAGGCGCTGCTCGCCGGTTTCAATCTGCCGTTCCGCGGGTGAGGAGGAGCCCCTCGCATGGCGAAGAAGAGCGCAATCGCGAAGAACGAACACCGCCGTCGGCTGGCGGCCAAGTACGCCGAGAAGCGGGCGGCGCTGAAGGCGATCGTCAGGGACCGGACGCGCGATCCGGAGGAGCGGTTCGAGGCCGTGCTGGCGCTGGCGGCGTTGCCGCGCAACAGCTCCGCGGTGCGGATCCGCAACCGCTGCACCCTGTCGGGCCGGCCCCGCGGCTACTACCGGCGCTTCGGCCTGTCGCGGATCGCGCTGCGGGAACTGGCCTCGGAGGGCAAGATTCCGGGTGTTGTGAAGGCGAGCTGGTGAGGCGGCGACCATGGGCATGATATTGAGCGATCCGCTCGGCGACATGTTGACCCGGATCCGCAACGCGCAGCGGGCGGCCAAGCATTCGGTCCGCACGCCGGCATCCAAGCTGCGGGCCAATGTGCTCGAGGTGCTGCGCCGCGAGGGCTACATCCGGGGCTTCGAGGTGGTCGATATCGGCCCCGGCAAGAAGGAGATCAGCATCGAGCTCAAGTACCACAACGGCGAGCCGGTGATCCGCGAGATCCGGCGGGTGTCGAAGCCGGGGCGCCGGGTCTACGCCGGGGTCCGCGAGCTGCCGCGGGTCTACAACGGGCTCGGGATCGCCATCCTGTCCACCCCCCGCGGGGTGCTGTCCGACGCCGAGGCGCGCGAGCAGCACGTCGGCGGCGAAATCCTCTGCACGGTGTTTTGATCATGTCGCGTATCGGCAAGCATCCGGTTCCGGTGCCGGCGGGCGTCGAGGTCGCCCTCGAGGGTCGGCAGGTGCGGGTCAAGGGCAAGCTCGGCGAACTCTCCCAGATCCTGCCGCCGGAGGTGGAGGTGGTCCTCGAGGAGGGCCGGATCCTGGTCCGGCCGCGGGACGACAGCCGCCGGGCCCGGGCCATGTGGGGCCTCTCCCGCTCGCTGGTGGCGAACATGGTGAACGGGGTCGCGAGCGGGTTCGAGAAGCGGCTCGAGATGTCCGGTGTCGGCTACCGGGCGATCGTCGAGGGCAAGATCCTGACCCTCCAGCTCGGCTACAGCCACGACATCAAGTTCGCGGTCCCCGAGGACATCACCGTCGAGACGCCGACCGCCACCTCGATCGTGGTGCGGGGCGCCGACAAGCAGCGGGTCGGCCAGATCGCCGCGGAGATCCGCTCCTTCCGCAAGCCGGAACCCTACAAGGGCAAGGGCATCCGCTATGCGGAGGAGGTGATCCTGCGCAAGGAAGGGAAGAAGAAGTAGCCATGCTCAAACCCGAGGAACGCTTCCTGCGGCGCCGGCGGCGCACCCGCTACTGGATCCGCAAGCGGGCCAAGGGCAAGCCGCGGCTGTCCGTGTTCCGCTCCAACAAGCACATCTACGGCCAGATCATCGACGACAGCCGGGGCCACACCCTGGTCACCGCCTCGAGCCTCGACCGCGACCTGCGCGAGGAGATGGGCAAGGGGTCCGACAAGGAGGCGGCGCGGCGGGTCGGCCGCCTGCTGGCCGAGCGGGCGAAGGCGGCGGGCATCGAGAAGGTGGTGTTCGACCGCGGGGGCTACCGGTATCATGGTCGGGTCAAGGCCCTGGCCGACGGGGCCCGCGAGGGCGGCCTCGAGTTCTGACAGTGTGAGAGGAAACGATGGCACGAGCGCGGGTGAGCGACGACCGCCAGGACACGGAAATCATCGAACGCCTCGTCAGCGTCAACCGCGTGGCGAAGGTGGTCAAGGGCGGCCGCCGGTTCGGCTTCTCGGCGCTGGTGGTGGTCGGTGACGGCAAGGGCCGGGTGGGTTACGGCAGCGGCAAGGCGCGCGAGGTGCCGGAGGCCGTGCGCAAGGCCACCGAGGCGGCGCGCCGCAACATGATGCGGGTACCGCTCAGGCAGGGGCGGACGCTCCATCACGATGTCCAGGGCCATTTCGGCGCCGGTCGGGTGATCATGCGGGCGGCCCCGCCGGGCACCGGGATCATCGCCGGCGGGCCGATGCGGGCGGTGTTCGAGGCGCTCGGGGTCCAGGACGTGGTCGCCAAGAGTCTCGGCAGTTCCAATCCCCACAACATGGTCAAGGCGACCTTCGACGGTCTCGCCCGGGTGATGTCCCCGCGGAGCGTGGCCGCCAAGCGCGGCCGCAAGGTGAGCGACATCGTCGGCCGCCGCCACCATGTCGAACAGGGAGCGGAGTAGGAGGATGAGCGGCAAGCTGCGGATCACCCAGGTTCGGAGCCCGATCGGCCGCCCCGCCTACCAGCGGGCGACGCTGATCGCGCTCGGCCTCAACAAGCTGCGACGCAGCAAGCTGGTCGCCGATACGCCGGAAAACCGCGGCCGGATCGCGCGGGTCAGGCATCTGCTCGAGGTCGAGCCGGTGGCCGAGTGAGCGGGAGAAGAGCATGCGACTGAACGAGCTTCGCGATCGGCCGGGCGCCCGCAAGGCCCCCAAGCGGCTCGGCCGCGGCATCGGCTCCGGCCGCGGCAAGACCGCGGGGCGCGGCCACAAGGGCCAGAAATCCCGGAGCGGCGGCGCTTCGCGGATCTTCGAGGGCGGCCAGATGCCGATCTACCGGCGGCTGCCCAAGCGCGGTTTCAAGAACCCGACGCGGCCCGACTACGCCGAGCTCAATCTCGACCGCCTGCAGCAGGCGATCGACGCCGGCAAGCTCGATCCCGGCCAGCCGATCGACGCCGACCTGCTGGTCAAGGCGCGGGTCCTGCGGCGCGCCCGCGACGGGGTGCGGCTCCTGGGCCGCGGCGAGCTCAAGCAGGCGGTGACCATCGAGGTGACGGGGGCCAGCAGGAGCGCGGTCGCGGCGGTGGAGAAGGCGGGCGGCAAGGTGATCCTGGCCGGCGTCGCCGCCACCGACGGCGAAGCCTGAGCGGAGCGGGGCGGATGGCATCGGTAGCCGAGCAACTCGCCGCGAACATCAATTTCAGCGTGTTCGCCAAGGCCACGGAGCTGAAGAAGCGTCTGTGGTTCACGCTCGGCTGTCTGGTCGTCTTCCGGATCGGCACCTACATCCCCCTGCCCGGCATCGACGCCGCGGTGATGGCCCAGATCTTCGAGCGCCAGCAGGGCGGCATCCTCGGCATGTTCAACATGTTCGCCGGCGGTGCCCTGGAGCGGATGTCGATCTTCGCCCTCGGCATCCTGCCTTACATCTCCGCCGCGATCATCATGCAGCTCATGACCGCGGTCTCGCCGACCCTGGAGCAGCTCAAGAAGGAAGGCGAGGTCGGGCGCAAGAAGATCAACCAGTACACCCGCTATCTGACGGTGATCCTCTCCGCCTTCCAGGCCTACGGTCTGGCGGTCGGGCTGGAGGCGATGAGCGGCCCCGGGGGCAGCGCGGTGATCGATCCGGGCTGGTTCTTCCGGGCGACGACGGTGATCACCATCGTCGGCGGCACCATGTTCCTGATGTGGCTGGGCGAGCAGATCACCGCCCGGGGGGTCGGCAACGGCATCTCCCTGATCATCTTCACCGGGATCATCGCCCAGCTTCCGGCGGCCCTGGTGGCGCTCCTCGAACTCGGCCGCACCGGCGTCATGTCGCCGCTGTCGATCGTCACCTTCCTGATCTTCGCCCTCGCGGTGATCGTCTTCATCGTCTTCATGGAGCGCGCCCACCGCCGGATCCTCGTCCAGTATCCCAAGCGGATGGTGGGCGGCAACCGGATGGTCGGCGGCGAGAGCTCGCACATGCCGGTGAAGATCAACATCTCGGGGGTCATCCCGGCCATCTTCGCGAGCTCGCTGTTGCTGCTGCCGAGCACCGTCGGCGGCTTCTCCGGCGGCACCGGACCCGACTGGCTCCTGACCGTCACCGCCGTCCTCGGGCCCGGGCAGCCGCTCTATCTGGCGCTCTACGCCGCCCTCGTCATCTTCTTCGCCTTCTTCTACACCTCGATCGTCTTCAATCCCAAGGAGACGGCGGAGAACCTCAAGAAACACGGGGGTTTCATTCCCGGGATCCGGCCCGGCGAGAAGACCGCCCAGTATTTCGACTATGTGATCACCCGGCTGACCACCGTCGGCGCCATCTATCTGGCCGCGGTCACGGTCCTGCCGCAGATCCTGATCACCCAGTACGGCCTGCCCTTCTTCTTCGGCGGCACCAGCCTGCTGATCGTCATCTCGGTGACCATGGACACCGTCGCCCAGATCCAGTCGCATCTGATCGCCCATCAGTACGAAGGGCTGATCAAGAAGGCACGGCTCCGGGGCCGCCGCCGATGAATCTCGTTCTCTTCGGCCCGCCGGGCGCGGGTAAGGGCACCCAGGCGGCGCGGCTGGCGGAAAAATACCGCCTCGCCCATCTCTCCACGGGCGACATGCTGCGGGCGGCGGTGGCTTCCGGAAGCGAGCTCGGGCGCCGGGTCGAGAAGATCATGGAACGGGGCGAGCTGGTCCCCGACGAGATGGTGGTGGCGCTGATCGCCGAGCGGATCGAGCAGCCCGATTGCGCCCGGGGGTTCATTCTCGACGGCTTTCCCCGCACCCTGGCCCAGGCCGAGGCGCTCGACCGCATGCTCGCCGAACACGGCAAGCGCATCGACGCGGTGATCGAGATCGCGGTCGAGGACGATCGTCTGATCGACCGGATCCGCCGGCGGATCGCCGAAACCGGCGGGGCGCGGAGCGACGACAACGAAGAGACCTTGAAAAAACGGCTCGAGGTCTATCATCGCCAGACCGCGCCGCTGCTGCCCTACTACCGGCGGCGGGGCGTGCTGCACAGGGTGGACGGGATGCGGTCCATCGAGGAGGTGACCCGGGAGATCGAGGCGGTGCTCGAGGGGCTGCGTTGACAGGGTGAAATCGGATCCTATAATCCGGCCGCTTCAGGTTCCGTCCCGTCCCATCCGCTCGCGGACGGCATACCCGACACGGCAGGAGAGCTTCGAGGAGAAGGGCACGTGGCGCGTATCGCCGGTGTGAACATTCCGAGCCAGAAACCGATCTGGGTCGCGTTGACCTACATCTACGGAATCGGCCCCACGACGGCACGCAAGATCGTCGCCGAGGTGGGGGTCGACGGCCAGCGCCGGACCAACGAGCTGAGCGACGCGGAGCTCGCCCGGATCCGCGAGAAGATCGATCGCGACCTCCGGGTCGAGGGGGATCTGCGCCGCGAGGTGGCGATGAACATCAAGCGGCTGATGGACCTCGGCTGCTATCGCGGTCTGCGCCACCGCAAGGGACTGCCGGTCCGCGGCCAGCGCACCCACACCAACGCCCGCACGCGCAAGGGCAAGGCCCGGCCCATCGCGGGCAAGAAGAAGGCGACGAAGTAGACGACCATGGCCAAGGAAACGACGAGGATCAAGCGCCGCGAGCGGAAGAACATAAGCTCCGGCGTGGCGCATGTCAGTGCCACCTTCAACAACACCAAGATCACCATCACCGACCAGCAGGGCAACACGATCTGCTGGTCGAGCGCCGGCGCCCAGGGCTTTCGCGGTTCCCGCAAATCCACCCCCTTCGCCGCCCAGGTGGCGGCCGAAGCGGTGGGCAAGAAAGCCATGGAGCACGGCATGCGGACCATCGAGGTCGAGGTCCGCGGCCCGGGTTCGGGCCGGGAATCGGCGCTGCGTGCCCTGTCGGCCGTGGGGCTCACCATCACCGCCATCCGGGATGTGACGCCGATCCCGCACAACGGCTGTCGTCCGCGCAAGCGCCGCCGGGTCTGAACATCGCCGTTCGGCGCACTATCTCAGGCGGGGAGGGTCGTGGCGGACGGCAGTCCGGCGACCGCTCCGCCGTTCACGCGACTCAGACGAAAGCGAGGATTCTCGTGATCCAGAAGAACTGGCAGGACCTCATCAAGCCGCAGAAGCTCAACACCGTTCCGGGGCGGCAGCCGGATCGCGAGGCGACGATCATCGTCGAGCCCCTCGAACGCGGGTTCGGCATCACCCTGGGCAACGCCCTGCGCCGGATCCTGCTCTCCTCCCTCCAGGGTTCGGCGGTCACCGCCATCCACATCGACGGCGTGCTCCACGAGTTCTCCTCGATCCCGGGCGTGCGGGAGGATGTGACCGACATCGTCCTCAACCTCAAGATGCTGCCCATCAAGCTCCACAGCGAGGGCGCCAAGCGGATGTATCTCAAGGTCGAGGGGCCGGCGGTGGTGACCGCCGGCATGATCGAGCACGGCCACGACGTGGAGATCCTCGATCCCGACCATGTCATCTGCCATGTCGACCGGGGCGGCAAGCTGAGCATGGAGCTCACCGCCACCAGCGGCAAGGGCTACGTGCCGGCCTCCCAGCTCAAGAGCGAGGACGCGCCGATCGGCCTCGTCGCCGTGGACGCCATCTACAGCCCGGTGCGCAAGGCCGCCTACAAGGTGGAGAACGCCCGCGTCGGCCAGCAGACCGACTACGACCGGCTGACCCTGACGGTGGAGACCGACGGCTCGGTGAGCCCGGAGGAGGCGGTGGGTCTCGCCGCCCGCATTCTCCAGGACCAGCTCCAGCCCTTCATCACCTTCGAGGAGCCGCACGCCGTCTCGGCCGAGGAACGGCGCCCGGATCTGCCCTTCAATCCCAACCTGCTGCGGAAGGTGGACGAGCTCGAGCTGTCGGTGCGCTCCATGAACTGCCTCAAGAACGACAACATCGTCTACATCGGCGATCTCGTCCAGAAGACCGAGGCGGAAATGCTGCGGACCCCCAACTTCGGCCGCAAATCCCTGAACGAGATCAAGGAGGTGCTGGCGCAGATGGGGCTGCATCTCGGCATGGAGGTGCCCGGCTGGCCGCCGGAGAATATCGAGGAGCTGGCGCGCAAGATCGAGGAGCCCTACTGAGCCGCGCCCGGACGGAGAAGAAACGAGAGGGTGGACCATGCGTCATCGCAATCGCGGCCGCAAACTGAACCGGACCTGGAGCCACAGGAAGGCGATGTTCGCCAACATGGCCCAGGCCCTCGTCAAGCACGAGCAGATCACCACCACGCTGCCCAAGGCCAAGGAACTGCGGCCGATCGTCGAGAAGCTGGTGACCCTGGGCAAGCGGGGCGATCTCCACGCCCGCCGGCTGCTGATCGCCCGCACCCGCAGCGAGGCGACGGCGGCCAAGATCATCGAGGTGCTCGCACCGCGCTACCGGAACCGGCCGGGCGGCTACATCCGGATTCTCAAGGCCGGCTTCCGCTACGGCGACAATGCGCCGATGGCGGTGATCGAGTTCGTCGACCGCGATGTCGAGGCCAAGGGCAAGGACAGCGGCCCGCCGCCCGAAAAGACCGCCGAGGAAGGCGAACAGGCCGCCTGAACGGGGTGCCGGCCGTGGGCGGCACCAGGGGAAGAGCGTGGATCGGGGCCGGGAGGTTGCTCCCGGCCTTGCTGTTGGGACTGCTGCTGGCGACGGGCGCCCCCCAGCCCGCCGGCGGCCAGCAGCGGCTGGTGCCCGAAAGCCGGGAGCAGATCCGGCTCTCCTTCGCGCCGGTGGTGCGCCGCGCGGCGCCGGCGGTGGTCAGCATCACCAGCCGCAAATTCGTCGAGGTGACGGCCGATCCCTTCGCCGCCGATCCCTTCTTCCGCTTCTTCTTCCGCGAGTTCGGCCCCCCCGCGCGGCGCGAACGGCGCGCCCGGACCTCCCTGGGCTCGGGGGTCATCGTCCGCGGCGACGGGCTCGTGGTCACCAACAATCACGTGGTCGCCGACGCCGACAGCATCACCGTGGTCCTCGGCGACAAGCGCGAGTTCGAGGCGCGGATCCTGATGCAGGACGAGGATGCCGATCTCGCTTTCCTCCGACTCGAGGACGCGCCGGACGACCTGCCGGTGCTGCCCCTCGGGGATTCCGACAGTCTCGAGACCGGCGATCTGGTGCTGGCCATCGGCAACCCCTTCGGCATCGGCCAGACGGTGACATCGGGCATCATCTCGGCCGCGGCCCGCACCCCGCCCGGGGGCAAGGGCGCGGTCTCCTTCCTGCAGACGGACGCCGCCATCAACCCCGGCAATTCGGGCGGGGCGCTGGTCGATCTCGGCGGCACCCTGGTCGGCATCAACACCGCCATCTTCACCCGTGGCGGCGGCTCCATCGGCATCGGCTTCGCCATTCCCGCCAACCTCGTCAAGGCGCGCCTGCTGGCGCTCGAGCGGGGGGAGGATTTCGTCCCACCGTGGCTCGGTGTCGAGGTGCGGGGGGTGGACGCGGCCCTGGCCGAGGCGCTGGGGCTCGACCGGCCGCGGGGGGTGGTGGTGGAGCGGGTCCATCCGGCCTCCGCCGCGGCCCGGGCCGGGATCCGACCCGGCGAGGTGATTCTCGCCGTCGACGGGTTCGCGGTCGGCGATCCGGCCGGGCTCAACACCCGGCTGGCGCTGCGGGCGCCGGGCGAGCGGGCCCTTCTCGATCTCTGGCGCAGGGGCCGGGAACGGCGGGTGACGGTGGTCCTCACCCCTCCGCCGGAGGAACCGCCGCGCGATGTCACCCTGCTCCGCGGCCGGCATCCGCTGGACGGGGCGCGGGTCGCCAATCTCTCGCCGGCGCTCGCCCAGGAGCTGGGATTCGATCCCTTCGCCCGGGGGGTCGTGGTCCTGGAGATCGCGCGCCGCGGCTTCGCCCGGCGGCTGGGCCTGCGCCCCGGCGACCGCATCCTCGCCATCGACGGTCGGGAAATCGCCGAGGTCCGCGAGCTCGAACGCGTCCTCGCCGAACCCCGGCGCCGCTACGACATCACCATCGGCCGCGGCGACCGGCGCTTCACCCTGACGGTCGGCTGATGGCGGATCTGTTCGGCACCGAGGAGGCCGGCCGCCCTCGGGCGGCCGCGGCCGAGGAAGGGCGTCCGTTGGCGGACCGGCTGCGCCCCACCCGCCTCTCGGATCTCGTCGGCCAGGAACATCTCCTGAAGGAAGGGGCGCCCCTCGCCCGGATGCTGGCGCGAAGACGCCTCGCCTCGATGATCCTGTGGGGACCGCCGGGCTCCGGCAAGACCACTCTCGCGCGACTGCTGGCCAGGGAGCTGGGCGAGCCGATGCTCGAACTCTCGGCGGTGATGTCGGGGGTGGCCGATCTCCGCAAGGCCTTCCAGGAGGCGCGCCGGCTGCGGGCCCGGGGCGGGCGGCCGATCCTGTTCATCGACGAGATCCACCGTTTCAACCGGGCCCAGCAGGACGGGCTCCTGCACGAGGTGGAGGACGGCACCGTCACCCTGATCGGCGCCACCACCGAAAACCCCTCCTTCGCCCTCAACCCCGCACTGGTGTCGCGCTGCCATGTGCTGATCCTCGAGCGCCTCTGCCAAGAAGCCCTGGCCATCCTCCTGGAGCGGGCGGAAAGGGCCATCGGCTATCGCCTGCCGCTCACCGAGGAGGCCCGCAGGCGGCTCCTGGATCTCGCCGACGGCGACGGCCGCTATCTCCTGAACATGGTCGAGAGTCTCGCCGATCTGCCGCCGGATCGGGACATCGCCCCGGCCGGGCTGGCGGAGCTCCTCCAGAAGCGGATGCCGGTCTACGACCGCGCCTACGAGGCCCATTTCAACCTCGTCAGCGCGCTCCACAAATCGGTGCGGGGATCGGACCCCGATGCCGCCCTCTACTGGCTCTGCCGGATGCTCGACGGCGGCGAGGATCCGCGCTACCTGGCCCGGCGCCTGATCCGCATCGCCTACGAGGATGTCGGCCTCGCCGATCCCGCTGCGGCATTGCACGCCATCGCCGCCGCCGAGACCTGGGAGCGGCTGGGCTCGCCCGAGGGCGAGCTGGCGCTGGTGCAGGTGACGATCTATCTGGCCCTTGCCCCCAAATCCAACGCCGCCCATCTGGCCCATGAGGCGGCGATGCGGGCGGCCCGCGAGCACGGCTCGCTGATGCCGCCATCGCACATCCTCAACGCCCCCACCCGGCTGATGAAGAAGCTCGGCTACGGCGAGGGCTACATCTACGACCATGACGCCCCGGACCGCTTTTCCGGCCAGAACTACTTCCCCGAGGGCATGGCGCGCGAGCGCTACTACGCGCCGACCGGAGAGGGGGCCGAAAAGCGGCTGAAGGCGCGGCTGGAGGAACTCGCGCGGCTGCGCGCCGAACGACGGGCCGCGGGCCGCCGGAAGACGGACGATGGGTGAGATCGAACATCGCCGGATCGGACCCGAGGAGGCCGGGCAGCGCTTCGACCGCTGGGTGCGGGCGCATTTTCCGGGGCTTTCCCACGGTCGCCTGCAGAAGCTGCTGCGCACTGGCCAGTTCCGCATCGACGGCAGGCGGGTGCAGGCCGGTACCCGGATCGAAGCGGGCCAGATCGTGCGGGTGCCGCCGTTGCCCGAGCCCGACAAGCTGCCGGCGCCGCGCCGCCGGCCGGCTCCGAGCGAACGCGACGCCCGCTTCCTCCGGGATCTGGTGCTGCACGAGGACGAGGATATCATCGTTCTCGACAAGCCGGCCGGGCTCGCTGTTCAGGGCGGCAGCGGCACCCATCGCCATATCGACGGCATGCTCGACGCCCTCGCCGAAGGGGGCGAGCGTCCCAAGCTCGTCCATCGCCTCGATCGCGACACCGCCGGTCTCCTGGTGCTGGCCCGCCACACCCGGGCCGCCCGCCGTCTGATGCACGCCTTCCAGCAGCACCGGGTCCGCAAGCTCTACTGGGCGGTGGTGCTGGGCCGCCCCGAACGCCGTGCGGGGATCATCGATCTGCCGCTGGGCAAGGCCGGACCGGCCGGGCGGGAGCGCATGACTCCCGACGCGCCGGATGCCCGGAAGGCGCGGACCGCCTTCCGGGTGATCGCCCGCGCCGGCAAGGTCGGGGCCTGGGTCGGGCTGATGCCCCTCACCGGCCGTACCCACCAGCTTCGCGCCCATTGTGCGGCGATCGGCTGCCCGATCCTGGGCGATCGCAAATACGGCGGGGCGGCGGCGCCGGACAACACGCCGGTCGGGCTGATGCTGCAGGCGATGGAACTCGAGCTGCCCCATCCCGGTACCGGCAGGCCCTTCGCGATCCGCGGCCGGCCGGCGCCGCATCTGCGCGAGGGCCTCGCCTGGCTGGGGATGAACGCCGGCGAGCGGATGCCGTTTTCGCGCCTCGAGGACTGGCCCGCGGAGCTTTGACAGGCGGCGAAGGGGGCGGGGAGACCGTCCCCGCCCGCCGCGCGCGCCGCGATTCAGGAGGTCCCGCAGGCCTCCGGGGCGCCGTAGATCACCTGGCCGTCCCAGGATTTGCGATCGACGAACTCGCCGTTGAACTCCGCACGGGACCAGTATTCGCGATCGCCGATCCGGTAGATGATGCGACCGACATAGGGGGTGATGATCTCCTGTCTGCGGAGGGCGACCCAGACCCGTTGGCGGTAGCCGGGATCGACGTCGAGATCGGCGGTGATGCTCTGGGTGGTGCTGCGCGAGCTGGTATTGTCCCAACTGACGGTCGCCGACCGGCTCCAGTTGAATTCCGTCTTGCCCTTGACGACGCTGGCGTCGTTGCCGAGCTCGATCCCCACGGTCTGGCCGGCCTGCCAGGTATCGCTTCCGCCCCAGCTCTGGCTGTCGCCCTCCTCGTAGGTGAGCTGGCGCTGGCTGGTCGCGGGTTTGGAGCCCCTGCAGTTGTCGACGGTGATCGAGGCCCCGTGGGCGTCGGAGGGTACCTCGCTGATCTTGGTGCGCTGCTTGTCGAAATCGACCCGCACGAGCTCGAAGCCCACGGCCTGCATCGGGGTGCCGTTCTTGCGCCAGACGACGTCGCGCGGGTTGCCGGTCGCCCATTTGCTGCGGCCGGCCCAGGGGCCGTATCGCGCCTCGTTCGGATAGCTCGGTCCGTAGCCCCGGATCCGCTCGAAGAGCACGAGCTCGCCGAAATCGCCGAGCACCAGATAGCGCGCCGGCCGGCGATAGGTGCGGGTGCTCCAGATCGGCTTCCGGTTCTGGTTGTAGAGGACCAGATTGCCGTCGTCCTGCATGATGAGATAGGTGCCGCGGCGCCCACGACCGCGGGTCTCGGAGGACCAGGCGGCGTCCTTGCTGTCGATGCTCACCTTGCCGGCATCGGTCCGGTAGACGACGAGATTGCCGTCGTCCTGGACGATGAGCTGATAGAGACCGTTGGGGGACCGCAGACAGCCGTCGCTGGCGAGCATGCTGTCGGCCACCAGATAGTTGGGCGCCCCGTCGGCGTCGCAGTCGACGATCTTTCCGTCTTCCAGCCGGAAGGCGCCGGCATCGCCGCTGCCCGTGGCGAGCGTGAAAAGGGCGGTACCCAGGAGAAGAAAGGTTCGCATCGCAGGTGCCTCGCATCTGGTTGTGGCTCGGGCTTCGACGCGACCCGAAACGTTTCCCGCTCACCGCACGGGTCCCGCGAGGAATGCCAGCGGGCACGACCTACAGGGGAATTCGCTCTGCGGCAGGCTCGGCTCATGTTTGCATAAGTATGAATGCGAGCCGAAATATTTCAACTATAAATTAATTCTGCCCGGATCCGTCCACGAGGTTCGGATCGTGCAGATGGCAGGCCACCCGCCGGCCGTCGCCGAGGGCGCGCATGCCCGGCGGTTCCCGGCGGCAGACCGGCATCGCCCGCGGGCAGCGCGGATGGAACGGGCAGCCCTCGGGCGGATGTTCGGGATTGGGTGGCTCGCCGCTGACCACGACGCGCCGGCGTCGGGCACCGGGCTCGGGCTGCGGCACCGCCGAGAGCAGGGCTTCGGTGTAGGGATGGGCCGGCTGCGCGAACAATTGCTCGGTCGGGGCCTCCTCGAGGATGCGGCCGAGATACATCACCGCCACCCGGTCGCAGATCGCCCGCACCACCGCCAGATCGTGGGAGATGAACAGATAGGAAAGGCCGAGCGATTCCCGCAGATCGGCCAGGAGGTTGAGGATCTGGGCCTGGATCGAGACGTCGAGGGCGGAAACCGGCTCGTCGAGGACCACCAGCCTGGGCTCCAGCATGATCGCCCGGGCGATGCCGATCCGCTGCCGCTGGCCGCCGGAGAATTCGTGCGGGTAGCGGGAGGCGGCGGTGGGGTCGAGACCGACCTGTTCGAGCATCGCCGCCACCCGCGCGCGGCGCGTGGCCTTCGACCCGAATCCGTGGATCACCAGCGGTTCCTCGAGGATGCGGCCGATCGTGAAACGCGGGTCGAGGGAGGCCATCGGATCCTGGAAGACGATCTGGAGATGACGCCGGAGCGCCCGCATCCGGCGTGCGGAGAGGCCGACCAGATCGGTGCCCTCGAACAGGACACGGCCGGAGCTGGGGCGGACGAGCTGGAGGATGGAGCGGGCGAGGGTGGATTTGCCGCAACCCGATTCGCCGACGATGCCCATGGTCTCGCCGGACCTCTGGGTGAAGCTCACCCCTTCGACGGCGTGGATCACCCCGCCCTGGACCGGAAAGCGGGTAGAGAGCTCCTCAACCCGCAGCAGTTCGCTCTCGCCGGTCATCGCACCGGGTTCCAGCAGGCCGCGAGATGTCCGTCATCGCCGGCGAGACCCGGCATCGCGCTGCGGCAGCGCTCGAGCACCCGTTGGCAGCGTGGCGCGAAGGGACAGCCGGGTGGCCGCCGGTCGGGCGGCGGCACGCTGCCGGGGATGGTGGGCAGGCGACCGCGCCGGCCCCGCAGCCGCGGGGTCGAGGCCAGCAGACCGTTGGTGTAGGGATGCCGCGGCCGGGCGAAGAGATCGGCCACCCGACCGTGCTCGACGATCCGGCCGGCGTACATCACCGCCACCTCGTCGCAGAATTCCGCCACCACCCCGAGATCGTGGGTGATCAGCAGGATGGCCATGCCGAGCTCCTCCCGCAGGCGGGCGAGGAGCTCCAGGATCTGGGCCTGGACGGTGACATCCAGAGCGGTGGTGGGCTCGTCGGCGATCAGCAGATCGGGGCCGCAGGCGAGGGCCATGGCGATCATCACCCGCTGCCGGAGGCCGCCCGAAAGCTCGAAGGGGTACTGCCGCAGGCGCCGTTCGGGCGCACCGATGCCCACCCGGCGCAGGAGCTCGAGACTGCGTTCGCGCCGTGCGGCGGCCGGCAGATCGGTGTGCAGCTTCAGCGCCTCCTCGATCTGGAAGCCGACCGTCCAGGTGGGGTTGAGGGAGGTCATCGGCTCCTGGAAGATCATCGCCAGGCGATCCCCGCGCAGCCGCCGCATCGCGGCCTCGTCGAGGGCCAGGATGTCGTTCCCGGCGAAGCGGATGCTGCCTCCCTCGATGCGCGCCGGCGGTTCCGGCAGAAGGCGCATCAGGCTGCGGGCGGTGACACTCTTGCCGCAGCCCGATTCGCCCACCAGCCCGAGGATCCGTCCCTCCTCGAGATCGAGATCGACCGCCTCGACGACGCGCAGAAAGCGGCCCTCGCTGCGGAAGGCGACGGTCAGTCCCCGGACCTCGAGCAGGCTCATGCGTCCAACGGATCCATGGAGGAAACGGGCCGGAGCGGTGAAAAGCCGCTCCGGCGCCGGCTTCAATCGAGTACGATGCGCGGGAAGTAGAGCGACACCACCCAGTTGGGCTGATCGACGATCTCGCTGATCCGCAGATCGGCACAGACGCTGCACAGCATGTAGGCCTCGGCCGGCCGCATCCCGAAGCGGCCCGAAAGCCGGTCGATCATCGCCCGCAGCGCGTCCTTCGCCGCTGCCATGAGATCGGGACCGATGCCGGTGGTCACCTCGTAGCCCTTCCCGTCGAAATGGCGGGCCACCGGACCGGGGGTGACGAAGCGCGGTGTTCGGAGCCCCGCATCCTTGACCAGATCGAAGGTCAGGGTGACCTCCATCGGGCTTTCGATGGCGGTGCCGCAGACCTCGCCGTCGCCCTGGGCGGCATGGGTGTCGCCCACCGAAAAGAGGGCCCCCGTCACCTGCACCGGCAGATAGAGCCGGGTGCCGGCGGCGAGATCGCGGATGTCCATGTTGCCGCCGCAGGCCCGGGGCGGGACGATGCTGTGCGGTCCGGGTTCGGCCGGAGCCACCCCGATGGTCCCGGTGAAGGGCTTCAGAGGCACCCGCCCGCCCGGCCCGTACATCGCCGGCGTGAGCCGCTCGGCATCGTATTTCCAGATGTGCAGGGCGGCTTCCGGGAAATCCTCGGCCAGGAGGCCGAAGCCCGGGATGACCGCCGTCCAGCCCCAGCCCGAAGGGCGGAAGCTCTCGATGGTCACCTCGAGGGCGTCGCCCGGCTCGGCCCCGTCGATGAAGACGGGTCCGGTGACCGGGTTGACCCTGGCGAAATCGAGCCGGCCCACATCCTCGACCGTGGAATCGGGGCCGAGCTGGCCGCCCGAGGCGTCCACCGTCTCGAAGGTGACGGTGGTGCCCGGGGCCACCGTCATCACCGGCGGGATCGCGTTGTCCCAGCCGAAATGGTGACGGTGGCGGTGGATCGTGTGGTTACTGGCCATCTTCGATGTAGACCTCGTCGTAATGGACCGGGATGTGCACGGGGTCGACGAAGATGGCGTCGGGGCCGCCGAGCCGGTCCGATTTCATGGTGAAGCGCTGCTCGTGGAAGACCGGCGCCCAGGGGGCGTCGTCCATGATGCGCAGGAAGATCCGCCGCCACAGATCGATCCGCTCTTCGGCCTTGGCCGGATCCACCATGGCATCGGCCTCGGCGGCCAGGGCGTCGAGCTCCTCGTTGCAGTACCAGGACCAGTTCCAGCCGCCCGGCACCGCGCCCCCGCAGCCGAGGATCGGGCCGTAGAAGTTGGAAGGATCGGGGAAATCGGCGATCCAGGCCATGCCGCCCGACCAGATCATCGGTGCCGCGTCCTTCTCGCCACCGGCGGCGATCACATTGGCCTGGGCCAGCACCTGGAGCTCGGCGCGGATGCCGATGGCCGCCAGATCCTGCTGGATGGCCTGGGCGATGCGCGGGTTGGGGTCGGTGTTCATGGCATAGAGCTCGGTATCGACGCCATCGGCGTAGCCGGCCTCGGCCATGAGCTGCTTGGCCTTCTCGGGATCGAAGGCGTAGCCCTCGTAGTTCGGGTCGTGGCCGGGCATGGCCGGGGGCAGGGGCTGGTTGGCGGGCACCGCCCGGCCGTTGATGATGCGGATGATGCGGTCCTTGTTGATGGCATGGTTGACCGCCCGCCGCACCAGCACATTGTCGAACGGCTTCATGGTGACGTTCATCGCCAGATAGCCGGTGTGGAGCTGGCCGCCCTCGACGACGTTGTCCCGCCATTCGGGATCGTTCATGATCTCCAGGAACTTGGCCGGGGGAATGCCGTCACCGAGGATGTCCACCTCGCCCCGCTGGAGACGGAGAAGGGCGACGAGGGGCTCCTGGCCCACCTCGAAGACGATCCGGTCGAGACGCGGCCGTCCTTCCTTGTAGTAGTCGGGGTTGCGCTCGAACACGAGGCGCTGGCCGAGGGTCCATTCGGCGAGGCGGAAGGCGCCGGTGCCGACCGGGTTCTTGCCGAAGTCCTGGCCGTATTTCTCGACCTCCTCGCGGGGCACGGCGAAGCTGAAATTGATGGCCATGACATGGAGGAAGGTGGCGTCCGGCCGGGAAAGGGTGATCTTCACCGTATAGTCATCGGGGGTCGTGATTCCCGACAGTTCCTCGGCGGCGCCCGAGGTCAGGGCCTCGAAGCCCTCGATGGAGGCGAAGAAGCCGGCGCCGGGGCTCTGGGTCTCGGGGCGCACCGCCCGCTCGATGGAATATTTGATATCGGCCGCCTCGAGCTCGCGCCCGTTGTGGAACTTCACCCCCTTGCGCAGCTTGAAGGTGTAGGTCAGCCCGTCCTCGCTCAGCTCGTAGCTCTCGGCGAGGTCCGGCACGAGTTCGGTGGTGCCCGGCACGTAATCCATGAGCCCGTCGAACAGGCTCTTGATCATCGACCAGTTCTGCCAGTCGTAGCCGATCGCCGGATCGAGGGTGCTGACATCGTCCTTGTAGGTGACGATCATCTCGCCACCCTGTGTGGGCTCGGCCGCACCGGCCGGTGCCGCCAGAAGCGACAGCGCGAGCGCCGTCGTGGTCAGGAATGTGCGCATGACAGGTACCTCCCCCAGGTTCACCTTCGGAACTTGATGCGCGGATCGATGAACGGTGCCACCAGATCGGCCAGCAGATTGCCGAGGACGATCGCCACCGCCGCGACGATCGTAACACCGACGATGATGGGTATGTCCACCCTCTGGATGGCCTGCCAGGCGAGCTGGCCGATCCCCGGCCAGCCGTAGACCGACTCGACCACCACCGCACCGCTCATGAAGATGCCGATGTCGAGACCGACCATCGCCACCACCGGCAGGGCCGCGTTCCGGAGGGCGTGGACGAACAGGATGCGGAAACGCCCCGCCCCCTTGGCCCGGGCGGTGACGATGTAATCCTGGCGCAGGACCTCGATCATCGCCGAGCGCATCATCCGCGCGTACCAGCCGCCCCCGAGGAGTCCCAGGGTGAGGGCCGGCAGGACCAGATGCCAGAGGGTGCCGTAGCCGCCGATCGGGAACCAGCCGAGCTGCACCGCGAAGACGTAGAGGAGCAGGATGCCGACCACGAACTGGGGGGCGGATACGGCGGCGAAGGAGGCGACCATGATCGCCCGGTCGGCCGGCCGGCCCCGCCGCGAGGCGGCGTAGATGCCGGCCGAGAGGCCGATCAGGAGCTCGAGGAGGATGGCCCCGGCCATGAGCTCGAGGGTGGCCGGCAGGCGGGAGGCGATGAGGGTCGCGACCTCGGTCTTCTGGATGTAGGAGCGACCGAGATCGCCCTGCAGGAGATCGCCGAGATAGCGCAGATACTGCTGCCAGAGGGGCAGATCGAGACCGAGTTGACGGCGGATGCTCTCCACCGTCTCCGGGGTGGCGCTGCGGCCGGCGATCTGCCGCACCGGATCGGCCGGGATCAGATAGACCAGCACATAGGTCACGAGGCTGATGCCGATCAGGATGAAGACCGCCTGACCGAGCCGGCGGGCGATATAGCCGATCACGGCTCGCGCCCCCGCTGGGTGGGATCGAGGGCGTCGCGCAAGGTGTCGCCGACGAGGTTGAAGGACAGCGCCAAGAGCAGGATCGCGACACCGGGAAAGAACACCAGCCAGGGTGCGGTGGCGAAGTAAGTCTGGTTCTCGAAGATGATGTTGCCCCAGGAGGGGGTGGGCGGGCGCACCCCGACCCCGAGATAGGAGAGGGTGGCCTCCAGCAGCACCGTGGTGGCGACGCCGAGAGTCGCCCAGACCAGCAGGGTCGGCAGCAGATGGGGCAGGACGTGCTGCAGCAGGATGCGGAAGGGGCCGGCACCGATGGCCCGGGCGGCCTCGATGAACTCGCGTTCGGCGAGGGAGGTGGTCTCGGTGTAGACGACCCGGGCGATCTGCACCCAGTTCACCATGGCGATGACCAGCGCCACGATCCACAGCGACGGGCTGAAGATGGCGGCCAGCGCGATCGCCAGCAGCAGGGCCGGGAAGGCCATCATCAGATCGGTGAAGCGCATGATGGCGGTGCCGATCCAGCCCCGGAGATAGCCGGCGGTGATGCCGAGCAGGGCACCGATCGCCACCGCCGCACCGTTGGCGACGATGCCGATGATCAGGGATGTGCGGGCGCCGAAGATGAGCCGGGAGAGGAGATCGCGGCCCAGGAGATCGGTACCCAGCCAGAAGCGTCCGTTGGGAGGCAGCGGCGCGCCCTCGAGGGTCAGCCCGTCGAAGAACTGCCGGTCCGGCGGATAGGGGGCGAGCCGTTCGGCGAACAGCGCGGCCAGCACGGTGACGGCGATCACCGTCAGCCCGAACAGGGCCACCCGATCCCCGAGGATCCGGTCGCGCAGATGCGACAAGACGGCTGTCCTCCCCCGAAGCAGCCTCCAGCGATGGTCGGCGATCATAAGCGGGCGCCCGCGGCTGGCAAGAGCGGCCGCCGGAGACCGCACGGCGACGCTTCCGGAGCCGCCGCGCCGCGGTCTATGATGCGGCCGAGCAGGGGGAGTGGCATGATCGATTTCGCGCCGACACCGGAACAGGAAGCGCTGGGCGCGGAAGTGCGGCGCTTCGTGGCGGAACGGATCGTTCCCTACGAACGCGATCCGCGCTGGGGCGTCCACGGGCCGAGCGAGGCCCTGCGACGGGAGCTGCTGGCACTCGCCCGCGAGGTCGGGCTGGTGGCACCGCATCTGCCGCCCGCTTACGGCGGCCGGGGGCTCGACCATGTGAGCCGGGCGATCGTCTTCGAGGCGGCGGGATATTCGCCGCTGGGGCCGACGGCGATGAACATCATGGCCCCCGACGAGGGCAACATGCATCTGCTCCTCGAGGCCGCCACCGAGGCGCAGAAGGAGCGCTGGCTCGTGCCGCTGGCGGCCGGGGAGATCCGCTCCTGCTTCCTGATGACCGAACCCGACGGGGCCGGCGCCGATCCGACCCTCCTCTCGACCCGGGCCGAACCCGAAGGCGAGGGCTTCGTGATCCACGGTCGCAAATGGCTGATCACCGGGGCCGGCGGCGCCGCCTTCGGCATCGTCATGGCCGATGTGCCGGGCAGGGGTGCCACCATGTTCCTGACGCCGATGGACGCCCCCGGCATCCGGCTGGTGCGGCTTCTCGACACCATCGACAGCAGCTTCACCGGCGGCCACTACGAGATCGAGCTGGACGGGCTGCGGGTGGGCCCCGATCAGGTGCTGGGCGAGGTCGGCGAGGGCTTCCGCTACGCCCAGATCCGCCTCGCCCCGGCCCGCCTGACCCATTGCATGCGCTGGCTCGGCGGGGCGGTGCGCGCCCAGGAGATCGCCCGGGATTACGCGGCCGGCCGCACCGCTTTCGGCAAGCCGCTCGGCGAGCACGAGGGGGTGGGCTTCATGCTCGCCGACAACGAGATCGACATCCTCCAGGCGCGACACTGGATCTGGTACGCGGCCTGGGTGCTGGATCGCGGTGGGAAGGGCCGTCACGAGACCTCCCTGGCCAAGGTGGCGGTGTCCGAAGCCCTCTACCGGGTGCTCGACCGCTGCGTGCAGATCCTGGGCGGTCTCGGGGTCACCGACGACACGGTGGTCATGCGGCTGTACCGGGACATCCGGGCGTTCCGCATCTACGACGGACCGTCGGAGGTGCACCGCTGGGCGATCGCCAGACGCTGCCTCAAAGGCGCGCGGCCGGCGGCCGGGGAGCGTCCGGCATGAGCGCGCGCCCGGGCGGCGAGCTGTTCGATCTTTCCGGCCGCGTGGCGGTGGTCACCGGCGGTGGGCGGGGGATCGGCCGCGCGATCTCAGAGGCGCTGGCCCGCTACGGGGCGACGGTGGTGGCCGGCGGGCGCCGGCCCGAGCCCCTGGCCGAAACGGTGGCGGCGATCCGCGAAGCGGGCGGGGAGGCCTGGTCGCATCCCCTGGATGTGACCGAGGAGGCTTCGGTGCTCGCCCTCCGCGATGCCGTCCTCGAGCGCCACGGCCGGATCGACATCCTGATCAACAATGCCGGCATCGACCCCCACTACGCGCCGCTGGAGAAGACCTCCTTCGAGGAGTGGCGGAAGATCCTCGATGTCAATCTTTCCGGGGTCTTCCGCTGCTGCCGGCATCTCGGGGCGGCGATGCTGGAGCGGGGTGGCGGGGCGATCGTCAATGTGAGCTCGATCGCCGGCCGGGTGGCGTTCCGCCGCCAGGTTCCCTACTGCGCCTCCAAGGGCGGGGTGGAGATGCTGACCCGGGCGCTCGCCCTGGACTGGGCGGATCGGGGGGTGCGGGTCAACGCCGTCGCCTACGCCTTCATCCTCACCGATCTCACCCGCGGCATCACCGGCCACGAGCATCTCTCGAAGCGGCTCCTGGCGCGCACCCCGATGGGGCGTTTCGGCAGGGTCGAGGAGACGGTGGGAGCGGTGGTCTTCCTCGCCGCCGAGGGTGCCTCCTCCTATGTCACCGGCACCACGGTGATGGTCGACGGCGGCTGGACCGCCGCCTGAGCTCCGCCGGAAACGTTCAGCGCAGCGCTTCGAGAATGCTCACATAGGAGGCCACGCAGGCCCCGCCCATGTTGTAGATGCCGCCGATCTCGGCGTCCTTCACCTGCATCCCGCCGGCCTCGCCCCGGACCTGCATGGCGGTCAGCACGTGCATCGACACGCCGGTGGCGCCGATGGGATGGCCCTTGGCCTTGAGCCCGCCCGAGGGATTGACCGGCAGCTTGCCGTCCTTCTCCGTCCAGCCCTCGAGGGCGGCCCGGGCACCCTGGCCGTGCGGGGTGAGGCCCATCGCCTCGTATTCGATCAGTTCGGCGATGGTGAAGCAGTCGTGGGTTTCCACCAGATCGAGATCCTCGAGGGACAGCCCGGAGGCCTCGAAGCCCTTGCGCCAGGCCCGCTCGCAGCCCTCGAAGAGGACGATGTCGCGGCGGCTCAGGGGCAGGAAGTCGTTGACCTGGACCGCGGCCCGGAAGACCACCGCCTTGGCCATGGAAAGGGCGGTCTCGACATCGGTCAGGACCAGCGCCGCGGCGCCGTCGGAGACCAGCGAACAGTCGGTGCGCTTGAGCGGCGCGGCGACGATCGGGTTCTTCTCCGAAACCTCGCGGCAGAAGGCGAAGCCCAGATCCTTGCGCATCTGCGCCCAGGGATTGGCGCAGCCGTTCTTGTGGTTCTTGGCGGCGATCGCCGCCAGGGCGTCGGTCTGGTCGCCGTGGCGCTGGAAATACTGCTGGGCGATCTGGGCGAAGACCCCGGCGAAGCCTCCTTCGATACCGGACTCCTCCCTGAGATAGGAGGCCTTCAGCAAGGTCCGGCCGATCTCCGGGCCGGGCAGCTCGGTCATCTTCTCGACCCCCACCACCAGCACGAAACGGGCCTTTCCGGCGGCGATGGCGCGGAGTCCGGCATGGACCGCCGCCGAGCCGGTGGCGCAGGCGTTCTCGACCCGGGTCGCCGGCGTGAAGCGCAGGGCCGGATCGGTCTGGAGGACGAGGGAGCTGGTGAAATCCTGGGGCGAGAAGCCACCGTTGAAATGGCCGAGATAGATCTCGTCCACCTCCTCGGGATCGATGCCGGCATCGGCCAGGGCCCCGGCCGCCGCTTCGGTGATCAGGCTTTCGACGTCACGGTCCTCGTGCTTGGCGAAGGGCAGATGGTGCCAACCGACGATGCAGGCGGTCATGGATTTCCTCCGCGGAGCGCTGGGCGGGTGAGGCTGTTTCGCGACGCGACATCTAGCTTCCCGCACAGGCCGCGGCAAGCGCCGCCGGTGGCGCGCGCCCTCCCGCCCGTCCGGCGGACCCTCAGGGACCGACCAGGAGCGGCACCGGCCGTTCCCAGAGCAGGCTCACCCCCAGCAGCACGAAGAAGAAGTAGAGAACGACCCGATCGATCATCATCCCGCGTTCCTCCGGCCGGGGAGGGGGACCGCCCGCGGCGGCCGCATCCCGGCAGCCGGAGAAGCTTGAGGGAAAAATCTGAATTTCCGGTTAACATGCCGATGAAAAACGGAAAATCCGCTCAGTGGCGGAAGTGACGCAGGCCGGTGAACAGCATCGCGATGCCCGCCTCCTCGGCGACCCGGATCACTTCCGCGTCGCGCAGACTCCCGCCCGGCTGGATGGCGGCGGTGGCGCCGGCACGGATCGCCGCCACCAGCCCGTCGGGGAAGGGAAAGAAGGCGTCGGAAGCGACCACGCAGGGCCGTGCCCCACGCCCCCGCTCGGCCTTGCGGACGGCGATCTCCACCGCGTCCAGGCGGCTCGTCTGGCCGGCGCCGATCCCCACCGTCGCCCGCCCGCGGGCCAGGACGATGGCGTTGGAGCGCACATGTTTCGCCACCTTCCAGGCGAACAGCAGATCCCGCATCTCCGCCTCGGTGGGGGCGCGGGAGGTGACCTGCCGCAGAGCGGCCGGATCGAGACGGCCGGAATCCCGCTCCTGGGCGAGAAAACCGCCGGCCACCGAGCGCAGGACCGGCGCCGTCCCTCGGGGATCGGGCAGGCCGCCGGTCTCCAGCAGCCGCAGGTTCTTCCGCCCCGCCAGCACCGCCGCCGCCTCGGGACGGACCTCGGGAGCGATCACCACCTCCAGGAAGAGCTTCGCGAGCTCCCGGGCGAGATCGGCCTCGAGCGGCCGGTTGACGGCGACGATGCCGCCGTAGGCGCTGACCGGATCGCAGGCCAGCGCTCGCCGCCAGAGATCCGCCGGATCGCCGCCCTCGGCGACCCCGCAGGGCGTGTTGTGCTTGACGATCACCAGCGCCGGTTCGGCGAACTCGGCGACCAGCTCGAAGGCCGCATCGGCATCGAGAATGTTGTTGTAGGAGAGGGCCTTGCCCTGGAACTGGCGGGCTCCCACCACGCCCGGCCGGGCCTCGGCGCCGGCATAGAGGGCCCCTCGCTGATGGGGATTTTCGCCATATCGGAGTACGCTTTCGCGGATGCCGGCGATCGCCAGCCGCTCCGGCAGGAAATCCCCCGTCTCCGCCGCCAGCCAGGCGGCGATCGCCGCATCGTAGGCCGCGGTCCGGGTGAAGGCCTTGCGCGCCAGGCGGCGGCGGAAGGCGAGCTCGGTGCCGCCCCGCTCGGCGATCGCCCGCCGCACCTCCGGATAGTCGGCGGGATCCACCAGCACGGTGACGAAGGCGTGGTTCTTGGCCGCCGCCCGGATCATCGCCGGGCCACCGATGTCGATCTGTTCGATGCAGGCCTCGAAACCGGCGCCCGAGGCGCGGGTCTCCTCGAAGGGGTAGAGATCGACCACCAGCAGGTCGATCGGGGCGATGCCGCGTCCCTCGAGATCGGCGAGATGCGCCGCCCGGTCGCGGCGGGCGAGGAGGCCGGCGTGGACGGCGGGATGGAGGGTCTTCACCCGACCGTCGAGAAACTCCCCGTAACCGGTGAGCTTCCCGGCCTCGGTCACCGCGATCCCCGCCTCGGCGAGGAGTCGGGCGGTCCCCCCGGTGGCCAGCAGTTCGATCCCGCGATCGGCCAGGAAGCGGGCGAAATCCACCAGCCCGGTCTTGTCGGCGACGGAGAGCAGGGCACGTCGGATGGGCAGGATGTCCATGGCAGACCTCGGCAGCTTCAGCTCCGGCGCTGCAGCCGGGCGATGTGGAAACCGTCCATGCCGCCCCGGTCCCCGAGATGACAGGGCAGGGTGCGCACGGCCCCTTCGGCGTCGATCGTCACCGGCAGGCCGCGCAGCTCCGCCGCCTCCACCGGCAGGCGCGCGAGCTCCGGGTGACGGTGCAGCAGCGCGGCGATCCGCTGTTCGCCCTCCTCGGGCTGGAGGGAACAGACGGCGTAGACCAGTATCCCGCCGGGACGCAGGCGGTCGAGCGCCACCTCGAGCAGCTCGTCCTGGAGGGCCGCCATCCGCAGCACATCGGCCGGCTGGCGCACCCAGGGGACGTCGGGATGGCGACGGATCGTGCCGGTGGCGGTACAGGGCGCGTCCAGGAGCACGAAATCGAACCGCTCCTCGAAGGTCACCCGGCGGGCGTCGCCGAGGACGATCCGCGCCGTCAGGCCAAGACGGGCGAGATTGGCCTCGAGGCGCTTCGCCCGCTGCGGCGACAGCTCGACGGCGGTGACCCGGGCGCCGGCGAGGACGAGCCGGGCGGTCTTGCCGCCCGGAGCGGCGCAGAGATCGAGCACCGGCCGGTCGCGGATCTCCCCCAGCAGCCGGGCCGGCAGGGCGGCGGCCACGTCCTGGACCCAGAACGCCCCCTCGCGATAGCCGGGCAGCAGCTCGACGGGACCGCCGCCGCGCCGGCGCAGGGTGCCGTCGGGGAGGATCTCGGCTTCGAGCCGCTGGGCCCAGCCTTCGGGATCCTCCTTCACCTGCAGATCGAGGGGAGGCTCCCGCAGATGCTGGAGGGCGATCGCCAGGGTGGTTTCCTCGCCGTAGGCGCCGGCCCAGCTCCGCCACAGCCAGGGCGGGGTGTTGCGGCGCGCGGCTTCGGCATCCGGCAGCGGATCGAGCCCCCGCCGGGCGAGCTTGCGGAGCACCGCGTTGACCAGGCCGGCATGGGCCGGGGCCCGGTCGCGGGCGAGGCGCACGGTCTCGGCCACGGCGGCATGGGCCGGGGTGCGCAGATGAACGAGCTGGGCGAGCCCGAGACGCAGCAGGTTCATCGCCGTGGGCCGCGAGGGGCGGTGGCGCAGCAGCGGGGTGATGCGGTCGTCGATCTCCCGCAGCCGGCGCAGGACGGTGGCGTACAGAAGGCGCGCGAAGGCCCGGTCGCAGGCCGAGAGACGATCGAGATCGGGATGGCGCTGGAACACCTCCTCGGCCGGCCGCGGACGGGCGCCGAACACCGCATCCAGCACCTCGAGGGCGACCGCCCGGGCGTCGGCCCGCCGTCTTCCGGGCCGTCCCCGGGCGGCGGTCGGCCGTCGGCGCCGTTCAGGGCTGGCGGGCAAGGGCGTCCTCGATCAGTTTGCGCGTGTTGGCGATTCCGTAATAAGCCACGAAACTGCCGAAACGGGGCCCCTGGCTCTGCCCGAGCAGCACCTCGTAAAGGGCCCGGAACCAGTCGCGGAGATTGGCGAAGCCGTGACGCTTGCCGATCTCGTAGATCTCCTGCTGGATGGTTTCCGGCGGGGTGTCCTCGGGCAGGGTCGCGAGATGGTCGCGGAGTTCCGCGAGTGCCGCCCGTTCGCGCGGGTCCGGCGCCCGGTAGCGCTTGTTGGGCGCGACGAAATCCCGATAGTAGGCGAGGGCCCGCTCCACCAGCTCGGCGAGCCGCGGCGAGCTTTCGGGTGAAGCGTCGGGAGCGTAGCGGCGGATGAAGCCCCACAGCACCTCGGGGGTCTCGGCGTTGACCACGCTCGCCAGGTTGAGGAGCATGGCGTAGCCCACCGGCAGCCGCTCCACCGGCGGCGCACCGTCGTGGATGTGCCAGACCGGATTCTCGACGCGCCTTTTCTCGTCCTGCCCGGGAAAGGCCTCGAGCAGCGCCTGATACTCGTCGACATGGCGGGGAATGACGTCGAAATAGAGGCGTTTGGCCTTGCGGGGATGCTGGTAGAGGAACAGCATCAGGCTCTCCCTGGTGCCGTAGCGCAGCCACTCCTCGATGGTCAGCCCGTTGCCCTTCGATTTCGAGATCTTCTCGCCCTTCTCGTCGAGGAAGAGTTCGTAGATGAAACCCGCCGGCGGGGTGCCGCCGAGGATCCGGCAGATGCGCCCCGACAACCGGACCGAATCGATCAGATCCTTGCCCGCCATCTCGTAGTCCACCCCGAGGGCGGTCCAACGCAGCGCCCAGTCGGCCCGCCACTGCAGCTTGCAGTGGCCGCCGGTGACCGGGACCTCGGTGAGGCTGCCGTCCTCGTCCCGGAACACCACCGTGCCGCGTTCGGGATGCCGTTCGAGGATCGGCACCTGCAGGACCCGGCCGGTGCGCGGCGAGATCGGCAGGATGGGGCTGTATGTCGCCCGCCGTTCCGGCCCCAGATGCGGGGCCACCACGGCACGGATCTCCTCGTGCCTTTCCAGCACCTTCAGGAGCACCGCGTCGAACAGGCCGGCCCGGTAGCATTCGGTGGCGCTCTTGAACTCGTAATCGAAGCCGAAGCGGTCGAGGAAATCCCGCAGCCGGGCGTTCATGTGGGCGCCGTAGCTCTCGTGGGTGCCGAAGGGATCCGGGATCGCGGTCAGTGGCTTGCCGAGATGGGCCTCCAGCATCTCCGGGCGGGGCAGGTTGTCCGGGATCTTCCGCAGCCCGTCCATGTCGTCGGAGAAGGTGTAGAGGCGGGTCGGCAGATCGGAGAGCCGGCGGAAGACCCGCCGTACCAAGGTCGTGCGGAAGACCTCGGCGAAGGTTCCGATATGGGGCAGCCCGGAAGGGCCGTAGCCCGTCTCGAAGAGGACGAACCCCTTGGCCGGCGGGTGTCTTTCGACACGCTGGAGGAGCGCCTTGGCTTCGGCGACGGGCCAGGCCTTGCTGGCCAGCAGGATTTCGCGGTCCATGGGCGGAGCAGCTCGGAAGGTGATGGCGAGGGCGGCGGGAGCCCTTTCTCCGCGCGCCTTCTAGCAGGCGACGGGGGCGGCCGGAAGAGCGGCGCGAGGGGCGCTGTCGTCGCGCCCCGCGGATTCACCGGAACGAACATGGAACACAGCTAAACCATCGGTGTTCGTAGCTGGCCTAACCCTCTCTCCGGCAAAGCTCGGTCGGAATCTGAAGATTGATCAAAAAAGCGTTTGAAATGAACCGCTTAGTAGGGCATACTTCATATCAACGAAGGCACGTCTGACAGATACCGAGGGTTCCCGTCTCTTCGGTCGTCTTCGCGAAAACCCCGGTTGGGCACAGTGAGGGGGTAGCGGGATGGCGCAGAGAGGGAGTGGAGGCACCGACACCGAGAACCGCCGGCAGGGCGGCCGGGGTCGGTGGTCGTTCGGGGGCCGTACGGCCTCGCGATCCGGGGAGCGCAGGCTGCGGACGCAGGAGGCGATCGGCTTCGGCGCGCCGCTGACCGCGGCCTTCATCGCCCTGACCTATCTCGGTGGCCGGAAGGCCTCGGCCGAGGAAGGTGAACCGCCAGCCGGGGGCGAACCGGCGATCCCGCCGGAGGTTGCGGCGGAGGCGGCGGCCGGGCGACAGATGGACGGCACCACGGTCTTCCAGGGAGCGGCGGCGGTGGCGCCGCTGGTGGCCCCGGCGACGGTGAGCGGGATCGCCGATCTGCTGGAGCCGCGACCGGTGGATCCGCCGGCCGGGTTGCGGCTCGCCGAGGTCTCCCCGCCCGCGACCGGCGACCCGTCGGGCGGCCCGGACGGAACGCCGTCCGACCCGCCGCCCCCCTCGCCGGTCGCCGCGGCCGCGAGCGGGCCGCCGCCGACGGCGCCGGCGGCCGTCCTTCCGGGGGCGGGCGACGCGCCGGACGGGAGCCCCGTCGGCGACGAGAATCTCGGCCGGGTGGCGACGGCCACCGCCGGGGACGCGGAGCTCGCCGGCACCGCGGGTGACGATCTGCTGCGTGGCGGCGAGGGGGCCGACCTGCTCACCGGCTTCGGCGGCGACGACCGGCTCGAAGGCGGCGCGGGCGACGATATTCTCGACGGCGGCGAGGGGCGCGACCGGCTGACCGGCGGGCCCGGCGCGGACCGGCTCGAGGGCGGCGCGGGCGACGATCTCCTCGAAGGCGACGGCGGCGACGATTTCCTCCAGGGCGGCCCGGGCAGGGACGTGCTGTCGGGTGGTCCCGGCGACGACATCCTCGACGGCGGCCCCGGCTTCGATCGTCTCGCGGGCGGGCCCGGCGACGACATCCTGGTGATCGATCATCCGGCCGACACCGCCAGCGACGAGGCCGGTCCGGCGGGCGGCAGCGACATCCTGCGGGTCGAGGCGGGCTACGCCGAGAATCTCGCCGCCCTGCGTCCCGGGACGGTTCCGGACGGGGCCGCCACCTTCGTCCTCGGGCCGACCGTCGGTCGCGGCCTGCCCGAAGGTGCCAACGGCTATCTCCAGGAGGTCGGCGCCGGCATCGAGCACGTCGAACTGCGCGGCGATGCGGATCACGATCTGCTCGGCGACGGCGGCGACAACCGCCTGCTCGGCAACGCCGGCGACAACGCCGTCTGGGGGGGGGACGGGGACGATCTGCTGGCGGGCGGTCCCGGCGACGACCTGCTCGACGGCGGCCCCGGCGACGATCTCCTCGACGGCGGCGAGGGGGCCGACATGCTCTACGGCGGGGCCGGCGACGACACCTTCCTCCTGGGCCTCGCCGAGGACGGCCCCGATCGCATCTTCGATCACCGGGGCGCCAACGGTCTGCGCTTCGAAGGGCCCGCCGACACCCGGCTCACGGCCCGCCTCGAGGGTGCCGATCTGGAGATCCTCGCCGACGGGCAGAACATCGCCACCATCCTCGGCTATGCCGACGATCCCCGGGCCTGGACGGACATCGCCATCGGCGGCGAAACCCGTCCGGTGGCGTCACTCCTGGGCGGGGACGGGAGCGGGGAGGCCGATCTGCTGCGCCCTTTCGCCACCGTCGCCAGGACCGAGGGGAGTGACGGCGACGACATTCTCGCCGGCGGCGAGGGTCGGGACTGGCTGAGCGGCGGCGCCGGCAACGATCTCCTGCGCGGCGGGGCCGGCGACGACCTCCTCGAAGGCGGTTCGGGCAACGATCTCCTGCGCGGCGGCGAGGGCGACGATCTCTACCTGCTGCGGGCCGGCGAAGGGGGCATCGACCGCATCGAGGACGCCGCCGGCACCAACCGGATCGCGATGCCCGATGCCGGGGTCGGGGAGCTCGGCGGTTTCCTCGCCGGCGAGGATCTGTGGATCACGGTGGACGGCGCCCCGGCGGCGGTGGTTGACGGCTTCGCCGCCGATCCGCAGGCCTTCGCCGGGGTGCGGACGGGCGACGGCTTCGTTTCCGCCGGGGAACTCGTCGATCGGAACGCGGGCTGAAGCCCGTCCGGCGGTCACCTCTCGCCGAACAGGCCGGCCCCGGCGAGGGCCGGGTAGAGCTTGCGGTAGCGCGCCAACAGCCCGCCGTAGGCTGCGACTGCATCGGCCGCGGGGGTCACCTCGGTTTCCGCGGCGGGCACGCAGCGCGCTACCGCATCCCCGAAATCGGCGAACATCCCGGTGCCGACGCCGGCCAGCATGGCGGCACCCAGCGCCGGCCCGTCCTCGGCGGCGGCCGGCAGCAGCGGCCGGTCGAGCTGGGCCGCGAGGATCTCCCGCCAGTGCGGGTTGCGGGCGCCGCCGCCGGCGAGGAGGAGACGCCGCGGCTCGAGACCGAGGCCGCGCATCCGGGCGAGACAGTCGGCGAAGGCGAAGCCGACCCCTTCCACCAGCGCCCGGGCCATGTGGCGCCGATCGTGGGCCAGCGACAGGCCGACCCAGGCGCCGCGGGCGTCGGGATCCATGTGCGGCGAGCGCTCGCCGGCGAGATAGGGGAGGAACAGGAGCCCTTCGGCGCCGGCGGGAAGATCCGCGATCTCCGCGAACAGCCGGTCGAAGACCGCGCCCTCCGCGGCGGTCTCGCCGAGCACCTTCTCCGCGAACCAGGCCAGCGCCCCGCCCGCCGACAGCACCACCCCCATCAGATGCCAGCCGCCGGGCACCGCCGCACAGAAGGCGTTGAGCCCGCCCTCCGGATCGGCGACCGCCCGCTCGGCGTGGACGAACAGGGTGCCGGAGGTGCCGATCGAGCAGACGCCGTCGCCGCCGGCGACGATCCCGGCGCCGATCGCCGCACAGGCGTTGTCGCCGCCGCCCGCCACCACCGGCAGTCCTTCGGGAAGGCCGCTGGCCGCGGCACCCGCGGCGTCGATGTGGGCGACGATCTCCGGCCCCTCGTGGACCGGCGGCAGCCAGGACCGCGGGATCTCCAGCGCGTCCAGCATCTCCGGACTGTAGTCGCGGGTCCGGATGTCGAGCAGCAGGGTGCCGGAGGCGTCGGCGGCGTCGGTGGCGGCGGTGCCGGTCAGGCGCAGGCGGAGGAAATCCTTGGGCAGCAGCACCCGGGCGATGCGGGCATGGGCCTCGGGTTCCTGTTCCGCCAGCCACAGGATCTTCGGGGCCTGGAAACCGGCGCTCGGGCGGTTGCCGGTGATCTCCAGCACCCGCGCCCGACCGAGCCGCCGTTCGATCTCCGCGCACTGGGCGCCGGTGCGGGCGTCGTTCCAGAGCAGTGCCGGCCGGATCACCGCCCCTTCGGCATCGAGGAACACCGAGCCGTGCATCTGGCCCGACAGGCCGAGGCCGAGGATCTCGGCATCCCCCGTCGCCGCGCGGATCCGGGCGAGACAGTCGCGGGCCGCCCGCCACCAGTCCTCGGGATCCTGTTCGCTCCAGCCGGGCCGCGGGGTGGCCAGCGGATAGGAGGCGCCGGCGCGGGCCCGGATCCTGCCGGCGGCGTCGAGGGCCACCGCCTTGAGGGCGCTGGTGCCGAGGTCGAGACCGATGGTGAGCGCGTCGCGAGCGGTGGTCATGGTTGCTCCTCCCTGGATCATCCCGGCTGTGGCTTTACCCTCTCCGGTACCTCTTCTATATGCTGCGGGCGCGCGATGCAGCCGCGACGAGGACGGTTGCCGCCCGAGCCCGGCCGAACCGCGGTCCCGCCAGTCGAGAAGCGATTCCGGAAATGCCCGAGCAGCGAGAGAGCGAAGCCGCGACGGTGGTGCGTCTGGCCCTGCCCAAGGGCCGGATGCAGGAGGGCGTGCTGCGGCTCCTCGCCGACGCCGGGATCCGGCTGACCTTCGATCGCCGCGGCTACCGCCCGACCCTTTCCCTGCCCGGATTCGAGGCCAAGCTCCTGAAGCCCCAGAACATCGTCGAGATGCTGCACATGGGATCGCGGGACCTCGGGTTCGCCGGCGCCGACTGGGTGGCGGAAAAGCACGCCGAGCTGGTCGAGCTGCTGGACACCGGGCTCGATCCGGTGCGGATCGTCGCCGCCGCCGGCGCCGCGTTCCTCGAAGACGGGCGGCCGCCGGCGCGGTCCTTCGTGATCGCCACCGAATACGAGCGGCTGACCCGGGCCTGGCTGGAGGCGCGCGGCTACGACGCGCGGATCGTGCGCTCCTACGGGGCGACGGAGGTGTTCCCCCCCGAGGATGCCGACATGATCGTCGACAACACCGCCACCGGCGCCACCCTCAAGGCCAACGGGCTGATCGTCTTCGACGAGCTGATGCGCTCCTCGACCCGCCTCTACGCCCATCCGACGGCCCTCGAGGATGCGGCCCGGCGGGACGTGATCGAACATTTCGTGCTGCTGCTCCGCTCGGTGCTGTCGGCGCGCGAGCGGGTGATGCTGGAGGTCAACGTGAACGCCGCCGATCTCGAACGGGTGGTGGAGATCCTGCCCTGCATGCGGGAACCGACCATCGCCCCCCTCCATCACGAGGCCGGCTTCGCCGTCAAGGCGGCGGTGCCCCGCCGCGATCTGCCGCAGCTCATCCGGGCCATCAAGGAGCGCGGCGGAAGCGACATCGTGGTGGTCGAACTGGCGCAGATCGTGCCATGAGCGGGCGCCGGGCCGACATCCTCCGCGAGACCGCGGAAACCCGGATCCGCCTCCTGCTGCGGCTCGACGGCGAGGGCAGAGCGGAGATCGCGACCGGGCTCGGCTTTCTCGATCACATGCTGACCGCGCTGGCGAAGCACGGGAGATTCGATCTCGAGCTGCGCTGCGAGGGCGATCTCGAGGTGGACGATCATCATACCGTCGAGGACTGCGCCATCGCACTGGGCCAGGCGTTCGACCAAGCACTCGGCGAACGCCGCGGCATCGCCCGCTTCGGTGCCGCCTACGCCCCTCTCGACGAGGCGCTGGTGCGGGCGGTGGTCGATCTCTCCGGCCGTCCCTTCGCCCATGTCGAACTCGGCTTCCGGCGCGAGCGCATCGGCGGGGTGGCGACCGAGAACCTGAGCCATTTCTTCGTCTCGCTGGCGATGTCGGCACGGATGGCCCTGCATCTCGATCTCCTCCGCGGCGCCAACGACCATCACAAGGCCGAGGCCGCCTTCAAGGCCCTGGCCCTGGCCCTGCGGGGAGCGGTGGCGGCGGCGGGCCACGGCGAGATCCCGAGCACCAAGGGCGCGCTCTGATGCGGAGGGTGCGGATCGTGCCCACGGGCACCGCCAATCTCGCTTCCGTGGCGGCGGCGTTCCGACGCCTCGGTGCCGAGCCGGTGCTCTGCGAGGATCCGGCGGCGATCGAGGCCGCCTCCCATGTCATGCTGCCGGGGGTCGGCGCCTTCGGCGCCGCGATCGCGCGGCTGCGGGAAAAGGGGCTCGACCGGGCGCTGATCGCCCGCATCGAGGCCGACCGGCCGACGATGGCGATCTGCGTCGGCCATCAGCTCCTGTTCGCCGAAAGCGAGGAGAGCCCCGGGGTGCCGGGGCTCGGGGTCGTGCCGGCCCGGGTCGAACGCTTCCCGGCCGATGTCCGCTGCCCCCAGTTCGGCTGGAACGCGATCGCGGCCGGTTCGGATGCGCTCCTCCTCGAGGAGGGCTGGGCCTATTTCGCCAACAGCTACCGGGCCGGCGAGGCACCCGGCTGGCGCATCGCCACCGCCGAGCACGGCGGCCGCTTCATCGCCGCCATGGAACGCGGCAAGGTCGTCGGCTGCCAGTTCCATCCCGAGCTCTCGGGCGCCTACGGCGCGGCCCTGCTGTCCCGCTGGCTGGAGCTCTCCTGATGCTCGCCCGCCGGATCATCCCCTGCCTCGACGTCAGCCACGGCCGGGTGGTCAAGGGCGTGCGCTTCCAGGGGCTCAGGGATGCCGGCGATCCCGCCGAACGGGCCGTCCTCTACGAACAGCAGGGGGCCGACGAGATCGTCATTCTGGATGTTTCGGCCACTCCCGAGGGCCGCGGCCATCAGCTCGAAACCGTGCGTCGGGTGCGCGAGCGGCTCGCCATCCCGCTCACCGTCGGCGGCGGCATCCGCGAGGTGGAGGACGCGCTGCATCTGCTCGAGGCGGGGGCCGACAAGGTGTCGGTGAACACCGCCGCGGTCGCCCGGCCGGAGCTCCTGACCGAGATCGCCGGGCGCTTCGGCCGCCAGTGCTGCGTGCTGGCGATCGACGCCGCGCACCGGCAGGGCCGCTTCGAGGTGCTGGTCAAGGGCGGACGCGAAGGCACCGGCATCGACGCCGTCGCCTGGGCGCAGGAAGGGGAGCGGCGGGGCGCCGGCGAGATCCTGCTCACCTCCTGGGACCGCGACGGGACCCGCGAGGGCTACGATCTGCCGCTCCTGCGTGCCGCCGCCGCGGCCGTACGGGTGCCGATCATCGCCTCCGGCGGCGCCGACAATCCGGACCATCTGCGCGAGGCCTTCGCCGCCGGCGCGGATGCGGTGCTCGCCGCCTCCATCTTCCACGACGGTGATCTCACGGTCGCGGAGGTGAAACTCCATCTGCTGGAACACGGGGTGCACGTCCGCCCATGATCGTCCCCTCCATCGACCTCATGGGCGGCCGCACGGTGCAGCTCGTGGGCGGCGAGAAGCAGGCCGTCGATGCCGGCGATCCGCTGCCCATCGCCGAACGGTTCGCCCTCGCCGGCGAGATCGCGGTGATCGATCTCGATGCCGCCATGCGCCGGGGCTCCAATGCCGGACTGGTGGAACGGCTGGTGGCCCGCTTCGATTGCCGGGTAGGCGGCGGCATCCGCGACCTCGACACCGCGGTGCGCTGGCTCGATGCCGGCGCCTCCAGGATCATCCTCGGCACCATGGCGGTGCCCGAACTGCTGGCGAAGCTGCCGAAGGAGCGGCTGATCGCGGCGGTGGATGCGAAGAAGGGCGAGGTGGTGGTCGAGGGCTGGAGGCAGGGTACCGGCCGCCGCCTGCTCGAGCGGGTCGCGGAACTGCGCGATCACGTCTCCGGCTTCCTGGTCACCTTCGTCGAGCGCGAGGGGCGGATGGGCGGCACCGACATGGCCCTCGCGAAGGCGGTGGTGGAGGCGGCGGCGCCGGCGCGGGTGACGATCGCCGGCGGCGTGACCACCGCCGAGGAGATCCGCGAGCTCGACGCCATCGGCGCCGACGCCCAGGTGGGCATGGCCCTCTACACCGGACGGCTCGATCTCGGTGAGGCCATCGCCGCCCCCCTGGTCACGGATCGCGCCGACGGCCTCTTCCCGACCGTGGTCTGCGACGAGCGCGGGATGGCGCTGGGGCTGGTCTGGTCGAGCCGCGAATCGATCCGCGCCGCGGTCGCCGAACGGCGCGGCATCTACTGGTCGCGGTCGCGCGGGAGCCTGTGGCGCAAGGGGGCAAGCTCGGGGGCGGTGCAGGAGCTGCTGCGCATCGATCTCGACTGCGACCGGGACGCGCTGCGGTTCACGGTGCGCCAGCACGGCTCCGGTTTCTGCCATCTCGGCAGCCGCTCCTGCTGGGGCGAGGAGGAGGGGCCGGGTGCCCTGGCCCGCCTGCTGCTGGCCCGCCGCCACGAGGCTCCGGAAGGCTCCTATACCGCCCGCCTGTTCGCCGATCCCGATCTGCTGGCCGCCAAGCTGCGCGAGGAGACCGAAGAGCTGATCGCGGCCGGGAGCCGCGAGGAGGTGATCTGGGAAGCCGCCGATCTCCTCTACTTCACGCTGGTGCGCCTGGCCCGCGAGGGGATCGATCTGGCCGAAGTCGAGCACCATCTGGCGCGGCGCCGGCGCAAGGTCACCCGCCGCGGCTAGGACCGCCTACCAGTAACGCATGGCCGCCCGGTAGAGCCCGTCCAGGACCTCGGCGGTGATCGCCACCGGGGCATTGTCCAGGAGCCGCCGCTGCGGCAGCGCCCCCTCGGTGAGGGCGGCGATATCGACGGCCGAAAAGCCGATCGCCTCGAGCCCGTTGGGCACCCCCGCCATGCGCATGAGACGGATCAGCCGGTCGGCCACCAAGGGGCCGCCCTCGCGCGGATCCACGCCCTCGGTATCGGCCCCGAGGGCCCTTGCCGCCTCCAAGAGACGCGGGCCGGCGCGCGCCTCCATCGCCCGGTAGACGGGAGGCGCGTTCAGGATCACCGCCATGCCGTGGGGCACCAGCGGCGGGCCGGGCGGATAGTCCGCCGGCCGGTATTCCCGGACCATTCCCGAGACCGGATAGGAGAGGGCGTGGGGCAGGTGACAGCCGGCGTTGCCGAAACTGGCGCCGGCCAGGGTCGCCGCCCAGAGCAGGCGCCCCCGCGCCGCCATGTCCGGGGGATCGGCGAGAGCCGCCTCGAGATTGGCGGCCACCAGGCGGATCGGTTCCAGGGCCATCAGATCGGACCAGGGATTGGCGCCCTGGGTCATCGGCCGCAGATCGGGCTCCCGCGGCAGCTCCCGTTCCGACACCGGCCGGCAGGTCCAGGCCTCGAGGGCGTGGCAGACGGTATCGAGGGCGGTGCAGGCGAGGGCGGTGCGCGGCAGGCTCGCCGTCGCCTCCGGATCGATCACCGCGTGATCCGGCACCAGGTGATGCGACATGATCCCCGTCTTGGCCTTCATCGCCAGGAGATCGAAGATGGCGATGCCGGTGCATTCGCTTCCCGTGCCGCAGGTCGTCGGGCAGGCGACGTGCGGCCGGAGCGGCCCGGGCACGTTCCGCCCCTCGCCGATCGGGGCGTTGACGTAGGCCATGAACTCCTCGGGCCAGGTACTGTAGAGATCGGCCACCTTGGCGGTGTCCATCACCGATCCGCCGCCGACCGAAACGAAGCCGTCGAAGCCGCCGTCGCCGGCGAAGCGGATCGCCTCGCGGAAGGAACGATCGGTCGGTTCGATCGCCACTTCGGCGAAGACCGTGACCACCAGCCCGGCCTCCTCCAGGGCCCGTTTCACCGTCCTCACCGGCGGCAGGGTTTCGAGATGCCGGTCGGTGACCAGCAGCGGCCGCCGCATGCCGAGGCGGCGGGCGATGTCGCCCACCAGCGCCAGGCTGCCGGGACCGTAGGTGATGCGCGGTGTCGTGACGGTGAAGGAATGTGAAGCGTCCATCTGCGCCCTCCGCCGGGATGTGCCGTAGATTGCGCCCGCGGAAGGGGGATCGCAAGCACCGGCCGGGGGCCGGGACGATGGCCCCCGTCGGGACCGCGAAAGTATGTCGCACGGAGGAAAGAACAAGCCCCGCTCCGGGACCGTGGGGCGCCCCGTTCTTCGTGCCCGTGCAACGGTTTGTACGCGGCCATCCGGGTCTGCCGGAGATCGGACATTCGCTGTCGTAGGCCGAACAGCGGAAGCCCCCGTCTTCCCCCATTTCTCGGGCAGGCGCGGATCCCCCGGTCCGAGGCCGCCAGCGCGGAGACCAGCCGCATGACCTCGATCCGTCTCGCCACCGCGGCGACAGCGAACGCGAAGCGCCCGGTCGATCTCGCCTCCGCGATCGTCGAGTTGCTGCGGGACTTCTCGATCGAGGTGACCCCGAAGCAGGCGGCCAGGGTCGAGAGCTTCGCCGCCCTGCTGCCACCGGGGACGCGGGTGTTCGTGACCTTCGTTCCCGGCGAGACGGTGGATGCGGTGCTGCCGGTGGTGGAGCGGCTCGCGCGGGAAGGCATGCGGCCGGTGCCCCATGTCGCGGCCCGCAATCTCCTCGCCGAAGCGACCCTCCAGCACCATCTGCGCGGCGCCCGGGCCTGCGGCGCGAGCGAGGCGCTGGTGATCGCAGGCGGCGCCCGCAAGCCGCTCGGTCCCTACGCCTCGACCATGGATCTCCTGGCCACCGGGCTGTTCGAGGAGCTGGGGTACACGCGGCTCCATGTCGCCGGCCATCCCGAGGGCAGCCCGGACATTCCGGATGCGGAGCTCGCCCGCGCTCTGGCCGCCAAGAACGCTTGGAGCGCCCGTACCGGGATCCCGGTCGAGCTCGTCACCCAGTTCACTTTCGACGGCGTCCGGCTGGGCGCCTGGGAACGGGAGATCCGAGCCAGCGGCAATCGGCTGCCGATCCGCGCCGGTCTCGCCGGACCGGCGTCGGTGACGAGCCTCCTCCGATACGCCCGCATGTGCGGCGTCTCGGCCTCGGTGGGCTTTCTCCAGCGCAGCGGCGGGAGGTTCCTGCAGCTCGTCGGCCAGGCGGCCCCGGACGGGCCGATCCTGGCCCTCGCCCGGGCGCGGATGGAGGATCCCGGAAGCCTCCTCCGCGGGGTCCATTTCTATCCCTTCGGCGGCTTCGTCCGCACCGCCGCCTGGGCCGGGGCGGTGGCCGAGGGCCGCTTCACCCTGTTCGCCGACGAAAGCGGTTTCGCGGTCGAGATCTGAGTCCTCCGCGGCGGCGAACGCCCGCCGCCCGCTTTGCCCTTCGCCGCGTTCCTCTCTATGGTGGGCGCGGCCGATCCGGGTCGCCTCCTCACCGTCGAAGCAGCAGATGGCCGTCCGCCCCCCGGGCCTGCATCTCCGTACCTTCCTCCTCCGCCTCGTGCGCAACGAGCAGATGCTGCTGCTGCTGGTCGCCGCCCTCGCCGGGGCGACCGCGGCCTACGCCGCCATCGCCTTCCGCGAACTGGTGCGGCTGGTTGTCCGGCTGGGCTACGGCGTGGGCGGGGGCGATCCCGCCGTCGCCGCCGCCGACCTCCCCTGGTGGCTGCTGGTGACGGTGCCGGCGGCCGGCGGGCTGCTGCTCGGCCTGCTCACCCGGTTCCTCCTGCCGGGACCGCTGCCGCAAGGGGTGGCCGACGTGATCGAGGCCTGCGCGCTCCGCAACGGGCGGATGCCGCTGCGGACCGGTCTCGCGGCCGCCTTCCTGAGCGCCAGCTCGATCGGGGTCGGGGCCTCGGTGGGACGGGAGGGGCCGATCGTCCATCTCGGCGCCACCCTCGCCTCCTGGTTCGCCAAGCGGCTCCATCTCGGCCCCTCGCTGTCCCGCACCCTGCTGGGCTGCGGCGTCTCGGGGGCCATCGCCGCCGCCTTCAACGCCCCGATCGCGGGGGTCTTCTTCGCCCTCGAGGTGGTGGTCGGCCATTACGGGCTGGGCGCCTTCTCGCCGGTGGTGATCGCCTCCCTGGTGGGGACCGTGGTCACCCGGGTGCACATCGGCGCCGAGCCGGCCTTCGGCCTCATGCCGCATTTCGTCGCCTCCTTCTGGGAGGTCCCGGCCTTCCTGCTCCTCGGTGTCGTCGCCGCCGGGGTGGCGATCGCCCTGCTCTGGGCGATCGGCATCGTCCGGCGTCTGCACGCGCGCTGGGCGATCCCCTCCTGGCTGCAGCCGGCGCTGGCCGGCCTGCTGCTCGGCACGATGGCGATCGGCTTCCCCGAAATCCTCGGCGTCGGCTACCAGGTGACGACCCGGGCCCTGTACGGGGAGTTCCCGCTCGAGAGCTTCGTCCTCCTGGCGGTGGTCAAGACCGCCGCCACCGCCCTCTGCCTCGGCAGCCGCTTCGGCGGCGGCATCTTCTCGCCGAGCCTCGCCGTCGGGGCGCTCACCGGCGGCGCCTTCGGCCTCGTCGCCGGCGCCGTGTTCCCCGAGCTCGCCTCGGGGCCGGGGGTCTACGCCACCCTCGGCATGGGGGCGCTCGCCGCCGCCACCCTCGGCGCACCGGTCTCGACCGTGATCATGATCTTCGAGCTGACCACCGATTACGGCATCACCTTCGCCCTGATGGCCAGTGTCGCCGTGGCCTCCCTGCTCACCCGCCAGCTCTACGGCCACAGTTTCTTCACCTGGCAGCTCGCCGTCCGCGGGATCGACGTCGAGGGGCATCGGGAGCTCGCCCTGCTGCGCAGCCGCCGGGTCCACGACGTGATGCGGGTCGATCATGTCGAGGTGCCGCGCGACGCGTCCCTGGAAGAGATCAAGCGCCGCTTCCACGCCCGCCACGGGCCGATCTTCGTGGTCGAGGCGGACGGCACCCTGTTCGGGGCCATCACCCTCGAGGATCTGGTGGAAGCGGAGTTCGCCGACGGGCGGGGGAAGCTCCGGGCGGAAGATCTCGCCCGGCGCCTGCCGGTGGTCCTGTTCCCCGGGGAGAACCTGGCGGCGGCCTTCCGCCGCTGCCACACCTTCCAGCTCGAACATGTGCCGGTGGTCCGCTCCCGGCAGGATTTTCACCTTGTCGGCGAAGTCCGAATGCGCGATCTCATCGAGGCCTACAACCGGGCGCTGCTGGAAGCGCGGGCACAGGAACGGGGCCGCTGCTGAGCGAGGAGGAGGAGAAGCCGGAATCATGGTGGTGCAGCCCGAGCCGATGCCGCTCCGCAGCGGCGATCCCCCCCATCTCGCCGGGCTCAATCCGGAGCAGCGGGCGGCGGTGGAGGCCACGGACGGGCCGCTCCTGGTGCTGGCCGGGGCCGGCACCGGCAAGACCCGGGTGCTGACCGCGCGCCTCGCCCATCTCCTGGTGACCGGCCGGGTACGACCGGGCCAGGTGCTGGCGGTGACCTTCACCAACAAGGCCGCCCGCGAGATGGTGGAGCGGGTCGAGCAGCTCATCGGCCGCTCCTGTGCGGGGCTGTGGCTGGGCACCTTCCATGCCATCGGCGTGCGCATCCTCCGGCGTCATGCCGAGCTCCTCGGCCTCAAATCGAACTTCACCATTCTCGATACCGACGACCAGCTCCGCCTCCTCAGGCAGGTGATCCAGGCCGCCGATCTCGACGAGCGCCGCTGGGCGCCGCGGGTTCTCCTGGCGATCATCCAACGCTGGAAGGATCGGGGATGGAGGCCCGATCGGGTACCCGATTCGGAGGTCGGCGATTTCGCCCTCGGTCGGACGGTGGAGCTCTACCGGGCCTACCAGCAGCGGCTCACCACCCTCAACGCCTGCGATTTCGGAGATCTGCTGCTGCACGGTCTCACCCTGTTCACCGAGCACGAGGACCTGCTCGAGGACTATCGACGGCGGTTCCGGGCGATTCTCGTCGACGAATACCAGGACACCAACATCGCCCAATATCTCTGGCTGCGACTGCTGGCCCGGGACCATCGCAACATCACCTGCGTCGGCGACGACGACCAGTCGATCTACAGCTGGCGGGGTGCGGAGGTCGGCAACATCCTGCGCTTCGAGCAGGATTTCCCCGGCGCCACCATCATCCGCCTCGAGCGCAACTACCGTTCCACCGGCCACATCCTCGGCGCCGCCTCCGGGCTCATTGCCCGCAACCGGGCGCGCCACGGCAAGACCCTCTGGACCGAAGGGGAGGAGGGCGAGCCGGTGCGCATCGCGGGCCTCTGGGACGATCAGGAGGAGGCCCGCTTCGTCGGTGAGGAGATCGAGGCCTGGCAGCGGGCTGGCGGCGCTCTCGGCGAGACCGCGGTTCTCGTGCGGGCCGGGTTCCAGACCCGGGCCTTCGAGGAACGCTTCATCCAGATGGGCCTGCCCTACCGGGTGATCGGCGGCCCGCGCTTCTACGAGCGGCAGGAGATCCGCGACGCCATCGCCTATCTGCGGCTGGTGTACCAGCCCGACGACGATCTCGCCTTCGAGCGGATCGTCAATCTGCCGCGGCGGGGCATCGGCGAAGCGAGCCTGCGGCTCCTGCGGGCGACCGCCCGGGCGGCCGGCACCAGCCTGACCGCGGCGGCCCGCGGCCTCTGCCAGACCGACGAGCTGGCCACCCGCACCCGCAACGCCCTCGCCGCCTTCCTGACCACCCTCGATCGCTGGCGGGGGCGGTTCGGCGAGCTCGAGCCGCGCGCCTTCCTCGAACTGGTGCTCGAGGAATCCGGCTACACCGAGATGTGGCAGAACGACCGTTCGGCGGAGGCGCCGGGCCGGCTCGAGAACCTCAAGGAGCTCGTCCAGGCGATCGAGGAGTTCGACAGCATTCCGGCCTTTCTGGAGCATGTCGCCCTGGTCATGGAGAACGGCACCGATTCCGGTGCCGACATGGTCAACGTGATGACCCTGCACGGGGCCAAGGGGCTGGAATTCGACTGCGTCTTCCTGGCCGGCTGGGAGGAGGGGCTGTTCCCCCATCAGCGTGCCCTCGACGAGGGCGGCGGCTCTGCGCTCGAGGAGGAACGGCGGCTGGCCTACGTCGGCATGACCCGGGCGCGCCGCAAGCTGACCATCAGCTTCGCCGCCAACCGCCGCATCTATAATCAGTGGTCGAGTTCGGTGCCGTCGCGCTTCATCGAGGAGCTGCCCGCGGCCCATGTCGAGCATCTCCACCGCCATCCCGCCGCCCGGCCCGATTACGAGCCGGATTTCGACGGCGCTCCCTTCGCGCCGCGCATCGCCCGGTTCCGGTCGCGGCGGGCGGAGCTCGGCAAGGTGATCGAGGGGCGGGCCGAGCTGCTGGCCAGTCGCCCGCCGGTGGCGCCGGGACGGTTCAAGATCGGCGATCGCATCTTCCACGACAAGTTCGGCTACGGCCGGGTGGAGACGGTGGAGGGCAACAAGCTGGGCATCGCCTTCGAGAAGGCCGGCCACAAGAAGGTCATCGACAGCTTCGTGGAGCCGGCGTGAGCGGGGAAGGCCCCGCGTTCGCCCGTCCTTTCCTGTGGCGGGCGGGTCTGCTGCTCCTCGGGCGGGAACTCGGACCGGAGCTGCTCGACGCCCTCGAAGAGGCGGCGGAGGCGGTCGCCGCCTTCGCCAGGGAAGTGGACGAGGCCGACGAGCCGGTCTCCTGGCAGCTCGATCTCTATTTCCGCGAGCCGGTGGAGGTGGCGCGGATCCGCGATCTGCTCGCGGCCGCGGGCGCCGACGGGCGGCTGAGCGGGGAGATCGCGGTGACGGAGGTTCCGCCCGAGGACTGGGTGAAGGCCGCCAGCGCCCAGCGGGGACCGCTCCGGATCGGCCGCTTCTTCGTCCACGCCGCGAGCGAGCGCCACCGGGTACCGGCGGATGCCGTGGCCATCGAACTGGAGGCCGGGCTGGCCTTCGGTTCCGGCGAGCATGCGAGCACCCGCGGGTGTCTCCTGGCCCTCGACTGGCTGGCCCGGCGGCGGCGGCCGCGAACCGTACTCGATCTCGGCACCGGCTCGGGCATTCTGGCGATCGCCGCCGCCGGGCTCTGGCCCTGCCGGGTGGTGGCGGTGGACAACGATCCCGTCGCCGTGTCGGTGGCCCGCGAGAACCTCCGCAAGAACGGGGTGGAACGGCGGGTCGCGGTGCATCCGGCGGAGGGCTGCCGGGGCGTTCTCGTCGGCCGGCGGGCGCCCTTCGATCTGATCCTCGCCAACATCCTCGCCGATCCCCTCGTCGCCATGGCCCGCGATCTCCGTGACCGGCTGGCGCCGGGTGGTCTCGCGGTGCTTTCCGGCCTGCTCGACCGGCAGGCCGATCGGGTCGAGCGGGCCTACACCCTCCTCGGCCTGCGGCCGGTCCGACGGATCCGCCTCGATCGCTGGACGACGCTCCTGCTGCGGAAGCCTCGCGGCGGCCGCGGATCAGTTCTCCGACGCCGCTGAGCCCGGCCGCTCCCGGGACGGCGAGAATCTTCCCCGCCAGAGCCCGTGGCGACGCTCGCGGGCGATCTGCTCCTGCGCGCGCAACGGGTTGTTCTCGCGCGGCCGGGCCAGCGCCCAGCCGGTATAGACCATGCCTTCCGAAAGGTCGTAGCCGTCGGGGAGACGACAGCGGGCCGGCGCCGGATCGCCCGGCCCGAGGATCTCGCAGACGACGGAAACGCCGAGGGTGAGATCCATCAGCGCGGTGGCGGCGATCCGACCGCAATCGTATTCCCGCCCCTCGCGGCTGCAGATCCGGCCCGGCTCCGGCGCATCGATGCCGGCGAGCCGCAACAGGCGTCCCGCCACCTCCAGCCGGTCGCCGGTGAGCACCCGGGCCGGTCCCGACAGGGTTTCGGCCCGGGCGCCGAAGGCGATCAGCGCGAGGAGCGGGAGCAGCGACGGAAGGCGCATCTCCCGGAGCTCACCGGCCCAGCGCCCGGGCGTGCCAGTCCAGGTGATCGCCGGCGAAGGTGGCGATGAAGAAATAGGAATGGTCGTAGCCCGGCTGCAGCCTGAGGGTGAGGGGATGGCCGGCCTTCGCGCAGGCCTCCTCCAGAAGGCCCGGCTTGAGCTGATCCTCGAGGAAGGGATCGGCATCCCCCTGATCGACGAGGATCGGCAGCCGCTCCGCGGCCCGGGCGATCAGGGCGCAGGCGTCGTATTCCTCCCAGGCCTTCCGATCTTCGCCGAGATAGCCCGACAGCGCCTTCTGGCCCCAGGGACAGCGCATCGGCGAACAGATGGGGGCGAAGGCGGAAAGCGAGCGGAAGCGCCCCGGATTCTTGAGGGCGATGGTCAGCGCCCCGTGCCCGCCCATCGAATGGCCGGTGATCCCCTGCCGGCCCATGTCGGCGGGGAATTCCCCGGCCACCAGCTCCGGCAGCTCCTGTACGATATAGCTGTACATCCGGTAATGGCGCGACCAGGGCTCCCGGGTGGCATCGACATAGAAGCCGGCGCCGAGGCCGAAATCGTAGGCCCCTTCGGGATCGTCCGGCACCCCTTCGCCGCGCGGCGAGGTATCGGGCATCACCACCATGAGGCCGTGGCGGGCGGCATGGCCCTGCAGCCCCGCCTTCACCATCACGTTCTCGTGGGTGCAGGTCAGGCCCGAGAGGTACCAGAGGACCGGCACCGGACCCGCTTCGGCCTGGGGCGGCCGGTAGACCGCGAAGGTCATCTCGGTGCCGGTGACCTCGCTGCGATGCCGGTAGACGCCCTGGACGCCGCCGAAGCACTTGTGCTCCTCGAGGGTTTCCATGGTTGCCCCCTCAGTAGACGACGACGCTTCGGATGCTCTCGCCGGCGTGCATGAGATCGAACGCCTTGTTGATCTCCTCGAGGCTCAGGCGATGGGTGATCATCGGATCGATCTGGATCTGCCCGGCCATGTACCAGTCGACGATCTTCGGCACGTCGGTGCGCCCCCTGGCGCCGCCGAAGGCGGTCCCCCGCCAGACCCGGCCGGTGACGAGCTGGAACGGCCGGGTCGCGATTTCCTGACCGGCGCCGGCGACGCCGATGATCACCGATTCGCCCCAGCCCTTGTGGCAGCATTCCAGCGCCTGGCGCATCACCTCGACATTGCCGATGCACTCGAAACTGTAATCGGCACCGCCGCCGGTGAGTTCGACCAAATGGGCGACCAGATCGCCTTCCACCTTCTTCGGATTGACGAAATGGGTCATGCCGAAGCGGCGTCCCCATTCCTCGCGCCCGTCGTTGAGATCGACGCCGACGATCATCGAGGCGCCGACCAGCTTGAGGCCCTGGACGACGTTGAGGCCGATGCCGCCGAGACCGAACACCACACAGCGCGAGCCGGGTTCCACCTTGGCGGTGTTGACCACCGCCCCGACCCCGGTGGTGACGCCGCAGCCCACATAGAAGACGGTGTCGAAGGGGGCGTCCTCGCGGATCTTGGCGACCGCGATCTCCGGCAGCACGGTGTAGTTGGAGAAGGTCGAGCAGCCCATGTAGTGGTAGATGGGCCGCCCCTTGTAGGAGAAGCGGGTCGTCCCGTCGGGCATCAGCCCCTTGCCCTGGGTCGCCCGGATCGCCTGACAGAGGTTGGTCTTGGGATGCAGACAGTATTCGCACTGCCGGCATTCCGGGGTGTAGAGGGGGATGACGTGGTCTCCCGGCTTCACCGAGGTCACGCCCTCGCCGACCTCGACCACCACGCCGGCGCCTTCGTGACCGAGAATGGCCGGGAACACCCCTTCGGGATCGGCGCCCGAGCGGGTGAATTCGTCCGTGTGGCAGATCCCCGTGGCCTTGAGCTCGACCATCACTTCACCGGCCTTCGGACCTTCGAGATCGACTTCCACCACCTCGAGAGGCTTGCCGGGCTCGAACGCCACCGCCGCTCTGGTCTTCATTGCCGTGACCTCCCTCGTGAACGCCCGTTCTGCGGGCTGCACCTCCGACGATGGGCGGATCTATCCCACTTCCACTGCGCAGCGTCAAATGCCGCGTGGCCCGTGCGGCCGGGGTTCCGGAGGCGTTTCCGGTCGCGGCTGGACGAAGATTGACTTCCCCGTCGAACCCGCCTTTGTTGTCGCGAGGAGCAAAAAGCCACGGGAGGCTCGCATGCGCAAAATCCTGCTCTCGGGCGCGGCCCTGATGGCCATCGGCGCCTTCGCCGGCGGCCCGGCCGAGGCCAAGAAGCTCACCCTCTACTGCAGCCCGCAGGAGGAGTGGTGTCAGCTCATGGTCACCGAGTTCCAGAAGGAGACGGGCATCAGGGTGGCGATGACCCGCAAGAGCTCGGGCGAGACTTTCGCCCAGATCCGGGCGGAACGGGACAATCCCAAGGGCGACGTCTGGTGGGGCGGTACCGGCGATCCCCATCTGCAGGCGGCCGAGGAGGGGCTGACCCAGGAATACAAATCGCCGATGCTGGCCGAACTGCACGACTGGGCGGTACGTCAGAACGAAGCGGCCAACGGTCGCACCGTCGGCATCTACGCGGGCGCCCTCGGCTTCGGCTTCAACACCGAGCTCCTGGCCGAAAAGGGTCTTCCCGAGCCCGAATGCTGGGCCGATCTGATCAAGCCCGAGTTCAAGGGCGAGGTGCAGATGGCCAATCCCAACAGCTCGGGTACCGCCTACACCACCTTGGCCACCATCGTGCAGCTCTTCGGCGAGGAGGAGGGCTTCGAGTTCCTCAAGAAGCTGCACATGAACATCAACCAGTACACCAAGTCCGGCTCGGCGCCGATCAAGGCGGCGGCCCGTGGCGAGACCACCGTCGGCATCGTCTTCCAGCACGATGCGGTGACCCAGAAGGTGGCCGGCTTCCCCATCCAGGTGGTGAGTCCCTGCGAGGGCACCGGCTACGAGATCGGCTCGATGAGCATCATCGCCGGCGCGCGCAATCTCGAGGAGGCGAAGATGTTCTACGATTTCGCTCTCCGCGCCGACATCCAGGAAATGGCGCGCACCGTGCGGGCCTATCAGGTGCCCTCCAACCGGAACGCGGCGCCGCCGCCGGAGGCGCCGAAGCTCGAGGACATCAAGCTCATCGACTACGACTTCAAGACCTACGGCTCCTCGGCCACCCGCACGCGGCTGCTCAAGAAGTGGGATGACGAGGTCAACAGCCTGCCGCGCTGAGCGAAGGTGACGACCGGGCCGATGGTCGTCTCGGGCCTGCGGGGCGAGGTGGGGGCGCTGCTCCTCCTCGCCCTCGCGGGTTTCGTCCTGCTGCCCTGGTACGCCCAGGAGGACGGCTTCCTGTCCCTGATCTGGCTCGGCGACGGCTGGATCGGGGACGGTGACTACGCACCCGGCCTGTTCCAGGTTTTGCTGCACGGCCGCTGGTGGCTCGCCCCGCTCGTGGTGCTGCCGCTCCTTGCGTTGCCGGCACTGCCGCGGTCGCGGCCGCGCGCCGAGGCCGGGAGCTGGCTGATCCTCGCCGGGGCGCTGACCCTCGCCTGGCTGCTCTTCCAGGGCTTCGCCATCAATCACCGGGGCTGGGCCTGGAGCTGGTTGCCGGCCCTGTTCGGCCCGCTCGGCGACCGTCAGTACGGGATGGGCTGGGGAGCGGTGCTGCTGGCCACCGCGGCCCTGTTCCTGCTCACCCAGGGGATCGCCGATCGCGGAGCGGCCAAGGGCGACGCCTTCGTCGTCGGCGGCATCGGTCTCGTCGTCGCCACCGTCGCCCTGTTCATCTTCTTTCCCATCTCCCAGGTGCTGGAAAGCGCCTTTCTCGACAACGACGGCCGCTTCGCGCCGGCGGTGTTCTTCGCCAAGTTCACCGACGACAAGATCTGGAGCCTGTCCTGCCTGACCACCGGCTACCGCTGCGGGGTGGCCTGGAACACGGTCTTCCTGGCGATTCTCACCGGTGCCGGTACGACCCTCCTGGGCCTCGCCTTCGCCCTCGTCGTCACCCGTACCGCCTTCCGCCACAAGCGGCTGCTGCGCACCCTCACGGTGCTGCCGATCATCACCCCGCCCTTCGTCGTCGGTCTCGCCATCATCCTCCTGTTCGGCCGCTCGGGAACCGTCACCCAGTTCGTGGCCGATCTCCTCGGCATCGCGCCGGGACGCTGGATCTACGGCCTGCCGGGCATCTGGCTCGCCCAGATGCTGGCCTTCACCCCCATCGCCTTTCTCGTCCTGATCGGGGTGGTCGAGGGGGTGAGCCCCTCTTTGGAAGAGGCGGCGCAGACCCTGCGCGCGGATTCTTGGACCACTTTCACCACCGTCTCCCTGCCGCTGATGCGGCCCGGGCTCGCCAACGCCTTCCTCCTCGGCTTCATCGAGAGCATGGCCGATTTCGGCAACCCCCTCGTTCTCGGGGGGAATTACGACGTGCTCTCGACCGAGATCTTCTTCGCCATCGTCGGTGCCCAGAACGATCCCGGCCGGGCGGCGGTGCTGGCCATCATCCTCCTGTCCTTCACCCTGCTCGCCTTCTGGGCGCAGCAGCGCTGGGTGGGGCGGAGCAGCTACACCACGGTGACCGGCAAAGGCGATTCCGGTCGGCCGCTGCCGCTGCCGCGTCTCGTCGATCTCGCCTGCCGCTCCGCGGCCCTGCCCTGGGCCGCCTTCACCCTCGTCATCTACGCCATGATCCTGTTCGGCGGCTTCGTCGAGATCTGGGGGCGGGACCACAGCTTCACCCTGCGCCACTACGTCCAGGCCTTCTCGGTCACCGTCGGCGATTACGGGCTGGTCTGGTCGGGCTCCGCCTGGAACAGTTTCTGGACGACGATCCGGATCGCCGCCCTCTCCGCCGTTCCCACCGCGATCATCGGCCTGCTGACGGCCTGGCTGCTGGTGCGCCAGAACTTCACCGGCAAGCGGCTGTTCGAGTTCGGCACCATGCTGAGCTTCGCCATTCCCGGGACGGTGATCGGCGTGTCCTACATCCTCGCCTTCAACGTGCCGCCGATCGAGATCACCGGTACCGGGATCATCCTCGTCATCTCCTTCGTCTTCCGGAACATGCCGGTGGGCGTTCGGGCCGGCATCGCCGCCCTGTCCCAGCTCGATCCCAGCCTCGACGAGGCCTCGCTGACGCTCCGCGCCTCGACCTGGACGACGCTCAGGCGGATTCTGCTGCCGCTCCTCAAGCCGGCGATGCTGGCGGCCCTCGTCTACGCCTTCGTGCGGGCGATGACCGCGGTCAGCGCGGTCGTCTTCCTGGTCAGCGCCAACTACGATCTCGCCACCAACTACATCCTCGGTCGGGTCGAGAACGGCGATTACGGCCTCGCCATCGCCTACGCCTCGGTGTTGATCCTGGTCATGCTGCTGGTGATCGGGCTGATGCAGCTCCTCATCGGGCAGCGTCGTCTCGGCCGCCGGGAAACCGGCCGTCCGATACCGGTGGAGCAGACCGCATGAGCCGCGAGGTCACCCTGCGCTTCGACAAGGTCAGCAAGCGTTTCGGCGAGGTGGTGGCGGTACGCGAGGTCTCCTTCGAGGTGATCGCCGGCGAGCTCGTCACCCTGCTCGGCCCCTCGGGCTGCGGCAAGACCACCACGCTGCGGATGATCGCCGGCCTCGAGCTTCCCACCGCGGGGCGCATCTTCATCCACGGCGAGGAGGTGACGACCCTGCCGGCCACCGCCCGGGACGTGGCGATGGTGTTCCAGTCCTACGCCCTGTTCCCGCACATGAGCGTCCTCGACAACGTCGCCTACGGCCTCACCGTCTCCGGGACGCCCAAGAGGGAGGCCCGGGCACGGGCCGAGGAGACCCTGTCGCTGGTGGGTCTCGGCGGCCTCGGCGGGCGGATGCCGAGCGAGCTTTCCGGGGGACAGCAGCAGCGGGTGGCGGTGGCCCGGGCGATCGTTCTCGAGCCGCGCATCCTCCTGTTCGACGAGCCGCTGTCCAACCTCGACGCCAAGCTGCGTCGGCGGGTCCGCGAAGACCTCCGCGACATCCAGCAGAAGCTCGGCATCACCTCGGTTTACGTCACCCACGACCAGGCCGAGGCGCTGGCCATCTCCGACCGGGTGATCGTCATGCGCGATGCCGAGATCGCCCAGGACGGGCCGCCGCGGGAGCTGTACGAGCGGCCGGCCGACCGGTTCGTCGCCGACTTCATCGGCGACGCCAATCTGGTGCGCTGCGAGATCGCCGCGGTGAACGGCGAACGGGCGAGCGTACGCCTGGGCGGGGTCCTGCTCGATCTGCCGGCCCGCGGTCTCGCTCGCGGCCCGGCGCTGCTCGCGGTGCGGCCGCAGGCGGTCCGGCTGCGGGCGATCGCGGACGGGGATCCGGGTCTCGCCGGCGAAGTCCTGAAGGCGGCCTATCTCGGCAGCCACATGGAATATGTGATCGCCACCCCGGTGGGCGAGCTGTTCGTGATCGACGGCGACGTGGTCGACACCCATCCGCCCGGCGGTCGCGTCGCCGTCGGCTTCGGCTCCCAGGGGCTGAGCCTGGTGCCCGGAGACACCGGCTGATCCATCTCGGTTTCGGTCCCCCTCGCCGTCGCTTCATGCCAGTCCTGCCAGATTGCGACGATCCCCGGACCGGGCGGCGGCAGGGAGGCCCGAAAGAGGCACCTCCAGCGACGGATTGCGGCAGCGCGTTTCGCGACCTCCTGCCGGTATCTGATCTACGGCCACGACCACCGCGATCACATCGCCGGCGGCGAGGTCCTCGGCGAGGGGGGCGGTGATCGTCGCCCAGACCAACGCCCGGCGGGCGATCCTCGGCGAGAAGCGGCCGACCGCACCGCTCGAGGCGACCTTCCCCGAGGCCGAGACCCGGATCCGGCTCGAGGCCTGCGCCGACTGGGCCTTCTACGAGGAGTGGCCGCCCTTGAACATCGAGGGCATGTACCGTCGCATCGAACTCCACCGCCGCCCCGACTGAAGACGCCGGGGAGGCTCACATGGCCATGCCGCCGTCGACGATGTGGATGTGGCCGGTGGTGTAGCTGCTCTCGTCGGAGGCCAGATAGACCGCCAGCCAGGCGATTTCCTCCGGGGTTCCGAGGCGTCCCATGGGCTGCCTGGCGACGAAGGCTGCGCGCGCTTCCTCGTAGTTGCCGGTCGCCCGCAGCCGCTCCTGCAGGGACGGGCTGTCGACGGTCCCCGGGCAGATGGCGTTGCAGCGGATGCCCTGGTCGATGAAATCCACCGCCACCGCCTTGGTGAGGCCGATCACCGCCGCCTTGGTGGCGCCGTAGACGCAGCGCAGCGGCACCGCCTTCACGCTGGAGGCGACCGAGCTCATGTTGATGATCGAGCCGCCGCCGCGTTCGATCATCCGCGGCAGGAAGGCGCGGATCATGCGGTACATGGAGCGGACGTTGAGATCGAAGGAAAACTCCCAGTCCGCCTCCTCGCAGTCCATGATCGTGCCGTGATGGACGAAGCCGGCACAGTTGAAGAGCACGTCGATCCCGCCGTGGCGGGCGGCGAAATCGGTGATGGCCCGGCCGTCGAGGACGTCCAGCCGCTCGCACAGACAGCCGGTGAGACCGGACAGTTTCCCGGGATCGACGTCGGTGGCGATCACCTCCGCTCCCTCGCGGGCGAAAAGCTCGGCCGTGGCGCGGCCGATCCCCTGACCGGCGGCGGTGATCACCGCCTTCTTGCCCTCGAGTCTGCCCATGCGCGTTTCCTCCCCTCGGATCTTCGGTTCAAGCCCGATCCCGCCGGCCGGCCTCCGACGGCGATGGTGCCGGAGACGGCCGGACCAGGACGAAGGTCACATTGTCGCGGGCGGCACCCGCCAGCACCCGGTCCAGCAGCCGGTCGGCCGCCGCTTCCAGGGAGTCGGCCCGAAGTGCGGCGATGATCTCGGCATCGTCGAGTTCGCCGGTGAGCCCGTCGCTGCACAGCAGGAAGAGATCCTCCGGACGGGCCCGACCGGCCAGCTCGTCGAGCAGGAAATCCTCGTCGATGCCGACCGCCCGGGTGAGACGGCTGGCCAGGGGATGACGACGGGCCTCTTCGTCCGGGAGTTCGCCCCGGCGCACCAGGGCGGCGGCCAGATTGTGATCGGTGGTGAGCCATTCGAGCCGGCTCTCGCGGAGGCGCCCGCAGCGGCTGTCGCCGGCCCAGAGCAGGCGGAACCGCCGCGGCTCCAGGAGCAGGACGACGATCGTGCTGCCGCTCGGGCCGAAGCTCACCGATTCCTCGAGCAGTTCGCGGTGAACCCGTTCCACCGCCCGTTCCACGGCCGTTCGCAGCTCGACACCGCCGGGATCGGCGGGCAGGGCGGCCAGCGCCTCGATCAGCCGCCGGCTCGCGAGCTCGCCGCGCAGGAGACCGCCCATCCCGTCGGCCACCGCGAACAGGCCGAGCTCGGGGCGGCAGAGACAGGCGTCCTCGTTAGCCGCGCGCAGATGGCCGACATGACTCCGGGCCGCCGCTTCGGGGAGGCGGGGTTCGGCGACACCACGGGGGCTTTCCTCGGGCTCCCTCATTCCGGCGACGGTCCGGCTCCCGAGACGGTTCCTACCACATCCGTTCGGCGAGCTGGTGGCGTTCCTCGAGCTCCTCGCGCATCCCCACGAGCTCGGCGATCGGAATGTCCTCGACGGCGATCACCCCGATCACCCGACCGCCCTCGACGACCGGCAGATGCTTGTAGCAGAACTCGTCCATCCGCCGGATCGCCTCCGCGATCGGGGCCTCCGCCTCGATGGTGTCGGGCGCCCGGGTCATCACCTCGGCGAGGGCGGTGCGGTCGGGATCCCTGCCGGCGGCGATGACCCGGACGAGGAGATCCCGCTCGGTGAAGATGCCCAGGAGGCGGTCGCCCTCGAGGACGAGGATGCTGCCGCAGACCTGCTCGGCCATGCGGCGCGCCGCTTCGCGCACGCTCATCTCCGGCGGACCGGCGACCAGGGTGTCGCGGCCGAGGATTTCGCGGACGGGTCTCTCCGGCATCGTTCCTTCCTCCCTTCCGGGCTCTTCGGGGGCGGTGCCGGCGATCCGACCCCGGTTCCCCTCTATCAAAGATGGGGCGGCCTCGCCAGAGATGCCACGGAACGGATCAGCCCTGCGACATCGCCGTCACGGCCGCCTCGATCCGGGCGACGCGGCCGTGTTCGAGCAGGTAGAAGGCGTCCTGCGGCTGCTCCATATCCCGGCTGGCCTCGGGGGGCAGGCCCAGATAGGCCGCCCGTAGCATCCGCCCGAGACCGCCGTGGGCGACGGCGACCAGCTTGGTGCCGGGGGAGAGGGAAGCGAGCCAGCGGCAGGCCCGATCGTAGAGCTGCCCGGGACTCTCGCCACCGTCGGGCGGTGGTTCGGCGAAGCCGCTCCGCAGCCGCTGCCGCCAGCGCTCGGGATCGCGGGCCGCGATCTCCGCCGCGGTCATCCCGTCCCAGGCGCCCCAGCTTATCTCCCGCAGCAGCGGCTCGTGCCGGATGGCCCGGGGATCGCAGCCGCAGGTCTCGGCGACCAGTACCGCCGTCTGCCAGGCCCGTCCGAGCGGGCTCGAGACGATGCGATGGCCGGGCAGGCCCGGCCCGAGGAGCTCGCGCAACCGCAACCCGCAGGCCCGCGCCTGGGCGATCCCCTTCAGGGTCAGCGGCGAATCCCGCCAGCCCTGCATCCGGCCTTCACGGTTCCAGAGGGTTTCGCCGTGGCGCAGGAGAAGAATCCGGCAATCCCGCATCGCCCGCCTCAGCCGACCGGTCGCGGACCGAACAGAAAGGAATGGGCGAACAGGACGAGGCCGTAGAGGGCCAGGGCGCCCGTCGTCCGGAGCCAGCCGATCTCGGCCGGCGCCAGCTTCTGACGCCCCTGGAGGATGGCGAGGAAGGGCAGATTGGAGCTGCGCTGGAAAAAGACCCCCCAGCCGGGCTGCGAGTCCTGGATGTGACGCCGGTCGATCATGGTCGAGCCCAGGGCGGCGGTGAGCACCAGACTGCCGAACAGGATGACGGCGGCGAGATGGCCGGTGGCCAGGATGTGCAGGCTGCCCCACAGGATCACCGCCCAGAGCAGGGGGTGGCGGGTGATCCGCTGGATGCCCTGGACCGGCTCGGCGGCATAGATGTCGGGCTGCTGTCCGGCGGCGGTGGGATTGGGGGCGGTGAAGGCGCAGACCAGCAGCAGGAAGGCGAAAGGCATCAGCAGCACCGCCAGCAGGCGCAGCGGCGCCGCCGGCTCCCAGAGCTCGAGGAAGGGCGCCTGGTCGTAGGCCCGGATCAGCCACACCAGGGCAACCAGGGCGATCACCGAGAACACCGCCCGGTAGCCGTTGGCGCCGAGCTTGTCGACCAGTGCCCCGCGCAGCGGCGTGCCGGCGATGCCGAGATGGGTGGCGACGAAGAACACCGCCGCCAGAAAGAGATCGTCCACCGTCACCTCCTCCGTGGCGACTGGCCGTCGCGTCGGTTCCGGGCGGCGCAGCTTACACGGCCGCCCCGGGGGGCGGAAGAGCCCGCGGATCAGCGCGATCGGGGCGCGCGCCGCGGCTGCCGGGCGGCGGGACGGAGGCTCGGTCGGAGGGCCGCCGGGCGTGGCGGGACGATCCGCCGGGCCGGCGGTACCACCGGCTCGCCGGCGATGAACAGGAGCTCCAGGGGATCCGCCCCGAGCCAGTAGCAGAGCTCGGCGGGGTGCGCGATCCGCCAGACCGCGAGATCCGCCCGCTTGCCGATCCCGAGGGTGCCGCGATCCTCGGCGAGCCCCAGCGCCCGGGCGGCATGGGCGGTCATGCCGCGCACCGCTTCCACCGGCCGGAGACCGAACAGGATGCAGGCCATGTTGAGGGCGGCGAGCGGTGACAAGAGCGGCGAGGAACCGGGATTGACGTCGGTGGCCACGGCCATCGGCACGCCATGGCGGCGGAACGCCTCGACCGGCGGTCGGCGGGTCTCGCGGAGGGTGTAGAAGGCGCCGGGCAGGAGCACCGCGACGGTGCCGGCCTCGGCCATCGCCCGGACCCCGGCCTCGCTCGTGTATTCGAGATGGTCCGCCGACAGGGCACCGAAGGAAGCCGCGAGAGCCGCACCCCCGCCGTCCGCGAGCTGGTCGGCATGGAGCCTGAGCGGCAGGCCCCGCGCCTTCGCCACCCGGAACAGGCGGCCGACCTCTTCGGCGGTGAAAGCGATCCCCTCCAGAAAGGCGTCCACCATGTCGACGAGTCCTTCGGCGAGCGCCCGCTCCAGCATCTCTCCGGCCACCAGATCGACGTATGCGGCGCGATCCTCGGCGTATTCCGGCGGCAAGGCGTGGAGGCCGAGGAAGGTGGTGGTGACGCTCACCGGCAGCTCGCGGCCCAGGATCCGGGCCGCCCGCAACATCCGCAGTTCGCTTTCGGGGTCGAGACCGTAGCCGGATTTGATCTCGACCGTGGTCACCCCCTCGCGCAGGAGATTGCCCAGCCGCTCGCGACCCGCCTCGACGAGCTCCTCGAGGCCGGCGCCGCGGGTCGCCCGCACGGTGGCCATGATGCCGCCGCCCCGGGCCGCGATTTCGGCATAGGAGACGCCTTCGAGACGCCGTTCGAACTCCTCGACCCGGTTGCCGGCGAAGATCAGATGGGTGTGGCAGTCGATCAGCCCCGGGGTCACCCAGGCGCCGCCCAGATCGGTCACCTGACGGGCGGCCTGGTGGGGCAGCTCGGCGGCCGGGCCGAGCCAGGCGATCCGCCCGTCGTGGAAGGCGACGGCGGCGTCGCGGATCGTTCCCCAGCCGTCCGGCTCGGCGAGGGTCGCCAGATGAAGATTGCGGAGCAGCCGGTCCCAGATCATCCTCGTCCTCCCGTGCCCGATCGGGCCTCGCGGGGGCAATCTAGCCGCTGCCGGCGATCGGAAAAGGCGGCATTTCGCGGCCCCCCTTTGCCGGTTCCGCCGGGGGCGATAGATAGGCGGCCGGAGGGGGCGACGGGGAGAGGATCTTGACGGGAGCGACCAGGCGCCGCGCACCGGCGAGCATGGCCGGGCTTTCCCTGCGCGATCTCGAGTACGTGGTGGCGGTCGCCGATCACCGGCATTTCGGTCGCGCCGCTGAGGCCTGCGCGGTCTCGCAGCCGGCGCTTTCCGCCCAGATCCGCAAGACCGAGGACCTCCTCGGCGTGGTTCTCTTCGAGCGCGGCCGCCGTGGCGTCGCGGTCACCGGCCGGGGGCGGGCGCTGGTCGCCCAGGCACGACGCATCCTCGCCGAAGGCCAGCGCCTGTTCACCCTCGCCCGCAGCCAGCAGGGCCGGCTCGCAGGCCCCCTCGTGCTCGGCGCCATCGAGACCCTCGGACCCTATCTCTTCCCCCATCTCCTGCGGCCGCTGCGCGACCGGTACCGGGATCTCGAGCTTTATCTCCACGAGGGACGCACCGCGCCGCTTCTCGATCTGCTGGAGGAGGGCGAACTCGACCTCGTGCTCCTTTCCCTGCCGGTCGACCGCTCCGGTCTGACCGCGGCGACCCTCTTCTTCGAGCCCTTCCTGTTCATCCACGCGCCCGACGAGCCGCTGGCCCGGCGGCGGCCGCTGGAGATCGCCGATCTCGCCAGCGAGCGGTTCCTGCTCCTGGAAGAGGGCCACTGCCTGCGCGGCCAGGCGCTGGCCCTGTGCGGGCTCACCCACGGCAGCGGCCGCCGCCACGCCGCCGGTCTCGAGACCCTGCGGCACATGGTGGCCGCCGGGGCCGGCTATTCGGTGATCCCGGCGCTGGCCGCGAGCCCCGATCCGCGCCTTGAGGGGCTCGTCGCCTGCACCCCCTTCGACGATCCCGGGGTGGGGCGGGAGATCGCCCTGTTGTGGCGGGGCAGCGATCCCCGTGACGCGGAGTTCCGGGCCTTCGCCGGGTTCCTCCGGGAAATCGCGCCGGCCGGCACCCGACCGCCACGGCCCCCGGAGGGGGGCTAGGTCGGAGCCGGCGCCTGTCGCCAGGGCTCGCGCTTGTACCAGCCCACCAGATAGGCGACCGCGAACACGCTCGAAAGACCGATGATGTTGGCCGCCGCGACGGTGACGCCGCTGCGTCCGACCACATCCAGGAACATGCCCATCACCCAGGCGACGGCCATCGAGCTCATGAAGGTGGCGAGGGCCTGCTGACCGACCCGGATCACCGGCCGGGCGAGACGGCTCTCCAGCAGGGTGGGCTTCAGCGACACCAGCCAGATCGTCAGGTAGGCGAGGGCCAGGAAGTGAAGGATTCTGACGGGATGGATATTGGTCTTGAAGGCCGGCGTGAAGGCGCCGCCCCACAGGCTCTCGTGGATGAATTTCGTCACCGGGTTCAGCGGATAGAGCGCGGAATGGCTGATCGGGATCATCACCAGGACGAAGCCCGCGGCGGTCCAGAGCAGCCAGGGTCGGAACCGCGGTACCGGGATCCAGCCGCGGCCGAAGGCGAAGGCGGCGAAGAACAGGAGCTGCCAGGCGAAGGGGTTGAAGAACCAGGGACGGTCCGACCAGGGTTCGGCCGGCAGTTCCAGCCCCGCCCAGGCGGCCCCGTAGAGCCCCACCGAGAAGGCGACCGCCAGCCCCAGATGGAGCCGCTGCAGGGCGATGATCGCCGGTACCAGCAGCAGGATCACCATGTACATGGGCAGGATGTCGAAATAGTTCGGCACGTAGGTGAGGGTCAGGAGGCCGGTGAGCTGACTCCGCGGGTCGTCGAAGAAATGCTGGAGATTGAGGGCATCGACGTAGCTCTTGCCGTCCGCGATGTCGATCCGGGTGGCGATCACGCTGAGCGTGGCCACGGCCACGAACAGGCCGATGTGGGCCCAGTAGATCTGCCAGAAGCGGAGCAGGATGCGCCGCGTTCCCATCCACCAGCCGTGCCGCAGGAAGGTGCCGCCGAAGGCGATGGCGGCCGCATAGCCGGAGGAGAAGACGAACATTTCGGCGGCGTCCGAGGGGCCGAACCGGGCCGGGATCCAGTTCGCCCAGGCATTCCACGGGATGTGGGCGATGAGGATGATCAGCATCGCGAGCCCGCGGAAGAAATCGAGCCGCGGGTCGCGCGGCGTTCGCCGGCGGACCGGACCGGCGGCGGGCGGCGCCGTCACCGGCCGGGGCGCGGGAGAGGGCCGGGTGACGGCCGGCTCGCGTGTCGGCAGGAGCTGGTTCACGGCCGGTCAGGTAGGGGGCGGGGTGGCCGCCGGTCAAGCGCACCGATGATCAGAATCGCGCGAGGGGCGCCCTAGAACTCGGGCGCCAGGGTGACGCGGATCCCCTCGAGATCGGCGGTGATCCGGATCTGGCAGGAAAGGCGGGAATTGTCCTGCACCTCGAAGGCCTCGTCGAGCATCATGTTCTCGTCCTCGTCGGGCTCCTCGAGTTTCGGCAGCCATTCGGGCGCGACGTACACATGGCAGGTGGCGCAGGCGCAGCAGCCGCCGCAGGCGGCCTCGATGGGCAGTCCCGCCTCGCGGATCGCCTCCATGACGCTCCAGCCGATTTCGCCCTCGATTTCGTGCTCGACGCCCTCGCGGTCGATGACCCGGATTTTCGTCATGCAACTCCCAGTTTCTTCTGCAGGTCGGTACTCGAGGTGGTGTGGCGGAACACCAGCCGCTTGTCGGGGAAGCAGTAGGTGAACGCCCGATGGCTCATCAGGGCCGCCTCGTGGAAGCCGGAAAGGATGAGCTTGAGCTTGCCCGGATAGGTGCAGATGTCGCCGATGGCGAACACTCCGGGGAGGTTGGTCTCGAAGGTGGCGGTATCGACCTTGACGTGGTTGCGGTCGAGTTCGAGACCCCAGTCGGCGATCGGGCCGAGCTCCATCTTGAGGCCGTAGAAGGCGAGGATGGTGTCGCAGGGATGGCGGAAC
>Ga0256839_1000124_pt1 | contig 101348 bp, 96 predicted proteins | sample 354166metaG_FD_185968 | JGI IMG/M metagenome (GOLD analysis project Ga0256839, IMG submission 185968) | Hydrothermal vent microbial communities from Mid Atlantic Ridge, Atlantic Ocean - 354-166 | ecosystem: Environmental > Aquatic > Marine > Hydrothermal vents | place: Atlantic Ocean: Mid... | reverse complement strand
GTCCTCGACCTCCGGGATTGCCCCGGGCTCGCCGCCTTCCTCGCCGCCGCCCGCCCCTTCGGCCTCGGCAAGGGCACCACCCTCGGCCTCGGCCGCTTCGCGCTGGCGCCGGCCTCCGCCCCGGCGGGCGCGTGAAGCCCGGTACATGTTGGACATGTTCCCGAGTCCCGGGCCGCACGCCCCACCGGCGTGCCCGGTGCCCACGACCTCGACCCGTCCCGTCCCCGTCGTCGGCCGGAATCTGGCGGAGGGAGCGGGATTCGAACCCGCGAGGAGTTGACCCCCTACACGCTCTCCAGGCGTGCGCCTTCGACCACTCGGCCATCCCTCCGCGGTCGCCCCCCGAGATAGGGAGCGGCCGCCCGCCGCGCAAGCCTCCGGCCCTTCCATGGGCACTTCACCGGCCCGGCACCCCCGCTCCCGTCCCCCGAGGCCACCCCGGCGCCCGCCCCTTGACCGCCCGCCCTCCCCTCCGCCAGCATGGCGCCGTCACAGGGGAGGCGGACGGTGACGCGGGAGGTGGCCCTGATCACGGGTGCCGCCGCCGGGATCGGTCGGGCGGTGGCGGTGCGGCTCGCCGCCGAGGGCCTGGCCCTGGCGCTGTGGGACCGGGACGGTCCGGCCCTGGCGGAGACGGTGGCGGCGCTGCGCGCGGGGGGCGCGCGGGTGCGGGGCTGGACGGTGGACGTGGCCGACGAGGGGGCGGTGGTGCGGACCCTCGAGGCCACCGTCGCCGGGCTGGGGCGGCCGCGGGTGCTGGTGGCCAATGCCGGGATCGGCCTGCAGAAGCCGCTCCTGGATCACGCGCTCGCCGACTTCCGCCGCATCTTCGAGGTCAATCTGTTCGGCCTCTTCGCGGTGCTGCGGGAAGTGGCGCGGCGGCTGGTGGACGCCGGCGAAGAGGGGCGCATCGTCACCCTCGCCTCCGCCGCCGCCGTGCGCGGCTCCTGCGGCCGTGCCGCCTACGGCGCCTCCAAGGCGGCGGTGGTCAATCTGACCCGGGTGGCGGCGGTGGAACTCGCGCCGCACGGCATCGCCGTCAACGCCGTCGCCCCCGGTCCCGTCGAGACACCGCTGGTCCGCGCCATGCATTCGCCCGCCACCCGCGAGGCCTGGCTGCGCCATCTGCCCGCCCGCCGCTACGGTGAGCCCGAGGAGGTGGCGGAGACGGTGGCCTGGCTCGCCACCCGTGCCCCCCGCTATCTCACCGGCCACGTGCTGTGCGTGGACGGCGGCTTCGCCGCCGCCGGCATCCTCTTCGAGGTGCGGGGCGAGGAGGGCGGGACCGCCCTCGCCGACGGGGAGCCGGGACGATGAGGCGGCGGGATCTGCTGGCGCTCCTGCTGGTGCCGGCCGCCTGCGCGCCGGTGGCCGAAGGGCCGCTCGAGCCGCCGGAGGTGGCGCTGCTGGACCTGCGTCCGCACCGCCCCGGTCTCTTCGCCCAGGAGCTGCGGCTGCGGCTGCGGCTCGCCAATCCCAACCCCGTCGATCTCACCGTGAGAGGGCTGCGGCTCACGCTCGTGGTGGACGGTCGCCCGCTGGGCACGGCCCTGAGCGATCGCCGCTTCCTCCTGCCGGCGCTGGGCGCACGGACGGTAGAGCCGGTGCTGTCGGTGCCCACCGACGCGCTGCTGACCTGGCTCCTCGGCGTCCTGGAACGCGGACGTTTCCGCTACCGGCTGGAGGGCGAGGTGCTGGTGGAGGCCGGCCCCGGCACGATCCGCGCCCTCCCCTTCGCCCGCGAGACGGTCTTCGCGGTGCCCGGAGCCATGCGGCCAGGATGAGCTCGGGAACGGCGGGCGGGATGCCGGCAGCGGGGCCGGACACCCCGTGCCGTCATCCCCCCTTCCGGAACCTCCCGGCCGCGGCGGACGTCCGGCTCACTCGCCGAGATACATCTCGATGCCCGCCGGCTGCACGTCCTCGCCCGGCGTGGCCCCTTCCACCTCGCCGGCCCGGCCGATGATGGTGGTGTCCACCGGGCAGTCCTTCATGCACGGCTCCTCGGGCACGGGCACGTCCGGCCGCGGATCCATGATGAAGCCGTCCCGGTTGGGCATCTCGATCTGGGCGAAATTGGTCTTGTCCAGCCGCTGGTCGTACTCGACCAGATCGTTGACATAGAGGATGTAGGCCGAGATGGCGTACACCTCGTCCGGGGTGAGGGACTTGGGCTCGGGGAAGGGCATCGCCCGCCAGATGTAGTCGAACAGCGTCGACGAATAGGGCCAGTAGCTGCCGACGGTCTTCTCGGGCCGTCCCTCCGGCCACTGGTGGGTGAGGGTCTCGAAGCCGCCCGCCAGCACTGGCCAGCGCCCGATTCCCTCGCCGAAATCGCCGTGGCAATAGGCGCACTTCTCCAGATAGATGGGCTCGCCCTCCTCGGCGGTGCCGCTGCCGTCCGGCAGGCCCACGCCGTCGGGCCGGATGTCCTTGTCCCAGCCGGCGATCTGTTCCGGCGTCGGGACCACCCCGAGCCCCAGATCCTTCTCCGCCGCCGCCGGTGCCGCCTGCGCCAGCACCAGGAGCGCACATCCCGCGAGCAGCTTACGCATTGACGTAGCGCAGACGGACATTCTCGACCTCACCGCTGGGCTTCACTTCCCACACCTGCTGGGCGTTGTTGTGGTACACGGACTCGACGCCGCGCACCTTCTGCAGTTCGTACATGGTGGGCTGCACGTAGCCGGTCTCGTCGATGGCCCGGCTCACCAGCAGCGCCCGCTCGCCGTTCCACCGCCAGGGGATCTCGAAGCGGGTCAGGCACTTGGGATAGACCGGATCCTGCAGCTTCGCCGTCTGCCAGTTGCGGCCGCCGTCGAAGGAGACATCGACCCGCGTGATGCGGCCGCGGCCGGACCAAGCGAGGCCGCGCACCGAGTAGTAGCCCGGCCCGTCGAGGGGCTTCTCGGGACAGGGGAAGGTGATGACCGACTTGGCCTCCATCACCCAGGTGAAGATGTAGGCCTTGCCGCTGGGCAGCAGGTCCGTGTACTTGGACGTCTCCTCGCGATGGTACCAGGGCTGGTCCCCCACCTCGAGCCGGCGCAGCCACTTGACCCACATGTTGGCCTCGAAGCCCGGCACCACCAGCCGGATGGGATAGCCCTGCTCCGGCCGCAGCGCCTCGCCGTTCTGGGCATAGGCGACGAGACAGTCGTCCAGCATCTTCTCCATGGGGATGGACCGGGTCATGGCCGCCCCGTCGGCGCCCTCGGCCAGCACCCACTTGGCGTTGGGCTTGAGGCCGGTCTGTTCGAACAGCACCCGCAGCGGCACGCCGGTCCAGTGGACGCAGTGGACCATGCCGTGGGTGAACTGGACGCCGTTGAGCTGCGCGTTGCGCCACTCCATACCCGAATTGGCGGCGCACTCGCAGAAATAGAAATGGCTCTCGGACGGCATCCGCTTGAGGTCCTGCACCGTGAACATCAACGGCTTCTCGACGAGGCCGTGGATGATCAGGCGGTGATCCTCGGGATTCACCTCGGCCCGTCCGGCGTGGTGGCGCTCGAAGCAGATACCGTTGGGCGTGACGAAACCGTGGAGATCCTGCAGGGGCGTGAAGTTGACCGTGCTCTCCGCCGAGGCGGTGAGCCACGGCACCCAGCGCCGCTTGACGTGCTTCTCGTAGATGCTCGGCAGACCGTAACCGCGGTCGTCGACGCCGGGGCCGAGCATCCGCGCCCATTCGGGTTCGTTGGGCGGGAGATTGTCGGGATTGGCCGCCTCCGCCGGCCGCACCAGTCCGGCGAGTCCGGTGGCCGCACCGCCCGCCGCGACGGCGCTCAGGAAACGTCGCCGCGCGACGGCGAGCCCGTCGCGCTTCGGATCGCGCTCGTGAGACATGGCGTCTCCCTCACACTGCCAATGGTCGCACCGATGACCCGGGCACCACACCCCGCCGGGGTGTTCATCAGCGCTGCATCATATACGGCTTCGCTGGACGAACAAGCGCCCGCCCCTGCGTCACGGAGTCCGAGGCCGCTCAGCCCAGCAGGTCCAGCAGGTAGCGGTCGAAGGTGGTGCGCTCGTACGCCTTTTCCGCCACGTAGCGGAGCATGGCGAGGAAGGGCTCGGGCTCCAGATAGCCCTGCATCCGGGCCACCTCGAGATGGCGACCGCCATGGCCGCCGCTCTCGGCCAGCCGCCGTTCCAGCTCGGCCGGATCGTCCGGGAAGAACTGGATCGTCGGGGTGAAGCGGATGCCGTACTTGGCCCGCAGCGCCTTCTCGGTGGTGACCTCACCGTCGAAATCGGTGACCTCACGGGCCCCGATGAAGTCCAGCTGCACCCAGAAGAAATGCTCCTGCGCGAAGGCGCAGATGTCCTCCCGGGCGAAGTTGACGAAATGCGTTTCCTTGCAGTAGGGGCAGCCGGCGAGCTCCCAGAACAGTACCAGATGTTTGCCCTCGGCCGCGGCCTCCTCCAGATCCTCGCGCAGGACGAGGAAACTCTCGACGAACCAGGGCTGGTGCCAGAGGCCGTCGTCGCCCAGCACCGGCCGGCAGGACTCGGGATCTCCCGCGGCGCGTGCGCGCACGGCACCCAGCCAGGGCAGGGCGGCGGCTCCCAGCAGCAGCCGCCGACGGCGGATCACGGCGGACATGGCGCACCTCCCGGTCGGGCCTCGGTCCTGCCGCATGTTCGCATGTTCGGATCCACCTGTCGAGCCGGCCGTGCGCCCGCCTTTCAGCCGTGGGTGCCGTCGAGGCGGGCCGCCTCCACGAAGCCGTCGGCGGCCCGCACGCCGGCGAAGTCGACGCCGCCGGAGGCCGCATCACGCACCACCGCCAGCGGATCGCCGTCGGCCCGGATCCAGAGATCGTCGCCCACCAGGAAACCCTCCAGCAGATCCGTGGTCACGTCCGGCACCAGCAGCGTGGTGCGGCCGGCCGGATCCACCACCACGTCGGTGCCGCCGTCGGCGGCGCGCACCAGATAGACGTCGTCACCGGGACCGCCGCGCAGTTCGTCGTTGCCGGGCCCGCCGTCCAGGAGATCGTCGCCGGCGGTGCCCACCAGCAGATCGTGGCCGGTCCCGCCCGCGATCCAGCTCCCCTCGACGCGTCCGTGGAGGATGTCCGGTCCGGGCGTCCCCTCCACCCGCGGCAGATCGAGGAAGGGCGCGAGCAGATCGCCACCGTCCGCCCCGCCGGAGCCGGCGGCGGCGACGGGGCCGTCCTCCGTCACGACGGCGAAGCGCGCCGCCTCGGCAGCGCCGTCCTCCACCCGCGCCACGGTGACGCCGTCCACCCGCACCAGCAGATCGTCGCCCTCCGCCGCCACGGTCACCCGCTCGCCCGCCACGCCCTCGACACGCAGAGTCTCCCGTCCGGCCGGATCGACGATGCGGTCGGGCCCGTCCTCGGCGAGACCGAGCAGATAGACGTCGTCGCCGGGGCCGCCGTAGAGTAGGTCCTCACCGGCGCCGCCGTCCAGGAGATCGTCACCGGCGCCGCCGTCCAGCAGATCGTCGCCACCTCCGCCGACGAGCACGTCGTCCCCCTCGAGGCCGTGGACGCGGTTGGGGGCATCGTTGCCCTCGAGACGGTTGGCCGTGGCACTGCCCACCAGATCGTGGGGGGCGTCGTCCGCGAGCCGGAGGTTCTCGATGCCGGGGCCGATGCGGCGGACATAGTCGTGGACTCCCTCGGGTAGGGGGCGGTCGAGACGGTCGTCCAGCACCAGCGTCGCCGCCCCGTCCCCTACCGTGGGATGCAGGCGGCGGACGGAGTCCGCGAACCCCGGCCCGATCACCGCCGTGTCGGTGCCGCCGGCGCCGGCACCACGGTCGGTCCCCACGTCGCGCACGTCGTCCAGGATCAGCAGGTCGTCGCCGCCGCCGCCCTCCAGCACGTCCGCGCCCGTCCCGCCGTCGAGGAGGTCGTCGCCGTCATCGCCGGCGAGGCGGTCGCGGCCCGCGCCACCGGCGAGACGGTCGTCGTCGCCGCCCCCGGCGAGACGGTCGCCGCCGCTCCCCCCTTCCAGCACGTCGTCACCGCCACCGCCGGCGAGGGAGTCGGAGCCGGCGTCGCCCGTGAGCAGGTCGTCGCCGGCGCCGCCGGCGAGGCGGTCGTCCCCGTCGAAGCCGGCGAGGATGTCGTCGCCGGCACCGCCGGCGAGACGGTCCCCACCGTCGGTCCCCACCACCACGGCGCCCTCGTCCCCGGCCCCGGCGGTGCTCCCCACCTCGGGTCCCGGATCCTCCGGCCCGCCCTCGGCCGCCGCGGCGGCCGGAGCGGCGGTCGCGAGGGCCACGACGGTGGTCGGCGGCGGCACCACGGTCGGGGCCGCGCCGCCCGTGGCGGGCGCGACCGCCCCCGCCCCCTCCGGCACGGACGGGATGCCGGGAGCCGGGTCCGGTGCGAGCCGGGCACCGCCCGCGAGGCGCAGCAGCAGCTCGGGGGCCACGGCGCCGGCGGCGAGGGGCGTGAAGGGCACGCCATCACCGTCCGTCACCGGCGCTGGCGGTCCCGCATCGGCCGTACGGGGCGTGCCGTCGGTCGCGCCGACCACTCCGGGCTGCGACGGTTCGGGCAGCACAGCGGGTACGCCGGAACGGCCGGCGCCGGTCGGGATCGCGTCCTTCGCTTCGGCCGGAGTCGTCACCCGGCCGCCGGAGACGTGGAGGAGACCGATGAAGCTCGCCGACAGCCAGGCCGCCGACCAGCCCCCCGGTTCTCCCCACCGCGCCGTCCACGGGCGCTTTCGGATCCTCGTCTCTCCGCTCACGGTCCGGGGTCGCTCCTCTGCGAGAGTCGTACCACCGGTGCCTCTGCTCCCTCTCCGTGCCATCCCGCACGTCTCCACCCGGAGAACGGTTGTGACGGCGACCGGAGAGACGGGACCCGAAACCTGCCGGACGCGCCGGCATCCCCTCTCTTATCCCATTAAGCCCTTCATTTCAAACGATTTTTTACGCTCGGTCGGAGCCCGTCAGGAAGCTTTTCCGGCAATTTCTTGGCCACGCCCCTTGCATTCGCCCCTCACGTCCGTTCACCTTACGTTCCCGCCGCGGGCCCGCGGAGGCCTCCGAAGTGGCGCCACGAATCTCGAAATGCCTTCCACCACCGGTCCGCTCGCCAGCGTGGCCGCCGGCGGCTATTCCGTGGACGCACCGCACCGCCGGAGACGGGAGAGAGGCCGTGCGCCTGATCGTCCGCGACGTCTTCACCGCCGAGGAATGCGCCGAGTTGCGGGCGCGGGCCCGGCGACTGCGTTTCGTCGACGGCCGTGCCACGGCCGGCTGGCACGCCCGTCTGGTCAAGGCCAACGAACAGGCGGCGGCGGACGACGGCGCGGCGGCGGCCCTCCTCGCCGAGGTGCGGGCGCGGCTCTCGGCGCATCCGCTCTTCGTCGCCGCCACCCGGCCCAAGACCTTCGCCTCCCTGCTGCTGAGCCGCTACCGCCCGGGTATGGGCTACGGCCGTCACGTGGACGATGCCCTCATGGGCGGGGTGCGCACCGACGTCTCCTTCACCCTCTTCCTGAGTGAGCCGGATTCGTACGAGGGGGGCGCGCTGGTGGTGGAGGATGCGGAGGGCGAGAGCGAGATCCGGCTACCGGCGGGATTCCTCTATCTCTATCCCGCCTCCACCCTCCACCGGGTGGAGCCGGTGCGGGCCGGCGAGCGGCTCGCGGTGGTCGGCTGGGTGCGCAGCTACGTGCGCGACCCCGCCGTCCGCGCCCTGCTCTTCGACCTCGAGCGGGCGCGCCGGCTCGTGTTCGAACGCGAGGGCAAGGGCGAGACCTTCGACCTCCTGTCCAGGGCCCTCGCCGATCTGCTCCGCCGCTTCGCGGAGGACTGAACGGGACCGGCTCGGAGGACGACCACCGATGATCCGCGGACGACGCCGCATCTGGATCGGCCTTTCCACCGCCGTGCTGGTGGGCGGCGGTACCGTCGCCCCGCCGGGGCACCTCACCGGACCCGGCGTGGGCGTGCCGCCGGCCCTCGCCTCCGGCGGCGAGGGCGGTGAAGGGGGAGAGGGTGGCGAGGCCCGTGGCGAGCGGGGGATCGCCGTCGCGGACGACGCCACCCTCGCCGCGGCGCTGCTGGCCATGGACGGCCATCTGCGGGTGGCGCTGAGGCTGCTGGCCGCCGGTGCCGGCGACGCCGCCCGCCCCCATCTCCAACACCCTCTGGAGACGGTGTTCCCGCGCATCCACGGGCCCCTCGAGACCCGGTTCCGGGCCGCGGAGGAGGAACTGGAGGCGGCGCTCGCCGTGGTCCACGCCGCGGCCGGAGAGGATGCGACGGTGGCGCGGCGGCGGGCGGAAGCGGCGCGCGCCGCCATCGGACGGACACTGGAGGCGCTGGTCGGCGACCGTCTCCGCGATCCGGCCTTCACGGCGCGGGTCCTCGACCGCCTGCTGGCCCGGCTGGCCGCGGAATATGGAGAAGCCGTCACCGAAGGGCGCGTGACGAACGGGGAAGACCAGGAGGCGGCCCGGGGCATGCTGCGGTCCGCGGAGACCCTCTGGAGGCGCGTCGCCGCGAGCGCGCCGGAGGCGGTGCGCGGGGAGATCGACGGGATCCTCGCGGAGCTCTCGAAGGGTCTCGCCGCGCCCGGGCCCTCGACGGAGACCGCTTCCCCGGCGAAGATCCAGGCCCTGGTCTCCCGCGCCCGTCTCGCCCTCTCGGATCTGCGCTGAGCGATCGGAGGCGGCGGCCGCCCCCGCGCTCCTCACGCGTGGCCGATGAGGATCCCGGTGAGGAAGACCAGGAAGCCGCCGACCACCACCTGGTAGACCGCCTGGAGGAACGGCGTGTCCATGTAGCGGGCGCGGATCCAGGCGATGGCCCACAGCTCCACCAGCACCACCACCACCGCGAGGAAGGTGGCCCAGAAGAAGTCGGGAATGAGATAGGGCAGGGTGTGGCCGAGGCCGCCCACGGTGGTCATGACGCCGGTGACCACGCCGCGGATCCAGGGGTGGCCGCGGCCGGTGAGGGCCCCGTCGTCGGACAGGGCCTCGGCGAAGCCCATGGAGATGCCCGCCCCCACCGAGGCGGCGGTGCCCACGAGGAAGGTCTCCCAGGTGTCGCCGGTGGCGAAGGCGGCGGCGAACAACGGCGCCAGGGTGGAGACGGAGCCGTCCATGAGCCCGAGGAGGCCGGGCTGGACGTACTGGAGCACGAAGCGCTGGTGGGCCGCCTCTTCCTCCTCGGCCGCCGCCTCGCCGCTGGCGTAGCGCTCGCGCAGTCGCCGGGCCAGCGAAGCGTGCTCGCTCTCGGTCTCGGCGAGACGGTACAGCAGATCGCGGATGTCCAGGTCGGTGACCCGCTCGGCGGCCTTGAGATAGAAGTTGCGGGTCTCCTCCTCGAGGGACTCGGCCATGTGGCGGATGGTCTTGAGATCGGCGTGTCGCATCAGCCACACGGGCCGACGCCGGATGAATCCCCGCACGTGTTCACGCCGGATCATGGGGATGTGGTCGCCGAACTTGCGCCGGTACACGTCCATCAGCCACCGGCGATGGTTGTCCTCCTCCGCCGCCATTTCCTCGAACACCCGCGCCGAATGGGGAAAGGTGTCGCGGAGCGCTTCGGCGAAATCGCGGTAGATGCGGGCATCGTCCTCCTCGAGGGAGATGGCGAGGGCCAGGACCTCCCGCTCGTCGAGATCGGTGAAGCGCTTGCTGGGGCCGAAGGAGAGGGGAAAGAGGGACATGGCTCCTCCTCGCTGCGGACCGCCCGCCGCCCACGTCTAGAGCGATTCCGGAGTCGGAAAAAGCGCCCGCCTCGCCGAGGGACTGGGGACGGGCGCCGTCAGGCGGTGCCCCCCTCCCCCGCAGGTGGCGGCGGGAGTCCGCGCGGCGGCTCCGCCACCGCCACCCGGTCCCGTCCCTCCTCCTTGGCCCGGTAGAGGGCACGATCGGCCCGGGTGAGCAGGTTCTCGATCAGGGCATCGGCGCCGGCGACGGTGGCGACGCCGACGCTCACCGTGAAGCGGGCCGGCCCCTCCAGGGTCCGCACCCGCCGGCGGATCCGCTCCGCCGCCTCCCGCGCCCCCGGCACATCGGTATAGGGCAGCAGCACCACGAACTCGTCACCGCCGAAGCGCGCGGCGATGTCGGTGCGGCGCAGCGCGCGTCGCACCACCTCCCCCAACCGCCGCAGCACCTCGTCGCCGACGGCGTGGCCGGCGCTGTCGTTGATGCGCTTGAAACGGTCCACGTCGAGGATCAGCATGGAAAGGGGAAAACCGTGCCGGCGGGCGAGATCGGCGATCTGGCGGGCACGCTCCAGGAACGCGCGGCGGTTGTAGAGACCGGTCAGGGGATCCACGTCGGCGAGCCGGCGCAGCGCCCGTTCCACCCGGCGGCGGCGACGGATCTCCTCCTCCAGCCGTGCGCGGCCGGTGACGAGATCGTCCACCAGCCGCAGCAGCACCGCTGCCGGCACCGCCACCAGCAGCCCGGTGACCAGGCCCGCCGCGAAGCCGAGGCGCAGCGCCACCAGCAGCGGGATACCCTGCCAGACGTGGAGCAGGGTGACCAGTAGCCCGCCCAGCACCACGCCCGTGACACCACAGACGACGGTGGCCACCACCACGCCGAGCTCGTGGGTGAGCCCGGCGAGACGACGCACCCAAGACGGGGGCGGAGCCGTGAAGGTCGGCTCCGCCCCCTCCTCCGGATCCGGTTCGTGTGATCGCTCCTGCTCGCGGTCGATCACACCTCCTGTCCGCATTCAGTACAGCAGCTTCCAGTTGCCGTCCCGCACCTCGAGCATTTTGAAGGAGCGCAGGTCGAGGCCCATGTGGTCCTCCGGCGACATGGTGAAGATGCCGTCCACGCCGACGAACTCCTTCGTCTGCTCGAGGGCGTCGCGCACCGCGGCGCGATCGGTGGTCCCGGCCCGTTCGATGGCGTTCACCAGCAGCATCAGCGCGTCGTAGGCGTGGCCGCCGAAGGTGGAGACCTCCTCGCCGTAGGTGCCCTCGTAGTCCTTCTTGTAGGCGAGGGCCACCTCCCGCTGGGGATCGTCCGCCGGGAGCTGGTCGGCCACCACCAGCGCGGCGCAAGGCAGGCGCACGCCCTCGGCGGCGGCCCCGGCTCCCTCGACGAAGCGCTTGGAGCAGGAGCCGTGATTGTGGTAGAGCTGGGCCTCGATGCCGAGCTGGGCGTAGTTCTTGGTCACGATCACCGATGGCGCGCCGAAGCCGCAGAAGAGCACCGCCTGCACGCCCGCGTCACGGATCTTGGTGAGCTGCGGCGTCATGTCGGTGTCACCGCGGCCGTACTGTTCCTTGGCCTTGACGGTGAAACCGTACTCGGGGGCGAGCTGTTCCGCGTTCTTGAGACAGGACTTGTCGAAGCCACCCGAACCGGCGATGAGCCCGATCTCGGTGTAGCCCTCCCTCTTCATGTCCTCGTAGACCTTCTGCACCGCCATGCGGTCGGTGTGCGGGGTCTTGAAGACCCACTTCTTGACCGGTTCGACGATGACCGAGGCCCCACCCAGCGAGATGAAGGGGATGCCGGCGCGCTCCACCAGCTTGACGACCGCCATGGTCTCGCCGGTGGTGGTGCCGCCGATGATGAAGTCGACCCGGTCCTGCTCGATCAGACGCTTGACGTAGGTGACGGCGTTCTTGGCGTTCGTGCCGGTGTCGTAGACCACCAGCTCCAGCGGTCGGCCGAGCACGCCGCCCTTTTCGTTGATCTTCTTCACGTACAGTTCGAGAGTCTTCCGCTCGGGATCGCCGAGGAAGGCGGCCGGCCCGGTGACGGCGAGGAAGGAGCCGATCCGGATGGGCTCGGCGCTCCGCGCCTCCGGTGCCCCCAGCAGCAGACCCGCCACGGCGATGCCGGCCAGCAGGGCTCGTCTCTGCATGCTCCCCTCCCTTGGTCGGTTGCAGATGAAACCATTCGGCGCGCCCGCTCTAGCCCGGATGGCGGCCGGACGCAACGTGCCGGTGCCGGCGCGTGTAGCGCCACACCGCCGCCGGCGGAACGTTCCACGGCACCCAGCGGGCGATCCGGGCCTCCACGCCCAACTCCGCCGCCGGGATCGGGCAGACGGGCGAATAGCTGTACTGGAGGACCACCCCGTCCGGCCCGACGGCCCGGAAGGCCTGGTCGATCACCGCCCGCTTGAAGTCCTTGGGCATGTTGACCATCGGCAGCCCGGAGACGACCGTCGAGACCCGTGCGATGCCCTGGCGGGTCAGGATCTCGTCCAGGCGGGTGGCATCCCCCTGCACCACCCGACATTCACGGAAGGTGTCGCGGAGATATTCGTAGAGCGGCCGGTCCAGTTCCACCACCAGCAGATGTTCGGGCGGGATCCCCGCCTCCAGCAGTCCGCGGGTGATGGCGCCGGTGCCGCCGCCCAGCTCCACCACGAAGGCGCCGGGCCGCCACACCGTCTCCCGCGCCACCGCCCGCGCCAGCGCCCGCGAGGAGGGGATGATGGAGCCCATGGAACGCGGCGAACGCAGCCACTGCTTGAAGAACAGCTCGCGTTCCTCGACCAGCTTGTCCTGACGCATGGGACCGTTTCCTCCGACCCGACGCGGCCCGGGCGCGCCGCCCCACCGGTCGCCACCGCATCCGCTGCCCCGCAACATAGGCCCCGGTGGCGATCTTGGCAAAGGCCGCGCCTCCCGGCCCGCGTTGACACCCCTCCGGCCCGCGCCTACTTGAGGTGGGATCGTGTCACGAACCGCCCGCGAGGTCCATTCCGCACATGCTGGGCACGCTCGCCAAGCGGATCTTCGGCACCGCCAACGACCGCATCGTCAGACGGCTGCGCGCCGAGGTCCAGAAGATCAACGCCCTCGAGCCCGAATTCGAACGGCTGTCCGACGAGGAACTGCGGGCGAAGACCGGCGGGTTCCGCGAACGGCTCGAACGCGGGGCCACCCTCGAGGAGGTGCTGCACGAGGCCTTCGCCGCCGTGCGCGAGGCGGCCAAGCGCACCCTCGGCCAGCGCCATTTCGACGTCCAGCTCGTCGGCGGCATCGTCCTCCACCAGGGCAAGATCGCCGAGATGAAGACCGGCGAGGGCAAGACGCTGGTGGCCACCCTGCCGGCCTATCTCAACGCCCTCACCGGCCGCGGCGTCCACGTGGTGACGGTGAACGACTATCTCGCCCGCCGCGACGCCGAGTGGATGGGGGAGATCTACCGCTTCCTCGGCCTGTCGGTGGGGTGCATCGTCTCCGGTCTCTCCGACGCCGAACGTCGTGCTGCCTACGCCTGTGACGTCACCTACGGCACCAACAACGAGTTCGGTTTCGACTACCTGCGGGACAACATGCGCCTCCGGCTGGAGGACATGGTCCAGCGGGAACACTACTATGCCATCGTCGACGAGGTCGACAGCATCCTCATCGACGAGGCCCGCACACCCCTCATCATCTCCGGGCCGGCGGAGGACAGTTCGCGCCTCTATCAGCTGGTGGACGAGCTGGTGCGGAAGCTGGAGCCGCGGGACTGGGAGAAGGACGAGAAGCAGCGCACGGTGGTCCTGACCGAGCGCGGCGTCGAGCGCATGGAGACGCTGCTGCGGGAGGCGGGGCTGCTGCGGGGCGGCGGTCTCTACGACATCGAGAACGTGACGCTGGTCCACCACATCCAGCAGGCGCTGCGGGCCCACCACCTGTTCCGCCGCGACGTCGACTACATCGTCAAGGACGGCAAGGTCGTCATCATCGACGAGTTCACCGGCCGCATGATGCCGGGGCGGCGTTACTCCGACGGCCTCCACCAGGCGCTGGAGGCGAAGGAACGGGTGCCGATCCTGCCGGAGAACCAGACCCTCGCCTCCATCACCTTCCAGAACTACTTCCGCCTCTACGAGAAGCTCGCCGGCATGACCGGCACCGCCGAGACGGAGGCGGCGGAATTCCAGGAGATCTACGGGCTTGAGGTGGTGGTGATCCCCACCCACAAGCCCATGATCCGCAGGGACGAGGACGACGAGGTCTACCGCACCGCGCGGGAGAAGTACGAGGCCATCGTCCGCGAGATCGAGGAGGCGCACCGCCGCGGCCAGCCGGTGCTGGTGGGCACCGTCTCCATCGAGAAGTCGGAACTGCTGTCGGGGATGCTCAAGAAGAAGGGCATTCCCCATCAGGTGCTCAACGCCCGCTATCACGAGAAGGAGGCGCAGATCATCGCCCAGGCCGGGCGTCTCGGCGCCGTCACCATCGCCACCAACATGGCCGGGCGCGGGACCGACATCCAGCTCGGCGGCAATGCCGAGATGCGGATCCGTCAGGAGCTGGGCGACGATCCCGATCCCGCGGCGGCGGAGCGGATCCGCCGCGAGGTGGAGGCGGAGCGGGAGAAGGTGAAGGCGCTGGGCGGCCTCTACGTGATCGGGACCGAGCGCCACGAGAGCCGCCGCATCGACAACCAGCTGCGCGGCCGTTCCGGGCGGCAGGGCGATCCCGGCCGATCCAAGTTCTTCCTCTCCCTCGAGGACGACCTCATGCGCATCTTCGGCTCCGAGCGCATGGACGGCATCCTCCAGAAGCTCGGCCTGCGCGACGGCGAGGCCATCGTCCATCCGTGGATCAACAAGGCCCTGGAGAAGGCCCAGCAGAAGGTCGAGGCGCGCAACTTCGAGATCCGCAAGAATCTCCTCAAGTTCGACGACGTGATGAACGACCAGCGCCGGGTCGTCTATCAGCAGCGTCGGGAGATCCTCGAGGCGGAGAACGTCGCCGACATGGTGCGGGACATGCGCCACCAGGTGATCGAAGATCTGGTGGCGCGCCACATCCCCGAGCGCGCCTATCCGGAACAGTGGGACCTCGAGGGGCTGGAGAAGGAGGTGGAGGCCGTCTTCGGCCTGCGCCTGCCCGTCCGCGAATGGGGACGCGAGGAGGGCATCGCCGAGGAGGAGATCGGCCGCCGCATCGTCGAGGCCACCGACGCCCTCATGGCCCGCAAGGCGGCCGACTACGGCGAGCCGCTCCTGCGCATGGCCGAAAAGAGCCTGCTGCTGCAGATCCTCGACCATCTGTGGAAGGAGCATCTGCTCCATCTCGACCATCTGCGTCAGGGCATCCACCTGCGGGGTTACGGCCAGCGCGATCCCCTCAACGAATACAAGCGCGAGGCCTTCGCCCTCTTCGAATCGATGCTCGCCCAGCTGCGCCTCGCCGTCACCCAGGCGCTGGCCCATCTGGAGATCCGCCTGCCGGAGCCGGAACCGGAGCCGGCCGCCGAGCCGGAACCGGCGCCGGCCCGCCCCCGGCGCGCCCGGGCCATGGCCATGGCGGGCGCCGGCGGCGAGGTGGATCCGACGGATCCCGCCACCTGGGGCAAGGTGGGCCGCAATCAGCCCTGTCCCTGCGGCTCCGGCCGCAAGTACAAGCACTGCCACGGCCGCATCGGCTGAACCCGCGCCGGCTCCCACGCGCACCGGCGGCCGGGCGCCGGCGATCCGGCGGATCGCTGCCGTCACGCTCGTGTCCGCGAAGCGACATTCCCCGTCGGCAGCGGGCATTCCGCGGGCGGCGTTCAGCCGGCGGCGCGCGGTGACCGTCCCCGCGGCCAGGGATCCACGCCGTGGAAGGCGCAGATGTACTCCCACGCCTCCTCCGCCGTCTCCACGTAGCGGAACAGGCGGACGTCGGCCGGATCGATCATCCCCTCCTCCACCAGGGCGTCGAAGTCGACGATGCGCCGCCAGTGGCCCTCGTCGAACAGCACGATGGGCAGCGGCCGCGCCTTGCCGGTCTGCACCAGGGTGAGGGTCTCGAACAGTTCGTCGAGGGTGCCGTAGCCGCCAGGAAAGAAGACGATTCCCCGCGCGCGCATGAGGAAGTGCATCTTGCGGATGGCGAAATAGTGGAACTGGAAGCACAGTTCCGGCGTGATGTAGGGATTGGGGAACTGCTCACGCGGCAGGGTGATGTTGAGACCGACCGATTTGGCTCCCACCTCGTGGGCTCCCCGGTTCGCCGCCTCCATGATGCCGGGTCCGCCGCCGGTGGTGATCACGAAGCGCCGCGGTCCGTCGGTCTGACCGGCGCGGGAGACGATGGCGGCGAAGCGGCGGGCCTCCTCGTACCAGCGCGAGCGGCGGACCTCGCGGCGTGCCGCCGCCACCGCCCGGGCCGCCGCCGCATCGTCCGGATCCTCGGCGAGGCGGCGCTCCGCCTCCGCGAGCCGCGCCCGTGCCGCCTCCGGGGCCGGGATGCGGGAGGAGCCGAAGACGACGATGGTGGTCTCGATCTCGTGCTCCTGCAGCACCAGCTCCGGCTTCAGCAGCTCCAGCTGCAGCCGCACCGGCCGCAGCTCCTCCCGCAGCAGGAACTCCACGTCGGCGTAGGCGAGACGGTAGCTGGGCGAGCGGGTCTGCGGCGTGTCGACGGCGCGCTGCGCGTGCTCGTGGTCCTCGCGGGCGCTGGGAAGATGTGGGTGGTCGGGTCCGCGTTCCATGATCCCCTTCCGTCGTTCACGCTCCGTCAACCCCGAGGGGTTATAGTCCGAGCGGCAGCCGGATGGGGTCGAAGGACGTGCGGGTGGTGTCGCTGCTTTGGGTGGTCGCGCTGCTGTGGGTGTCGGGTCCGCGGCCGGCCGCGGCGGGGGAAGGGGCACTGCCGGCCGCCGGGCTCGCGCCCGCGCTCGAGGTGCTGGAAGATGCCATCGCCCGCGCGCTGGTGCAGCTCGATGCCCTGGAGATGCCGGACTCCGCGCCGTCGCCGCGGGTCTCCGCCGGTCCCGTGGTGCCGGCCGTCGGTGGTCCCGACCTCGCCCTCGCCGCCCTCCGCCGCCTCGCGCGGACCCTGGAGCGCCGTCTGGATCGGCTCGCCGCGCATCCGGCCGTCGCCGGCGATCCCCGACGCCGGGCGGTGGTGGCGGCGATGCGGGAGGATCTGCGCCGTCTCGTCCGCCTCGTCGCCACCGCCGGGACGGTTCCGCGGGCGGATCTCGCCACGACCCTGCGCGGGCTGCTGGTGGACCTCGACGGCGCCACCGCCGCCCTCTGGACCCTGGAGTGAGGGGGTGCCGGAAAGTCGGGGGCGGGTCCCGGCGGATGGCCCGGCGGGGCCGGATCGTCTCGACGGAGCGGGGTCACGCGCCGTCCGACAACGGGGCGGTCCCCCTGCGGTCCGTCGACCGTCCGCAGCCCCGCGAGGGTGCGCCGCGCCTCGGGCGGTCGGTCCCCTGCGTACGTCGACCGTCCCGTCGCACAGGGCGTGTGCCGGCGGGGGCCCCGGCGGGCGTGCCGCCGCCGTCGCGGCCCGCGGGAGGAGGGGCCGGCGTTCCGATGATGCCCGGGCACTGCGCTGTCACGCGGCCCCCTGCCGATCCTCCGCGCGCCGCTCCCGGGTCCCGGAACGGGCGCCGTCGATGCCCGCCGAGGCCAGGCCGCCCCCTCGATCCCGAGCGAAGAGATCGTCGGATGGAGGCGAAGGCCGGAACGGACGGCGTCCACGGACGGCGCACCGCTCCCGAGGGCGTCGCGAGGTGTCCGGGTGGGACGCCGTGGCGGCGCCGTTCGCGGCCATGGCGGGGCGAGGTTCTGGTCTCCCGGTTGCGTCCGTGCGATCCACGGCCTCGGGATGGGCCGGACGCGGGTGCCACGGGCGGCTCCCGCCGGATCCATCCGACCGGGCGGCGGGCTCCGGCACGCGCCGGAGGCGGCGGATCGTCCCGGCCATGGCGATGGACCGGAGATGCGGCGTGGCCCGGCCCACCCCTTCCCTTCGGCCTCACGCCGCCTCCCCGGGAAACACCACCTCGCCGCGCCCGGAGACGGGTCCGCCCGGCGGCCTGCCGTGCACCCGCACGACGCTCCCGGGGAGGGTGCGGGCCTGCTTGTGCGACGCAATATGAGGGTTGACTCATACGTGGCTCGCCCCATATCCGGTCCGCGCGACCCGGGCCCCCGCGGCTTCGGGTCGATTCGCGAGTTTCCCGGAAAGCCTCCCCTGAACCGTCGATCCCCTCCGGGGATCGCGAACTGGCTCCGGAGATCGTCCGATCTTCGGAGCATTTTTTTGGCGAAGCGGCCATGTCGGGACGGCGACCTTAACCGGATGTCAACCGGGCGCGGGCAGGCTCGTGGGGGACGGTGGAACCACGGGGATCGCCCATGTCCGCGCCCGCCACGGCCCCCGAGCGCGCCATCGCCGCCCTCGACAGCGGCACCCGCTGGCCCGGCCGCGGCGGGGTCACTCACGTCACCTATGCCTTCTGGGAGCCCGGCGACCGGCCCCCGCGCGATCTCGGCCGGACCCTCGAGGATCCCCGTCCGCTGGATGCCGGAGAGCGGGCCGCCTTCGAGGAGGCCCTGGCCCGCTTCGAAGAGGTGGCCGGGATCGATTTCGTCCCCTGGCGCGGGGCCGGTTCGTCCGGTGCCGACATCCGCGTCTTCTTCGCCGATTTCGTGAACGATTTCTATGCCGGCTCCGCCTGGACCCCGCCGGTGGGCGAGATCGCCCTCAACGACATCGCGCCGCTCCGCGACCTGCGTCCGGGCTCGGTGGGCTTCCAGGTGCTGCTCCACGAGATCGGGCACGCCGTCGGCCTCGCCCACCCCCACGAGGGCCGCCACCGTCTCCCGGCGGCGGAGGATCACGCCGGCACCACGGTGATGAGCTACCGGGACCATCCCGGCACCGGCCTCGATGCCGATCACGGCTGGTATCCGGTGGCACCCCGCACCCTCATGCCCTACGACATCGCCGCCCTGCAGGCCCTCTACGGCCCCGGTCCCGGCCGTCGGACCGGCGACGATCGCTACGTCCTCCGCGGCGACCGGCCCTTCCTCGCCACCATCCGCGACACCGGCGGCGAGGACGTGCTGGATGCCGGCGCGCTGACGCGGCCGGTGCGGATCGACCTGCGCCCGGGCCATGCCTCCGACGTCGGCCCGTGGGGGGACGATCGGCCGGATGCGCCGGCCCGCGGCAATCTCGCCCTCGCCTACGACACCTGGATCGAGCACGCCGTCGGCGGCCGCGGCGACGACCATCTGATCGGCAACGCCCGCGCCAACCGTCTCGAGGGGGGAGCCGGCCGCGATCTCCTCGAGGGCGGCGACGGCGACGATCTGCTGGTGGGCGGTCCGGGGCGCGACCGGCTGGTGGGGGGTGCCGGCGGCGACCGTTTCGCCGGGACCCTCGCCGAGCTCGACGGGGACCGCATCGAGGACTTCGCCCCGGGCGACCGCATCCTCGTGTGGGAGGTCTCACCGTCGATGCTGTCGCTGCACACCGTCACCGGGGGAGACGGCCTCCGACTGGTGCTGGAGGCCGGGAGTGGGCGCGCGGTGGTGCGCCTGCCGGCCTCCGCCCACGGGGACTGGCAGCGGATCCCGGAGGATGGCGGGACCGCGCTCGTCCTCGGTCGGAGCCTCGCCCGCGGCGGCTCCGCCGAAGACGGGGACGACGGCCCGGTCCGTCTCGGCCCCGGCGCCGATCGCTGGCGCGGCGGGGCGGGCGCCGACGAGGTGGATGGAGGCGGAGGCCACGACCGGCTGGCCGGCGGGGGCGGCGACGACCGGCTCGCGGGTGGCGCCGGCCACGACCGTCTCGACGGCGGCGACGGCGACGACGTGCTGGACGGAGGCGCGGGTGACGACCGGCTCGCGGGCGGGCCCGGCGCCGACGTCCTCGCCGGCGGCCCCGGCCGCGACCGTCTCGACGGCGGTGCCGGGCGCGATGTCCTTCACGGCGACGACGATCGCGACCGACTCACCGGCGGAGTCGGCGACGACGAGCTCGCGGGCGGGGACGGTCCCGACCGCCTCGACGGCGGCGAGGGCGCGGATCTGCTGGACGGGGGTGCGGGCCGCGACCGGCTCGCGGGTGGGCCCGGCGACGACGTCCTCGTCGGCGGCCCCGGTCGCGATCGCCTCGACGGCGGCGAGGGCGACGACGTGCTGGACGGCGGTCCGGGGCGCGACGTGCTGCGAGGCGGTCCCGGCGACGACCGGCTGCGGCCCGGCAACGGCGGTGGCCTCGTCGACGGCGGACCCGGCCACGACGTGCTGGAGCTCGCGGGCGGCGCCGGCGGCTATGCCGTGCACGGGCGAGCGGGCCGCTTGCGCCTCGTCGATCTCGACCCGACGGACGGTGACGACGGCCGGCTATTGGTGCGCGGTGTGGAGGAGATCGTCTTCGGCGACGGCACCACCCTCGCGGTCCCCGCCGTCCTTCCGACCGCCGGCCTCGCGGCCGAGCTCCTCCATCCGCTCCCGCCCGCGGCGATCTGGTGAGCGGATCGGCCGGAGCGACCGGGACCACCCGCCCACGCGGCACCGCCCCATCTCCATCCGTCGCGACGCGGTCCGGCCCGGGCGGCCCCCACCGGGATCGGGACCCCCGGCGAGGGTGCGCCCGCCGGCTGCATCCGCCGCGCCCGGCCGCAGGCGGGCGGACGGTCCCCGGTCCGTCGACGGTGGCATCGGCCGCCCACCGGCCGGGCGGCTCGCCTCGCCGAGACCGAGAGCGAGCATGTTTCGCTGGCCCGGCGACCGCGGGAGCGCCACTCCGCCCCGCAGTCCGCGGTCCGCGATCATGCCGCCGCACGGAACGGCGGATCCGGCCGAATCCGCGGACGTCAGGCGGCCGGACGGCGGCCTCGCGAGGGGAGAGGAAAGCGCAGCGGATAGCGGGGATCCGCCAGCACCACCTGGGCGCCGCGACCGGCCGCGGGATCCACCAGCACCGGCGCCCGCAGATTGACCCACGCCCGCGCCGCTTCCGGCTCCAATGTCACCACGAAATAGACCCGCACCCGCTCGCGGTCGAAGCCCAGGGCGCGGCAGGCCTCGTCCAGATCGTCCTCGGCGGGGATCTCCCCGTCCGCCGGACGACACACCAGCGGCAGTCGCAGACCCGGATCCTCCAGACTCACCAGTTCGGCGAACGCGCCATCGGCCGTGGCGAGCGACCGCAGCAGGAAACGGCGAGCACCGGGAAAGCCGGGCAGGCCGCTCGGGAACGCGACGGCTTCGGCATCGTCCGCCGGCGGTGACACGGGCGGCGAGGTGGCGGATTCGGCGGCATCCATGGCGGATCTCCCGGCTGCTCCTCGATCTGCGGGTCGAGGATGACTCCCTTTTCCTGACGAACGGTTAACGCGACCCAGGACATCACCGCAGGAAATCGAGCAGCGACAGCTGGGCGAGACGGGCGGTGAGCATGTAGGAGGCCTCGAGCGTGGCCCGGTCCCGGGCGAGGCGCGCCATGGTCTCCGGCAGGTCCACCGCCTCAAGGCGGCTGCGGACCTCGTCCAGATAGCTGCGCGCTCCCTCCTGACGGTCGATCAGCGCCTCCAGCCGGGCCATGCGAGCACCATGGGCACCCCTGAGCTCGGCGAGACCGTCCACCGCCAGATCCAGCTGGTCGAGGGCGGTCTCGAGCCCACTGCGGTCGCCGGCCGCATGGGCCTCGATGGCACGCCCGAGCGCCGCCACCAGCCGGGCGAAGGGTTCGTCGCCGGCGGTGGGGGCGATCCTGAGCAGCACCTCCTCGTCCACCGGGATTTCCGGGGCCAGGGAGTCGCCCCGGTAATAGAGTGTCGGATCCGTCACCGTCGGCGGCGGTTCGGGGATGGCGACGGGTGGACGATCCCCGAGGCTTCCCGCGAAGAGATGGCGGTCACCGTAGCGGACGTTGAGCCGTGCCGCCACCCGCTCGAGGATGGAGCGCAGCTCCGTCTCCAGCGGCATGTCGCGATTGGTGTCGCCCAGGCGGCGCACCAGCAGTTCGCGCGCGCGGACGGCGAGGTCCGTGATGTCGGCGAGGGCCCCGTCCGCCACCCGCATGCGGGCGAGGACATCACGGTTGTCTTCGAGGCGCGAGGCCAGCAGCGTGCCGGCACGCCGGACCTCCACCAGCACGTCGGCGCGGTCGGCGACCTCCACGAAGGCCTCGCCCCGCCGACCCGAGGCGACCTGTGCCTGGGCCCGCTCGATGCGCCCGCGCACCTCGGCCATCATGGCCTGGAGATGGCGAAAGTGGGTGGCATCGCCAATGCGGGTGGTCATGACCGCTCCTCCTAGCGCACCGTCGCCAGCAGTTCCTCGAACAGCTCGCGGGTGACCGCCACGATGCGGGCCGAGGCGCTGTAGGCGCGCTGATAGACCAGGAGACGCGAGAGCTCCTCGTCGAGATCCACCCCCTCCGCCGCCGAACGGCGGGTCTCGAGATCGCGGACCACCGCCTCGCGCCCCGCGATCCCGTCCCGCAGGCGGGCGAGGCGATCCGCCTCCACCGCGATCAGATCCCGCAGATAGCCGCCGACCGAGACCTCGCGGGCCGGCTGACCGCCGCGGGCCGCCACCGGAACGGCGCGGTCGAGGGCCCGGGCGAGGGCCGCCGCACCGCGGCCGTCCCCGATCCCGGGCATGGTGGCGGTGGGGCCCGCGGGATCGACGTCGAGCCGGGCGGTGGCGAGGCGGGCCGGATCGGCCGCGATCTCGTCCCGCACCGCCAGATCCAGCGCGCCCTGTTCCGCCACCAGCAGATCGTTCAGACCGAGGAAATGGGCGAAGCCGAAGGTGCGGGTGCGGCCGGCCGCATCGGTCTCCACGAGCGCGGCGTCGCCCTCCGCCACCGCGAGCCCGTAGCCGGTGGCGGCGGTGAGGGCGAGTCGTCCCTCGGCATCGACGTCGACCGCCGCAAGGCCGGCGAGGCCGCTCGCGAGCGCCCCCCGCATGGTGGCGAAGTCCGCGCTCACGTCCACCGCCACCGTGCGCACCACCGCCCCGCTCGCCCGGTCCACCACCGCCACATGGGCGATGCCGCTGCGGGTCGCCCCGTTCCAGGCGGTGGCCGCGTCGGTACGGGTGCCGGCGAGCCGGATCGGCGGCGGCACCGCCACACTGGCGTTGTGGGCGGCATTGACGGCGAAGCGCAGGGCCTCGGCGAGTTCGTCCAGCTGCTCCGCGAGACGCACCAGTTCCCGGTCGCGGGCGGCCAGCAGCCCGCCGAGCCTGCCCCCCTCCACCGTGGGATCCGGGTCCGGACCGGCCCCCACCAGCACCTCGCCCGTCGCCGCGGGCTTCGGTTGGCCGGTGTCCGGATCGACGTCGTCGGCGTCGTAGACCTCGATGGCGCCGAAGGCGGTGTCCGCCCGCACCAGCGTTGCCGGCCGGTAGACCAGCACGCGCGCGCCGTATTCCAGCAGCGCCGGGCCTCCCCGCACGTAGACGGAAATGGAACCGTTCTCGTGCTCGACGGTGGAGATGGGAAGACGGCTCGCGAGCTCGTCCAGCAGCCGGCCGCGCTGGTCGAGGAGCGCCGGCGTCGGCCCGAGCCGCGCCACCTCCGTCTCCACCTGATGGAGCTCCCGCAGCAGGGTATTGATCCGTTCCACCTCCATGCCGATGCGGCGGTCCGCTTCCGCCCGCAGGGCCTGGAGATCCCGGGCGGCCCGGTTGAAGGCCACCGTCACGTCCTCCAGCGCACCCAGGAGTGCGGTGCGGGCCACCGGACGCGAGGGCGCGGATGCCAGCGTCTGCAGCTTCTCGCCCAGGGCCACCAGCAGCTCTTCGAGGCCGCCGCCGTCGAGGGTGCCGAAGCCGGCCCGCTGGGCCCGTTCCACCAGATCGGCGAGGGCGCGGTCCCCCTCGAGGAGGGCGCGGGCCCCCCGCAGTTCCCGCCGCACGAAGAGGTCGACGGAACGGCGCACCGCCTCCACCCGGGCCCCGCGTCCCTCGCCCTCCAGCACCACGTGCGACTGCACCACCCGGCGGCGGGCGTAGCCCTCGGTCTCCACATTGGCGACATTGTCGGCGGTGACTTCGAGACCCTTGCGGGCGACCCGGAGGCCGGAGACCGCGGCGTCGAGCACGGTGGTGAGCGACACGATTTCCTCCTCACACGCAGCGGTCGAGGGAGAGCGGCACCACCTCGCCGGTGGTGCCGGGCGGCAGCGGGCGGGTGCTGGCGACGGTGCGGGCGAGGCTCGCGGCGATGTGGGAGGCGGCCCGCTCCGCCACCTCCTTGGCGGCCGCCAGCGCGTTGAGATTGACCCGCATCACCCGCCGCAGCTCGCGGATGGCCTCCATCAGCGCCTCCCGCTGGGCGGGGTCGAGGGCCGCCACCAGCTCGGGGGTCCGACGCAGATGGTCCAGCTCCGCCTCGTAGGCGTCCACGAGGGCGCACTTCTCTTCCTGCAGCTCCGCCAGCCCCTCCACGTCCATCCGGCGCAGGAGCGCATTCTCCTTCTCCAGCACGGCGACGAGCTCGCGCACGAGACCGAGGAGGATGCTGGCTCGTTCGAGGGGGGGCATCAGCGCGTCTCCGAAGCCCGGATCAGTTGGCGCAGGACCGCATCGGCGAGGCCGATGCCGCCGGCGCGGGCCACCGCCCGGCCGTAGGCGTCCCACAGCATGTCCCGCCATGGCCCGCCGCCACCGCCCGGACCGAGGGGATCCTTCCGCTCCGACCCGCCGAGGGCACTCCGGAACATCACCGCGAGGAACATCCCCTCGAACTCGCGGGCGGCCCCTTCCAGGCGCGCCCGCTCGGCGTCGGCGCGCGCCGTGCCGGCGACCGCGGGGTGGGACGGAATCGGCGGGATGGTGTCCGTCATCACATCACCTCGATGTCGGCCTGGAGCGCGCCGGCCGCGCGGATCGCCTGGATGATGGCGATCATGTCGCGGGGACCGACGCCCAGGGCGTTGAGGCCATCCACCAGCTCCTCGAGGGTGGTCCCGGTGTCCAGCACGGCGAGCTTGGGCGCCGGCTCCTCGGCCCGCACCTCGGTCCGCGGCACCACCGCCGTGGTACCGCCGGAGAGTGCCGGCGGCTGACTCACCTGCGGCGCCTCGCGCACCCGCACGGTGAGATTGCCCTGGGCCACCGCCACCCGGCTGATCCGCACCTTCTCGCCGATGACGATGGTCCCGGTGCTCTCGTCGATGACGATGCGGGCGGGCTGGTCGGGCTCGACGGTGAGCTGCTCGAGCTCGGCCAGCAGCACGGCATTGCGCCCCCGGTAGGCCTCGGGCACCCGCAGCTCCACGGTGGCCGGATCCAGGACCCGGGCGGCGCGCAGGCCCAGGTGGCGATCGATGGCCTCCGCCACCCGGCGGGCGGTGGTGAAGTCGGGATTGCGCAGGGCGATGCGGATGCGGTCGAGATCGTCGAGGGCGAAGGGCACCTCCCGCTCGACGATGGCGCCGGCGGGGATGCGCCCCACCGTCGGCACTCCCTTGGTGATGCTGGCGGCCTCGCCCTCGGCCTGGAAGCCGCCCACCTGCACCGTGCCCTGGGCGACGGCGTAGACCTCGCCGTCGGCTCCCAGCAGCGGCGTCACCACCAGCAGGCCGCCCTGCAGCGACTTGGCATCCCCGAGGGCGCTCACGGTGACGTCGATGCGGCTGCCGCGGCGGGCGAAGGGCGGCAGCGAGGCGGTGACCATCACCGCCGCCACGTTGCGGGTGTTGAGCCTGGTCCCCCGCGTGGAGACCCCGAGCCGCTCCAGCATGGAGACCAGGCTCTCGCGGGTGAAGACGGCGTTGCGCAGTGAATCGCCGGTGCCCTGCAGTCCCACCACGAGGCCGTAGCCCACGAGAGGATTCTCGCGCACACCCTCGAAGTCGGCGATGTCCTTGAGGCGGGAGCCGGCCCCGGCGGGCGCCGCGAGGGCGAGCACGACGAGGACGGATGCGGCCTTCAGGATCCTGCGCATGGGCTCTCGCACCCGATCGATCCGCCCGTTCCCACGCAAGCCGCGTGCCATCCGTCGGGCACGGTCGTCTCTCGGTGTGCCGGCCACCGCGGGCGGCAGCTTCCGCCCCCACCCGGCACGATCTGCCCGACGGCGGTCCCGTTAACGGTTCGTTGGGATTTGTCCGCTAGAGAGGGAGATGGACGAGGAGTCGGCGGTCATGCGGATCGACGGTGCCATCCCGCGCCCCCTCCCCCTCGCCGCCCGGCCGGCGCTGCGCGGATCCGCCTCTCCGGCCCGGGCGACCGGCCCTTCCCCCGCGACGGTGCCCCGCGCCGCCGGCCCCGCGGTGCTCACCTCCCTGAACGCGGTGCTGGCGGCCCAGCAGCTGGACGCGGTGGAGCCGGTCGGCGAGCGGCGCCGGCGCGCGATCCGGCGCGGCGAGCGGCTGCTGGATCTCCTGGACGAGCTGCGCCGTGGCCTGCTGGACGGCCATGTCCCCGCCGGCCTCTGCGCCCGTCTCCGCCGGCTGCTGGAGGAGCGGGTGGAGGGGCTCGAGGATCCCGAACTCGCGCGGGTGCTGGCGGAGGTGGAGCTGCGGGCGGCGGTGGAGACGGCGAAGCTGGAGCGGGCCCTCGAACCGGAGCCGGCGCCATGAGGGCACCGGCGGCCGCGGCCTGCCGCTGCGGCCGTGGACGGTGGCGGGGTCGGCGGCGGGGCGCGCCGCAGCCCCGGGATCGGTCACGAAGGCGAAGGGCCGGATCGAGGGCGGGGCCGGCCACGGTCGCGTCGACGAGGTCGACCATGGTGGGAGCGATGTCGAGGACGGCGAGGCCCCCGACGCCACAGATCCTCCGCGGTCGCTCCGCTGGCGGGGTGGCGTCGGGGTCCCGGCGACGGCTCGATCCCGGTCAGGTCCGGGACGGGGGAGCCCCGCACCCGTAAAGACGATCTGCGCCGAGCCGGGCATCCAGTCACGCACCACGGGGAAGCCCCGCACCCGTGGAGAAGATGGTCCGGTGCGGCGATGCCTCGGAGCCTGACTTGGGGGATCCCCGTACCCTCAGGGATGAAGATGGTGGCGTGGATGAGGCCCCTCACGACGACGGGCAGGGATCCCCGCACCCGCGGGGAAGAGGCTGATGGCGGCGGTGCGCTCCGCCATGGCCACCAGGGATCCCCGCATCCGTATCCGTAGGGAAGAGGCTCCGACCGGGCGGCGTCCACCGCCCCGCCGTCGGAGATCCCCGAACCCGCAGGGAAGAGGGGCGGCGCCGTAGACCGCATCGACCCGCTTCGGAGGAAGCCCCGCACCTATGGATGAAAGGGCGATCCCGTGACCGGCGACACGCCGAATGCAGGGAACCCCGTCCGCAAGGGAGAGATGGAGCTGGACCTTCGATCCGCCGCGCCCTCACGGGAGCCCCGCACGATGGGGGAGATGACCGCGGCCGGCGCTCGCGGGCGCGGAGGCGGCGGGGAGCCCCGCAGATACGGCGGAGATGGTGCCGGCCCTGTTCGGCGGCCTCCCGTGCTTTCGCGAACCCCACACCTACGGGGGAGACGGGGAGACATCGTCAAGATCGAGGAAACGGTTGGCGGGAGCCCCGCACGCACGGGCGAGACGGGCCGATCTCGGACACCGGTGCGCTCCCGCCAGGGAACGCCGCACGCACAGGGGAACGGCCTCTGGGCGGTCATCTCCCCACCCAGTCGCAAGGGAAGCCCGCACGCACGGGCGAGACGGTCGCGCCGTCCCTCCACAGCCGCCACCGGTGCCGGGAGTCCTCACGTACGGCGGAGATGGCGAAAGCCGCACGGTCGCGCAGCTCCGGAAGCTGCGGGAGTCCTCGCGTAGGGAGGAGATGGCCCTGCGCGAGCGCAGGGACGACATCGTCGCCGGCAACCCCGCGCCCATGGGAGGGGATCGCCGTGCCCGCCTTCTCCCGAAGTCCTCCACCGGCAGCAATCCCGGACGCACGGGGGCGATCGGTCCCCGAGGGCCCGCCCCCTCGACGGTGGTCGGGCCCCGCTCGTCCGGAGGGGATGGCCGGGGATCGACCATGCCCGGTGTCCGGCGGAGCGGGTCATGGCGCGTACGTCGGCGATGGCCCCGGCCGTCGGAAGGTGGCCGTCCTCCCCGAAGACGGTGCCGTGTACGCGCAGGAGAGAGGGATGCAGCCGGCGCCGGGGCGGCTCACCCGGGGGCGACGCCATGCGCGTGGGAGAGGCCCCTCCTCGTGGAGCGGCGTCTCGATCTCGCGCGGGGCGACACCGTGTGCACGGGTGAGGGCCCCGAGGATCCGGCAATGCTCGGGATCCCCGAGGCGTCGCCATCCGCACGCGGGAGAGAGCCGGCAACGGGATGGACGCGACCGCCGCTTCCGGGCGTCGCCATGCGCGCGCGGGAGCGCGCACGCAGGAGACGTCCGAGTGCTCGGGGTCGGGAGCCGCGCCCTGCGCGCGGGAGACGGTCCGACACCGGCACGGATGGTCGACCATGGCGGGCCGGAGCCGTGGGCGCGAGAGGCTCTCCGAAACGGTGCGGGCGTGTCGCCCCTTGGCGGACCCGCACGCGGGGAATGGGACTCGAAGGAGCGCGATCCCTCATCCCTCGGCGCGGACCCACGCGGGCGGGACATGGGAAGGCAGGCCCGAGGTCCCACCCTCGTGAAGGCCGGGGCGACGTGGGACGCGCGCGGGACATGGCGCGTCCCTCATCGCTCGCGTGCCGGCGGGGCCGGAAGCGTGCGCGCGGGAGACGGCGGGGGCTCCATGGAGGTTCCCGGATGCGCGGGCGGCCCCTCGCCCCCACGGGTGACGCGAGCGCGCCGCGGCGGCCGTGGACCGTCCGGCGGACGGAGCCGTGCGCGGGTGACGGGTCGAGGCGGGATCCCAGCTCCGTTCCCGCTCCGGCCCGGCTCCGACATGGGGCGGAACGCCCGGGCGAGCGACGGAACCGTGCCCGCGCCCGGGAACGCGACCGGCCGACGAGGTCGCCACGGCGGTCCCCGATCCCCGCCACGGCGCCGTCCGTGGCGTGCGGGGCGGCGACGCGCGTCGGGATCCGCGGTCACGGTGCGTCCGGCGCGATCCGGAAGGGGACTCCTCCCCCCATGCCGACAGCACGGCCCGGCAGGACGGAGGCCGGCCGGCGGATCCCGGGGCCGGGGCACGGGACGGCGGACCACGCGGTGCCGGTCCTCAGCAGAAGGCCCAGGCGCCGTAGCCCACCACGGATGCGGACGAGCCGCCGGCATCGGCGCTGGTGGCCAGCGCCAGCCGGTGGGCCGTGAGACCGCGGGCGCGGGCGAGCGGCAGCAGCGCGCGGATGGCGCGATAGCCGCAGGCCTCGGCGGGTCCCACCGGACGCGGATCGAGGGCCTCGATGGCGGCGGCGGTGGCGGCGTCGTGGGCACGGGCGCGGTCCAGCGGCTCATAGTGGGAGAGATCGGAGCTCACCAGCACCAGCGTTTCCGCGTCCCAAGCCGCCTCCAGCACCTCCGCCGTCTCGGCGTCGTCGCTGCCGCCCACCAGCACCGGCAGGATGCGGGCCTCCGCTCCCAGCACCTGCAGGAAGGGCAGCTCCACCTCCAGCGCGTGCTCCGGGGCGTGGGGCCGGGCGTGCACGCAGAGACCGGCGCAGCGCGCCAGCAGCCGTTCGCCGCCCTCGCGGTCCACCCGCACGAGCCCGAGCGGCGTGGCGAAGGCGGCATGGGGCGCCAGGGCCAGCCCGACCACCGGCACATGGTGGGCGGGGCCGATGAGCAGCACCCGACGATAGTTTCCCAGCCACGGGGCCAGCGCCCGGAAGGCGGCCGCCGCCACCGGGCCGGAGAAGGCATAGCCGGCGTGCGGGACGATCAGGGCCCGCGGTGGCCCCGGCAGCGCCATGGCGGGCGCGGCATCCAGCAGCGCCTCGACGGTGCGGACCAGTTCCGCCGCCTCCGCCGGATAGAAACGGCCCGCCACGGCAGGGGCCCGCACGGACTCGACGACGCCCACGGTCCCTCCTCCCCGCTCGCCTTTCCATGTCACCACGGCGGCCACGACGATCAAGGGGTGGAACCTCCCGGGTGGCGACGGACCGCCGGACCATCCCCGCCGCGCTGCGGGCCCGCGACCACGCCTCGCGGGGGCGCGCCGGGGACCCGTATGGGCCCGCCCGTCTCGCGGCCACGACCACCGTGGCGGAGCGGCCCACGGCGACCTTGCCGCCCCGGCGCGGGAAGCCGGCGGCACGGCCGGTTCCACGGCGCCATCCGGTGCGGGCGACGGCGCCCACGGGGTCGCGCCCCCCGTGCATCCCTCCGGCGCCGTCACCTCACCGGCCCGCACCGGGCCGACGAGGCAGCCGAGCCGAACGATGGCGCCCCGCATCGGGGACCTCCGGGCGAGAAGGATCCCGGAGCACCCGCAGTGGTGTCGGTGTTCGCGGAGCCGGCACCGCCGCGATCTCCACCGGGGCGCCCGGGTCCGCCGCTCCCGCGGGATTCCCGGCGGCACGGCCGGGACGGGGCCGACATCCCGGAGCCGGTCTCGGATCCGCGTCCTGCCGCCGCGGCCACGGGCCGTCACGCGGGGCGGTCCCGCCGGAGGATCGTGGGCCGGGAGCATCCGGATCCCCGCGGGCGGTCCGTCCCCGGTGACACGGGGACCGGCGCTGGAGGGAACGGCGGCCGAAATCGTCGCGAACCGCGCAGCCGTGGTACCGTGTCCTTCGCCGTGGGCGGGACCCCCTTGGGGAGCTTCCCCATCGCGCCTTCCGCGCGCCCGCCGCCGCGCGGGCCGACGCGAGGGTCCGCCGGAGTCCCGTCCCGTCCCCGGACGGGACTCCCGCCGTGGACGGACGTTCCGCGGTGCCTTCGAGGAGCCGGCATCCCCGCCCTCGGACGCCTCCGGCGGCGGCACCGGGACGGCGTGACCGCCGACGGTGACGGGGCGGGCCGTGCCCGCCCCGGTCGCCGTGGATGCGACGGCCCGTCAGGCCGCCCTGGCCAGCACCTCCTCGAGGCGGCGGGTGGCCTCCGCCTCGTCCACCTTCTCGATGGCGGCGAGCTCGCGGGCGAGCCGTTCCAGCGCAGCCTTGTACATCACCCGCTCGCTGTAGGACTGTTCGGAGTCGTCCTTGCGGTAGAGTTCCCGCACCACCTCGGCGATGGCGACGGGATCGCCGGAGTTGATCTTGGCCTCGTATTCCTGGGCCCGGCGGCTCCACATGATGTGGCGGCGCGGCCGGATGCGGGTCTTGAGGGTCTCCAGCGCCGAGCGGATCTTCTCGCGCGAGCTGAGCTTGCGCATGCCCGAGCGGGGCGCCTTGTCCACCGGCACGCGCAGCGTCAGCCGCTCGTTCTCGAACCGCACGACGTACATCTCGAGTTCCACGCCGGCGATGGTCTCCTTCTCGATGCCGATGACCCGGCCGACGCCGTGCGAAGGATACACCACATAGTCACCCGCTGCGAAGGCGAGCTTGCTGGCCATCCTCCTCGCTCTCCCGACGATGCACCGCCCCTCCCCGGGGACGGCCTCCTCCCGACTCACCCCACGTGATTGCCCGAGCGCCACGGTGGCGATCGAACGGAGGGCCGGCACCGGATCCGTCCGGGCGCCGACCCGCTGGCCGGTTTTTAACACGAATTGCGTGCAAAGACCAGACCTTTTCGCACCGCACCATCCTCCGCTGCCCACGCCTCGGCCGCCGAGGTCGGGCAGCACCGCGCGGGCTGCCGCCGGCGCCCGCGGCCGTCGTTTCCGCACCGCAGGATCACGGGGAGCCGCGACCGGGCCGCCGTGGGACGGTCCGGAGTCCCTCAGGCCGCCTTCTCGAGATCGTGCGGACGCGTGGCCGCCATGGAGGGGCGGGCGGCGAAGCGCTCGTACCAGGCGGCGAGCCGCGGCCGCCCCTCGCGCCAGCGGTCGGCGCCGAAGCGGAAGTCGAGATAGCCCAGGGCGCAGCCCACGGTGACGGCGCCGATGTCCACACCCTCCGCCGGCAGCTCCTCCACGCGCTCCTCCAGCCAGTCGAGGGCGCGGGCGACCTTGAGCTTCTGATGCTCGATCCACGCCTGCCAGCGCAGTTCCTCGGGCCGCAGCACCGTCTCGTAGCGGGCGAGCACGGCCGCCTCCATGATGCCGTCGCCCAGCGCCTGCAGCCGCAGCGCCCGCATGCGTACCCCGGGATCGCGCGGGAACAGCCGTCCGCCGCCGGCGAGGTCGTCGAGATATTCGCAGATCACCCGCGAATCGAAGAGGGCGCGGCCGTCGTCCAGCACCAGCGTGGGCAGCTTGCCGAGGGGATTGTCGGCCACCACCGCGGCATTGGGCGCCACCGGCGTCACCGGTCGCCAGTCGACGGCGATGCGGTCCGCCACATCCAGCTCGTGGGCCGCCACCATCACCTTGCGCCCGAAGGGCGAAGCGGGATGACTGTGCAGTCGCATGACCCTCCTCCCTCGCGTCCCCGACGCCGTCGCCTGCGGGTCCCTCCTCCATGTAGGGGGTGCGCCGGAGCCACACAACGGCGCGGTGCGGCGACCCGATCCTGGCGGGGGGCCACCGGCATGCTAGAGGGAGGTCGGAACCGGACGGGGAGAGGAACGCCGATGGACAAGGGGGCGGCCGGCCGCTTCTTCGAGGACTTCCGGCTCGACGAGGAGATCGTTCACGCCACACCGCGCACCCTGCGCCACTCGGATGCCACCCTCTATCTGGCCCTCACGGGTTCGCGCTTTCCGGTGCACTGCAGCGAGCCCTTAGCCCGCGCCCTCGGCTATCCCACCACGCCGCTCGAGGACCTGCTGGTCTTCCACGTGGTCTTCGGCAAGACGGTCCCCGACGTCTCCCGCAACGCGGTGGCCAATCTCGGCTATGCCGAGGGCCGCTTCCTGCGGCGGGTGTGGCCCGGGGACACGCTCTCGGTCCGCTCGCGGGTGATCGGCCTGCGCGAGACCCGCAACCGCCGCACCGGCATCGTGTGGGTGCGCACCACCGCCCGCAATCAGCGGGACGAGCCCGTGCTGGAGTACGTGCGCTGGGTGCTGGTGCGCAAGCGCGACGAGGGGGCGCCGGCCCCCGCGCCGCGGGTGCCGGAGCTGGCGCCGGCGGTGCCGCCGGAGCGGCTGGTGGTGCCGGAGGAGCTGGGGCCGGTGCGGGTCGATCCCGCCGAGACCGGCTCGCCCTGGTTCTTCGAGGACTTCGAGGTGGGCGAGCGCATCGACCATGTGGACGGCATGGGCGTGATGGAGAGCGAGCACCGCCTCGCCACCCGTCTCTACCAGAACACCGCCCGCGTCCATTTCGAGGACCAGCAGGAACGGCGTGGCCGCCTCGGGCGCTGCATCGTCTACGGCGGGGTGGTGATCTCTCTCGCCCGCGCCCTCTCCTTCAACGGCCTCGGCAACGCCCTCGCCATCCTCGCCGTCAACGGCGGCACCCACGCCAATCCCTGCGTGGCGGGCGACACCGTCTACGCCTGGTCGGAGGTGCTGGACCGGGCGGTCCTGCCGGGCCGCGACGACGTGGGCGCGCTGCGCCTGCGCCTGGTGGCGCTGAAGAACCGGCCGGCCGCCGGCTTCCCCCTGCGCGACGGGGAGGGGCGTTATCTGCCGGAAGTGCTCCTGGACTTCGACTATTGGGTGCTGATGCCCACCCGTCGCGCGCGGGCGTGAGACACTTTCCGGTACCGCGCGCCCGGATGGCGCCTTGCCACGAGGGCCGCGGGCGTCCACGGAACGGACGACGGTTCCTCTCGGGTGGAGTGCGGGTGATGGATTCTCCGGACACGATACTCGTCACCGGCGGTGCCGGCTACATCGGCACCCAGGTCGCCCTGGAACTGGCCGACCACGGCCACCGGGTGGTGATCCTGGACGATCTCTCCCACGGTCGGCTGCTGCCCGTCCACGAGCGCTTCCGGGTGGTGGTGGGGGACGTGCGCGACCGCGAGCTCCTGGCCGACGTGCTGGAGGCCTGCCGGGTGCGGGCGGTGGTGCACATGGCCGCCTCCATCTCGGTTCCCGAGAGCGTCCGGGATCCGCTGGGCTACTACGACAACAACGTCACGGGCACGCTGCGGCTGCTGGAGGCCTGCACGGCGGCCGGCGTCGAGGCGCTGGTCTTCTCCTCCACCGCCGCCGTCTACGGGGAGGTGCGCGCCGGTCCCGTCCACGAGGAGATGCCGGTGGCGCCGGCCAATCCCTACGGTGCCTCCAAGGCCATGGCCGAACGCACCATCCTCGACGCCAGGGCGGCCGGCGGACCGCGCTACGGCATCCTGCGCTATTTCAACGTGGCCGGGGCCGATCCGCGGGGGCGCTGCGGGCCGACGGCCTCCGACGCCCACCATCTGATCCGGGTCGCCTGCCGCACCGCCCTCGGCCTGCAGCCCTCCCTCGCCGTCTTCGGCACCGACTGGCCCACCCGCGACGGCACCGGCGTACGCGATTACATCCACGTGGCCGATCTCGCCGCCCTCCACCGCCTGCTGCTGGAACACCTGCTGGCCGGCGGCGAGGACGTGCTGGTCAACTGCGGCTACGGCCGCGGCTTCTCGGTGCGGGAGGTGGTGGCGGCGGTGGAGCGGGTGGCGGGGCGGCCGCTGCCGGTGGTGACGGCGCCCCGCCGGCCCGGCGACGTGGCCGAGCTGGTGGCGGCCACCGACCGGCTGCGGCGCCGCTTCTCCTGGCGCCCGCGCTGGGACGACCTCGAGACCATCGTCCGCCACGCCCTCGCCTGGGAGGCCCGTCTCGCCGGCGTGCCGGCACCGGCCGGCGTCGGCTTCGAGCCGGCACCCGCGCAGGGGACGCTCAGCGCCGCCCCAGCACCGCCCGCACCGGCGCGAAGCTCAGCCGGTGGTGGGGCGTGGGGCCGAGGCGGCGCAGCGCCTCCAGATGGCGGGCCGTGGGATAGCCCACGTTGGTGAGGAAGCCGTAGTCCGGATAGCGCCGGTGGAGACGGCGCATGAGGCGGTCGCGCACCGTCTTGGCGACGATGGAGGCGGCCTGGATCTCCGGCACCGTGCGATCGCCGCCCACCACTCCCTCCACCGGCAGGTCCAGCTCCGGCACCTCGCGCCCGTCCACCAGCACCCGCACCGGTGGCGGCGACAGCCGGCGCACCGCCCGCGCCATGGCGGCGAGGGAGGCGCGCAGCACGTCGAGGCGATCCACCTCCCGCGCCGGGGCGGCGGCCAGGGCCACCCGACCACAGGCGAGGATGGCCGGCACCAGGGCGAGCCGGCGCGCCTCGCTCAGGGCCTTGGAATCGGCGAGGCCGTCGGGGATTCGCTCCAGCACCACGGCACAGACCACCACCGGCCCGGCCAGCGCCCCGCGGCCCACCTCGTCCACCCCGGCCACCGCCTGCCGCCTCATGGCGCCGACGCCCCGGGCCAGCCGGCGGCCGGTCGGATCTCGCCCACCGTCCGGCCGGCGTGATTGACGAGGGGGACGACCCGCAGATCGGCGAGGCGCGCGCTCCCCTCGGCATCCAGCAGCCCCAGTCGCTCCAGCACCGCCAGCAGCGCCACCGGCGCCGCCCGCCCGCAGCCGCCGTCCTCCACCTTGAGCGCGAGGCCCAGATCGGCGGCGGGGAAATAGCCGAGATAGATCCCCTCGGCGCCGATCTTGACCAGACCGTCCGCCAGCACCCCGTCGATGCGGGCATCGGGCCTGCCGCGGCCGGAGAGCAGCACGGGATGCGCCCGGCAGGCGGCGAGGATGCGGCGGGCGGCGGCCGCCTCCGCCGGCGTCAGGCCGAGGCCGCGGGCGAAGCTGCGGGCGGCCCGCGCCAGCGCCACGAGCGGCATCGCCCAGGTGGGGACGCTGCAGCCGTCGAGGGCCGGGGGTTCCGCCGGCGGTTCCCCCGCGAGGCGGGTGAGGAGTTCGCGGATGCGTTCCTGCACGGGATGGTCGGGACGGTGGTAGCCGGCCACGGACAGCCCGAGGTGGCGGGCGGTGGTGAGCATGGCCAGATGCTTGCCGCTGCAGTTGTGGTGGAGCGGTGTGGGTGCGCGTCCCCGTCTCGCGAGGTCGGCCGCCACCTCGGCGGCGAGGGGCGGGTGGATGCCGCAGGCGAGATCGCGCACGTCCAGGCCGAGGCGGGCGAGCCAGCGGGCGAGGCGCTCGGTGTGGCAGGGCTCGCCGGCGTGGGAGGCACAGGCGAGGGCGATCTCCCCGGCGCCGAGCCCGAAGGCGTCGGCGGCGCCGTCGGCGACGAAGGGCAGCGCCTGGATGGGCTTGATCGCCGAGCGCGGATAGACGGGCCGCGTCACCTCGCCCACCGTCAGCACCGGCCGTTCGCCACGCACCACCGCCAGCGAGGCGCGATGGCGGCTCTCCACCCGGCCGCCCCGCACCACCTCCACCGCCACCGGCGGCGCCGCCACCGCCTCACCCCACCGGCTGGCTGCGGGCGAAGTCCCAGTACAGTTCGCGGGCGCGGCGGAAGACCGGACCCGGCCGGAGGAGGCGGTCCTCCACCCGCGTGACCGGCAGCACCTTGCCGTAATTGCCGGTGGCGAAGACCTCGTCGGCGGCGAGCACCTCCTCGCGACCCAGCACCGCCTCCTCCACCGGAACGCCGTCGGCCCGCAGCAGCGCCATCACCCGCTGGCGGGTGATGCCGTTGAGGAAGGTGCCGTTCCAGGCCGGCGTGCGCGCCACCCCGTCCTGCACGATCCAGAGATTGGCGGTGGCGAGCTCGGCCACGTTGCCGCAGGGATCGAAGGTGATGGCGTTGTCGAAGCCGCGCGCCCGCGCCTCCGCCAGCGCCCGCTGCATGTTGGGATAGAGACAGCTCGCCTTGGCGTCGGTGGGCGCCATGTCGCGCGCGGGCCTGCGATAGGCGGAGAAGCAGGCGGAGAAGCCGGTGGGCTCGGGCATGGGCAGTTCGTGCACCACCAGTGCGAAGTCGGTGGACTCGGGATCCGGGAGCACGAAGCCGCGGCGGGCGAAGAACATGGGGCGGATGTAGAGGGCGGCGCCGCGGGGGAAGCGGCGCACGCCGTCGAGGGCCAGTTCCACCATGGCGTCCACGTCGACGGTGGGGGCCAGCATCATGGCCCTCGCCGAGTCGACGAGGCGCCGGCAGTGGCGGTCCAGATCCGGGGCGCAGCCGTCGAAGGCGCGGGCGCCGTCGAAGGCCACCGAGGCCATCCAGAAGGCGTGCTCGCCCGGTCCCAGGATCCGGGGATCGTCCTCGTACCAGCGCCCCTGCCAGAACACCCGTACGCTCATGGAAGGCCTCCCGCGCCCGCGCCAGAATGGGCGGGCCGCCCACGACGGTCAACGGCGCCGCGCTTTACCCCCACCGACCCCGGCACTAGTTTGCCGGTGGTACGGCCCCACGCCGACCCCACGTCCAGATTCGGCGAAGGCGATCTCCGCATGCAGGAACCGGCCAGCGTCACCACGCGCAAGGCGGGCGGCATCCGCGAGACGGTCAAGACCATCGTCTACGCGGTGGGCATCGCGCTGTTGATCCGCACGCTGCTGTTCGAACCCTTCAACATTCCCTCGGGCTCCATGAAGCCCACTCTGCTGGTGGGCGACTATCTGTTCGTCTCGAAGTATGCCTACGGCTACAGCCGATTCTCCCTGCCCTTCAGCCTGCCGCTGTTCGAGGGGCGGATCTTCGGCAGTCTGCCCGAGCGGGGCGACGTGGTGGTCTTCAAACTGCCGTCCGACAACAGCACCGACTACATCAAGCGGGTGGTGGGCCTCCCGGGCGACCGCATCCAGGTGCGCAACGGCGTGGTCTACGTCAACGGCGAGCCGGCGCGGCTGGAGCGGGTGGGCGAGCTGCGGGATCCCGACGAGGGCTTCGGCCGGCCGGCGGTGGTCTACCGCGAACGTCTGCCCGGCGACCGGGCGCATCTGATCATGGATCTCTATCCCAACGGGCGCTTCGACAACACCGGCGTGTTCGAGGTGCCGGAGGGCTACATCTTCGTCATGGGCGACAACCGCGACAACTCCCTCGACAGCCGCTCCTCCCACGTCGGCTTCGTCCCGGTCGAGAATCTGGTCGGCCGGGCCGAGATCCTGTTCTTCTCCCTCGACCCCAGCGCCCGCTTCTGGGAGGTGTGGAAGTGGCCCTGGGCCATCCGTTTCGACCGCCTGTTCCGCCGCATCCAGTGATCCGGCCATGAGCCGTCGCCGGCGCGCGCCCGGAGACCGCGCCGAGCTCGAGGAGCGGCTCGCCTATCGCTTCCGTGATCCCGGTCTGCTGGAGCTGGCCCTCACCCACGCGAGCCTCGCCGGCGTCCGCCGGCGCAGCAACGAGCGGCTCGAGTTCCTAGGCGACCGGGTGCTGGGACTGGCGCTGGCGCGTCTCCTGATCGAACGCTTTCCCGGGGACCCCGAGGGCGCCCTCGGCCGCCGCCTCGCCCATCTCGCGAGCCGCGGGGTGCTGGCGGAGATCGCCCGCGAGCTGGCCCTCGGCCGCCATCTCCACCTTTCCCGCGGCGAGGCGGAGAGTGGCGGTCGCGACAATCCCACCATCCTCGCCGACGCCCTGGAGGCGGTGCTGGGGGCCGTGTTCCTGGACGGCGGTTTCGCGGAGGCCGAGGCCCTCGTCCGCCGTCTCTACGAGGCGCGGGTGGCGGCGCTGGTGGCGCCGCCGCGCGATCCCAAGACGGCGCTGCAGGAATGGGCCCAGGGGCGTGGTCTTCCGCTTCCGGAATACCATCTCCTCGCGCGCGAGGGGCCGCCGCACGCACCCCGTTTCCGCGTCGAGGTGCGCGTCGAGGGACTGCCGCCGGAGATCGCCGAGGGAGGTTCCAAGCGGGCGGCCGAACGGGCGGCGGCCGCGAAACTCCTGCAACGGATCGAGAGCGCCGGAACGACATGAGCGAGACGACGGAACGCCGCGCCGGCTTCGTCGCCATCCTGGGCGCGCCCAACGTGGGCAAGTCGACGCTGCTCAACCAGCTGATCGGCACCAAGGTCTCCATCGTCACCCCCAAGGTCCAGACCACCCGCCGGCGGATCATCGGCATCACCGTCCGCGGTGGGGCCCAGATCCTCTTCGTGGACACGCCCGGCATCTTCCGCCCCCGGGGGCGGCGGCCGCTGGAGCGGGCCATGGTGCGGGCCGCCTGGGTGGCGGCCGCCGACGCCGATCTGGTGCTGGCGGTCGTGGACGCCCGCCGCGGCCTCGATGCCGAGACCCGCCTGGTCTTCGAGGGACTGCGGACGCAGGCCACCCCGCGCTTCCTCGTGGTCAACAAGATCGATCTGGTGAAGGACAAGCGAAAGCTGCTCCCGCTGGTGGACGAGGCCAACCGGTCGCTCGCCTTCGAACGCACCTTCCTGGTCTCGGCGCTCCGGGCCGACGGTCTCGCCGATCTGCTGGACGCGGTGGCGGCACGGCTGCCGCCGGGGCCGTGGCTGTTCCCGGAGGGCCAGACGTCGGACCTGCCGCCCTCGGTGCTCGCCGCCGAGATCACCCGCGAGCAGGTGTTCCTCCAGCTCCAGCAGGAACTGCCCTACCACATCACCGTCGAGACCGACGCCTGGACCGAGAGCCCGGACGGCTCGGAGGTGCGGATCGACCAGACCATCTACGTGACCCGCGAGAGCCACAAGCTCATCGTGCTGGGCAAGGGCGGCCAGCGCATCCGCGCCATCGGCGAGAAGGCGCGCCGCCAGCTCGAGGCGCTCCTCGGGCGGCGCGTGCATCTGTTCCTCTTCGTCAAGGTGCGCGAGCGCTGGATGGAGGATCCGGAGCGCTACCGGACCATGGGCCTCGACTTCCCGGGCTGAGCATGGAGTGGCGGGACGAGGGCATCGTGCTGACGGCGCGCCGTCACGGCGAAGGCGACGCCCTGCTCTCGCTGCTCACCTTCGCGCACGGCCGCCACCGCGGCCTGGTGCGGGGCGGGGCCGGCCGCCGCCGGCGGCCGCTGCTGCAGTCCGGCAACCGCCTCGCCTGCACCTGGCGGGCGCGCCTTCCCGAACATCTCGGTCACTGGACGCTGGAGCCCCTGCGGCTCTATGCCGCGACGCTGCTGGAGGATGCCGTGGGGCTGGCGGCGGTGGGATCCGCCTGCGGTCTCCTGGAGCTGGGGCTGGCCGAACGCGAACCCCATCCGCGCCTGTACGCGGCGCTGCTCTCGCTGCTGGACCATCTCGCCGCCGCCGCGCCCGACCGCCTCGCCCGCTACGTGCGCTTCGAGCTGTTGCTGCTGGAGGAGCTGGGCTTCGGCCTCGATCTCTCGGCCTGCGCCGTGAGCGGACGCACCGACGATCTCGCCTGGGTGTCGCCGAAGACGGGCCGCGCCGTGGCGCGGACGGCGGCCGGCCGCTGGGCGCCGCGGCTCTTGCCGCTGCCGCCCTTCCTGGTGGCGGACGCGCCGGCGACGCCGGCGGATCTGCTGGCCGGACTGCGGCTCACCGGCCACTTCCTCGAGCGCCACGTGCTGGCCCCCCGCGAGCGGCTGCAGCCCCTCGCCCGCCAGCGCCTGCTGGCGCTCCTGGAGCGGAGCGCGGCGTGAGGGCGGCTCGTCCCGGCGCCCGGCATGGGCTAACACGGGGGCGGCACGCGGCGGGGGATGCCGAGTCATGGCGCTGACCCGGGAACAGCGACGCGAGATCGAGGACCTGCGGGCCCACGCGCGACCGACGCGACGGGCCACCGTACCGGCGCTCGAGGAGATCCTCTACCAGCCGATCCCCGTCCTCGACCACGGCTTCGTGCGGGTGATCGACTACATGGGCGACGATTCCGCCATCGTGCAGGCGGCGCGGGTGTCCTACGGCAAGGGCACCAAGCAGGTCAGCACGGATCGCGGGCTGATCAACTACCTCATGCGCCATCGCCACACCAGCCCGTTCGAGATGTGCGAGATCAAGTTCCACATCAAACTGCCCATCTTCGTCGCCCGGCAGTGGATCCGTCACCGGACCGCCAACGTGAACGAATATTCGGCCCGCTACTCGATCCTCGACCGCGAGTTCTACGTCCCGGACGAGGAGTTCCTGCGCCTGCAGCGGGAGGCCGTCCGCCGCAGCCGCACGGCCGCCGCCCAGCTCGACCTCCTGGGTGGCGAGGAGACGGAGCGGCCGGCGCCGGTGGCCACCGCCGCCCAGTCCACCACCAACCGGCAGGGGCGCGAGGACGTGCTGCCGCCGGAGGAGGCGGCGCGGGTGCTGCGCGAGATCCGTGCCATCTCGCAGCGCGCCTTCACCGTCTACGACCGGCTGCTGGGCGACGAGGCGCGGCCGGGCATCGCCCGCGAACTGGCCCGCATCGTCCTCCCCCTCGCCACCTACACCCAGTGGTACTGGAAGATCGACCTCCACAACCTGCTCCACTTCCTCCAGCTGCGCGCCGATCCCCATGCCCAGTTCGAGATCCGCGCCTATGCCGAGGTGATCCTCGACATCGTGCGGCGCTGGGTCCCCCTCACCGCCGCCGCCTTCGAGGAGTACCGCCTGGCGGGCGCCTGCCTCTCCCGCACCGCCCTCGCGGTGGTGCGGCGGATGCTGCGGGGCGAGGAGGTCACCCGCGAGACCAGCGGCCTGTCGGCCGGCGAGTGGCGCGAGCTGCGGGCCCTCCTCTTCGCCGACGAGTGACGGGGCGGGCGGAGGCGCGAAGGGCGGGACCGGCTGGTCCCGCCCCGTGACCGTCGGCAGGCCGGGATCGTGCCCCGCGCTCAGGCCGGTGGTCTGTACTCCTTCGACTTGAAGGAGATCCGCCGGGCCTCGGCCGGTGCGTCGGCGATCTTGCGGATGTTGGCCCAGGTCTGCTTGTAGTTGGGGATCACCAGCTCGTTGACGCCGTTGTTCACCACATTGCCCTGGACGCCGCGGGGGGCGGCGAAGAGCATGAAGGTCTCGCCCCGCCTGGCCGTCGGCGTGGGATAGACCATGGCCTGGGTCCAGCCGGCGTCGTTGTAGACCTCCACCAGATCGCCCGCCTGCAGTCCCAGCTCCTTCATGTCCTCCGGGTTCATCTCGAGGAACGGCCAGGGCCAGCGATCGGTCACCAGCGGATGATCCTGGTCGTAGTACCAGGACTGCCACACGTGATTGGCGCGACCGTTGTTGATCAGGAAGCGATAGCGACGCTTCTGTTCCGCCTTGCCCGGCGCCTGCAGCCCGCGCCACTTGGTGATCATGAAGCGGGCCCTGCCGTCCGGCGTGGAGAAGCGGCCGTCGGTGTAGAGACGCGGCGTCCCGATGATGCGCCCCTCCTCGTCGACGCCCACCGCCGGCTCCTGGAAGCCGTTGGTGCCCATCTTCCGCAGCCGCGCGTAGGTGACGAATTTGCCGCCGGGCGCGTGCCGGTGGTAGCCGTCCATGAAGGCGTCCTCTTCCGTCTTCCAGTCGTAGCCGCGGAAGCGCTCGGCCATCCTCTCGTCCCCCATCTCGCGGAAGACCCGTTCCAGATGGTTCGCGAGACGGGCGACGATGAGGCAGTCGGGCATCGCCTGGCCGGGCGGGTCCATGTACCGCTCCGACAGGCGCATGCGCCGCTCGCCGTTCATGGAGGTGAGATTCATCTCGCCCTGGGTGGCGGCGGGCAGCACCACGTGGCAGGCCTCGCCGATCATGGTGGGCTTGATGTCCACGTCCACGGCGAAGAGACCGCCCTGACGGATGGCCCACAGGATGGCGTCCACCAGCCGGTCGCGATCGGCCCAGCCGACCGAATTCATGGCGTCCTTCACCATGTCGGTGCGCTTCTTGTAGACGCGCTTGAACTCGGTGGCATTGAGCGTGGTCTTGTAGTGATCGCAGCCCCAGATGTGGTGGACCGCCCCCTTGCCCTCGATCAGCAGCTTGTCGATGTAGGGTGCCGGCCGTCCGCCCGGATAGGGCGGCCGCACGTAGCCCTCCTGGTGCCCTCCCATGCGGCAGCAGCCGCCACCGGGGCGGCCGACGTTGCCGGTGGCGAGGGCGAGGTTCACCAGCGCGGCGATGGTGCGGTAGTTGTCGTTGCCCCAGATGACGCCCTTCTCGTAGCCGAACATGGTGCGCCGGCGATGGCCGCCGGCCTTGGGCTCGGCGATCCAGTGGGCGGCCTTGACGATGTCCCCGGCCGGCACGCCGCAGATCTTCGCTGCCTCCTCGGGCGAGATGCGGATCTCGCGGACGACCTCGTCGAGACCGGGCCAGCGCCCGGCGAACTCGCCCGAGTCCGCGCGCGCCGGATACATGGGCGGCTCCTGCGGGCCCTTTTCGAACCCGACCGTGTACTTCTCGACGAAGTCGCGATCGATCCAGCCCTTGTCGTAGATGTAGGTGAGCAGGGCGTTGAACAGCACCAGATCGGTGCCGGATTCGATGGCGAGATGGAGCACACGGTCCTTGCCGGCCGCCGCCTCGGCGGCGTTGATGGACACCGTCCGCCGCGGATCGACGAAGACGATGCGCGCCGGTTCGTGGGGCTCGCCCGGCAGGAGACGGTTCTTCTTCTCCAGGGTTTCGCCCCGCAGGTTCGGGATCCAGTGCGCGAGGAAATAGTTGGTCTGCGTCTCCAGCGGATTGGTGCCGACGGCGACGATGGTGTCGGCCAGCTCGGCGTCCTCGTAGGCGTTGTTGAGCTCGCCGACGCCCATGTCGCGACTCGAGTGGACCTCGGAGTTGTAGGCGGGCCGGTTGTGGATACGGATGTTGGTGATCTCCATCGACTGGAAGTAGAGCTTGCCGATGGCCCAGTTGTTCTCGTAGCCGCCGCCGGCGCCGCCGTGGTCGTAGGCGGAGACGAACACGCCGTCCCAGCCGTATTCCTTGATCACCCGCGCCGTCACCCGCGCCACCAAGTCGAGGGCGTCGTCCCAGCTCGTGGGCTGCATCTGCCCGTAGCGCCAGACCAGCGGGTCGGTGAGCCGGTTGATCTGGGTGCCGGTGACGAGCGAATGGCAGTACTCGGCCAGCTTGGCGCCGCGGATGGAACCGAGGCCGCGGTTCACCACGCAGTCGGGATCGGGCTTGATCACGATGTGGACGTCGCGGCCGTCCTTCCTGACGACATTGTACATGGACGGCGCGTACCAGGCCGCCGAATCGGCGTCCTGCTGGCGCCGGAGATCCACGCCGAACTTGTTGCGTGACGGTTCCGGTCCGCCCTCGCGATTGGCGTCCCACACATAGGCCTTGTAGCCGCAGCCGACGATGCAGAAGTGACAGACGACATTGTACTCCTCCGCGTCGGGCGGCACGATCGGCAGTCGATCCACGTTGCGCTTGAAGGCCATGATCCCCTCCCCTCAGCCGAGCACGTTGGAAACACGCCCGTAGAGCAGCTCGTCGAGGCCGACGGCCCAGATGTCCCCCTTCTCGTCGACCCGGAGCTCGTACTGGGGCAGGTTCATGGTGGCGTGGCCCCAGACCTGCTGGCCGCCCGCCTCCACGTCGAAGCGGGAGAAGTGTCCGGGACAGTCGAGGGTCCGCTCCTCACGGACGTAGTGGAGCGGATAGCCCTTGTGCGGGCAGACGGTGGTGAAGCCGACGATGTCGCCGTCGGGCCCGACCCCGCCGGGGACCCGCCGGCCCAGCTTGAGGAGAACCCCCGGCGCATCCGCGTCCGGATAGGTCACCTCCAGGGGCTCGTCCACCACCAGATCCCGCACGTTGGCGAGCCGGATGCGCGGATAGTCCGGCACGACCCCGCCCCGCGGGGTCGCCGCCCGCGCGCCGCCGCCGACCGTCGCCGCGGCCGCCGCCGCGGTCGCGGTGCCGACGGTGCCGCGCAGGAATTGCCGGCGCCCCACCTCCACCATCAGCCTGCAGCGTCGCATCGCCTCCTCCACCGCATGCGCATATGCCGAAGGTCCGATAGAGGGCGGCCGCCGGGTGCCACCTTGATCCGCGTCAAGGGCCCGAGGGTCCCGCGGGCGGCCGTCGCTCCCTCCCGCGACCGGCCCCGGTGGCCGGTCATCGTCCGACGAAGCAGGAACCGTGCCAGAGCGGGAAGCGCCGGAGACCCGTCACCCGCCGGCGGCCGGCGTTCGATCCACCGGACGCGGGCGGCGCGGCACGTCCGGATCTTCGAACGTCAGCCCAGCCCGTAGCGACGCATCTTCTCCCACAGGGTGGTGCGGGAGATGCCGAGCAGCCGCGCCGCCTCGGGCGCGAGGCCGCCCACGTCCACGCCGAACCGGCGGGCGAAACGTTCCAGATCGCGGCCGGCCAGCAGCAGCACGGTGATCTCCTGATAGCTGCGGCGCTTGACCAGCCGGCAGGGCCATCCCGTCCGGGCCTCGAGATGGGCCTGCAGCCGCCGGAGCAGGATCAGGTCGTTGTCGAGGAACACCGGCGTGAGACCCAGTCGCAGCGGCTCGCGCGCCCCGGCCGTCGCCGCGAGTCCCGCCGCCGTCGCCAGGAGCCCGCGTCGGGTCCACGCTCGCCGGATCACCGCCCCCCTCCCCGTCGTCGTTGGGAGGAGTCTGATCCGTCGAGCACGCGGCGACCAGCGGTCCTACCGCGTCCCGTCGGCGGCCGGGGGCGGGACCACCAGCACCGGAATGGCGAGCCGGTGGCGCAGCCCACTCACCGTCGCCCCGAACAGCACGTCCTCGACGCCACGATGACCGTGGGCACCCACCACCAGCAGCTCCACCGCCTCCTCGGCGCACAGACGCGCCAGCTCCGAGAGGGGATCGCCGCGGCCGAGCCGGTAGCGGGCCCGCACGCCGTGGGCGCGCAGGCGCTCCACCAGCGCCTCCAGCCGCGCCCGGTCCTGTTCCACCTCGTAGTCCTCGGCCTCGGCACCGTAGACGCGGGCGACCGGGCTCTCGGCCACGTGCAGCAGCAGCAGTTCACCCGTGCGGGGATCGACCTGCCGCAGGGCCTCGGCCAGCACCCGTTCCTCACCGCCGCCGAAATCCAGGGCGACCGCGATCCGGCGGTAGCGGGGCGCGGCCTCCGGCAGCGCCACGGTCCGGGCGGCGGTCCCGTGGATGTCGATGCTGCGGACGGGGACCCGGATGCCGCGCAGGCGGGCGAGGAGCGGGGCGAAGGTCACATAGGCCAACAGCAGCAGCACCGCGGCGAGCAGGGCATGGAGCGCGAGGGCCAGCGGTCCCGTGGGGTCGTCGGCGGTCCAGGCGGTGATCTCGCCGACGACGAGATTGAGGTTGAGCCCCACGATCAGCGCCGCCACCGCCCAGGCCAGGGTCCGTACCAGCCGCCCCACCGCGAACGCGCCCATGGTCTCCCGGTCGGAGACGAAATGGATCAGCGGGATCACGGCGAAGGGCAGTTGCAGGGAGAGCACCACCTGACTGAGCACCAGCAGCTCGCCGGTGCGATCCTCGCCCATGAAGAGGATCACGAACACCGCCGGCGCCGCCGCCAGCAGACGGGTGATCAGCCGCCGCAGCCACGGGCGAATGCGGATGTTGAGGAAGCCCTCCATGACGATCTGGCCGGCGAGGGTGGCGGTGATGGTGGAACTCTGGCCCGCCGCCAGCAGCGCCAGGGCGAAGACCAGCGGCGCCACCGTGCTGCCCAGGAGCGGCTCCAGCAGCCTGTGGGCATCCTGGATCTCGGCCACCTCGACGCCGGCACGGTAGAACACCGCCGCCGCCATGATCAGGATCGCGGCGTTGACCAGGAAGGCGAGATTGAGGGAGAGCACCGAATCGACGGTGTTGAGCCGCACCGCCTGGCGGATCGACTCCGGATCGGGCGTCCGCCGCGTCTGCACCAGGGCCGAGTGGAGGTAGAGATTGTGGGGCATGACGGTGGCGCCGAGGATGCCGACGGCGATGTAGAGGGCGCCGGCATCCGGCAGCGAGGGGACGAGGCCGGCCGCCACCCGTCCCCAGTCGGGATCGGCCAGCCAGATCTCCACGAGGAACCCCCCGCCGATCATCACCACGAAGGAGAGGATCAGCGCCTCCAGCTTGCGGATCCCGTAGCTGGAGAGGGCCAGCAGCAGGAGGACGTCGAGGGTGGTGAGGGCGACGCCCCACAAGAGCGGCAGACCGAAGAGGAGCTGGAGGGCGATGGCCGAGCCCAGCACCTCGGCGAGATCGGTGGCGATGATGGCGATCTCGGCCATCACGTAGAGGGCGAGATTGACGGGGCGCGGGAAGCGCTCGCGGCACGCCTGGGCGAGATCGCGCCGACGCACGATGCCGAGCCGGGCGGCCAGGCTCTGCAGGAGCATGGCCATCAGGTTCGACATCAGCAGCACCCACAGCAGCGCGTATTCGTAGCGGCTGCCGCCGGCGAGGTCGGTGGCCCAGTTGCCGGGATCCATGTAGCCCACGGAGACCAGCAGCGCCGGTCCCGCCACGGCGAACCAGCGGCGCCAGAGGGGTCCGCGACGGGGCAGGGCGATGCTGGCGTGGTGCTCGCCGAGGGACCGGGCGGTCTCGCTCATGCCGGGTCTCCCACGACCGGGACGGATCTAGAGGATCTCTGGAGTCGGTTCAATCCGCCGACCCCGTCCGAGGGCGGCCGGATCCTTGCCACACCTGCCGGGCGCACTCTACCCTCGGGTGGACCCGCCAGGAGGCGCCCCATGCCCGCCCTCGCTCTCGCCGCGGTGCGCCGCGTCGCGTGGCTCGCGCTGCTCCTGCTTACCCTTCCGGGGACGGGGCCGGTGCGTGCGGCGCGCTTTCCCCTCGACTGCACCCTGGGCCGCGACTGCTGGGTGGTGCGGGTGCCGGGACCGCGGGCGCTGGCGGGCGGCGTCGACGGCCCGTGGAGTCCCGCCGACGAGGACCACCGCGGCCTCGACATCGCCGTCCCCGATCTCCTCGCCATGATCGAGGGCATTGCCGTCCGCGCGCTGGTGGCCGGCACCGTGGTGGCGGTGCGCGACGGTGAGGCGGACGGGGCGCTCGGCCGTCGCGGCCGCGAGGCGGTGGCCGGACGCGAATGCGGCAACGGGGTGCGCATCCGCGCGGCCGACGGTCTGCTCGTCCAGTACTGCCATCTGCGCCGTGGCAGCGTCATGGTGCGGCGGGGCGACCGGGTGGACGCGGGGGCGCTGCTGGGCCTCGTGGGGCTCTCGGGTCTCACGAACTTCCCCCACCTCCACCTCCAGCTCGCCCGCGAGGGGTGGCTCCTGGACCCGCGCGCCCGTTTCCCGGAGCTCTTCGGCCCGATCGGGGATCCGCGGGCGGGGCCGCTGCCGGTGGTCACCGGCGTCGGTCTCGCCGTGCGTCCGCCGCGGCTCGCCCAGGTGCTGCGCGGCGACTTCCGCGGACTCCGACGGGTGGCCCGCACCGCCCCGGCGCTGGTGCTGTGGGTGCGCGCCTTCCACCTCCGCCGCGGCGATCTCGTGGACTTCCGCATCCGCGGACCGGAGGGGCGGCTGCTGTTCCAGCAGCTCACCGAGGTGGAGAAGGACCGGGCGCTGGGAATGCGCTATGCCGGCCGCCGCCGGCCCGGGGGCGGCTGGCGGCCCGGCACCTATCGGGCCGAGGTCACGGTGCGGCGCGGCGACGCCGTCCGCCGCGAGACCTTCACCTTCACCGTCGAATGAGTCGCGACGGCGCGCACCCTTGCGCCGGCGCCCGCGGCCACCAATTGGCGGGGCCGGGACCAGGGTCCGGGAGCGCCGTCCGTGGGTGGGATCTCCGAACTCGGCCTCGCCACCGTCTTCGTCGCCGGCATCCTCTCCTTTCTCTCGCCCTGCGTCCTGCCGCTGGTGCCGGGCTATGTCTCCTACGTGGCCGGAACCGAGCTCGAGGAGCTGCGGGAACGGCGTTCGGCACGGCTGCGGGCGCTCTTCTTCGGGCTCTTCTTCGTCTTCGGCTTCTCGACGGTGTTCGTGGCCTTCGGTGCCAGCGCCTCGTGGCTGGGCCGGACGCTGCTGCAGTGGAAGGAGGAACTGACCGTCGCCGCCGGCGTGCTGATCGCCCTCTTCGGCCTCCATCTCCTCGGCCTCTCGCCGCTGGGCGCGCTGGGGCGCGAGTTCCGCCTCCACCTCGAGCTGCCGGGCGGACGTCCCCTCGGCGCCTACGTGATGGGGACCGCCTTCGCCTTCGGCTGGACGCCCTGCATCGGGCCGGTGCTGGGCGCCATCCTCACCATGACCGCCAGCACCGCGAGTCTGCCGCAGGGCGTGGCGCTGCTCGCCGTCTATTCCGCCGGTCTCGGCGTACCCTTCCTGCTGGCGGCCTGGTTCGTGGACGCGCTGCTGCGCCGCATGCGCCGCCTCACCGCGACCGGCCGCCGGCTGCAGCAGGTGATGGGGGCGGCGATGGTGCTGGTGGGCATCGCCATGGTGACCGGCCTCTTGCAGAGTTTCTCCTTCTGGCTGCTGGAGACGGTCCCCTGGTTCCAACTCGTGGGCTGAGCGCCGCGACGGGCGCTTGCAAAGTGCGCCGGAACGACTAAATCGCCCTCGCAGTCGAGCCGCGCGAGCGGCGGAACGCACTGCTTCGGCCCGGCCGGGGGGTGCGTTTTGTCGTTCGTACCGGGCGGGACGCGATCGGCAGCACGGCCCCACGTTCGAGCACGGCTGCAGGACTCTCGCAGAGCCTTCGGGCTCCCGCCCGCGGAACCGCCGGTCGAGGCCCTCCGGGGCCGACCCTTCACTTCCATCCGAGTCGAGGAGGAGAGCCATGACCTACTCTCTCGCCCGGATCGGGATGGAAGCCGAAGCGGAGGTGCTGGACACCCGAGCCGAGGTTTCCGAAGCGGCCTTCGTCACCGAAGGCGGCCGACCCGACACCGAGGAGCGCAGGGACTACTTCGTCGAACGCGACGGTCTCCGCTTCGCCGGCACCCATCTGATCCTCGATCTGTGGGGCGCCGAGCGGCTGGACGACGAGGCCTTCGTGCGCGCCGTGCTCGAACGCTGCGTGGAGGTGGCCGGCGCCACCCTCCTGCACGTCCATCTCCACAAGTTCACCCCGAACGGCGGTCTCTCCGGTGTCGCCGTGCTGGCGGAGAGCCACATCTCCGTCCACACCTGGCCGGAGCGCGGTTTCGCCGCCTTCGACATCTTCATGTGCGGGCGCGCCGATCCCCACCGCTGCATCCCCGTGCTGCGGGAAGCCTTCCGGCCGCGCCACATGACCGTCGCCGAACAGCTGCGGGGGATCTTCTGATGCTCTGGTACACCGAGACCCTCCACCCGCGCTGGCGGCAGACGCTGCTGGTGAAGGAGGTCCTCTACCACAGCAACACCGGTCTGCAGGAGATCGTCGTCTTCGAGCACGAGGACTGGGGGCGCGTGCTGGTCCTCGACGGCGCGCTCCAGCTCACCACCGAGGACGAGTTCGTCTACCACGAGATGCTGGCCCACGTGCCCATCCTCGCCCACGGCGCGGCGCGCCACGTCTGCGTGGTGGGCGGCGGCGACGGCGGCACCCTGCGCGAGGTGTGCCGCCACCGCTCGGTGGAACGCGTCACCCACGTGGAGATCGACCCGGGGGTGATCGAGTTCTGCCGGAAGTACTTCCCCGAGCTGAGCGGCGGTGCCTTCGACGATCCCCGCTACGAGCTGGTGGTGGCCGACGGCGCGAAGTACATGGCCGGGGACGGACCGGCCTTCGACGTGATCATCGTCGATTCCACCGACCCGCAGGGTCCGGGGGCGGTGCTGTTCACCGCCGAGTTCTACGCCGCCTGCCGCCGGCGCCTCGCCCCCGGCGGCATCCTCGTCACCCAGACGGGCAATCCGGCCATCGAGAAGCAGGAGCTGGTGGACACCCAGCGCAACAAGCGCCGCGCCGGCTTCCGCGACGTGTTCTTCTACGTCTGCGCCGTGCCCACCTACATCGGCGGCTTCATGTCGCTGGGCTGGGCCACCGACGAACCCGCCCACCGGCAGCTCGATCTCGAGACCCTCCGCGGCCGCTTCGCCGAGACCGGCATCCAGGGGCTGCGCTACTACACGCCGGAGATCCACTGGGCGAGCTTCCGCCCGCCCCCCCATCTCGTGGCGCTGGCGGCGAAGGCGGCGGAGACGGAGGCGGACTGAGTGCCGCGGGGCGGAGCGATCCGCCCCGTCGGCCTTCGTGGGGGAGGTCCGGCATGCGCATCGCCGTCGGTGGTCTCCATCACGAGACCAACAGCTTCGCGCCCCAGCCCGCCACCCTCGAGCGCTTCCTCGAGGCCGACGCCTGGCCGCCGCTGCTGGAGGGCGAGGATCTCCCGCCGGGCGTGGCGGGGCGCAATCTCGCCGTCGCCGGGATGGTGGAGGCCCTGCGCGCCGCCGGCGCCACCGTGGTGCCGCTGGTCTGGGCCAACGCCTGCCCCTCGGGGCCGGTCACCCGCGAGGCCTTCGAGGCGCTGTGGACGCGCTTCGAGGTCCGCATCCGCACCGCCGGCCGCCTCGACGGCATGGTGCTGGACCTGCACGGGGCGATGGTGTGCGAGCACCTCGACGACGGCGAGGGCGAACTGCTCGCCCGTATCCGGAATCTCGTCGGCGACCTCCCGCTGGTGTGCGCCCTCGACCTCCACGCCAACGTCTCCGAGGCCATGGTGGCGCGGGCCGACGCTCTCGTGGCCTACCGCACCTATCCCCACGTGGACCTGGCGGAGACGGGCATGCGGGCGGTGGAACTGCTGCGTCGCAGGCTCGCCCGGGGCCGCCCCCTCGCCCGCTTCCATCACAAGCCCGACTATCTGGTGCCGCTGCCCTTCCAGAGCACCGAGGCGGAGCCGGCCCGTGGGCTCTATGCGGCGGTGGCGGAGCTCGGGGCCGCGAGCGGCACCGTGCCCTCCCTCTGCATGGGCTTTCCCGCCTCCGACACCTTCTGGCTCGGTCCCTCGGTGCTGGTCTACGGCGAGGACGGGACGGCGGTGACGCGGGTGGGACGGCGTCTCGCGGCGCTGTATGCCGAGGCCGAGCCCCGCTTCGCCGGCCGGCTGTGGTCACCGGAGGCGGCGGTGCGGGAGGCCCTCGCCCGCCCCCGCCGGCGGCCGGTGATCCTCGCCGACGTGCAGGACAATCCGGGCGCCGGCGGCACCGCCGACACCACCGGCCTGCTGCGGGCGCTGACGGCGGCGCGGGCACCCGATACGGTGCTGGGGCTCCTGTGCGATCCCGAGGCGGCGCGGGCCGCCCATGCCGCCGGCACCGGCGCCCTCCTCGCGGGCCTGCCGCTGGGCGGCCGCCACGGCCCGGCGGGCGTGGAGCCGGTGGTGGCGGACTGGGAGGTCCGGGCGCTCGGCGACGGACACACGGTGGCGACGGGACCCATGTACCGGGGCAACCGGCTGGAGCTGGGCCCCATGGCGCGGCTCGCCCCGCACAGGGCCCCCGGGGTGGAGGTGGTGGTGACCAGCCGCCGCATGCAGGCCGCCGACCGGGCGCCCTTCCGGCACGTCGGCGTCGAACCGGAACGGTGCCGCATCCTCGCCCTCAAGAGTACCGTCCATTTCCGGGCCGATTTCGGTCCGCTGGCCGAGGAGATCCTGCTGGTGGAATCGCCGGGTCACATGCCCGTCGATCCGCGGAAACTGCCCTTCCGCCGGCTGCGTCCCGGACTGCGACTTGCGCCGCGGGGCGCGTAACTCGGTGTGTGGCGGGCCCGTCCGTCGTACGGAGGGACCGTTCTTCCGGCGTTCGCGCTTGAGCGTCCCGCCGCCTCGGTTAACCTCGCGGGCGTGACGGCCGTCGCGGGACGTGGCAGTCTCCGGGAATCCCAACACGAGGCAGGCGGCGATGATCCACAGACGCGCAACCCCGAGCCCCCCGGCGCCCGCACCCGGGATCGCGGGCGGCAGCCGGATCGACGGCGGATCGATGCCGGTGATCCGGATCGACCGGCTGGTGCCGGACGACCGCGGCGAGGTGGTGCTGTTCGACGACTCCCACATCGGCACCGTGGTGGTGGAGAGCGACCGGCCGGTGCTGGAGCGGGGCCGGGTGCGCCGCCACCGCACCGACGGCGGCGACGACGTGAGCGGCTGGAACTTCGTGCGTTTCGCCGACGGCCCGACCCTCTACTACCCGCCCCACCTCACCCTGACGGTGGTGGAGCCGGAGGGCGACCGGCGGGCCTGAGCCCGCCGGCCACCCCCGGCTCAGCGGTCCCCGGCGAGACGGGCGAGCTCCTCGCGCTGCTCCTCCGGGAGACTGTCGACGAGCCGGGCCAGCTCGGCCTCCGCCACGTCCACCTCCGCCGGGCGCACCAGCTTGAGACGGTCGGCGACCCACAGCAGCACCCGCAGATTGCCGCAACGGACCTGCCGCTCGAGATGGGCATAGACCAGTCGGCACAGACGCTCGTAGGCCTCGCGCGGACCGGTTCGGCCCTCGGCGCGGTAGCGCTCCACCAGCTCGCGGAACGCCTTCACCCGCGCCAGCCGGTAGCGCACCCGCCCGGGCGTGGTGCCCACGAGCTGGGCCACCTCGCTCGCGCTGAGACCCACGGCGAGCAGGCGGGCGGCGTCCTCCCAGTCCACCGGCGACGCCTTGGCCCGCCCCTTCGTCTCCGCCTCGCCCCTCACCCGCGTCGAGCCCGTGCCCTGACGGCTGTTGCCCATGTGGTCACTCCGATCGGTCCGTCGTTCGGGGACGCGGTCCGACGACCGCGCCCGTTCACCGTATAGGATATTGTTCCTATAGACAAGCGCGGACCCCTCCGCCTCCCTCGCGCCGGAGCTGCCACGAGGACCCATGCCCTTCCTGGATCTCGCGGGTGACCCTCTGTGGGTGACCGACTGGAGCGAGGCGCCGCGGCCCGGTGGCGTCACCTTCCTGCTGCTCCACGGTGCCGGCATGGATCACACCGTGTGGGCGCTGGTGGGCCGTCGTCTCGCCGCCGCCGGCCATGGCGTGCTGGCCCCGGACCTGCCCGGCCACGGCCGCTCCGGCGGCGCGCCGCGGGGCCGCATCGAGGCCATCGCCGAGGCGGTGGTGGCGATGCTGGACCGGCTGCGGCCGCCGCGGCCGATCCCGGTGGGCCATTCCATGGGCGCCCTCGTCGCCCTCGAGACGGCGGCACGGTGGCCGGTGGCGGCGCTGGCGCCGGTGGCGGCGGCCCCGCGCATGGCCGTCCATCCCGACCTCCTGGCCCTCGCCGCCCGCGACGCCGTCCGCGCGGCGGAACTCATGGTGACCTGGAGCTTCCCGCGGTCGGTGCGTTTCGGCGCCCAGCCGGTGCCCGGCGCCTGGCTGCCGGCGGCCGCCCGCCGGCTTCTCGCCGCGCGCGGCCCCTCGGTGCTGGCCGCCGACCTCGGCGCCTGCGACGCCTATCGGCGGGCGGCGGAGGTGGCGTCACGGGTGCGGGTGCCGGCGCTGGTGGTGGCGGGGGCCCGTGACCGCATGACCCGGCCCGCGGCCGGCCGCGCGCTGGCGGAGGCGTTGCCGCGGGGACGGTTCCTGTGCCTCGAGGATTGTGGTCACATGATCCCGCTGGAGCGCCCGCGGGCGCTGGCGGAGGCGCTGCTGGCGCTGGCCGCGGAGGCCTCGGCGACGGCCTCCTCCGCCGGCCGCTGATGTTCCACGTAACGGGCGTAGAGGTCGTGGGCATCGGCGTCCTCCACCGCCGCCCACACCAGATCGCCCGGCACCAGATCGTCGAAGCCGCGGAGATGGACCCGGCCGTCGATCTCCGGCGCGTCGCCGTAGGTGCGGCCCACCGCCACGTCGCCGTCCACCGCGTCCACCAGCACCGCCAGCTCCCGGCCCACGTGGCGGGCGAGCCGGCGGGCGCTGATCTCCTCCTGCAGCGCCATCAGCCGCGCCCGCCGTTCCTCCGCCACCTCCGGCGGCACGGGATCCGGCAGGGCGTTGGCCGCCGCCCCCTCCACCGGCTCGTAGACGAAGCACCCCACCCGGTCGAGCTCGGCCTCCCGCAGCCAGTCGAGGAGTTCGGCGAAGTCGGCCTCGGTCTCGCCCGGAAAGCCCACCACGAAGCTGGAGCGCAGCACCAGCTCCGGCACCGCCCGCCGCCAGGCGCGGATGCGCTCCAGCGTGCGCTCGGCCCGCGCCGGCCGCCGCATGAGGCGGAGGATGCGGGGGCTCGCGTGCTGGAAGGGGACGTCGAGATAGGGGAGCAGATGCCCCTCCGCCATCAGGGCCACCAGCTCGTCCACGTGGGGATAGGGATAGACGTAGTGGAGCCGCACCCACACCCCGAGCCCGCCCAGCGCGCGGGCGAAATCGACGATGTGGGCGCGCAGCGCGCGTCCTCCGAGACGCGAGGTGGCGTGGCGCAGGTCGGTACCGTAGGCGGCGGTGTCCTGGGCCACCACCAGGAGCTCCCGCACCCCCGCCGCCACCAGCCGCTCCGCCTCCGCCAGCACCGCCGCGGCGGGACGGCTGCGCTGGGGTCCGCGCAGCCTCGGGATGATACAGAAGCTGCAGCGGCGGTCGCAGCCCTCGGCGATCTTGAGATAGGCGTAGTGGCGCGGCGTCAGCCGGAGACCCTGCGGCGGCACCAGGTCGAAGCGGGGATCGTGGGCCGGCGGCAGGGCGGCGTGCACCGCCGCCATCACCTGCTCGTACTGATGGGGACCGGTGATGGCCAGCACCTCGGGAAAGCGCGCGCGGAGGCGTTCGGCCTCGGCGCCGAGACAGCCGGTCACCACCACCCGCCCGTTGGCGGCCAGCGCCTCGCGGATGGCGGCGAAGGACTCCTCCCGGGCCGAATCGAGGAAGCCGCAGGTGTTGACCAGCACCAGATCGGCCTCCTCGTAGGAGCCCACCAGCTCGTAGCCCTCGGCGCGCAGGCGCGTCAGGATGCGTTCGGAGTCCACCAGCGCCTTGGGACAGCCGAGGCTCACGAGCCCCACCCGGGGCGGACGCGGCGGCTTCGCGGCCATGGACGGGTCCGTGTCTGGGGATTCGCCGGATCGTCCCCTATCTAGGGAGCGAAGGGCCGGGGACCAGACGGCGCGGCCGGGCCCGGCGAGCGGAGGCGGGAGCCATGCTGACCCTCGATCCGAGCAAGGTGTGCTTCGTCATCGTCAAGGCGCGGGAGCTGGATGCGAAGGAGGCCCCGGTGGAGGAGGACTACGCCTCCGATCCGCCGGACGAGGACATGCGGGAGGTGCTGGCGGACTTCGAGGACGATCCCGTCTACGAGGAACTCAAGGCCTTCATCGACGCCATGAACGAGGACGAGCAGATCGAGCTGGTGGCCCTCGCCTGGGTGGGCCGCGGCACCTTCGCGCCGGAGGAATGGGAGGACGCCAAGGCCGAGGCCGCCCGCGCCCACAACGAGCGCACCGCCGAATATCTGCTCGGCATGCCCTTGCTCGCCGACTATCTGGCCGAGGGACTCGCCGCCTTCGGTCACTCCTGCGAGGAGTAGGGCACGCCCCCGCGCACCCAGGGCCTCCGACCGCGCGTCTCGCGCACGCCCACCACGCGGATCCCCTCCCGCGTCAGCCATAGCGCGGCCCCGTCCAGCCGCCGCAGGCGCCCGCCGTCGAGCACCGGCGTGCCGTCCGGACAGTGCACCCCGCGCAGCGGCGTGATCACCAGATCCGTCCGCCGGCAGTCGGCGGCGAGCGCCCGCGGTGCCCGGACCCAGGCCACCCGCAGCCCGGCCCGCACCAGCACGCAGCCCGCCGGATCGCAGACGAGCGGCCCCGCCGTGCCCTCGACCGGCAGCGGCCGCAGCCGTCGCACCGCCAGCGCCCGCCGCCACTGTTCGCGGCGCAGGCCGTCCCGGCGCCGCTCCTCGAGCCACGCCACCTCCGTCCCGCGCACCGCCAGCGCCCGTCCGCCCGGCGCCACCAGCAGGTCCGGCGGCCGGCTCTGGAGGGCCAGCAGGAGGCCGGCCAGGGCCGGCAGCAGTCCCATCCATCGCCAGGGCGCCCGCCACAGGGCGATCCACAGTCCCCCGCCCAGGAACGACATCAGGGCGGCGGTGGGGGGTGGCGGCAGATCGAGGGAGGCGGCGGGCCAGGCGGCGACGGTGCGGGCCAGGGCCAGCAGCACCCCGATTCCCTCGCCCATCAGGGCGAAGAGGGGGCCGTCGAGCCCGAGCGGCATGGCCAGCAGCGCCAGGAAGCCGGCGGGGACGATCCAGAAGGCGGTGAGGGGGACGGCGACCAGATTGGCCACCATGCCCCAGGTGGCGATGCGGCCGAAGTGCCAGGCGGCGAGGGGCAGGGTGGCGAGGCCCGCCACCAGGGTGGTGAGGAGCACCAGCCGCGGATAGGCGAGGAGACGGGCGAGCGCGCCCCGCGGCCTCTCGGCGAGCCGCTCGCGGCGGGTCTCGAACACCGCCACCAGCGCCACCACGGCGGCGAAGGACATCTGGAAGGAGGCGCCGGTGATCGCCTCCGGCTGCAGGACGAGCACCACCGTGGCGGCGAGGGCGACGAGACGCATGGAGAGGGGATCGCGGTCCAGCAGCACCGCCGTCAGGGCGAGGGCGATGGTGACGAAGGCGCGGCGGGTGGGGACCGGCGCCCCCGACAGCAGCAGATAGGCGAAGGCGGCGAGGATGCCGGCCGCCGCCGCGAGCTTGCGCAGCGGCCAGCGCAGGGCCACCGCCGGCAGCAGGGCGAGACCGTAGCGGACGGCGAACCACGCGGTGGCGGCGACGAGGCCCAGGTGGAGACCGGAGATGGCGAGGAGATGGGCGAGACCGGAGCGCTGCATGGCCTCCCAGACCGTGCCCGGGATGCCGCCGCGCAGCCCCGTGAGCAGCGCCGCCGCCACCTCGCCCTCGATGCCGCCGATGCGCCCGCGCGCCCGCTCCGCCACCGTCCGGCGCAGCTCGCCCAGCCGCTCCCACGAGCCCGCCCCGCCGCGGGAAAGGCGCTCGGGGGCCCCGAGGGCCCAGCCCACGGCCCCGATACGCTGGAACCAGGCGCGGCGGGCGAAGTCGAAACCACCCGGATGGAAGGGGCCGGCCGGCGGCAGCAGCCGGGCGCGGAGACGGATGCGATCGCCGGCCCGGAGATCCCCCGCCGCCCGCCCCGCCCCGACGCGCACCCGGACCAGCGTCTCCGCCGGCGCGAGGCCGGTGATGCGCACCTCCTCCAGCAGCAGCCGGAAGCGCCCGCCCCGCGGCTCCACCGCCACCACCCGGCCCTCCACCGTGTGGGTGCCCGGCCGGGCCAGCACCGGCGCCGCCACCCGCTGGGTGCGCTCCACCGCCAGCAGCAGTCCCAGCACCAGCGCGAGGCCGAAGGCGGCGAGGGCCCGGGCCGCCCCCCGGCGGCGGAGGACGGCGGCGGCGAGGGCGGCGAGACCGGCCCCGGCGACGGCGGCCGGTCCCGGGGGTGGCTCCGCCGGCAGGGCGAAATAGATGGCGATGCCGAGACCGAGGCCGACCGGCAGCCACAGCACACGGCGCCGGGCATCCTCCCGCCAGCAGCGCGCGGTCCAGCCGGCGAGGGCGGCCGGCAGCCGGGCGAGATGCGCCCGGGCCGGGGCGGCGGCGGGGGAGGCGTGGGCGGCGTGCAAGCGTCCTCCGGTCGGTGTCGGTCGGCCGACGCCATTGAACCCACGACGGGGTCACGGTTCAACCATGAGTGTGGTCGTCCGCTTCGCCCCTTCGCCTACAGGTTTTCTGCACCTGGGCGGGGCCCGCACCGCCCTCTTCAACTGGCTCTACGCCCGCCACTGCGGCGGCCGCTATCTGCTGCGGATCGAGGACACGGACCGCCTGCGCTCGACGCCGGAGGCCATCGCCGCCATCCTCGAGGGGTTGCGCTGGCTCGGGCTCGAGGGGGACGAGCCGCCGGTGTTCCAGTCCGAGCGCTTTCCCCGCCATCTCGAGGTGGCGGCGCGGCTGCTGGCGGAGGGGCGGGCCTATCGCTGCTGGTGCACGCCCGAGGAGCTCGAGGAGATGCGGGCGCGGGCGCGGGCCGAGGGACGGCCGGTGCGCTACGACCGCCGCTGTCGCGCCCGTCCGCCCGACTATGTGCGGCCCGGCGTGCGGCCGGTGATCCGGCTCGCGGTCCCCACCGAGGGCGAGACGGTGATCGAGGATCTGGTGCAGGGGACGGTGCGCATCGCCAACGCCCAGCTCGACGACATGGTGCTGGTGCGCGGCGACGGGACGCCCACCTACATGCTGTCGGTGGTGGTGGACGACCACGACATGGGCATCACCCACGTCATCCGTGGCGACGACCATCTCACCAACGCCTTCCGCCAGCTCCAGCTCTACCGGGCCATGGGGGTCGAGCCGCCGGCCTTCGCCCACATCCCGCTGATCCACGGACCCGACGGGGCCAAGCTCAGCAAGCGCCACGGTGCCGTCTCGGTGCTGGAATACCGGGAGATGGGCTTCCTGCCGGAGGCCATGCGCAACTATCTGGTGCGCCTCGGCTGGTCGCTGGGGGATCGTGAGATCCTCACCACCGAGGAGATGATCGCTCACTTCGACATCCGCGACGTGGGCCGTTCGCCCGCCCGCTTCGACATGGACCGGCTGCTCCACGTCAACGCCCACTGGCTGCGGCAGAAGCCGGCGGAGGAGCTGGTGCGGCTGGTGGAGCCCTTCCTCGCCCGCCTCGGCCTCGTGCTCGACGAGACCGGCCGGCGGCGGCTGCTGGACGGCATGGCGGAGCTGGTGGTGCGGGCGCGCACGCTGGTGGAGCTGGCGCGGGGCGCGCGGGTCTACGTGGCGCCGCGGCCCCTCGCCGTCGATCCGCGGGCGGCGAAGTTCCTCGACGGGGCGAACCGGGGCCGCCTCGCCCGCCTGCGGGCGGTGCTGGCGGAGGTGGACGCCTGGGAGCCGGCGCGGCTGGAGGAGGTGTGCCGGGCCTTCGCGGCGCGGGAGGGCCTGGCCTTCGCCAAGGTGGCCCAGCCGCTGCGCGCGGCCCTCACCGGCACCACCGTCTCGCCGCCCATCTTCGAGGTGATGCGGGTGCTGGGCCGGGAGGAGGTGCTGGCCCGTCTCGACGATGCCGCCGCCGGCCGCAATCCCGCACTGCAGCACGCGCCTTGAGCGGCACCGCGAAACCCCGTAGAGTGGGCACGGCCCGCCGTCCCTGAGCGGGCCCCCACGACGGTTTTCCCGCAATCGGGGAGATGCACCGATGAGCGACACGGCGAAGACGGCCCGTCTCGTCGCGCCGGAGGGTCGTACCGTCGACCTGCCGGTGCTCGAGGGCACGCTCGGGCCGGCGGTGATCGACGTGCGGCGGCTGTACGCCGAGACCGGCACCTTCACCTACGATCCCGGCTACACCTCGACGGCGAGCTGCCGCTCGGCCATCACCTTCATCGACGGCGAACGGGGCGTCCTCCTCTATCGCGGCTACCGCATCGAGGAGCTGGCCACGAAGAGCGACTTCCTGGAGGTGGCCTATCTGCTCCTCCACGGCGAGCTCCCCACCCGGGAACAGTACGACCGCTTCGTGCACGACATCACCTATCACACGATGCTGCACGAGCAGATCCAGTTCCTCTACCGGGGCTTCCGCCGCGACAGCCATCCCATGGCGGTGATGATCGCCGTGGTGGGCGCGCTCTCGGCCTTCTACTACGAGGATCTCGACGTCGACGATCCCCATCACCGCATGGTGGCGACCCATCGCATGATCGCCAAGATGCCGACCATCGCCGCCTGGGCGTACAAGTATTCGGTCGGCCAGCCCTTCATGTATCCCCGCAACGATCTCGACTACGCCGCCAACTTCATCCACATGATGTTCGCCACGCCCTGCGAGCCCTACCGGGTCGACCCGGTGCTCGCGCGGGCGCTGGACCGCATCTTCATCCTCCACGCCGACCACGAGCAGAACGCCTCCACCTCCACCGTTCGCCTGGTGGGCTCCACCGGCGCCAGCCCCTATGCGGCGGTGGCCGCCGGCATCGCCAGCCTGTGGGGACCGGCCCACGGCGGCGCCAACGAGGCGGTGGTGCGGATGCTGGAGGAGATCGGCACCGTCGACCGCATCCCCGAGTTCCTCGCCCGCGCCAAGGACCGGAACGATCCCTTCCGGCTGATGGGTTTCGGCCACCGGGTCTACAAGAACTACGATCCGCGGGCGGCGGTGCTCAAGGAGAGCGCCGACGAGGTGCTGGACCTGCTGGGCATCAGGCACAATCCCAAGCTGGAGATCGCCAAGGAGCTCGAACGGATCGCCCTGCAGGACGAGTACTTCCAGGAACGCAAACTGTTCCCGAACGTGGATTTCTACTCCGGCATCATCCTCGAGGCCATGGGCATTCCGCGGCGGATGTTCACCGCCATCTTCGCCCTCGCCCGCACCGTCGGCTGGATGGCCCAGTGGAACGAGATGATCGTCGACCCCGAACAGAAGATCGGTCGTCCCCGCCAGCTCTACGTCGGTCCCGGCGAGCGCGCCTACGTGCCCATGGAGGAGCGGCGCTGAGGGGCGAATCCGCGCCGGAACGGCCCCCTCCGGGGCCCGTCTCCGCCCCGCGGTTGACTCGCTCCCCACCGGTCCCATAACAGCGCTGGCCGCCGGATCGGAGCGGAATCTTCGTCCGTCGGAACGCCGCGGGACTCGGGGAACGGCCCCGAGGGCCCTATCGTGTTTGGATGGCCATGTTCGAAGGTCTGACCCAGCGTCTCACCGGCGTCCTCGACCGCCTGCGCCGGCGCGGAGCCCTCTCCGAGCGCGACGTGGAGGAGGCCCTGCGCGAGATCCGCGTCGCCCTCCTCGAGGCGGACGTGGCGCTGCCGGTGGTCAAGGACTTCGTCCGCGACGTGCGGGCGCGGGCGGTGGGGCAGGAGGTGCTCCGCAGCGTCACCCCCGCCCAGATGGTGGTCAAGATCGTCCACGACCGGCTGGTGGAGCTCCTGGGCGGCCGCAACGAGGACCTGCGCCTGGGCGCACCGCCGGCGGTGGTGCTGATGACGGGCCTGCAGGGCTCGGGCAAGACCACCACCACCGCCAAGCTGGCCCGCCATCTGGAGAAGCGGGCGCGCAAGCGGGTGCTGGTGGCCTCCCTCGACACCCGGCGGCCGGCGGCCCGCGAGCAGCTCGCCACCCTCGCCCGCCAGGCCGGCGTCGAGAGCCTCGCCATCGTCCCCGGCGAGGACGCCCTCGCCATCGCCCGGCGGGCGCTGGAGCGGGCCCGGCGCGCCGGGTTCGACGTCCTGATCCTGGACACCGCCGGCCGCCTCCACGTGGACGAGGAGCTGATGGCCGAACTCGCGGCCGTCCGCGATCTGGTGCGGCCGGCGGAAACGCTGCTGGTGGCGGACGCCCTCACGGGCCAGGACGCCGTCCAGGTGGCCCGCACCTTCGACGAACGCATCGGCATCACCGGCGTGGTCCTCACCCGTCTCGACGGCGACGCCCGCGGCGGGGCCGCCCTGTCGGTGCGGGCGGTGACCGGCCGCCCCATCAAGTTCGTGGGCGTGGGCGAGAAGCTCGAGGACCTGCAGCCCTTCCACCCCGAGCGCATGGCCTCGCGCATCCTCGACATGGGGGACGTGGTCACGCTGGTGGAACGGGCGGCGGAGACCCTCGAGAAGGAGGAGGCCGAGCGGCTCGCCCGCCGCATGGCCCGGGGCCGCTTCGATCTCGAGGACCTCAGGAAGCAGCTGGATCAGGTGCGCCGGCTCGGCGGCATGAGCGGCATCCTCGCCCAGCTGCCGGGAATCGCCCGGCTGCGCAAGCAGATCGACGCCTCGCGGCTGGACGAGAAGCTGATCGTCCGCCAGTGCGCCATCATCGATTCCATGACGCCGGAGGAGCGGCGCCATCCCGAGATCATCCACGCCTCCCGCAAGCGCCGCATCGCCGCCGGCTCCGGCACCACGGTGCAGGAGGTCAACCGGCTGCTCAAACAACACCGCGAGATGCAGAAGATGCTCAAGCGGGTGAAGAAGGCCGGCGGCCTCGGCAAGCTCCTGGGCGCCGCGGGGATGCCGCCCGGTCTGCCGCCGGGCGTGCGGCCCCACTGAGACCTTCCGTCCTGCCACACGGAGAAGCTGGAGAGGAGCCTCGCACATGCCGGTTCGCATCCGACTCGCCCGCATGGGCCGCAAGAAGCGCCCCTTCTACCGGATCGTGGTGGCCGATTCCCGGAGCCCCCGCGACGGACGTTTCATCGAGCGGGTCGGCACCTACGATCCACTGCTGCCCGACGACCACCCCCGGCGGGTGGTGCTGAACGAGGAACGCATCCGCTACTGGCTGTCGGTGGGCGCCCAGTACACCGACCGGGTGGCGCGATTCCTCGACCGGGCGGGCATCGTGCCCGGCGCCACGCGCCACCGTGGCACGGGCAAGCGCGCGCAGGAGATCGCCGCCCGTCGGGCGGCCGAGGCCGAAGGTGCCGAAGCGTAGCCGCCGTCGTCCCTTCCGCCGCCTGCGCCCCTTCGCCAACCGCGATCCCGCGCGTCTGGTGTGCGTGGCGGAGATCGCGACGGCCCACGGCGTGCGCGGCGCCCTCAAGCTCCGGACCTTCACGGCGGAGCCGGAGAACGTGCTGGCCTACGGGCCGCTCCTCGACGAGCGGGGCGAGGTGCGGCTCGTGATCCGCCGGGTGGTGGGGGTGTGGAAGTCGGGTCTCATCGTGGAGGCCGAGGGAGTGGACGACCGCACCACCGCCGAGTTCATGCGCGGTCTCCGGCTCTACGTGCCGCGCGCGGCGCTGCCGGAGCCGGGGGAGGAGGAGTACTACCACGTGGATCTCATCGGCCTGCGGGTGGAGGACACCGAGGGCCGTCATCTGGGCGAGGTGCTGGCGGTGCACGACTTCGGCGCCGGCGAGATCCTCGAATACGGCCACGGGCGCCACCGCACCCGGATGATCCGTTTCACCCGCGAGGAGGTCCCGGTGGTGGACCTCGCCGGCGGCCGCATCGTGGTGGCACCGCGGCCCGAGGTGACGGTGCCGCCCGCGCCCACCGCCGGTGCGGAGGAGGCGGAGGGTGCCGGCGAGGGCGGGGAGGCGCGGTCGTGAGCGCGCCCTGGACCTGCACCGTGCTCACCATCTTCCCGGACATGTTCCCGGGGCCGCTCGCCTTCTCGCTGGCGGGCCGGGCGCTGGAGCGGGGCCTCTGGCGGCTGCGGACGGTGGACCTGCGCGCCTATGCCACCGACCGTCACCGGAGCGTCGACGACACGCCCATGGGCGGCGGCGCCGGCATGGTGATGCGGCCGGACGTGGTGGCGCGGGCGGTGGACGCGGTGCGCGCCGAGGGGGCGCCGGGGCCCCTCCTCTATCTCACCCCCCGGGGCTGGCGTCTCACCCAGCGGGAGATCGACGCCTTCGCCCGCGAGCCGGGACTCGTGGTCCTCTGCGGCCGCTACGAGGGGGTGGACCAGCGGGTGATCGAGGCCCGCGGTTTCCTCGAATATTCCGTCGCCGACTTCGTCATGTCCGGCGGCGAGATCCCGGCCATGGCGGTGATCGACGCGTGCGTGCGCCTGCTGCCGGGCGTGGTGGGGGAGGCCGCCTCGCTGGACGAGGAGAGCTTCCGCGACGGTCTCCTGGAATATCCCCACTACACCCGGCCGCAGGTCTGGGAGGGCCGCCCCGTGCCGGAGGTCCTGCTCTCCGGCCATCACGAGCGCATCCGCCGCTGGCGGCGCCGGCAGGCGCTGGCCACCACGCGGGAGCGGCGGCCCGAGCTCCTTCCGGAGCATCTCTTGAAAGACGACGGATGACCGCCCACAACCCCCGGGGGTTGCGGGCACAGGACGGAGACGGGCCATGAACCTTCTGCAGCAGTTCGAGCGGGACCAGCTCCAGCAGCTCCTGGCACGGCGTCCGGTGCCGGACTTCCGCCCCGGCGACACGGTGCGGGTCCATCAGCGGGTGATCGAGGGCAATCGCGAACGCGTGCAGGTGTTCGAGGGCGTGGTGATCGCCCGCCGCAACCGCGGCATCAACTCCTCCTTCACCGTCCGCAAGATCAGCTATGGCGAGGGCGTGGAGCGCGTCTTCCCGCTCTACAGCCCCCGCATCGAGAAGATCGAGGTGGTGCGGCGCGGCCGCGTGCGCCGGGCCAAGCTGTACTATCTGCGCGAGCGGCGCGGCAAGGCGGCGCGCATCGCCGAGCGCATGACGCCGCGCGGCGGGGAGCGGACGGCCGAGGGGGCGGCCGGCGAGGGCTGAGTCGGAGCGTGGAGGTGCCGTCATGAGCGGACCCAGGACCCTGTTCGACAAGATCTGGGACAGCCACGTGGTGGACGTGCAGGAGGACGGCACCTGCCTGCTCTACATCGACCGCCATCTGGTCCACGAGGTCACGAGCCCCCAGGCCTTCGAGGGGCTGCGACAGGCGGGACGGCGGGTGCGGCGGCCCGACGCCACCCTCGCCGTGCCCGACCACAATGTGCCCACCACCGACCGCGCCCGCGGCATCCCCGACGAGACCTCCCGCATCCAGGTGGAGACCCTGCGCCGCAACTGCGCCGAGTTCGGCATCACCCTCTTCGACATGGACGATCCCCGTCAGGGCATCGTCCACGTCATCGGCCCCGAGGAGGGCTTCACCCTCCCCGGGACCACCATCGTCTGCGGCGACTCCCACACCTCCACCCACGGCGCCTTCGGCGCCCTGGCCTTCGGCATCGGCACCAGCGAGGTGGAGCACGTCCTCGCCACCCAGACCCTGCTGCAGAAGCGCCCCCGCACCATGCGCATCCGGGTGGAGGGCGAGCTCGGCTTCGGCGTCACCGCCAAGGACGTGATCCTCGGCATCATCGGGCGCATCGGCACCGCCGGCGGTACCGGCCACGTGATCGAATATGCCGGGCCGGTGATCGAGGCACTGTCCATGGAAGGGCGCATGACCGTCTGCAACATGTCCATCGAGGCGGGCGCGCGGGCCGGGCTGGTGGCACCGGACGAGAAGACCTTCGCCTATCTGCGCGGACGGCCCATGGCGCCCAAGGGGCTGGCGTGGGAGCAGGCGGTGGCCTACTGGCGCACCCTGCCCTCCGATCCCGGCGCGCGCTACGACCGCGAGGTGGCGATCGACGCCTCGGAGCTGGAGCCGCTGGTGACCTGGGGAACCTCGCCCCAGGACGTGGTCCCCGTCACCGGCCGGGTGCCGGATCCGGCCCGCGAGCGCGACGAGAAGCGGCGGGCGGCCATGGAACGGGCCCTCGCCTACATGGGCCTGGAGCCGGGGACGCCCATGGAGGAGATCCGCATCGACACCGTCTTCATCGGCTCCTGCACCAACGCCCGCATCGAGGACCTGCGCCTCGCCGCCGAGGTGGTGCGGCGCAGCGGACGGCGGGTGGCGTCCGGGGTGCGGGCGCTGGTGGTGCCCGGCTCCGGACTGGTGAAGCGGCAGGCCGAGGAGGAGGGGCTGGACCGGGTGTTCCGCGAGGCCGGCTTCGAATGGCGCGAGCCCGGCTGCTCCATGTGCCTCGCCATGAACAACGACCGCCTCGCGCCGGGCGAGCGCTGCGCCTCCACCTCCAACCGCAACTTCGAGGGACGGCAGGGCAAGGGCGGCCGCACCCATCTGGTGAGCCCGGCCATGGCCGCCGCCGCCGCCCTCACCGGCCGTCTCACCGACGTGCGCAAGCTGCTGGCCTGAGGAGGTGCCGATGCAGCCCTTCCGCAAGCTCACCGGCATCGCGGCGCCGCTGCCGCTGGTCAACGTGGACACCGACCAGATCATCCCGGCGAAATGGCTCAAGACCATCCGCCGCACCGGCCTCGGCCGCGGTCTCTTCGAATCGCTGCGCTTCCGCGAGGACGGTTCGGAGAATCCGGACTTCGTCCTCAACCGCGAACCCTACCGGCGGGCGGTGATCCTGATCACCGGCGAGAACTTCGGCTGCGGCAGCTCGCGTGAGCACGCGCCCTGGGCGCTTCTGGACTTCGGCATCCGCTGCGTCATCGCGCCCTCCTTCGCCGACATCTTCCACAACAACTGCTTCAAGAACGGCATCCTGCCCATCGTTCTCCCCCAGGAGACGGTGGACGCGCTGATGGAGGAGGCGGAACAGACGGCGGAGCCCGTCTTCACCGTCGATCTCGAGACGCAGACCATCCACCGGCCCTCCGGCAACGCGCCGGTGCGCTTCGAGGTGGATCCCTTCAAGCGCCACTGCCTGCTGGCGGGACTCGACGACATCGGTCTCACCCTCCAGCGGCTCGCGAAGATCGAGGCCTTCGAGACACGCCAGCGGCTGGAGCAGCCCTGGCTCTGGCAGCGCGCCGGCTGAGGGCCGGCCGGTTCCGGGAGACGGACGGTGGCGGAGCGACGCATCCTGTTCCTGCCGGGTGACGGCATCGGTCCCGAGATCATGGCCCAGGTGCGCCGGCTCGTGGACTGGTACAACGCCCGCGGCTACGGCTTCCTGGTGGAGGAGGATCTGGTGGGCGGCGCCGCCATCGACGCCCACGGCGTCCCCCTCCATCCCGACACCCTGGCGCGGGCCCGGGAGGTGGGCACCGTCATGCTGGGCGCCGTGGGCGGTCCGAAGTGGGACCATCTGCCCTTCGAGCGGAAGCCGGAGCGCGGCCTGCTCGCGCTGCGCAAGGAACTCGGCCTGTTCGCCAATCTGCGGCCGGCGCTGGTCTTCGACGCGCTGGTGGAGGCCTCCACCCTGAAGACCGAGGTGGTGCGGGGGCTCGACCTCCTGATCCTGCGCGAGCTCACGGGCGGTGTCTATTTCGGCGAACCGCGCGGCATCGAGGAGCTGCCCGACGGCGAACGCCGGGCCGTGGACACGCAGGTCTACACCACCCCCGAGATCCGCCGCATCGCCCGCGTGGCCTTCGAACTCGCCCGCAGGCGCCGCAACCGCGTCACCTCGGTGGAGAAGGCCAACGTCATGTACACCGGCGTGCTGTGGCGGCAGACGGTGCAGGAGGTCCACGACCGCGAATATCCCGACGTGGAGCTGCGCCACATGTACGCCGACAACTGCGCCATGCAGCTCCTGCGCGATCCGCACCAGTTCGACGTCATCGTCACCGACAATCTCTTCGGCGATCTGCTGTCGGACGAGGCGGCCATGCTCACCGGCTCGCTGGGCATGCTGCCCTCCGCCTCGCTGGGCGAGCGGCGCCCGGACGGCCGCCGCAACGCCCTCTACGAGCCGGTCCACGGCAGCGCCCCCGACATCGCTGGCCGCGACCTCGCCAATCCCCTCGCCTGCATCCTGAGCTTCGCCATGCTGCTGCGCCACAGCTTCGATCTCGGCGAGGAGGCCGACCGGCTGGAGGGGGCGGTGGCGCGGGTGCTGGAGGCCGGCTACCGCACCGCCGACATCCACACCCCCGGCACCACCCGGGTGGGCACCCGCGAGATGGGCGGTCGCGTGCTGGAGGCGCTGGAGGCGCTGTCCGGCTGAGGGAGGCCCTGTCGTGCGCCGCGGCCATCCGCCCGCCGACCCGGGAGCCGCGTGAGGACCGGCGACGTCCGGCCTCGGGAGCGCCCGGGTGCCCGCCCGCCCGGCTCAAGGCATCGGGATGCGGCGGCGCGAGGATCCGCCCCGGCTCCCCGCCGCGGTCCCCGGACGCCGGAGGGCCCTCGGGTCGCGACTCCCGGCGAGGCGTGGAACGTCCGGGCGATCCGCGACGGCGCGGAAGGGACACCGAGACGGAGAGGAGAGGACGGAGCGATGGGCTACAGGGTCGCGGTCGTGGGCGCCACCGGCGCCGTCGGCGGCGAGATGCTGCGGATCCTGCACGAGACCGGCTTCCCCGCCGACGAGGTGTTCGCCGTCGCCTCCGAACGCTCGGCCGGCAAGGAGGTCTCCTACGGCGACGACGTCACGCTGAGGGTGCGGAGCCTCCCGGACTTCGATTTCGAGGGGATCGATCTGGCCCTCTTCTCGGCGGGGGCCTCGGTCTCGGGCGAATACGCCCCGAAGGCGGCCGCCTGCGGCTGCATCGTGATCGACAACAGCTCCCGCTGGCGCATGGAGCCCGACGTCCCGCTGGTGGTCCCGGAGATCAACCCCGAGGCGCTGGAAGGGGTGCGGGCCCGCAACATCGTCGCCAATCCCAACTGCTCCACCATCCAGATGGTGATGGCCCTGAAGCCGCTGCACGATCTCGCCCGCATCACCCGGGTGGTGGTGGCCACCTACCAGTCGGTGAGCGGCGCCGGCCACCGTGCCATGGAGGAGCTGTTCGAACAGACCCGCGCGAAGTTCCTCCAGGAAGAGCGGGAGCCGCGGGTCTTCCCCCGGCCCATCGCCTTCAATCTCATCCCCCACATCGACCGCTTCCTCGACGACGATTTCACGAAGGAGGAGTGGAAGATGCGGGTCGAGACCAGGAAGATCCTCGACCTGGAGATCGAGGTGGTGGCCACCTGCGTGCGGGTGCCGGTGTTCGTCGGCCACAGCGAGGCCGTCTTCGTCGAGTTCGCCGAGCCCGTCGAGGTGGAGGACGCCCGCGGCGCCCTCCGGGCCTTCCCGGGCGTGACGGTGATCGACCGGCCGGATCGGGGCGAGTACGCGACGCCCGTCGACTGCGTGGGCGAGTACGAGGTGTTCGTCTCGCGCATCCGCCGCGATCCCACGGTGCCCAGCGGGCTCGCCCTGTGGGTGGTGGCGGACAATCTGCGCAAGGGGGCGGCGCTCAACGCGGTGCAGATCGCCCACAAGCTCGTGGAGATGGGGCTGGTGTGAGCCCCGGCGACGGGGGAGAGGGATGGTGGCGAAGGAACGCCTGCGGGTGGCGGTGCTGGGCGCCAGCGGCTACACCGGCGCCGAACTCGTCCGCCTGCTCGCCGGTCATCGCTTCGTGGAGATCCGTGCGCTCACCGCCGAGCGCCGGGCCGGGCGACACCCCGGCGAGGTGTTCCCCCATCTCGCCGGCCTCGACCTGCCGCCGCTGGTGCGCCTGGAGGAGGTGGACTTCGCCGGGCTCGACGCCGTCTTCTGCTGTCTGCCCCACGGGCTCACCCAGGAGGTGGTGGCGGGCCTGCCGGACCATCTGCGCATCGTCGACCTCTCCGCCGACTTCCGCCTGCGCGACCCCGCCGTCTACGAGGCCACCTACGGCCGGCCCCACCGCGCCCTCGCCCTCCAGCGCGAGGCGGTCTACGGCCTCACCGAACACTACCGCGAGGCCATCCGGGGCGCCCGCCTCGTGGCCAATCCCGGCTGCTACACCACCACCGCCGAGCTGGCGCTGGTGCCGCTGCTCGCGCGCGGGCCGCTGATCGACCCCGACCGCATCGTGATCGACGCCAAGTCCGGGGTGAGCGGGGCCGGCCGCGAACCCAGGATCGGCTCCCTCTACTGCGAGGTGGCGGAGGGCTTCCACGCCTATGGCGTCGCCACCCACCGGCACACCCCCGAGATCGAACAGTGCCTCGCCGACTTCCTCGGCCGGTCCCTCGCGGTGATCTTCACCCCCCATCTCGTGCCCATGAACCGCGGCATCCTCGCCACCATCTACGTGGATCTCGCGGAGGGGGCCACACCGGAGGATCTCCACGCGGCCCTGACCGGCGCCTATCGCGAGGAGCCCTTCGTACGGGTGCTGCCCCTCGGGCGCCTGCCCACCACCCGCGAGGTGCGCGGCACCAATCTCTGCCTCCTCGGCGTCCACCGGGCGCGGGTGAAGGGCCGCGCCATCCTCGTCTCGGTCCTCGACAATCTCGTCAAGGGCGCCTCCGGTCAGGCGCTGCAGAACCTCAACGTGATGGCGGGTCTGCCGGAGACGGAGGGCCTCCCCACCCTGCCCCTGTTCCCGTGAGGAGGCGGACCGTGGGCGCGTCCGGGGCCGACCTTCCCATCCGTCCCGAGGACGTGGCCGCCGCCCACGCCCGCATCCGCGGCGGCATCCGCCGCACCCCCACCCTCCCCTCGCGGACCCTCTCCGAGATCCACGGCTGCGAGATCTGGATCAAGTTCGAGAACCTGCAGTACACCGCCTCCTTCAAGGAGCGCGGTGCCCTCAACCGTCTCCTGCGGCTCACGCCGGAGGAGCGCCGGCGCGGGGTGGTGGCGGCCTCCGCCGGCAATCACGCCCAGGGCGTGGCCCACCACGCCCGCCGTCTGGGCATCTCCGCCGTGATCGTGATGCCGGAGACCACCCCCTTCGTGAAGGTGGACCACACCGAGCGGCTGGGCGCGCGGGTGGTCCTGCACGGCCGCGGCGTCGAGGAGGCGGCGGCGGAGGCCCGTCGCATCGCCGCGCGGGAGCGGCGCGTCTTCGTCCACCCCTACGACGATCCCGCGGTGGTGGCGGGTCAGGGCACCGTCGCCCTCGAGATGCTGGAGGACGTCCCGGATCTCGAGGTGCTGGTGGTGCCGGTGGGCGGCGGCGGTCTGATCTCGGGCATCGCCGTCGCCGCCCGAGGGCTGCGGCCGGAGGTGGAGATCGTGGGCGTGGAGGCCGCCCTCTATCCGTCGGTGGTCCATCTCCTGCGGGGCGAGCCGCCGCCCGCGGGCGGTCCCACCATCGCCGACGGCATCGCCGTCAAGCGGCCGGCCGAACTCACCCTGCGGCTGATCCGCGCCCTCGTGGACGAGGTGCTGCTGGTGGAGGAGGCGGCCATCGAGGCGGCGGTGGTGGCGCTCCTGGAGATCGAGAAGACGGTGGCGGAGGGAGCCGGCGCCGCACCCCTCGCCGCCGTCGCCAGCCATCCCGATCGCTTCCGCGGCCGCCGCATCGGCCTCGTCCTCTCCGGCGGCAACATCGACAGCCGCATCCTGAGCTCGGTGATCCTGCGCGGCCTCGTGCGCAGCGACCGGCTGGTCCGCTACCGCGTCTCCGTCCCCGACCATCCCGGTGCCCTCGCCGCCGTCGCCCGCATCATCGCCCGCGCCGGCGGCAACATCGTCGACGTGGTCCACCAGCGGGCCTTCTCGCGCCTGTCGGTACGCCAGACCGACCTCGACCTCACCATCGAGACCCGCAACCGCGATCACGCCCGCGCCATCGCCCGCGCCCTCGTGGCCGCGGGCCACCACGTCCGCCGTCTCGAACCGGACGGGGTCGCCGAGGCCGATATAGGAAAATAATCTTTACGACGGTCCCGCGGGCGGCTAGGATCGGCGGTGTCGGGTCCCCTCGCCGGTGCCGTCCCCGTCCCAGCAAGCGGGAGACGCGAAGGTGCGCGTGCTGCTGCTCGAACGGGAGGCGCGCGCGGGTTCGCCGCGGGCCCGCGAGCTCGCCCGCCGCCACGAGGTGCGGGTGGCGGAGAGCCTCGCCGAGGCGCTCCTGGACCTGGCCCAGGAGGAGGCGCGGCCGGATCTGGTGGTCACCGACCTCGATCTGCCCGACGCCCAGGGGGCCGAGGTGCTCACCGCCCTCCAGGAGGCGGCCTGGGACGTGCCCATCCTGGTGGTGGACGGCGCCGGTCCGCCGGCGGCCGCCACCTCCGTCCTCGCTCTCCTGGAGCCGGAGAGCGAGACGGTGGAGGAAGCCGACGAGGAGGGCGGGATCGAGGCGGGGACGCTGCCGGGGGTGCGGCGTCGTCGCGCCCACAGGTTCGCCCTCCTGCAGGCGGAGGGGGAGGTGGTGCTGGAGCATCTCGCGGTGCGGGTGGCCGACGCCACCGCCCGGCGGACCGCCGAGGAGCTCGCCCGCCGCCTCGGTCTCGGCGACGGCGACGGCGAGGAGCTGCGCCGGGCCATCCGCCTCGCCCGTGGCTTCGAGCATCTCAAGAGCCGCTTCCTCGGCGCCCTCGCCACCGGTCTCGGCGCCGCCCTCCTGCTGGCGCTCGCCAACGGCCTCGCCCTGCTGCTGCGCCGTCAGGCGGGCGAGCCCTGATCGGGACGACCTTCGGGCGCTCCACTGGACGGGGCTCGGGGCTTTGTCTAATCACCGGGCGTCCCGTGAGCGCAGGCCCGGAGGTGTCGATGCCGGCATCGCCCTACTACGACCGCCACGAGATCCGTCCGCCGGAGGAGCGCGAGCGGGTGCTGTTCCACGCCTTGCCGGGCCTGCTGCGCCACGCCCTCGACAACGCCCCCTTCTACCGCGAGCACCTGGCCGGGGTGGAGCCGGAGGCGGTCACCGACCGCGCCGCCCTCGCCCGCCTGCCGATCCTGCGCAAGAGCGAGATCGTCCACATCCAGGAACGGGAGCCGCCCTTCGGCGGGCTGGTGGCCACCCCGCCGGAGCGGCTCGCCCGCGTCTTCCAGTCGCCGGGTCCCATCTACGAGCCCCAGGGCTTCCGCGCCGACTACTGGCGCATGGCCCGCGCCCTCTACGCCGCCGGCTTCCGCCGTGGCGATCTCGTCCACAACACCTTCGCCTACCATCTGACGCCGGCCGGCTTCATGATCGAGGGCGGCGCCCGCGCCCTGGGCTGTCCGGTGTTCCCCGCCGGCACCGGGCAGACCGAGCTCCAGCTCCTCGCCATCTCGCGCCTCCGCCCCGTCGCCTACGCCGGCACGCCCTCCTTCCTGCGCATCCTGGTGGAGAAGGGGCGCGAGACCGAGCGGCCCGTCAGCTTCCGCAAGGCGCTGGTGGCCGGCGAGGCCTTCCCGCCGGACCTGCAGCAGAGCCTCGCCGAGGAACACGGCATCGACGCCTATCAGGCCTACGCCACCGCCGAGTGCGGCCTCATCGCCTACGAGACGCCGGCGCGGGAGGGGATGGTGGTGGACGAGGGGCTGATCCTGGAGATCGTCCGTCCGGGGACCGGCGATCCCGTCCCCGAGGGCGAGGTGGGCGAGGTGGTGGTGACGGTCTTCAATCCGGACTATCCCCTCGTCCGCTTCGCCACCGGCGATCTCTCGGCGATCCTCCCCGGCCGCAGCCCCTGCGGACGCACCAACGTCCGCATCCGCGGCTGGATGGGCCGTGCCGACCAGGCCACCAAGGTGCGCGGGATGTTCGTGCGGCCGGAACAGGTGGAGCGCATCCGCCGGCGCTTCCCCGAACTGGGTCGCGCCCGCCTCGAGGTGCGGCAGGTGGCGGGGCGCGACGAGATGGTGCTGCGGGTGGAATGCGCGGCCCCCGACGAGGATCTCGCCGCCCGCATCCGGGAGGCCATCCGCGCCGAGACCGGGCTCCGGGGCGAGGTGGCCTTCGCCGGACCGGGCGAACTCCCCAACGACGGCAGGGTGATCGACGACCGGCGCGGACAGGGCTGAACGTGCGGTTCGAGGCGCACGACCTCGCCTGCGTCCGCGGCGGCCGGCCGGTCTTCGCCCGGCTCGACTTCGCGCTGGCCCCGGGCGACGCGCTGTGGCTGCGCGGACCCAACGGCGCCGGCAAGTCGAGCCTCTTGCTGATTCTGGCCGGTCTGCTGCCGCCCGCCGCCGGCATCCTCCGCTGGGAGGGGACGCCGGTGGATCCGCGCAGCCCCGAGTTCCGCGCCCGCTTCCACTTCGTTGGTCATCGCGACGGCGCGACGGCGGCCCTCACGGTGCGCGAGAACCTGGCCTTCCAGGCGGCCCTCGTCGGCGGCGCGGGGGACGTGGAGACCGCCCTCGCCGCCTTCGACCTCGCCCCCCTGGCCGAGCGGCCCGCTCGCCATCTCTCCTCGGGGCAGAGGCGCCGTCTCGCCCTCGCCCGCCTGCTGCTGACCCCGCGGCCGCTGTGGCTGCTGGACGAGCCCGGGGTGGGGCTGGACGCCTCCAGCCGGGCCCGGCTGGAGGCGCTGCTGCGGGACCATCGCGCGGCGGGCGGCATCTGCATCGTCGCCAGCCACGGCGACGTCGCCCTCGACGATCCCCTGGTGCTCGACTTCGGAGCGGCGGCGTGATCCGGGCGCTCCTCGCCGTCGCCCTCCGCGATCTGCGCATCGCCGTGCGGCGGCCGGCGGAGACGCTGGTGGGCGCCGTCTTCTTCGCCCTCGCCCTCTCCCTGTTCCCGCTCGGCGTGGGCGCCTCGCCCGACGTGCTGACCCGCATCGGGGCCGGCGTCATCTGGGTGCTGGCCCTCTTCGCCGTCCTCCTCTCCCTGGAACGCATGTTCCAGGGCGATTTCGAGGACGGTTCGCTGGAGCTGCTGGTGCTGTCGCCGGAGCCGCTGGAACTGCTGGTCCTGGGCAAGTGCCTCGCCCACTGGCTCACCAGCGGTCTGCTGCTGGTGCTGGTCTCGCCGCTCCTGGCCGTGCTCATGGCGCTGCCGGCGGAGGCCCTGTGGGTGCTGCCGGTGGCCCTCGTCCTCGGCACGCCCACCCTCACCCTGATCGGTGCCATCGGCGCGGCGCTGATGCTGGGCAGCCGCCGCGGGACCGCCACCATGGCACTGCTGGTGCTCCCCCTCTACATCCCGGTCCTGGTCTTCGGTGTGTCGGCGGTGGACGGCTATCTGCTGGGACTGGGCGGCGGCACCCAGCTCCTGGTGCTGGGGGCGATGCTCATGGTCGCCCTGGCGCTGGCGCCCTTCGCCACCGCCGCGGCGCTGCGCCTCGCCTTCGCCTGAGGGGACGGGAGGACGCGTTGCATCGGGCGGATGCCGGCCTATAGTCCCGCTCGGCGCGAACCCCCGTCCTTCGGAGAGGAGCCGACATGATCACTCCGGCATACGCCCAGGCCGCGGGCGGGCCCGCCGGCGGTGGCGATTTCTTCGTCTCGCTGCTGCCGCTCATCCTCATCTTCGCGGTCTTCTGGTTCCTGCTCATCCGTCCCCAGCAGAAGAAGATGAAGGAGCATCAGCAGATGCTCCAGAGTCTCCGCAAGGGCGATCGCGTCGTCACCGGCGGTGGGATCATCGGGCGCATCGTCAAGGTGGACGATCAGGACAACACCGTCACCCTGGAGATCGCCCAGGGCGTGCAGGTGCGGGTGGTCAAGCCCACCATCGCCGAACGCCTCGACAAGCAGCCCCAGCCGGCCAATCAGCCGGCGCCCTCCTCCTCCGGCTCCGGCGGCGGGCTGCTGGCCCGGCTGTTCCCGTCGAAGAAGCAGGGCTGAACCATGGCCTATCTCGCGCCCTGGCGGATCGTCGTGGTGGTGGGCGCGGTGCTGATCGGGATCCTCGCGAGCCTGCCCAATCTCTTCGAGCGCACCACCCTCGACCGCCTGCCCGACTGGGTGCCCAAGCGTCAGATCGTCCTCGGTCTCGATCTCCAGGGCGGATCCCACCTGCTCCTGGAGGTGGACGTCGAGACGCTGGTGCGCGAGCGACTGGAGAACCTCCTCTCCGACATCCGCCGGGTGCTGCGCCCGGCCCGCATCGGCTATCGCGGGCTCGCCGTGCGCGGCGACGAGGTCACCTTCACCCTGGTGGATCCGGCCCAGCGCGATCTCGCCCTCGAGAAGCTCGGGGAGATCAATCCGCAACTGGTGGCCGGTCCCTTCGGGGGGCCGACCGGTCGCCGCGAGTTCGACATCACCGTCCGCGACGACGGCCGGGTGGTGATCCGCCTCTCCGATCACGGCTACGAGATGCTGGTGGACTCGGCGGTGAGCCAGTCCCTCGAGGTGGTCCGCCGGCGGATCGACGAGCTCGGCACCCGCGAGCCCACCATCCAGCGCCAGGGCGAGAATCGCATCCTGGTCCAGGTGCCGGGCGAGCGCGATCCGGAACGGATCAAGCGTCTGCTGGGGAGGACGGCGCGCCTCACCTTCCATCTCGTGGACATGGAGGCGAGCGTGCAGGAGGCGCTGGCCGGCCGGCTGCCGCCGGGGGACATGCTGGTGCCCGCCGCCGACGACCGCGGACCCTCCCACTATGTGCTGAAACGGCGGGTGGAACTCTCGGGCGAGCATCTGGTGGATGCCCGCGTCTCCTTCCAGAACGGCCAGCCGGTGGTGGCCTTCCGCTTCGATTCGGTGGGCGCCCGCCGCTTCGCCGAGATCACCCGCGAGAACGTGGGCCGGCTCTTCGCCATCGTCCTCGACGGCAAGGTCATCAGCGCTCCCCGCATCCGCGAGCCCATCCTCGGCGGCTCCGGCATCATCGAGGGCGGCTTCACCGTGGAGACCGCCAACGAGCTCGCCATCCTGCTGCGGGCCGGTGCCCTGCCGGCACCCCTGGAGGTGGTGGAAGAGCGCAGCGTCGGCCCGGAACTCGGCGCCGATTCCGTGCGCGCCGGCAAGATCGCGAGCCTGCTGGCCCTGGTGCTGGTGGCCCTGTTCATGCTGGCCTACTACGGCCTCTTCGGCCTGTTCGCGGATCTGGCGCTGGTGGCCAATCTCTTCCTGATCGTCGGCGCCCTCTCGCTGCTGGAGGCCACCCTCACCCTGCCCGGCATCGCCGGCATCGTCCTCACCATCGGCATGGCGGTGGACTCCAACGTCCTCATCTTCGAGCGCATCCGCGAGGAGATGCGGCGCGGGCGGCCGCCGCTCTCGGCCATCGACACCGGCTTCCGCGAGGCGTTGCGGGCGGTGGTGGACGCCAATCTCACCACCCTCATCGCGGCCCTCGTCCTGTTCCAGTTCGGTACCGGTCCCGTGAAGGGCTTCGCCGTCACCCTCTCCATCGGCGTGCTCACCACCATGTTCACCGCCATCATGCTCACCCGGGTGGTGGTGTTCGGCTGGTACACGCGCGCCCGCCCGGCCACCATCCCGCTGTGAGGACGGATCCGCGCCATGCGCCTCCTGCCCCGCTTCATCCCCGACGACGCCCACGTCCCCTTCATGCGCTGGCGCCTGCCCGCGATGCTGACCTCCGCGGCGCTGGTGGTGCTCTCGCTGCTGCTGGTCTTCGGCGTGGGCCTCAACCTCGGCATCGACTTCCGCGGCGGCTCGCTGCTGGAAGTGCGCATGCCGGGGCCGGCGGATCTCGCCGCCATGAGGAGGGTGCTGGGCGAGCTGGATCTCGGCCAGGTGGAGCTGCAGAACTTCGGCGACGAGCGGGAGGTGCTGATCCGCATCGAACGGCAGGAGGGCGACCGGGAAGCCCAGCAGGCCGCCATCGAGATCGTCAAGAAGGCGCTGGTGGGGGCCTTCGGCGAGGGCATCGAGTTCCGGCGTGCCGAATACGTCGGCCCCAAGGTGAGCCGCGAGCTGTTCTGGAACGGGGTGCTGGCGGTCGGCCTCGCGCTGGTGCTGGTGCTGATCTACATCTGGTTCCGCTTCGAATGGCAGTTCGGGGCCGGGGCCATCGTGGCGCTGTTCCACGACGTGCTCACCACCCTCGGCCTGTTCGTCGTCACCGGTTACGAATTCAACCTCGCCACGGTGGCCGCCATCCTCACCATCGTCGGCTATTCGCTCAACGACACGGTGGTGATCTACGACCGCATCCGTGAGAACCTGCGCCGCTACAAGACCACGCCGCTCGAACCTCTCATCGACCGCAGTCTCAACGAGACCCTCGCCCGCACCCTCATGACCTCGATCACCACCCTCATCGCGCTGGTGGTGCTGTTCGTCGTCGGGCCGAAGGTGATCGAGGGGTTCATCTTCGCCATGATCTGGGGCGTGCTGGCCGGCACCTATTCCAGCGTCTACATCGCCGCGCCCGTTCTCATCCACTTCGGCCTGCGACGGGCCGCGCTCGCGGAGCCGGCGCCGGCCACCGGATCCTGAGGAGGCGGCCGTGGACCTGGAACCCCTGACCCCACCGGCCGATCGCCCGCACATCCGGTCCTACGGCCCCGGCGGTTTCCTCATCTCCGGCGTGCGCTGGCGGGGCGCCGTGCTGGTCCGGGCCGAGGGCGTGACGACGGTGGCGGCCCCCGGCCCCGAGGCGCTGACGCCGGCGCTGCTGGAGTCCCTCGCCCTCGACGGGCTCGATCTGCTGCTGCTGGGGACCGGGACGCACTTCGTCGCACCGTCCGCGGCCCTCCGGGCGGCACTGCGCCACCGGGGCATCGCCCTGGAGGCCATGACCACCGCCGCCGCCTGCCGCACCTTCAATCTGTTGCTGGCCGAGGACCGGCGGGTGGCGGCGCTGCTGCTGCCGCCGGGTGGCGACGAACGTTGAACGCGAAGGGGGGCCGGTCGCCCGGCCCCCGTGACGCTCGTTCACCGGTGGCTCAGGAAGCGAGGGCCCTCTGCAGTTCCCCCTCCACCGCCTCCCAGTCGATCAGATGGTTGATGAAGGCGGCCACGTACTCGGGCCGACGGTTCTGATAGTCGAGATAGTAGGCGTGCTCCCACACGTCGATGCCGAGGAGGGGCGTCATGCCGAAGACCAGCGGATTGACGCCGTTCGGGGTCTTGAGGACCTTGAGCTCGTCACCGTCCAGCGCCAGCCACGCCCAGCCCGAGCCGAAGACGGTCACCGCCGCCTCCTTGAACTTCTCCCGCCACGCCTCGAAGGAACCGAAGGCGTCCTCGATGCGCCGGAGCAGTTCGCCGCCGGGCTTGCCGCCGCCACCCTTCTTCATCACCCGCCAGAACAGGCAGTGGTTCCAGTGCTGGCCCGCGTTGTTGAAGATCGCCTCGCGGGCGGGATCGTTGTAGGTGGCGGTGACGATCTCCTCGAGGCTCTTGTTCTCCAGCTCGGTACCCTCGACGAGGTTGTTGAGATTGTTGACGTAGGTGGCGTGGTGCTTGTCGTGGTGGAGATGCATCGTGGTGGACGAGATGTACGGCTCCAGCGAGTCGTAGGGGTAGGGAAGATCCGGCAGTTCGAACGCCATGGCCCTTCTCCTCTCCTCCGGTTGCAGGCGGTCTCCCGTGCTCCGGCCCGCAGATAGGCAGCCGGAGTGCGGGGCGGAAGGGGTCGTGCCCTCGGGCGCACCCGCTCTAACCCCGGCCCCGGAGCGAGGCAAGGGCGAGGGCGGGTGGAGACGACGGTGGGCGAACCGGTGCGGGTGACGACACTGCTTGCGGAACTGCGCCGCCTCGATCCCGAGCGGGCGCCGCTCGCCGTCTTCGCCGCACCCGCCCTGCGGGCCCCCTTCGCCGCCGCCCTGCTGGTCCACGCCGAGCTGGCCCGTGCCTGCGAGGAGGCCGGCGAGGACATGGTGGCGCTGGTCCGCCTCGCCTGGTGGCGGGAGGCGCTGGAGGCGGGACGCGGGGAGGGCCATCCCGCCCTCGCCCTTCTCGCCGATGCCGTGCGGGGCGAACCGGTGCGGAGGGCCCTGCTGGCCACCCTCCCCGCCCGCGAGGCGCTGGTGGAGGCGCGGGGCTTTCCCACCGTCGCCGCCTATCTCGACCACGCCCGCGCCACCGCCGGCCGCCTCCACGCCCTGCTGGCCGAGCTGGCGGGCCGACCACCGGCGCTGCGCGAGGCCGCCTTCCGGGCCGGTGCCGCCTACGGCGCCGCCGGCCTCCTCCGTTCGTCGCGGGCCTACGCCCGCCGGGGCATCGCCCTCGTGCCGCGGGAGCTGCTGCCGGCGCGACGCACGCTCGCCCGCGCCGGCGGCATCGCCGTGCCCGAACTGGCGGAGGCGGTGCGACGGCTGCTGGAGGCGGCGGCGGAGGCCTTCCCGCTCCCCGCCGATCCCGACCCGCTGGTGCGCCTGCCCGCCCGTCTCGCCCGCCGCTCCCGCCGTCAGCTCGCCCGTGCCGGTTTCGATCCCTTCCACCGGCGCGTGGGTCCGCTGGTGGGGGGCGGACTCGACCTCCGCCTTCTCCTCGCCGGCATCCGCCCCGGCCCCGGAGATCCCTGAAGCCGCCCTTGCGGGGACCGCGCGGGCGGCTATGTGTCGGCGCGGTCCCGAGCACGGGAGAGGCTCCATGCCGCGCCGCCTCCGTTCCGGCGTGCCGTCACTGCTGCTGGCGCTGTCGTTCCTCCTTTCCGCCGTCCCCGCCGCCCGCGCCGGCGAGCGGGTGGTCTTCGGTCTCAACTGGGTGGCGGAGGCGGAATATGGCGGCTTCTACCAGGCCCTCGCCACCGGCATCTACGCGCGCTACGGGCTGGAGGTGGAGATCCGCCAAGGGGGCCCGCAGGTGCCCCACGCCCAGCTCCTCGCCGCCGGCCGCCTCGATCTGGGCCTCGCCGACAACATGCTGATCTCCTTCAACTTCGTCGAACAGGGGGTGCCGGTGGTGGCCGTCGCCGCCTTCTTCCAGAAGCCGCCCCAGGCGCTCCTGGCCCATCCCGATGCCGGCATCGACGACTTCGCCGATCTCCGCGGCCGCACGCTGCTGGTGGCCACCGAGGACCGGCTCACCTGGTGGCGGTGGCTGAAGCGGCTCCATGGTCTCTCCGACGACCAGCTCCGTCCCTACACCTTCAATCCCGCCCCCTTCCTCGCCGACCGCGAGGTGGTGATGCAGGCCTATGTCACCGCCGAGCCCTGCATCGTGCGGGAGGTGGGCGGTTTCGAGCCGCGGGTCCTGATGCTGGCGGATGCCGGCTGGACCACCTACGCCAACATCCTGCAGGTGCGCCGCGACCTGCTGGAACGGCGCCGCGATGCCATCCGCCGCTTCGTCGACGCCTCCATCGAGGGCTGGTACGACTATCTCTACGGCGACCCCGAGCCGGCCCATGCCCTCATCCGCCGCGAGAATCCGGAGATGAGCGAGTCCTTCCTCGCCTGCGCCCGTCGCAGGCTGATCGCCCACGGCATCGTCGATTCCGGTGACGCCCTCACCCTCGGCATCGGGGCCATGACCGAGGCGCGCTGGCGGGACTTCCACGACCGCATGGTGAAGGCCGACGTGGTCCCGGCCGGGCTTCCCTGGCGCGAGGCCTTCACCCTCGATTTCGTCAACCGGGGCCACGGTCTCGAGCGCAAGGCCGCCCTCCAGCGCGGACGATGAACACCGTCCTCGCCCTCGAGGGCGTCCGCCACGTCTATCCCAACGGCCTCCACGCCCTCGACGGCCTCGACCTCGCCCTCGCCGAGGGGTCCTTCACCGCCCTCCTCGGCCCCTCCGGCTGCGGCAAGACCACCACCCTCCACATCGCCGCCGGCCTCCTCGCTCCCACCGCCGGCCGCGTGCGGCGACGGGAGGATCCGCCGCCACCGGGCTCCGTCGGCTTCGTCTTCCAGGAACCGGTGCTGCTGCCCTGGCTCGACGTCTGGCACAATGTCGCCCTGCCGCTGCGGCTGCTGCGCCGGCCGCGGGCGGAGATCGACGGGCGGGTGGCGGCGCTGCTGCGCACCGTGGGTCTCGCCGCGCTGCCCCGCCTCCATCCGGACGAGCTCTCGGGCGGCATGCGCATGCGGGTGGCGGTGGCGCGGGCGCTGGTCACCGATCCGCGACTGGTGCTGATGGACGAGCCCTTCGCCGCCCTCGACGAACTGGCCCGCTTCCGCCTCGACGACGAGCTGCAGCGGCTGTGGCTGGCGCGGCGCTTCACCGTGCTCTTCGTCACCCACTCCGTCTACGAGAGCGTCTATCTGGCCCAACGGGTGCTGGTGATGGGCCCGCGCCCCGGCCGCATCGTCGCCGAGATCCCCGTCCACGAACCCCATCCCCGCGATGCCGCCTTCCGCACGTCCGCCCGCTTCGCCGAGCTCTGCCGGACGGTGCTGGCGGCGCTGGCCCGGAGCGGCGCCACGGAGGCGGCGGCATGAGGAGGATCGGAGTCCTCCGCCGACCGGGGCTCGTGCTGCGCCTCGCCGTGCCGTTGCTGCTGGGGGGCGGCTGGGAGCTCGCCGTGCGTCTTTCCGGCGTGCCCCACTGGATCCTGCCCGGTCCCCTCGCCGTGGGGCGGGCGCTGGTGGAGGGCCTGCCGGTGCTGCTGCCGGCACTGGCGGTGACCCTCGCCGTCACCCTCGGCGCGCTCGTGGTGGCCGCCGCGGGCGGGATCCTCCTCGCCCTCGCCATCGCCCTCTCGCCGCTGCTGGAGGCGGCGCTGCTGCCGCTGGCGGTGACCCTGCAGGTGATCCCGCTGGTGGCGGTGGCGCCGGTGATCCTGCTCTACGTGGAGCGGGTGGAGACGGCGCTGGTGCTGTGTGCGGCGCTGGTGGCCTTCTTCCCGGTACTGGCCGGCACCCTGAGTGGGCTGGAACGGGCCGGAACGGCGGAGCGGCGCCTCTTCGCCCTCTACCACGCGAGCCGCTGGCAGGAGCTGGTCCATCTGCGGCTGCCGACGGCGCTGCCCCATCTCCTCGCGGGACTCAGGGTGGGGGGCACGCTGGCGCTGGTGGGGGCGGTGGTGGCCGAGTTCGCCGCCGGTCACGCCGGCAGCCGCGCCGGCCTCGCCTTCCGCATCCTCGAAGCCGGCTGGCGGCTGGACATCCCCCGCATGTACGCGGCCCTGGTGCTGCTGGCCGCGAGCGGTCTCGTCCTCCACGCGCTGCTGCGCGGCATCGAGCGGGCGGTGCTGCGCCGGTTTCACCTGGCGCCGCGGGAGGGATCGTAGGGATTGTCGCCGGCCCGCGGCTCCAGCCGCACCGGGATGCCGGCGAGATCGAAGGCCGCGCGCAGTTCCCGCGCCAGATAGCGGAGATAGCTGCGCGGCATCTCCAGCGCCGGACGGTTGCCGAACAGCACGATGTGCGGCGGGCGGGTGTCCACCTGGGTGGCATAGCGGATCTTCACCCGCCGGCCGGCGACGGCGGGCGGGGCGTGGTGGCGCAGGACCTCCTCCAGCCAGCGATTGAGGGTGCCGGTGGGGATGCGTCGACTCCAGCGTTCGCGGGCCGTCACCACCGCCGCCAGCAGCCGATCGAGGCCGTGGCCGGTGAGGGCCGAGACCGGCACGACGGGCACGCCCTCGATCTCCGACAGCCGGCGTCCCGCCCGCTCCCGCACCAGACTCCCCACCGCCCGCGGATCCTCCACCAGATCCCACTTGTTGAGGGCCACCACCAGCGGCCGCCCCCGGGCCGTCACGTAACGGGCGATGGCGGCGTCCTGCTTCTCGAGCGGCATGCGGGCATCCAGCACGAGGATGGCCACCTCCGCCCGCCGCACCGCCTCCAGCGCCCGTCCCGCCGAGATCTTCTCCAGGCGGTCGTCGATGCGGGCGCGCTTCCGGAGCCCGGCGGTGTCCACCAGCACGAAGTCCCGCCCGCGCCAGCACCAGGGCACCTCCACCGCGTCGCGGGTGAGCCCCGGCGTCGGGCCGGTGAGCAGCCGCTCCGCCCCGAGCAGCCGGTTCACCAGCGACGACTTGCCGGTATTGGGACGCCCCACCACGGCGATGCGGACGGGCCCGCCGTCTCCGGCTCCCTCCTCTTCCGCCGCCGTCTCCGGCTCCGCCGTCCGATCCTCCGGCGGCCGCCGCAGCAGCGGGCGCAGGGCATCGGCGAGATCGTCCAGGCCCCGGCCGTGGCGGGCCGACAGGCACACCGGCGTCCCCAGACCCAGCCCCCACAGTTCGCTGGCGAAGGCGCGGGCGCTCGCCGTCTCGCACTTGTTGGCCACCGGCACCACCGGCTTCCCGGAACGGCGCAGCAGATCGGCCAGCTCCTCGTCGAGGGGGGTGAGGCCGGCCCGGGCGTCCACCAGGAACAGCACCACGTCCGCCTCCGCGAGGGCGGCGAGGCTGTGGGTGCGGACCCGGCGCGCCAGATCCCCGTCGCCGGGATCGAGGCCGGCGGTGTCCAGCACCCGGAAACGCAGGCCCCGCAGTCGCGCCTCGCCCTCGATGCGGTCGCGGGTCACGCCGGGGCGGGCGTCGACGATGGCGCGCCGCTCCCCCACCAGGCGGTTGAACAGGGTCGACTTGCCGACATTGGGTCGGCCGAGGATGGCGACGGTGCGGGTCATGCGGGTTCAGCGCAGGGCGACGAGTTCGCCGCCGTCGGTCTGGAAGAGGATCGTGCGCGCGGCCACCACCGGCGGTCGCGAGGTGGGGCCCGGCAGCGGGATGCGGGCGAGGAGACGTCCGTCCGCGGGATCCAGCTGCAGCACCGTGCCGCCGCGCCCGGCGAACCACAGCCGTCCACCGGCCAGCACGGGGCCGGCCCAGAGGTCCCCCTCCTCCCGCGGCAGTCGCGCCACCCAGCGCACGCGGCCGTCGTCCCGCCGCAGGCACACGACCTCGTCGCGTTCGCCCAGGAGATAGAGATACCCCCCGGCGAGCCAAGGGGTCTGGCGCGAGGCCAGATCCCGCGACCACAGGCGGCGGCCGTCGGCGAGGGCGAAGGCGGCCGTCTCGCCGCCGTTGCCGGCGACGAAGACGCGATCGCCGTCGATCACGGGGGCGGCGGTGATGTCGGCGATGGCACCCATGGCGAGGGTGCGGCGCGGGCGCAGCACGTTGGCCGACCAGCCGGGCCGGCCGTCGGCCCGGCGCAGGGCGAAGACCTGACCGGAGCCGTAGGGGACCACCACCACCTCGCCCGCCACCGCCGGCGGCGCGCCGCCGAGCAGCCCCACCTGCTCGAAGAAGCCGGCGTGCTGCCAGAGGGTGGCACCGCTGGTGCCGTCGAGGGCCAGGAGCCGGCTGTCCACCGTCACCACGAACAGCCGCCCGCCCTCCGCCGCCGGCGGCGCCTCCACCGGCACCCCGAGCCGGCGCTTCCAGCGCACCGCACCGTCGGCGGCCGCCACGCCGAAGACCTCGCCGCCGGTGGTGGTGACGAAGAGCATCCCCCCGTCCCAGGCGAGACCGCCGGCCCGCATGCGGTCGAGGATCTCCTCCACCGGCAGCGGCCGGGTCCACAGCGACCGCCCGTCCCCGAGGGCGAAGGCGCGCAGCACCAGATCGGCATCCACCGTGAAGACCCGGCCGTCCGCCACCACCGGCGGGGCCAGCAGCACCGCCGTCTCCTCCGCCCCGCGGCCGGCCTCGCGCCGCCAGAGGGGCCGCGGTGTGGTTGCCAGGGCCGGATGGCCGAGGGCATGGCGGGCGTTGCCGGCGAGCTGGGTCCAGGCGTCGTTGGCCACCGGCTCCGGCAGCACCACCGGCTCCGCCGCTAGGGCGGGATCGGCCCGCACGCCCTCCTCGGCCAGCAGCACCGGGATCCGCTCACCGGAAAGCGGCGTCTCCTCCTCGCCGAAGAAGGGCAGACGCGAACAGCCGGCGAGCAGGGCGCTGCCGGCGACGGCGAGCCAGCGGCGGCGGGCGAGGACAGTCATGACGAGGGTCCGGCTCCGTCGGTGGTCGGTCCGAGCGACTCCAGCAGTTCGCGGGCACGGCGGCGCAGCGTCTCGGGGGCGGTGGCATCGTCGCGCAGACGCTCCAGCAGACGCCGCGCTTCCCCCCGGTCCCCCCGCCGCAGCGCCACCAGTGCCGCCAGCTCGCGCGCACTGTGGCGGAAGGCGGCGTCGTCCGCGGTGAGTGGGGTCAGCCTGCGCGCGAGGGCGGCGGGATCGTCCCCGTCGATGCCGTACTGGACGGCCAAAAGCGCCGCGTAGGCGGCGAGGGCCGGATCGTCGAGCTCGGCGTTTCCGGCCAGCACCGCCCGCGCCTCGTCGCGGCGACCGGCCTCGCGCAGGGCGGCGGCCGCCATCAGCCGGGCGAGGCCCGCCACCCCCTCGTCGGCCCAGCCGGCGAGCTCGCGGAAGGCCGCGGCCGCCGCCGCGGGATCACGCGCCAGCAGCGTCTCGGCGGCGCGGAAGGCCTCGGCCTGCGCCTGCATCCGCTTGTCGCGCCAGCTCTCGTATCCCACCTTAGCGGCGGTCGCGAGGACGATCGCCACGGCGAGGCCGATGACGTACGGGCCGAACCGCCGCCAGAGGCCGAGCATGCGCTCCTGGCGCAGTTCCTCCTCGACTTCGCGGAAGAATTCCTCGGCTTTCACCGACCGACGTCCCGCGCTGCCTTCGCGTCGAACGCCCGGCGGCGCCCGCGCCCGGTTCCGCTCCCGGTCATAGGGGAGCGAAGGGGCGGCGGCAAGCGTGCCGCCCGGCCGCTCCGGGAGGACCGACCATGCCCCGACTGTTCGTGGCCGTGCCCATGCCCGAGGAGATCGCCGAGGAGCTGGACCGTCTCTGCGAGGGGCTGCCCGGCGTCCGCTGGACCGACCTGGACGACTTCCACCTGACCCTGCGCTTCATCGGCGAGGTGGACCAGGCCACCTTCTGCGACATCGGCGAGGCCCTCATGTCCGTCTCGCTGCCCCCCTTCGAGCTGCGCCTTCGGGGCATCGGTCACTTCCCGCCGCGCGGCGAGCCCCACACCCTGTGGGCCGGGGTGGAGGATCCGGAGCCGGTGCGACGGCTCCGGCGGGCGGTGGAGCGGGCGCTGGAGGAGGCGGGCATCGAGCCGGAGCGACGCAAGTTCGTCCCCCACGTCACCCTCGGACGGGTGAAGGAGCCGCTGCCGCCCTCGCGTTTCGCGAGCTTCCTCCGCCGCACCGCCCTCTTCCGCTCCAGCGCCTTCACCGTCTCCGGCTTCACCCTCTATTCGAGCTGGCTCCGCCCCGAGGGCGCGCTGCACGTGCCGGAGGCCATCTACGACTTCGTGACCGGCGCCTTCGAGCGGGTCTAGGTCTCCCGCCGGCCGGGGCGGAGGAAGCCCACGATGTCGTAGACCTCCTCGAGGATGGGGGTGGCGATGGCCCGCGCCCGCTCGGCCCCCTCCGCCAGCACCCGGTCGAGATGGGGGCGATCGGCCAGATACTCGCGCATGCGTCGGGTGATGGGGGCCAGCTTCTCCACCATCAGCTCGGTGAGCCGGGTCTTGAAGTCGGCGAAGAGGGTGTCGCGGAACTCCGCTTCCAGCTCCGCCACCGGCCGCTCGGCCAGGGCGGCGTAGATGGCGAGGAGATTGGAGGCCTCGGGGCGGTTCTCCGGATCGTACCAGATGCCGCGGATGCTGTCGGACTTGGCGCGGCGGATCTTGAGGGCGATGCGGTCCGCATCGTCGGTGAGATTGATGCGCGACATGTCGGAGGGATCGGACTTGCTCATCTTGCGGCGGCCGTCGCGCAGCGACATGACGCGGGTCGCCTCGCCGGTGATCAGCGGCTCCGGCAGCGGGAAGAAGTCGACGCCGAACTTGCGGTTGAAGCTGCCGGCGATGTCGCGGGAGAGCTCGAGGTGCTGCTTCTGGTCCTCGCCCACCGGCACCAGCACCGCCCGATAGGCGAGGATGTCGGCCGCCTGCAGCACGGGATAGGCGTAGAGACCGAGCGGTGCGCGCTCGCGGTCCCGGCCGGCCTTCTCCTTGAACTGGGTCATGCGGTTGAGCCAGCCGATGGGCGTCACGCAGGCGAGCACCCAGTGGAGCTGGGCGTGGGCCGGCACGTGGCTCTGGACGAAGAGGACGGACTTGGCGGGATCGATGCCGCAGGCCAGGAGCGCCGCCGCCACCTCGTAGGTGTTGTCGGTCATGGCGCGGCGGTCGTGGAGGGCGGTGAGGGCGTGCTGGTCGACGATGCAGTAGATGCACTCGTAGCGCCCGTCCTCCTGCAGCCGCACCCAGTGGCGGATGGCGCCCAGATAGTTGCCGAGATGGATGCCGTGCGTCGGCTGGATGCCCGAGAACACGCGCTGCATGGGGATCCTCGTCCTGTCGGGGAACGGCGGCCGGCGCGTTGGAACCACGCACCCGCGCCATCGTCAAGGCGACCGTCCCGCACGGGGGCGCCGGCGGCCGTCCCGTCGCGCCCGCCCGGACCACGTCGCGCTTGATGCGGGCGAATCGGCCGTATACTTTGCATCCGCCCTTCCGGTACCGGAACGGGCACGGTTTCGTGCAGGGCCACAACAGGAGGAACGGCGGACTTAATGGCTCCCAACCCGCGTGAGAACCATCGCGTCAACGATCAGATCGACGCCAGGGAAGTGCGCCTCGTCGACGAGAACGGCCGGATGGTCGGCATCGTCCCGCTGCGGGAGGCACTCGCACGGGCCCGCGATCTGGGCCTCGACCTGGTGGAGGTGGCGCCGCAGGCGACGCCTCCCGTCTGCAAGATCCTCGATTACGGCAAGTTCAAGTACGAACAGCAGAAGAAGGCCGCCGCGGCTCGCAAGAAACAGAAGCAGGTCGAGCTGAAGGAAATCAAGATGCGGCCCAACATCGACGAAAACGACTACCAGGTCAAGATGCGCAAGGTGAAGGAGTTCCTCGAGGAGGGGGACAAGGTCAAGATCACCATGCGCTTCCGCGGCCGCGAGGTCACCCATCCCGAGATCGCCATGCAGGTGATGGACCGCGTCCGCGAGGACGTGGCCGAGCTCGGCAAGGTGGAGCAGATGCCGCGTCTGGAAGGGCGCCAGATGGTGATGGTGCTGGCGCCGCTGCGCTGAGGACGCCGCCGTGGGCGCCGCCGTCCACGCCGAACGCCTCGCCGCGCTCCGCGCGGAACTGGCCCGCCGCGGGCTCGACGGCTTCTGGCTGCCCCGCACCGACGCCCATGGCAGCGAGTATCTGCCCCCCTCGGAGGAGCGGGTGGCGTGGCTCACCGGCTTCACCGGCTCCTTCGCGGTGGTGGCGGTGCTGCCGGAGCGGGCCGCCATCTTCACCGACGGCCGCTATGCCCTGCAGGTGCGGGCGGAGGTGGACGGCGGACTGTTCGAACCGGTGCTGGTCCACGAGACCTCCCCCACCCGCTGGCTCGCCCGCAACGCGCCGGAGGGGTTGCGCCTGGGCTTCGATCCCTGGCTGGTGACCCGGCGCGGGGTGGAGGAACTCGCCCGCGCCCTCGCGCCGCGGCGGGGGCGGCCGGTGGCCACCGAGCCGGATCCGGTGGACGTGCTGTGGCGCGACCGTCCGGCCCCGCCGCGGGCCCCGGTCTTCGCCCACCGCCCGCCCCGGGACGGGGAGGACGGCCTCGCGAAGCGCCGCCGGCTGGGGCGGGAGCTGGCGGAGGTCGGCGCCGAATGGTCGCTGCACGTGCGCGCCGATGCGGTGTGCTGGCTCCTGGACGTGCGCGGCGGCGACATCCCCTACAATCCGGTGGTGCTGAGCTACGCCCTGCTGCACCGTTCCGGCCGGGTGCTGTGGTTCGTGGATCCGCGCAAGCTGGAGGGGTTCGAGATTCCGCCGCCGGAGGTGGAGGTGCGGCCCTACGACGGGATCGGCCCGGCGCTGGAGGCGCTGGGCCGGGCGCGGGCGGTGGTGCTGGCCGATCCCGCCGCCGTGCCGGTGGCGCTGCTGGAGCGGCTGGTGGCGGCCGGCGGGGTGGTGCTGGAGGCGCCCGATCCGGTGGAGCGGGCGAAGGCGATCAAGAGTGCGGCGGAGATCGAGGGAGCGCGACGGGCGGCGGTGCGCGACGGTCTCGCCGTGGTCCGCTTCCTCCACTGGCTGGACTCCATTCCCCGAGACGGCTCCCTCACCGAGTGGGACATCGCCCGTCGCATCGACGCCGAGCGGGCGCGCGATCCCCTCTTCCGCGGCCCCAGCTTCGAGACCATCGCCGGCTTCGGCCCCAACGGAGCCGTGGTCCACTACCGGGTGACCCGCGAGGGGGCGCGTCCCGTCCGCGGCGACGGTCTGCTGCTGGTGGACTCCGGCGGCCAGTATCCGGACGCCACCACCGACATCACCCGCACCATCGCCCTCGGCCCGCCCACGGCGGAGATGCGCGACCGCTTCACCCGGGTGCTGGAGGGGCACGTGCGCCTCGCCACCCTGCGCTTTCCGCGCGGCACCACCGGCGGCCAGATCGACGCCTTCGCCCGCGTCGCCCTGTGGGAGGCGGGGCTCGACTACGACCACGGCACCGGCCACGGCGTGGGGAGCTATCTCTGCGTCCACGAGGGGCCGGTCCGCATCGCCCGGCGTGGCGGCGACGTGCCGCTGGAGCCGGGGATGATCCTCTCCAACGAGCCCGGCTGCTATCGGGCCGGCGCCTTCGGGATCCGCATCGAGAACCTGGTGCTGGTGGTGGAGCGGGGCCGGCCCGAGGGGGGCGAGCGCGACCTCCTCGGCTTCGAGACCCTGACCCTCGCCCCCATCGACCGGCGGCTGATCGATCCCACGCGGCTGTCCGCACCCGCCCGCGCCTGGCTCGACGCCTACCACCGCCGCGTCTACGAGACGCTGGCGCCACACCTGGAGGCGCCGGTGCGCGCCTGGCTGGCCGGGGCCTGCGCCCCGCTCGGGGACGGCGGCGGTCAGGCCCCCGCGTCCGGACCGTAGACGTCCGGCAGGGCGAAGGGAGCGAGCGGATCCCCGGGGTCGACGGCGAAGGTGGTGCGCCCGAAGAGGAAGCCGCGGCCGGCGATCTCCGGACGCACGGCGGGCCGGCCCGCCACCTCGCCCGCCTCGAGGAGACGCGCCTCGAAACGGGTGCCGATCACCGAACGGAAGGTCCACCGCTCGCCCACGACCACCCGGCCGCGGGCGAAGGCGGCGGCGAGGCGGGCGGAACTGCCGGTGCCGCAGGGCGAGCGGTCGAGGCGGCCGGGCGGCATGACGGTCGCGTTGACCGGCCGGCCCGCGGCGTCGTGGCCGCACCACATGAGATAGGCGAGCCCGCGCAGACCCGGTCGCTCCGGATGCTCCGGCACCACCGCCGCCCGCGCCGCCTCCAGGATGCGCAGGCCCAGCTCCACGAGCGTCCGGGCCCGCGCCGGCACCACCGGCAGGCCCAGCGCGTCGGCATCGACCAGAGCGTAGAAGACGCCGCCGAAGGCCACGTCGAGTCGCACGCGGCCGAGCTCCGCCACCGTCACCGCCAGATCGGCCACCTCCAGCCAGCTCCAGGGCATGACGAGGCGCACCCGCCGGCAGCGGCCGCCGTCCCAGTCCGCCCGCGCCCGCACGGGACCGGCGGCGGTGTCCAGCACCACCTCCACCTCCGCCGCCTCCGCCGGCGTCGGCAGCAGGCCGGTCTCCAGGAGACAGGTGACGGCGCAGATGGCGTTGGAGCCGGACATGGCGTGGGTGCGGTCGGGCTGGAGGACGAGGAAGCCGGCATGGGCCTCCGGTCGCGTGGGCGGCGGCAGCAGCACCACCGAGGCATCGGGCCGCCCGCGCGGGGCGAGGGTGAGCAGCCGCCGCAGCCCGTCGTCCACCTCTTCCAGATGCCGCAGCCGCGCCAGCATGTCGGCACCCGGGATCGGCGGGACGCCGCCGGTGACGACGATGCCGATCTCGCCCTCGGCGTGGACGTTCCAGCCCTCCAGCACCCGCGACCAGCGCACGATCCCCTCCGGCGGCGTTAACCCTCGCTTGAGGAAATCATGGCAGGATGCGACCGGCAGCGGAAGGAGACGGTGCGGTGGCGCGACTGCGCGTGCTCCTGGTGGACGACGCCCGCAGCGAGCGGCTGCTGCTGCGCCATGCGCTGACGGACGTGGATCGCCATCTGGAGATCCGCGAGGCCGGGGACGCGGCGGCGGCCCTCGCCCTCTACCAGCGCCATCCCTTCGACCTGGTGTTCGTGGACATCCGCATGCCCGGGCGCGACGGCCTGTCGCTGTGCCGCGAGCTGCGCGCCTTCGACCGGCGAGCCCGCATCGCCGTGGTCTCCCACTATTCCACCCGCGAGCACGTGCTGGAGGCCCGCGATCTCGGCGCCATCGACTTCCTGGCCAAGCCCTTCGCACCGGCCCGGCTGGAGCGGCTGCTGGCGCGGGTGCGGGGCCTGGCCGGCGACGGCACCGACGGTCTGCCCGCGGCGGCGGTCGGCGTGGAGGACGGCGCGGCCCGACCGGCCGGCGATCGCGGGATCGCGCGCCGCCCGGACACCGGTTCCGTCTCCGCGAGAGAGGGGGATCCGCCCGTCCGCCCGCTGCCGATCACCGGCCTGCGCCCCTGGCCGTGAGGGCGGGCGTCGGAAGGGCCCGCCCCCGTTCCCGGGCCTGCCGCCGGCGAGGACGCGCCGGAACGGCGGCTGTGCCGCCTTCCCGACCCCGGACGGCCCCTTCCGGCGGGGGCGTCGGGTGCGTCCGCTTCCGGACCGCCGCGTGTCGGAGGGTCGGGTGGCCCCGCGGATGCTCCGGGCAGCCGAACCCCGTGGGACGGTCCAGGCGGGGGAAGGGCCGCGCGTGGCCGGGGGCCAGGGCCGTGGGATCCGCTCCTCGGGTGGGGCCGCTCGCGACGATCGGGAAACGCGGGCCCGATGCCGCGCGGGCTCCCCGGGGTCCTCCACCGCCGCGGGACGTGTGCGTCGGCCGCACCGGGGCGGGGTCCCATCGCGACGTACCGGGCGCCCCATCGCCACGGGCGGCCCGCGGCCGGGGCTTGAAAGCCGCTGCCGGCGCCGCTAGATAGCGGGCGAGCGGATCGCCCGACGGTCCCTAGATCGCGCGCCCATCGTCTAGTGGTCAGGACGCAGCCCTCTCAAGGCTGAAACACGGGTTCGACTCCCGTTGGGCGCGCCAAAGCCTTCCCGGAACGGAGACACGGACTCGTCCCGCGGTGAACGGGTCGCGGTGCGTGCATCCGCGTGCCGGATCGCCGCGATCCGGAGTGGCCCCGCGCCGAACCGCCGCCGCCCCGACACGCGGGGTCCGCGGTATCGCGAGCGGGTCGCCGTCCACTCGCCCCGGCCTCGGCGTGCGCCATTTGCCGGATCGAGGGCCGATGCCGTCGCCGGGACCCCGAAGCCCGCGGATATGCCCCTCGCTTGAAGCGCCCGCGGCGGCTGCCCAAGTGCGGAACGGGCCTCGCGCGAAGGAGCCGGAGCCGTGTCGCCGCCCATCACACCCGCACGGATCCGCGATCTCGTCGAGGACACCTTCACCGCCCTCGCCCGCCGCGGCGCCGACGACGCCGCACTCGCCGCCACCGCCCTCCACGCCCTCGGCCTCCTGCGTCGGGCCATCGACCGGCGCGCCGGCCGCGGCGCCCGTGACCAGTTCGACGGCTGGCTCCACGATCTGCTGCTGCGGCGGGAGCTGCGCGCCCGCCATTTCGACCTCGCGCCGGGCCGTCTGCCGCCGCGGGACCTCGACCGGATCCGGGCGCTGGCGGCGGAGCTCCTGGTGGAGACCGCCCTCGCCCACGCCGAGGCGGCGGGCGCCCCGGTCCTGGCCCTGGCCCTGGCCGAATTCCTGCTGGAACGGCTGGAGGGGCACGGCGGCGGCATGCCGCCGCGGCGCGAGCTGCTGGCCCGCCTCGCCGAGGGCCGGACGGTGGCCGGGGCCACCGACGCCGGCCACGCCCTCCTCCATTGAGGAACCGCTCGCCGACGCGCCGCCCCCGCGAAGGGGTGGGGCCGCCCTCGGCGGAGGGCGGCCCCGGGGCGGGCGAGGCGAGGAGGGAGGGGAGGAGAGCGGACGCCGTCGTCTGCGGGAGGGCGGATCGATCGGCGTCGCACCCCCTTCATACGCCATCGCCGGCCCCGTGTAAAGGATTTTTTTCCTCAACCTCCAGCCAGTCCGGCCAGAATGGCGTCACCACGGCGGACCCGGCCCGCAACGGATGGGATTCCGGTCTGGAAAGGGGCTCGATCCGCAGCAGGGCCAGGCCGCGATCCCCCTCCCGCGCCCGCAGCACACCCACCTCGCGCCCGCCTGCGTCCACCACCGGGACCGGAACCGCGGTCTCTCCCCCGATCCGCACCGGCAGCAGCCGCTTCTTCGGCCGTGCCCGATAGCGCATGCGCGCCGTCACCTCCTGGCCCACGTAGCAGCCCTTGTCGAAGTCGACGCCGCCCAGCGCCGCCAGATTGGCCTCGAGGGCGAGGATCCGCTCCCATTCCAGCTCGCCCGGCCCCTCCGGCACGCCGAGGGCGAGGCGATGTGCCCGCCAGTCCGCCACCTCGCCTTCCGTCAGATCGAAGCGGGCGCGGAATTCCGCCTCGCGCCCGAGCGGCACCAGCGCCCGCACCCCCAGCGCCGCCAGCCGCGGATCGACGGCGATCCGGCTGCCCTCCGGTCCTGCCCGAGCGGCACCCGGTGCCTTGTCGAGGCCGAAACGATCGGGAGCGGCCTGCGGAATCACCACCACCTTCCAGGAGGGATCGGGCTCGATTTCGACGTGCGCACGCAGCCGGTAGACGCGGAGGCGCTGGACCAGCGCCTCCCGTCGTTCGGCCGGCACGTCGAGCAGAAAGGTGTGGGTTTCGTCGCGCCAGATCACGAGTTCGGCGAACAGCTTGCCCTGGGGCGTAAGGAGCGCGCCGTAGCGCGTGCGTGCGGGCGTGACCGTCTCGACGTCGACGGTCAGAAGCCCCTGCAGGAAGCATCCGGCCTCCTCGCCGGCGATGCGGACCACCTCGCGCGTGTCGTCGACGACGGCCCGGTCCGTCACGATCCACCCTCCCCGTCGGCTGTTCTCGAAAGGCGCACCCGCGCTACCACATTCGGCGCAACTCCGCATCCCCACGTGCGCGAGGGTGCGCGCTTTCGGTGATTTTCGGTGCGGCACGGGCATGTTACCGACGGTTCGCCTGTGGGGACAGAGGGTTGCTGCGTTCCTGGATCAAGGCGCCGGTGCGTCACCTGCTGGTGGCACGGGCCCGGACCCGCCTGCCGGCACTCGCCGCACGACTGGCGGAACCCGCCCGTATGTTGCTGAACGGTCTCGGTCGCGCGCTGGAGGCCCCCGATCCCGTGGCGGCGCCCCGGATCGCGCGGATCGAGGCGCTGCGCCGCGAACTGCTGGCGGACCCCACCGAGCTGGAAGTGGTGGATTACGGCGCCGGCCGCGCGGGATCGGGCCCTGCACCGACCATCCGGCGTCCGGTGGCGGTGGCGTGCCGCGCGAGCAAATCGCCTTTCTGGTGTCGCATCCTGTTCGAAATGATGCGGGCCATGGCTCCATGCCGTGCCGTGGAGCTCGGCACCTGTGTCGGCATTTCCGCGAGCTATCAGGCCACGGCCCAAGAGCTCGCGGGCGGCGGTCACCTGTGGACCCTCGAGGGGGCGCCGGCGCTCGCCGCCCTCGCCCGGCGCAACCTCGAGGGTCTCGGACTGTCCTCGGTCACGGTGGTGGAGGGTCCCTTCGCCGACACGCTCGAGGGCGTGCTCGATGTCGCCGCGCCGGTGGACTGGGCGTTCATCGACGGCCACCACGAGGAGCGGGCGACCCTCACCTATTTCCGGGCGTTCCTCCCACACCTCGCCGAGCGTGCGGTGCTGCTCTTCGACGACATCGCCTGGCGGCCGGCATGCGTCGGGCCTGGGAGACCATCCGGCGGCACGAGCGCGTCGCCCTGTCGGTCGACCTCGGGCAGGTGGGTCTCTGTCTGATCGAACGGCAACCCGCAGGGCCCGTGCACCTCGAACTGCCGCTCGGCACCTTTTCCTGATCCGCGCCGGCGAGGCCGTCCGCTCGAACCGTCTTGCGCGGAACCCCATGCGGACGGCAGGCCTCGGTGCGGAAGGCGTTGTGATACCAGAGCAGATAGGCGAGCAGGTTCCACAGCTCGAACCGGCGATCCACCAGCCCTTCCCGGTGCTCCTCCCACAGTCGCCGCACGCGCGCGACGTCGAACGGTCCGGCGGCGCGCAGCGAGTCCGGCGTCAGCAGGTCCTCCACCAGCGGCGCCAGCGGACCGCGCAGCCAGTCGTGCAACGGTGGCGCGAAGCCGTGCTTGGGGCGCGTCCACAGCTCCGGCGGCAGCAGGCGCGCCAGCAGCCGTCGCACCAGCACCTTGCCGCGCCGGCCGTCGTGGCGCGACGACGGCGGCAGTCGCCAGACGAAGCGCACCACCCGTTCGTCGAGGAAGGGCGCCCGCACCTCGAGGCCGCAGCTCATGGAGGCGCGGTCGATCTTGACCAGGATGTCGTCCGGCAGTCACTGGAGCAGGTCGAGGAGCTGCAGCCGCTCCGGCAGGGTGCGGATGCGTCGCGAGACGCCCTCCCGCCACATCGGTGGCGGCATGCCGGCGGCCAGCGGATAGATGCGCTCCGGCCGGTCGTGATGGCCCACCAGGATGCGCATCAGGGTCTCCGGCTCCGCCCCCAGCACCTCGGCCAGGCGCCCCGCCCGCTCGTCCGGCCGCAGCCGCGCCACCGCCGGCAGCCATCGTCCCAGCTCCGTGAGCAGCGCCCCGTCCAGCAGGCGCAGCGGCGCCCGGGCCAGCCGGGCGAGGCGGCGCGGCAGGCGGGCGAGCCGGCGGTGGAGGCGCAGGACGTCGGCATAGTGACGGTAGCCGGCGAACAGCTCGTCGCCGCCGTCACCGGACAGGGCCACCACCACCCGCGTGCGGGCGAAGCGGCAGAGGGCGAGGGTGGGGAGCGCCGAGGGATCGGCGAAGGGCTCGTCCCACACCCGCGGCAGATCGTGGACCAGCTCCGGCAGCCGGTGGGCCGGGATGCGTTCGACCCGGTGGACGAGGCCGAGGGCGCGGGCGATGGCGGCGGCATGGGTGGATTCGTCGAAGGCGGGATCGTCGAAGCCGAGGGTGAAGGTCTCGAGTCCGGGGTCGGCGCGGGCGGCCAGCGCCGCCACCAGCGTGCTGTCGAGACCGCCCGAGAGGAACAGGCCGACGGGCACGTCGGCCACCAGCCGCCGCCGCACCGAGTCCTCCAGGAGCGCGGCGAAGCGGTCGAGCAGCGCCTCTTCGTCGCCGTCGAGCGGGTCCGCCACCGCCGCCTCGGCCTCGGCCACGGCATCGAACCAGCGCATCCGGCGTGTCGTGCCGTCCGCCTCGACCACCAGCATGCCACCCGCCGGCAGCTTCTCGACGCCGGCGAGGACGGCGCGCGGCGTCGGCACATAGCCGAAGCGCAGATAGAGGGCGACGGCCTCGGGATCGCGCGCCGGCCTGAACTCGGGGTGGTGGAGGAGGGCCCGCAGTTCGCTTGCGAACAGCAGGAGATCCCCGAGCCGCCCCCAGTAGAGGGGCTTCTTGCCGAAACGGTCGCGGGCGAGGACGAGGCGGCGCTCGCGGTGATCCCAGAGGGCCAGGGCGAACATGCCGCTGGCTCGCCGCAGCGCCGTCTCGATGCCGAAGCGGGCACAGCATTCCAGCAGGACTTCGGTGTCGCCGCGACTGCGAAAGATGTGGCCCAGGGCCTCCAGCTCCGCCCGCAGTTCGCGGTGGTTGTAGATCTCGCCGTTGAAGACCAGCACGTAGCGGCCGCAGGCCGAACGCATGGGCTGGCGCGCGGCCGGCGACGGGTCCATCACGGCGAGACGGCGGAAGCCCAGGGCAACTCCCGCCTCGCTCTCCAGCAGGAGTTCCTCGTCGTCGGGTCCGCGGTGGGCGAGGCTGCGGGTCATCGCCCGCACGATGCGGCCGTCGTGGGCGGCCTCGAGCGGCCGGTCGAAGCGGCGGAAGCCGGCGAATCCGCACATGCGCACCTCCACCGTCAAGGCTGGACGCGCCGCCCGCCACCGTAAAGCCGCCGGCGGCGTCGCGTGCGTGACGGTACGCCGGGTGCACGCGAGCCGGGGTGTCACGCGCCGCTGGAGGGGCGGGAGGTGGTGGCCATGGCCGCCCGAGGGGGCCGTCCACGCGCGGGTGAAGCTGCATATCGCCCGCCTGCTGGCCGAGGCCGCGAGGGCCGTGGACTTCCCTGCGAGATCTGTCCCGACGGGACGACGGTGCGGGTGGACGAGACCACGGCTCTCCTCATCCGCCCCGTCGGGGCCATCGGGATGGGGAGCGGGAGGCCTGCGAGATCGTCGGCTTCGGGAGCGGTGGCGAGACGTGTGTTTCCGCCCGCCTTCCGTCCCTTCGGCTCCGTTTGGCGGAGCCTTCGGGCGCCATCCGTGGAATCCGGGCCGACTCGGCCCACGCGAGTCGTGTCTCCCGGAAGACGAGCCGGGTGCGGTTGACGAGGGCGATGTGGGCCTTGGCCCGGGCCGGGCCGATGGAGCGGATCCGGAAGCGGAAGCGCCGTTCGAGGGCGGCGAAGACGTGCTCGAGGAGCCCGTGCACGGTCCGGCGGGTGCGGTTGCCGCGGGTGATGTGCGCCGGCATCGGCCGGCCTCTGGGCTTCGGATCTCGGAAGGCCGGCCTCGGACCTCGGCGGGGGAGCTCGGGGTTGGCCGGGTGCCATGGGCCGAATCCGCTCACACCGTCGCCACGGTGCTGTCCGGATCCGAGATCGCCCGCAGCTCGCATTCGATCGTACAAGGAAGGAGCCGGCCAGAAGGCATCGGATGCCATCGCCTCAAGGAAACGCGCCAGGACCTCACGACGGTACCTCGCCACTGCCGCCCACCGGCAGATCCCGGTAGAGTGCATCCACCTCCAGCCGCACGCCGAGATCCTCCAGCACCACCACGCCGCCCGGGCCCACGTCCCGTACGTGCCAGCCCTCGCCCTCGCGACGCCAGTGCTCGATCCGCACCTCCCGCGTCTCCACCAGCAGGATGTGCCGCACCGACGGCAGCCGCCGGTAGGCCGGAAGCTTGACGCCGAGGTCGTGCGCACGGGTGCTCTCCGAGAGCACCTCGACGAGCAGCACCGGCTCGGGGCACCAGAGCTCGTCCGCGGGCGGCGCGCAGCTCACCGCCATGTCGGCGACGAAGAAATCGAAATCGTCGTGCGGGAAGACGATGCCGGCCTCGACCTGCGGCAGGCACGGCGGTGCCAGCCGGGCGCGCAGCTCCGCGCCGATGGCGAGCGCCAGGGCGCCGTGCACGCGCGAGGGCGGGGCCATCATCACCGGCCGGCCGCCCACGAGCTCGTGGCGGCGGTCGGTACCGTCGTCCCAGCGCAGGAACTCGGCGACGGTCATGAGCCTTTCGGCGGGCTCGGCCACGGGCGTTGCTCCCGGTCCGTCCCGCTCCGCAAGATAGGCCATCCGCCCAGCGCAGGCCATGGCGGGGGTTGGCGGGAGGCTGGACAGCATGATATAAACACGCCTGCAACAGATCGTCGAAGGGTTAATAAAATGAAGCTCGCCTTTTGCTATGAAACTGGTATTGGTGGAGGGAACGACGCCCTCGTGGTCTTTGCAAGTATTATTATCGATGCATATCGATACCCAAAGGCGCAGAGAGAGGCTAAAGCAATAATCGTAGAAATTGTTCATATCATAAAAATAAATAAAATGGAGAGGTAAATCTGTATTTTGAATTAAAGTTCGGGGCCGCTTATAAACATGTAGATGATCAAGATATAAGGAGATCATTAGAAAATTTTCGTTAAATTTGTTACTATCCATAATATTGCAGTTTCGGCAATTGATATGGATAGATGCGGTACGTATATCAATCATATAAAATAGTCTGAATCTAGTAACTCCTTAGAAAAACAACCGGAAGATTGGTTCTTGACGGCCATAGATGTATTTGTCAAATTTGCGCAAATTTGCATTTTGCAAGAAAATAAAAAGAGAAAGTATGACCAACCCAATTGCAGAGTCAATAACTTCCATTGATTCAAAGAATTCCGAGTTAATTCAAATCACTGATATTATATGCGGACTCATCAAGTGTTTTATCAAGATACAATTAATGAAGGAAACCGAACACTGGGATGGAGAAAAATGGATTGGCACAAACCTCTTCAAGGTCCGAAAGAGATTCCTTTATAAGACGCCCATGTATAACGATGAATTGATCGATATTTTCCCTACGATTCCAGAGATTTGATGTAATGATGAGGGATCCGGCTGCGCGGCCGGATCCCCCAAAGTTGACATGCCCGAAGCCCGGCCCGGCTCAGGCCGCCAGCGCCATCACCTCCTCGCCGTTGATCACGAGACCGCGCTCGTTGGCGTCCACTTGGACGGTGTCGCCCTCCTTGATCTTGCCCTCGAGGATCATCAGCGCCAGCGGATCCTGCAGGTGCCGCTGGATCGTGCGCTTGAGCGGCCGTGCGCCGTAGACCGGGTCGTAGCCGGCCTTCGCCAGCCACTCGCGCGCCGCGTCCGTCACCTCGAGGCCGATGCGGCGATCCCGCAGCAGCCTCTCCAGGCGGCCGAGCTGGATGTCGACGATCGCGCGCATCTGCGCGCGGCCGAGACGGTTGAACAGGATGATCTCGTCCAGCCGGTTGAGGAACTCGGGTCGGAAGGTGGCGCGCACCACCCCCATCACCTGCTCCCGCGCCTGCTCCGACGGCGCCCCCTCGGGCAGGGCGGCGAGGTACTCGGAGCCGAGGTTCGAGGTCAGCACGATGAGGGTGTTGCGGAAGTCCACCGTATGGCCCTGGCTGTCGGTCAGCCGCCCGTCGTCCAGCACCTGCAGCAGGATGTTGAAGACGTCGGGGTGCGCCTTCTCCACCTCGTCGAACAGGATCACCTGGTACGGCCGGCGCCGCACCGCCTCGGTCAGCACGCCGCCCTCCTCGTAGCCCACATAGCCGGGCGGTGCGCCGATGAGCCGCGCCACCGCGTGCTTCTCCATGTACTCGGACATGTCGATGCGCAGCAGCGCGCGCTCGTCGTCGAACAGGAACTCGGCGAGCGCCTTGCACAGTTCCGTCTTGCCCACGCCCGTGGGGCCGAGGAACAGGAAGCTGCCGATGGGACGGTTGGGATCCTGCAGGCCCGCCCGCGCCCGCCGCACGGCGTTGGCGACGGCCTGGACGGCGTGCTCCTGGCCCACCACCCGCTTCCCGAGCTGCTCCTCCATGTGCAGCAGCTTCTCGCGCTCGCCCTCCATGAGCTTGTCCACGGGGATGCCGGTCCAGCGCGAGACGATCTGCGCCACGTCCTGGGCCGTCACCTCCTCGCGGATCATGCGATGGCTCTGCGCCGCCTCCAGATCCCGGATGCGGCGCTCGAGATCGGGGATGACGCCGTAGGCCAGCTCCCCGGCCCGCGCCAGATCGCCCCGCCGCTGGGCCTGCTCCAGCTCGATGCGGGCGCGATCCAGCCGTTCCTTGAGGCCGCGCAGCTCCTCGATCTGCTTCTTCTCGGCCTGCCAGCGCGCCTCCAGCTCGGCCGCCTGCTGCTCGAGCTGGGCGAGCTCCCGCTCGATCTTCTCCAGCCGCTCGCGCGAGGCCGGATCGGTCTCCTTCTTGAGCGCCTCGCGCTCGATCTTGAGCTGGATGATGCGGCGGTCGAGCTCGTCCAGCTCCTCCGGCTTGGAGTCGATCTGCATGCGCTTGCGCGCCGCCGCCTCGTCGATCAGATCGATGGCCTTGTCCGGCAGGAAGCGGTCGGTGATGTAGCGGTGCGAGAGGGTGGCGGCGGCGACGATGGCCGAATCGGTGATGCGCACGCCGTGGTGCAGCTCGTACTTCTCCTTGAGGCCGCGCAGGATCGAGATGGTGTCCTCCACCGTCGGCTCGGAGACGAACACCGGCTGGAAGCGGCGCGCCAGCGCCGCGTCCTTCTCGATGTACTTGCGGTACTCGTCCAGCGTGGTGGCGCCGATGCAGTGGAGCTCGCCGCGGGCCAGCGCCGGCTTGAGCATGTTGGAGGCGTCGATGGCGCCCTCGGCCTTGCCGGCACCGACGATGGTGTGCAGCTCGTCGATGAAGAGGACGATCTCGCCCTCGCTCCCGGCGATCTCCTGCAGCAGCGCCTTGAGGCGCTCCTCGAACTCGCCGCGGTACTTGGCCCCGGCCAGCATGCCGGCGAGATCCAGCGCCAGCACCCGCTTGTGGCGCAGGTTCTCCGGCACGTCGCC